>Ga0335069_10002333_pt1 | contig 29338 bp, 19 predicted proteins | sample Lox_Sample_11_FD_206714 | JGI IMG/M metagenome (GOLD analysis project Ga0335069, IMG submission 206714) | Soil microbial communities from Loxahatchee National Wildlife Refuge, Florida, United States - Lox_Sample_1.1 | ecosystem: Environmental > Terrestrial > Soil > Wetlands | place: USA...
AAAGCCTGACGGCCGGTAGATTGTGTGTCTTTCAACACAAAAATCCAGCCAACCATTTGGTTTAGCTGGAATTTCTGGTTGCGGGGGCCAGATTTGAACTGACGACCTTCAGGTTATGAGCCTGACGAGCTATTTAATACGGCTTTGATTTTATGATATAAAAATCGTCTTTTCGAAATTGCGCGCTAGATTCGGCGCTAAATCAGAGAATTTGTTGATTCCCACGATATTAATGCCAAATTGTCGAGTTGATTTCGGCCTCTTACTTATGTCTGGCGGCTTCTCCTCAGCATGCCACCGCCGACGGCGCTCAATGCCCGTGATGATCTACATCCGTCCCGTCCTTAACGTCGACCTTAGAGTGCGATCGTATCAGGCTGAACCAGACATGGTTCAGCCTGATACCTGAATCGCCCTCTAACTTATTGATGAGAGACTGATTCACGTTTGAGGTTCAATCGCAAAGCGATTCACCCTCAAACGATAAGGCTCTAAGCGCGATCTTATGGACGTCAGCTACAAAACCGCAGAAGGCGCCGCCCGCCGGAGGGACACAAAAAGTGCCACTTTTCAATCAATCTGCTTTTATCCCACCGTGCGCTGCTGCAGTGCGTTGAAGAACTAGGCGTCCTCAGCCATTTTGCCCTTGCGGAAGTACCACACGGCGGGTACGTGACCTCCAAAATTGCCGTAAAAGTCGACAATGAAGCCGGCCGTTGCAGCATCAGCCAGATTGCGCAGCACAGCCGAGTTGAACCCCGGCACCAGCCGCACTGCGGCGCGGAAAGCCTCGTGATGCAAATGCAGTATATCGCGCGTTGTCGCCGTCATGGTCTCGGACGCGAGCACTGGACGGAAGCCGGTGGAGCCACACCGCATATCCGCCACCATCGGGTGCGGGGCGCGGTTCAACTCCTCCAATACCTCGTTATCGTACCCTTGCGTTTCCCGCTGGACCAAGGCGATTGGAGCAGCCTGTGCGCGTGTGGGCGCATGGGCCTGGTAGTTCTCCTGCAACGACTGGCGATCGAGTTGGTGGATGAGAAAAAATATCTGTCTGTACTGGTGCAGCATGCTCGATCAGCCGGGTCAGCGACCAGCCCGTGCCGGCCGGGTCCACCACTGCGGTGGGGCCGGCGCCGCGTAATTCCTCGAAATAGGCAAGGTAATCGACCGAGGGACGCATCCGCGCGAGACGGCTCGTGAAAAAATAGAAGGAGGGCGGCGCGTCATCAAGCAACGGGTAGAGCGCCAGGTAAAGCTCGTTCCACAGAAACCCGTCACGCCCCGAAAACAGGATGCGCTGCCAGCCGCGCTGGCGCGCCTGCTTCACCAACTCCAGAGTGGCGAGGATGAGCAGCGGCATGTTCAGTTGGATTTGCAACAGCTGGATATGCCGATGGCCTTGCGTGGGATGGTGAGTTCGCAGCCGGGCTTCGCGCACAAGATTGGCAAGCGGCACTAGCCCGGCATTTGTCAGCAATGTTTCCACTGGGCTGCGGCCCGTGACTGTGACATGGCGTGGAGCGATGCCTCTCTGCCGAGGAGAGACGATATCCGTGATCTCATTATCGCCGAAATGCTCGATGATCGCGTATTCCGGCTCGATTTCCAACCAAACCCTGCCGCTGCGCTTGCCGGCCGACGACAGGTAGAGCCACGCCGGTTCGAGATGACAGGTTTCGCGCAGAATTTTTTCCTGGAACGCCACCGGCAGATACATGTCAGGTCCGACGATATCGCCGGACCTGAACTGGGCGCAGATTTCCCGCAGGGGGAACAGCATCTCCGCCTCGATAGCGATTTCTGCGTCCATGAAGGCCTGGCCGGAGGCCTGGGGAAAATTATGGCGTGCGCACAGGCTTCGGTAGATGTCCGCCAATTATGGGGTTCGTGACTGATGGCACGCTCGGCCTCGACGCGCGCCGCCGCCAGGTTTTTCACCCCGGTGCGTTGCTCAAGCAGCCGGGATACTTCGTGAGGGTCCACGCAGCGCCGTGCCGTCGGTGACGAAACCGAGAACTGGAACTTATTGATTTCCTTTGGGCAATTTAATTCATTGTCGCCTCACTAATATTATTCCCTTCCTACTGGGCACCCCATCGATGGGCAGAACAAAACAAACATCAACCTCTATCTTGCATTGAATATGGTAATATGGCATTACTTAAAATAGTACCGCGCCGGGCATTTTCCAGCAGAATGTTCCGTTACCACCGCAGTGCGGCAGGGCAACGGGAGAAAGCAAACTGTGAGACTTGCGGTCTAAATTTTCTCTATAGAGTTTAGGGCCAGAACGTTTTTCCTATCCAAGGGATAGCAATTTATGAGGCATGACATTGCTATCGTTATTGTTACGGTATGTCGCCCCTCGCTGATGCGTGCAGTACGTTCCATCTTCAGCCAAAAATCACTATTTCGGATCCACCTTCTCATCGGTGTTGATGTAGATCTTTTTGGCAAACAACGAGTTCTACGTGCCGCAATCGAGCAGGAAAAGCCAGATCATGTTTTGTTGACTTGGCTTGCTCCTGGTTATTCCACTTCCCGTCGACATGGAGGACCACATGCGTGCTATTTTGGCGGTTCGCTTCGTTCCGCAATGAGCTTCCTGGCGGATACCCAATATGTTATGTACCTTGACGATGATGACTGGTTAGCGCCGGATCATTGTTTCGATATCATAGCCGTGTTGCCCGGGAAGAAATGGGCTTTCGCCTACAGTATCTATTCAGATGGCAATAATGGTAGGCCACTGGTTATAGATGGAATAGAAAGCGTCGGCGTAGATAAGGGCATCTATGCAACCCGCTTTGGGGGCTTCGTTAGACCTTCTGGGTTGGCAATTGATAAGCTTGCCCTGCTTCAGATACTGCATCTTTGGTCATGCTCACCGTTTAGAATGGGTGATGGAGAGGACAGATTAATATTCGCAAGCCTCAAGAATGAACCCCATAGCTGCACTGGTAGAGCGACAGTGTTCTATGCACTGGATCCAGAGGATGGTATGCATGCACACCGGTGCGCTTACATTGCTAGCAAGGGCGCCTCCTTCACCTCGCTAGCGAAGCTAGATTCCGTAAGGAAATAAGATTATACTAACAAAATGTGGGCTCTTTAAATCTAGATTAGGCTGACATGCCTTTCTTTTGCGGTGATGTTAGATGCCACGAACAGTCGATTTGCGGAATTCATTCGGAGTTACTGCCAAGGGGAAAAGCAATAAATGCCTGTAGCATTCCCTGCCCAACGCGAAGGCTTGGCTATTTTGGGAGGGCTTATCCGATTGGCCTAAGTTTTCGTGCTGAAGCAAGATGTCCTCGAATGGTTGATTTTGCAAACTCGTTGGGAGTCACGGCCAGTGGCGGAAAAGCGAGGAAAGCGTGCATTTTCCCATAATGACGGACCATTTCCACATCGATGCCCGTGTTGTTCCAGCCCAAGTGGTCCTCAACGGCAAAGCGCGCTTTGATGCTACCCAGTGGCAGGCATGCGGATAAAAGCTTAGCGGCCCCCTGTGGGGATAGCGAGTAACATCCGATACCCGCAGCCGAGATAAGAGGCAGCAGAACAGAATGCGCTGCCGTCCCCCGAAACGCCTCCAGTTTTGTCGCAGTGTCCTTGGCATTGTACTGAATCACAGCGTTCTCACCTCCAAGAACAGGGCCTACAACAATAGGCCAGTCGAGATTATGGCTCCAGAGAACGATATCCCATTCCGGCAAGGTTGCCAGGAGCGGTTTTGCCGCATCCCAGAAATCGGTGCGGAGAACGATATCATCCTCCACGACATGGAAGACTTCTGTTCCCGATGCACATGATTGCCAGAGAGTTACATGCGACAAGGCGGCGCCAAGTGCGCCGGGCAGATATTCATTGTCGCTTGTGATCAGCTTGCTTTGCACACATTTTTCACGAGATATTTTTTTGCCGTCAACGGCCACAAAACGTCGGATTTTGAAGCTTGAATTCCATGCGCAAAATTGTTTGAAGCGTTCCGGGGTCCGCTGCAATGTGATAACCGTGAGCCAATTACCCATGACTCATGGCACCTGCAGCATCGCAGAATAAAAATCCGTCCGGCGTTTGATCTGCTCAACTTGCCGCGCATCCAATAGCCGCTTCCATTTGCCGATCTCACCACTCCGCCCGGCATGATGCGAATGCCATTGGGTCTTGGTATCAAGCAGATCGCCAGTTTCCGTGCTCTTCAGGATGCCTGGCATTTTTGGCATTTTTTGGATGTGCCTTTCGACCTCGCTTCTCGTCAGAGACTTATAAATGGCAAGAATAACGTCCTTTTCAAGTTTATAGCCGAGATGTTCGGCGACAGCGCCAACAGTCCGGGTATCCTCAAAGAAGCCCGTCTCGTACTGGAACAGCTTTACCCGACGATCCTTGGTAAAGTTCATACAGAGGGTTGCAGATTGTTCAACAAATCCAAGTGCTTTATCAAAATCGTAGCCATGTGCTTGCATCAATGATGCCACTGCATCTCGCGGGTCGCGGATCGTGATCAGGATTTTGCGGCTGTTTCGGGAAACATCCACGATCCGGTCTTCATTATTAACCTCGTGGGATTTGATGATCGTCACCGCTCTCGGCCCATCAAAAGTGAGGTGTTTTTCCTTGCCGCTGATAAAGGCAACCTGCACCTTTTCCTGCTGTGCTAACTGCAAGACTTGGCGCACGACATTGAACAGCCAGGTCGAGGCGCTGGCATACATTCCAAGACACCAAATCGCGCGACCAGTCATTGGTACAGCAATCTCAGACAATCTTGTCCAAGGTGGCGATCACCTGGCTTGCCGTGATCAGCCTCGTGCATTCAAACTGACGTGGGGTGTTGGCATGGCGCGGGCACCAGAGAAAATCCTTGTGGTCGAAGCGAACCCGCACGTCGTTCCAACAGGAATTGCACGCATGGTAGTTAATAACCCGGTAGGGCGTGGTGAATTCATTTGTCGGGTGAGTAAAGCCAGAAATCATCACCACCGGCGCACCGACGGCCCAAGCAAGCCAAGACAGACCGCTGGACAGCCCGACAAACGCCTTGGCATGGCGCAACCAGCGGATGCGCTCCGCCAATGGCCGGTCACCGGTCTGATCCTCAGCGCCATTGGGAATATGATTCCAAACGAGGCCAAAGCCATGGGCTGGCTTTTGGTCAATGCAGATGACCCGATACCCCTTGGCCTTCAGAAAGCGGACAACCTCCCTCCAACCATTCGGGTTATTCCAGTATTTTGACTGGGTTGTGCTTTGCACGGCGATGCAGACATAGGGCTCGGCAATCGGCGGCCCGTCATCCTTGAGGCCAAGTTTCGGTGGAATTTCGGTCGGATCCACGCCCAATATATAGCCTGCCGTGCGGTGCAACCCCACCAGCCGGAAATCGCAGGGTTGCCAGATCCGGTCTTCATCATCAAAAAATAAGCCTAGGCAATAGGTGGCGTAGAATTTGTCCGCCTGTACCTCTTCGTGTGTAACGAACTCAATGTGCGGATAGGCTTCCTTGAAGAGTGGGATCAATAGCCCGGACATGGCACAGGTGAGCTTGCAGTTATGCTGTTCCTGAAATTTTACCGCATAGGGAAACCATCCCATTGTATCGCCCAGAGTGCCGACGGGAAACTGGACCAGTACATTTTCTTTGGTGACATCATATTCATGGTGAAAGACAATGCCGGTACCATCCAGCACCTCCAAACTCATGCGTAAATAATACCGCTTTGAGCTGTTGATGAAGGCGGCCCCTGGGCTGCTCTCGAACAATATATTGCCCGTGTCAAGATCGCGCAGGCGCACACGCCAGGGCTTGCCTTCTGGTACAAGAACACGTGCCCCCAGATTGAAGTCAAACCGGATGCCGAGCGGCCCTATTTGCGTTGGCAACGAGGCCGGCGGTGGATATGGCCGCTTCTCCTCAGGATTATTGTTTACAACAGATAGCGGCGAGGCCTTTGATTCGACCGCAGCCGGAAAATCAACAACCGCCGGCTGCTGATCTGTTGCTACTGCATCATTGGGTAAAGCCGTCAGAGTCATTCGCTTCAATCCATGTCAGTTTATGGGGAACGTCGGTTCAAGGTACGCACAAGTTAACGGAAAAATGGCAAAGGCGCGAGGCACGAATCTGTTGCAGAAAATTTGTGCCTACCACTACCTTGCCCCGATCATGACGCCCCGAAATGATGCGGCAGGATCGCATAATTCCCCCGGTGATTTTCAGGTCCCAGCAACGCCGCCGAGGCAAATCCACCATAGGAACTGAGGGTTGAAGCCACGTCTGGGGTATGAATCGAGTCGACCACTCCCCAGTCTTTGAGAAAACTGCAAAGCATCGCGGCTGGGTCTAAAGCCTCCTGGAACAGTTGCTGGCTGGACATCGTGCCGGATGGGGTAAAACCGTCATTGCAAGCAACCGCCGGCCGCAGGAGCCCTGGACTCAGGCTCGAGAACCCCAAAAATGGATCGAGCACGACCAGCTGATTACTAGCATCCGATGACAACGAAAACACGTGCCCAGCATAATTTGCCGAGGGATCGAGCTGTAGTGTCGAAATCGTGCCGTTAAGATCAAGACTGAGTACATTGCCAGCCCCTAGCGTCACGGAGTCACTTGCCGAATATGTGTCGCTGCTCAGGATGATTTCGTCGCCAGTTGCGCCACCCAGGTCAAAGCCACTGATAACTGCCGTTGGCATCACCGTACCAGCAATAGACAACGTGCCATTATCGCCTGAAAAATCAATCGCCCCTGTAGCCGTGGCACCGCTTTCCAGAATTTCCGTGCCGCCGCTGCTTATCACCGTGCCGGCTGCCACAGCTCCGGCAGATACGGTCTCTGTACCGCCGTTATTGACATAGATTCCACTCACGGCACCACCCGAAGAGACCGCCAGATTTCCATTACTATTTACAATCGCACCAATTGCCGTACCGCCAGATGACACGACCTCGCTGCCACCATTATTAACAGTTGTATTGTAGGCAACTCCATTTGCATTAACATATTCTGTGCCACCACTGTTGACCGTGATGTTCCAAGTCGTGCCTCCGGAGACCAGGGCACCATCAACATAAGCGGCGCCTCCATCATAAATGGCACCGCCGCTGTTGATCGTAGCGCCAATGCCGGTACCGCCAGAGAAAATGCTTTCCGAACCGCCATTATTGATAATGCTGCCGCTAACCACGCCACCTGCGAATGCTTGATCAAATGCGCCATTCATCACCGTGGTAGAGTAGGCGATTCCGGCGGAATAGATCTCGTCAAACGCACCATTGGCGAGAGTGGCGTTATCGGTCGAACCGAAAATCGTATACTCGCCACCTCCGCTATTGACCGTATCGTACGCCGTACCGCCGGATATGACTTCCAGGCCGCCAATGTACACCGTCGTGCCACTGGCCACACCGCCGGCATAAACCGCCTCAATGCCGCCACTCATCACCGTCGTATTGCTGGTCGTGCCGTTCGACAATATATTCACTGATCCGCCTGAACTTGCTACCAGCCCGCTTGCCAAGTTGGCATATAGCGCAGTGCTCCACGGCGAGATCGCGACCACGCCGGTTGATACCACATTAGCGCCGGCGTTGATCGTGCCGCTGACAATAGAGCCAGGCAATTCCACTAGGGTAGCACCGCTCTCCACATTGATATCGTAGACAGAACCGGCCGAAACGATCTCGGTGCCGCCGCTGCTCACAGTCGTGCCGCTCGCCGTGGCACCATAATTGACAACCTGTACACCGCCGCTATCCACCATCGTAGTGTAGACTACGCCGCCAGAATACACAGTCTGGATGCCGCCACTTTCAATGGACGCACTACTAGCCGCACCTCCCAGAGATATTACTTCAGTACCGCCGTTACTGATCGTGGCAGCATAGTCACTACCACCCGCGCTAAATTCAGCAAGACCACCGCTGCTGACGGTAATTCCACTTGTTGTTCCAGAAGAATAAACATCAAGGATAAAACCGCTCTGTACAATCGCTCCTGAAACGCTGGAACCAACTACATATTGCCCCATCACGACATTGCCGCCTGATAAGATCACGGCTCCGCTTGCCGTGCCACCAAACTGGACAAACAGGTATCCACCACTGTCGACAGTTATGCCGCTCCCCGTACCACCAGAAACAATAACCGCCGTACCGCCGGCAGATACGAATTCGGCACCACCACTCTCGACAAGCGTGCCGCTGGCAACGCCACCAGAAGATATTATCTCACTGCCGCCATTCGATATGACTGTATTTTCTGCAATCCCACCGCTGGAAACATAGAGACTACCGCCACTATTAACTGTTGCACTATAATCTACGCCGTACAGATACTCGTTTCCGCAATCGTCAATGTTCGTATTATAAGCAGTACCCCCATTATATACCTCTCCGTCAGCGCCAGATCTTCCTGACAAAACCAAACCGGAAACTACGCCTCCATAGATATTTACTATAGCGCCATACGCTTCGACGTCGGTCGCACTACCATATATATCCAAGTATCCGTAATGATCTGAATTGCTATCCGCAATGGAGATATTGTAAGCAATTGCACCGGAAAGAACATTGCAGAACCCGCTATTTACCGACACTTTATAGGCGAAACCTTCGGCGTAAACATTCTGAGTTGACAAAAACACTGATGTATCGATAGCGCTGCCCCCAGCGTACACATTTTGAGTACACCCGCCACCATTTAAATCTGTATTTGTTGCTGTGCCAGAAGAGTAGATGTTTTGAACTCCACCCTCGTACATATATGTCCCGGAAGCAACGGCTTCCGAATAAACTTCTTGATCGCCATGATACGCTACGGCTGCGTTAACATAAGCATGAGAATACAGCAGCTCCGTTCCGCCATCCACATAGACATCTGTCACTACGCAATTTGATAAAACCTGAATTTGCCCAGATGATATAACTGTATATCCTGAAAAATTGATCCCTTGATTTAGAGAAATGACTGATCCACCACTGACAACATATACGGCATTCCCATCCCCATCCGTAAACGGACTTATATTTCCCGAAATTATAGTATTAATGCCGGAAGTGGCCTGGGGACTAAAGTCACTCGGATCAAAAGTCTTCGGATCAAGTACCTGGGTAGCACTCGTCCGACTAGTTCCACCCGATTGTACTACCGTACCACTATCAGTGCCTCCAGATAGAACAATAAGATATCCGCCGCTAAGAACCGTAGTGTCATATGCAGTAGCGCCAGAGCTCACAATCTCAACACCACCGCTACTAACCACGATACCCGAAACCGTTCCCCCAGCGAGCACGTCCGCCGTTCCCCCCTTATCAACGTCGGCGTTCGCAGCAACGCCACCGCTGGCAATGATGAGCGCACCACCACTGGACATAATCGAGCCCGAGGCACTTCCACCAAACTCAACGATTAATTCTCCAGCCCCAGCTATCGTTGTATTGTAGGCATTGCCGCCACTGAAAACGTCTTCAAAAAATCCTTCACTCTGATTGACTTGATTTAGGGTATAACCAGAACCAATGTCCAATCCGTTGGTTGAACTCGCGTATCCGGAAATGCCGTCATTGTCCGACACCAAAATCTTGGCCGATACTACATTCCCGCCCGACAAGACCGTCGGGTTACCTTGTGGAGCACCAGGCAGAAGGATTAGATTCCCGCCGGAGCTAACCGTGATATTAGTCGTTGTCCCCCCCGAAAAGACAACTAAGCTGCCTCCCCTGCTGACCGTCACATCTTCTGCTAGCCCACTATTTCCGACAATTTCTGCCCCGCCAGCGTAAACAGTTCCACCTGAAACCGTTCCACCATTATAGACCCTTTCAATACCTCGGCTATTGATAATTCCACGATCAGAAATACCGCCTGAGTATATATCCGCGAGCCCACCACTACTTACGAAAATTGATGAAACGACCGCTTCCGCAACAGCCACCGCGTAACCGCCGCTATCGACGACAGTATCCACAGCACTGCCACCGGAAATCTCCTGGCATCCAAACGATTGAATAATAGTGCCTAACGCCTCTCCTCCGACGCATACATCCTCTGTACCATCGGCTTGAACAACCGTATTATTGACAATCCCATTCGAGAATACAATGTCACAAGCATTGGCGTAAACATGGGCACCGTCAGCGCTTCCTCCATAGGCAACATATGAAAGACCGCCACTGTCTATTGCTGTGTCATAAGCCGAACCACCAGAATACACATATTGCTTACCGCCATTCGATACCGTTGTGTCACTCGCAATTCCTCCAGGGGTTACGTTCTGCGCTCCTCCTGAGCTAATGGTCATGCTGCTGGCCACACCTGCCGAATAAACATCGACAACACCGCCATTTAATATGATAGAACCATCTGCGGTGCCGGCGGCATATATGTTCTCATAACCACGATTGGCTATAGTTGCACTAAGTGCATTTCCACCGGAATAGATGTTTTGTATGCCACGTAACAATATCGTCGTGCTTACTGCATGACCTCCAGACGAAATATATTGAATCCCACCTGATATGAGCAGCGCATCGTTGGAGTTGCCTCCGCTAAATACGGTTTCGATTCCAGTATCAATATAATCTCCATAAGCTGCACCACCCGATAGGAATTCGGAACCTCCACTCAGAATGGTGCTGGATGTAATACCTCCAGCATAAATATCTAAGGTCCCACCTTGGTATATAGCTGCGCCACTGGCGTAGCCGCCGGAACTAACAAATATAGAGCCGCCGCTAATTACATTCGTTGAATATAGCATTCCACCAAAATTAATGAACTGGGTACCGCCGCTAATGTACGTACCACTCGCTACGCCTCCATCCTCCAAATATTGTGCACCGCCGATCACATAGGTGCCGTCTACCGTACCTCCACTAAGAACGTATTCCGTTGTCCCGCTATATAAAACAGCGCCACTTGCAATGGCTGAATAGGTGAAAATTCCCAGACTAGGCTGGACAACCACAACACCAGAAGACGCAACTACACCACCACTGTTGACAATCGATCCTGTTGCCAAGCCACCTTGCAAGACAAGCTCCAAGCCACCAGAATTGACCGTCGTGGCACTGTCAGTGCCACCGGACGAGACATACTCGATCCCGCCGCTGTTGATCACGTTGCCGGAAGTAAACCCGCCGGAGAGCACCGTGACGCTGGCATTCAAGTCAGCCGTTGTCGTGATGGCACTGCCATAGACGAACTCACCAGCACCAGCGCTCAGTACGGTTGCTGTGGCGGCCCCCCCGGTATAGACATACTGTGTACCACCACTGAACGTCGTCCCGCGTGCGGCTCCGCCGCTATAGATCATCTGGCGACCGCTGCTCACCGTGGCTGCACTCGCCGTGCCGCCGGTGAAAACATATTCCGTCTCGCTGGCGACTATGGTCTGTCCGCTGAGGGAGCTTGACACCACCGCCGCCGCATCAGGCTGGACAATAGCGACGCCGGCGGAAACGACTGTACCACCACTGCTGACGACGCTCGCCGAGCCACCGGACAATACGATCAAGTATCCGCCACTGTAGAGAGTTGTGCTGGTCGCCGAACCGCCTGATGAGACAACCTCCATTCCGCCACTGCTGATCACCACCCCGGTGGTGGCAGCGCCCGAATATACAATGGCGGTCCCGCCGCTGCTAATCTGCGCACTTACCGCTGAGCCATAAACAAGCTCCGTACCCAGCGCATTGATACTCGTGCCGCTAGCTGCTCCTCCTGCCAGCACAGCCTCCGTACCACCGCCATCCACCGATGTGCCGCTGGCCAAGCCACCAGAGAATATTGTCTCAGCGCCGCCTGATAGAAGCGAGGCTGAAGCTACGCCACCTGAATAGATATTATCAGCGCCACCAGTGGAGACCAGAACGCCGGATACTATGCCGCCAGAAACATTACCGATGCCGCCATCGCTAACTACTCCGCCGCTGACAACGCCACTTGAATATACTCTCTGGACGCCACCGCTTTCGATCGTTGCGCCATAGACCGTGATGCCGCTGGATACAGCTAAAGTGCCGCCAGCGGCCACAGTCACATTACTTACAATGCCGCCAGTGTAGATGAACTCGGTACCACCAGACATTATGATGCTATTGGCTGCGGTTCCACCTGACAACACATATTCAATGCCACCAGATTCAATGGCGGTCCCGCTTGCCACGCCGCTGCCAAAGATTGTTTGCGAACCTCCTGCAACTAATGTCGTTGCATTAGCATAACCCGCAGAAAGTACAGCTTCGGTTCCGAGAGCACTAACAGTTGATTGGCTTGCGAGGCCTCCTGAAGAAACGAATACCTCGCCACCTGCGTAGATCTGAGAATCACTCGAAACGCCACCTGCAGATACATATTCTGCTCCACCGCTGATGATGGCGCTTCGAGCTATTCCGCCCGACGAGACATATAGTGCACCAAGCGCACCAGGAACGAGACCTTGATCGGCCACTGTACCGAATGCCGTTCCCCCGGAATAAACAATCTGTGTGCCGCCCTGTACCGTTGTATCCACTGCGACGCCACCCGACGACACGTATTCATAGCCATATGTAAGAATACCGTCGTTCTGCACGGTCCCGCCGGATACAAAATCCATGCCTCCACTATGCACCACGATGCTGGAGGCGACACCTCCCGAGGATACGACAACACGACCGCCCGAGTTAACATACGCGCCAGACGCCAAGCCGCCGGAATAGACGATCTCTGCACCACCATCGTTTATTATAGAGCTGGTGACCGCACCTCCTGAAGATACGTACACCGTACCATATACAACCGCGCTGATAACTGACGCTGGAGCCTCTGAGTACAGGTCTGCACCAAACTCGACAATGGGATTAAAAAACAAACCACCACGGTCATACCCAGTGCCACCACTGTTAAAGATCGAGCTATTGGCATCACCCCCAGCATAAACAGCCTGCGTACCACCGTTGTTTATACGACTGTTATTGACAGTATTTCCGTTTGTGACGTTATCGGTTTGCCCAGCAACCACAACAACGGTAACAGGTAAATTGGCACTATAGGCAGCAGCCGTTTCAATCGTAGTAAAACCTTCCACGAACAGGGTGGCAGGGGATGCTGTGTTAACAGGGAGGTTCGCCCAGTTCGCTTCCGCTGATGTGCCTGCAGAACCGTAGCCGCTGGTGGCCTGCCTAACTATGATTTCTGTGATACCACCGACACTTGCAATTGTCTTACCATCATCAGTTCCCGTACCACCTGCAAAATAGGTTGTACCATCGCTACTAATGATCTCGTAGAAAACGCCCCCTTGCCCAACCGTGCCGTCATTAGGCAGCACAAAAGTACTGAGCCCATTTCCACCAACTATTGTGTCAATATTGTCTACTTGGAGTGAACTTCCGGCACCGTTCGAATTACCCGGAGCTGAAAGTGCATAATTTTCATCTCCATATAGAGTTCCTTGGATGCCCGAGAGCGCAACAGCACCCGTAAAAACCTGCGTCGAACTCCCAATATCTGCAGACAGATCAAGAACATCCGTCAAATCTGCGGAGCCGATAATCTCCCCATACTGGCTACCCGGCGCGATGGTAAGACTATCTATCTCATTGCCGGAAACGATGCTAAAGTTATCATAACCTATTCCTAGAACAATGTCGTTAAATCCCTGCGCATCGAAAGCCAAGCGATTTGAAGATTGTAGCGTAAATCCGCCAGACGAATCTGAGGTCAGGACAAAATCTGCCCCTTTAGTAGCGGTGTCTTCAGGAGTAAGATTGAGTATATGAAGTCCATTGCCGCCCACAATCGTGCCTACGCCATTTGTTGTAAGGGTGTTCCCGCCGATTGTTACGAGATAGTTGAAATTGTCGTAATTATTGGCGTGAACCCCAAGTGGAATACCTGAAGGAGGAGGTGGCGCAGTGAAGGGTATTGCCTGCAATTCTATGTAGCTAGGAGGTGAAAAACCGCTCTGCGTCCCGGAAAGATCCAAGGTTACGCCGTCTCCTAGGACTGATCCAGGATTACCCGCTGTCTCATAAAACAGCGTCGCATTTGCTTGACCTGCCTCAAAAACAACACTTGAGCTTGCCGTTTCATCACACGCAATCTCAGTAATATTAGCATAGGTTCCGCTATTGAATACGACACTTCCGCTATTCAAATCAATTAAAGTCTGATCGGTTGCCGTCGCGATTAAGGTATTAGACGTATTTAGCGAAGCTGCATTGTCATTTACCAGAATGAAGGTCGAAACGGTCGTCTCGGGTGAAAATGTAACCGCGTTTGCAGTGCCAGTATAGCCAACGAGCTGAACGCCCGGTTCATTTTCCCAAGTAATTGCAAAGCTATTCGTGTTTGAAAATGATATAGTTTGCCCGTCGCCGGATTCTTGCGATTCCTGTTGTGGACCACCAACGGCACCTTGATGGTTGCGGTAAGTGGGCGATGCTGGCTTGTTATCTAGGTAACCTTGATAAAAGATTGCACTCAAACTAGGAAACGCAGGTAAGTAATATTCGAGATCGTTTAGCGCATCGGAAACTGGCGAGGTCGAATAAGTGGTGTCCGTGCTATCTGCTGTCCACTGTTTGAGGTTAAGTCGATCATCAACAGGGCCGAGAAGATGATATTTAGCCAAGGCAGCAATTAATACCCCGCCCACATACGCCGCGCCACCCACAACTTCAGATGGATTAAGAAGATATTCTTCGATCTGCGCCTTAGTAGCGCCTGAACTCAGCAGGTTGTCAAAGCTCTGGAGCGCAGATTGTACATTCGGATCGATGGGATCAGAGACAAATGATGTCTGTCCCACATGCTCATTTGTGTCCTGAGTGGCGCCAAACCCCTCAAATGTTCCAACTGGATCGTTGGGATCAATATAATCTATAAGTGAAGTGTTACTTACACTGTCAACAAGTGGAATTTGCTCAATACCTGGAGCCTCAAAAGTAATTCCACCTTGAAAATTTGGGAGCCCGTTGCCAGCATTTGCCGTTACATATTCGGCAAGCGCACCACCCAGGGAATGTCCTGTAACCTGAACAGACGACAGGGTATTTGCGTTCACGTAATTAGTAAAAAAATTAAGCGCGTCCGCAAATTGGGGCGATAACGTACCGGACGCCAGATCTATATCGGTGCCTAAATCCCCAAAAAGGTCGTTCGCGCTCGACGTTAAATCAGTCCCACCAAAAGCGAATACCACGTTACCGGGATCACTTATAGATTCCCAAACTTGCGCTCTGAAACCATCTGAAAGTATCTCATGAGTAACCAACATGTATCCACGAATGGTCGAGCCATTTTCGAGATTCTTGTAAGCAGCAGCAGATAAATCTGATGCAGTTTGAAGAAGAATTGAAGCCATTTAGCGACCTCCGTTTGCTCTAGCGTAAATCTCCAACAACAACATTTTTTCCAAATACAGCCGCAAGACGTGATCCATCGGGACTGACCGCGACGATATTTAAATGGTTTCCACGGAAGCCCCCGACGAGTTTCAACAACCTTACGTCCCAAATTCTGGCTATGCTTCCATCGGGATTCCAGAAATCGTACGATGCCATCACAAGATTATTGTCGATCCACTGAAGGTTTGTTATATTGGCCAGTTCGCCGCTCATTGAATATGGTGGTGGCGAGGTGTTCGGCATAACTCCGAGGATAGTCCCATTTGCAGCTTGCAAAATGGTCACTATTCCATGCTGACCACCTGAGGAGGCGACCGCAATCAAGCTCCCATCCGGGCTATATGATATTGCGCTATATATTTGCCCTTCCGGATCTATTGTTTTTTGGTATTTCAGGATACCGGTTTTTGTGTCGTACACCGATACTTCATGCAAATTACAACCACCGACAGCAATATTCTGGGCGTCCGGACTGAAAGCGAGCGCCTCAGGGGTATTAAACGGTGCGCATGGAATGCTCTGTAGAATTTGAGTACTCGTGGCATCGTAAATCAATACCCTGGGGTTGCCGCCACCTTGTATGGCTCCTCCTACAAGGCTTCCATCTACACTTACTGCAACGGCTCTCGCAATACTAGAAATTCTTCTCCAATCGGAAGTTTGTTTATCCTCTTCGGGCAAACGCGCGTAGTACTTCTTTATTACTGTATCGTTTCTAATGTTCCATTTCTCAATAGACACATTCTCGTCGGCCATTGAGCCTGGAGTTCGAATTTTGGCGTTCATTCCCCAGAGTCTTGGAAAAATGAGTGTGGTATTTTGATCGGTAAATCTCGTTAGTGGTTCAAAGCCACCGATATCCCATCTCCATATGCCGTCGATCAACTGCCAATTGGCGGTGTCATACACGTTAATAATTCCTCCCCCGGCGCTCCCTACTGCCAGGTACTTTCCATCAGAACTCCAGACGACACTAGATACTGTCCATGGTTGTTCAAGCGTCACTTCGTAATGAAATGACTTATGCCAGCTACAGCCGGGGCAATTAAGCGGCCACACCGGGTCACCCATTAAAATGTGTACCCAAGACGCGGATCCGCTGGCGTAGGCGATGACCGAGATCACTCCCGCCGCAGCTACAAACAACCACCAGTTTTTTTTCATCGAGGTCCTTCGCAATACGGCATGATCATCTTAGTTCTTTGCATGTGGGTTGGCGATTTTACCAAACCATGACTATGATCGAACTTCCCCAATAATGGACAATCATACCAACCTTCTCCTGCGATATGACACTTCCGCACTGGACAAACATCACTTGCCCGCTTGTGTATCAATTGAACGTACACACACGATCGATTATAAAGCTTGCTCGGGGTAGTTGCGACATGGATACATACTTAAAGTTGATTTGTAAAGAGGTGTTCCAGGACGCCGGCGGAGTTTGTTGAGATTGAATAATTTCCCTGGTTATGATGTTTGTGTTTCACGGTTTTCATGGAAGAGCGTCTTGTCCTGAGTGACGCCCGACGGGCGAAGATGGAACCATATTGCCTTCGGAAGCGTGGCAAGCCCGGGCGGGATTGACGTAAACCCCCTTTTTGTATCCGGTCAGGCGTAGAGTCTTTCCCCATCATGCTTGATAGCTGAAGTGATGCCAATGTGCCCAACCTAGTTCAAATCGGGGGATGGCTTTAACCTTTGCCGGCGAAGATTTTGTTGCAGTGCGGGGGCTACCAGATTAATTTAGCCACGATTACAGGAATATAGTCCTTATTCTGGTCCTTCCTCTTATCGATGAATTGTGGTCGCTCACGTGGCTTCCATCCATCACCGGCCATGCCGCCTCGTTTGCTGGCGACGATCCACCTTTTCAGGCACCGGTTCATCCCGTTGGCCAACCTGACGCCAGAATTCTGCTTCACTATGTCGATTTGCTGATAGGCGGCGGGCCGCACTGGCCAAGAGTTCCGCTAAGACGGCGCCAATGCGGGCAACTCGCACCAGCGCCCCGCCATGACGCCGCAGTTGCGCCGCCAGGCCGGGCAACTTCTCCCCCAACGCCCGCGCAGTCCGGTGGCGCATCAGCCGCTCTCGCAGCATGGAGTGCTGCTCCCGGGCAGTTCCTCGCGCTTCCGCCGTTTGGTGGGCTATCTGTGCCGCTTGGACCGCACCACGCCGCAGCCTAGCCGCCCCTTCGATCAACGCCATCGCGGCCTCCTTCTGCGGCTGCTGTGCAAAATTGCGTACCACGTTGTTCATTAAATCGCCGCGCTGAATCTCGCGCTGGTCACCCAGCGGCCGTCGGGCGATGATCTCGGCACGCTCGGCACCTTCCGATGTCACGATAAAACTCTGATCCCGATGCCGGCTTCCCGATGTATAGGCCCCAAACGCCGAGACCAGCTTCGAGCCACGCGGCATCGCATGAATATGCTCGGTGACGGTGGTCCCCTGTGCCGTATTGGTGGTGAGCGCATCGCCGTAGGCAAGCTGAATTCTGCCGCTGGGCCCATCGCGCAATGTCTCCCAGGCCACGACCCCTTCCCTGCCCGCACCGTTCCTCATGGTCAGCCCAGCGGCGTCGACGGCTATAATTTCCAGCACTGACCCATTGCGACCGATATTCCCGACCGTGCTGGTCTCCGTGAATTTGGCGTTTGTACGCCGAAACAAGCGAACCCGATCCCCCACGGCAAGCGCCAGTTCGTACTCCCGCTCTCCCGCACCATCGGTGGCTGTGACTGTGATCTGATTCGCCCCGATTTCACCCATGGTCCGGCGGTATTGGCGAATGGCGAGGCTGACATCATGCGCCTCTTCATTGCTCGGCGCGCTGACCGATATCGTGAACCCTGGCCGCTCGCGGTTTGCCTCCCGCCGCTGCCGCCAAAGCACCGCGACATGCTCAACCGCCTCTTCATAACCGCCTGGCATAATCCGCAACGTGCCATTGGCATCCTTGCGGCGTACCGCCTCCTCCGTCTGGCCGTTGCGGAACATCAGCACAGTCTCGCGCTCCTCCGCCGCCTTTTGCCGAACCGATGTGCCCAATTCCGGCACCTTGTCCGCGCCAAGGGCCCGACGCAGCAGCTCGATCACCGGTCCAGCCTCGACCGCTTGCATCTGCTTCGGATCGCCGATCATCACCAACTGGAATTGTCTATCGGCTTGCGCCGTCAAGATCGCGTTCAACTGGCGCGTGCCGAGCAACCCCACTTCATCGACGACCACGACGGATTTGCGGTCGAGCGCCACGGCGCCCGTTTCCAGTCCCCGCAGGAAGGCCGCCACGGCCCTGGTGTTGGCCGCGGGAATCCCCGCCTCCGCCAGATCGTCGGATTGCCGCCAAGCCAAGGCGATGCCGTGGACAGCCCTGTCATCCGCCTGCCAAGCCCGGACTAGCGGCTTCAGCAGCGTGCTCTTGCCGGAACCCGCCACACCAATGGCCAACCCCACCCGCCCGCCAGTGCCCAACTGCTCGATGATCCGCCGCTGCGCCCGGCCATGGGCATCGGTAAAATCGATTTCTGGGAACGCCGCCACCGCCGCTGCAATGGCCTTGCCCGAGAGCGCTGCGCTGCGATCCCGCGCGCCGGCACGTGCCGTCTCGATGAGCCTCTGCTCCTCGCGAAGATCGAGCGTCGTGGTCACCGCGATGCGGTCCCGGCCCTGCCGCCCCGGCACACGGCCCCAGATCAACGCGGCATCCTCACCCCGCCGTTGAACCCCACGCTCCCGGAAAGCGCGGGTGATGGCATCCACATCGCTTGCCTCCCCAATCCCCGCCGCAATCAGCCCTTTGGCAGCGGCAATCCTGGCATCGGCGCCGTCGATTACCGCCCGCCGCTCGAACTGCCTGCCCAGCAACGGTAGAGCAGCCTGGAAGGCTGTCTCCAGGCGCTGCTCACGGCTGGAGTAGAGCGCGATATCCTGCAGGCGCAGCACGCTGCGATGTTCATATCCCAGCCGCGCCGCCGTCGCCCGCCAGGCGGCGAGATCGCTGACATCATCGCTCTTGGCCTCGCGCGGATTTTGCACGCCGGATTTAAGCAACGCGATTTTCCGGGCGGGGGTGAGAGCTTCCCAATCAAGCCCCTGCGCCCGCGCATAGGCCCGCGCCGCCTCGCTCCCGCCCGTCGTCCGTTTGCTGAATTGCGCGACAATGCTCTCGGGCACGGCGGATAGCCGCGCCATCTCCGTGCGGGCATCGAGTTCGACCGCGACGCCATGGGCGCGCAGATGGTTGGCGAGATAAGCCTGATACAGTGCGCCCCATTCATGGATCCGCCCCTCAAGCTGGGCGAGATCGAGGCTGCCCACCCGCCCGCTCGGCGTCTCCACGATGTTGAAGACCGCGACATGGGTGTGCATTTGCATATCGCCGGGCGCCCGGCCTTTGGTGCCGGTCAGCGTGTGCAGCTCCGTGACCGACAGCCCCTGTTCATCCTCCCGCACGATCTCGACCGTCGGCCGCGCCGTGTAATGATCGAAGGACACCCAGCCGATCGAACCAGCCTCGTAGCCCCGCTTGGCCGCATCCCCCACCGACGCCCGGCCGATCTCCTGCTCGATGGCGGCCATGACGCAATCAATCGCGTCCCGGTGCGCTTGGTGCAGCATCGCCTGCTCGGCTTTGGTGGGCGCGAACGCCCAGGCGATAGAAAGGGATTTCGGGGCGGAGAAGGTAAGATCGATATAGCCGATCCGCATCTTGGCCGCCTCAAGGAGTGTCCGATACTGCCGGGCACTCAGCTCACGTCCCTCAGCATCACGCCCCGCCAGAATATGCGCCCGCTGCTCAGGGGTAGGGGTTTTCTCCCTGACGCCCAAACCCGCCAGCAATCGCCGGACGGCGCGCTCGGCCACCTCGGCGGAAAGCGCGTCACCATTGGCCTTCCGCCCCGCCAGCATCTGCTCCAATTGTTCACGCGTTGGCACCTGCTCGGCATCCAGCCCAAAAATCTGCGCGAGCGGCAGGCTCGATGCACGCTGTACGCGGCCATCGATGGCGCCACCATCGGCGCGCTGCCCATTCAACAGACACGCCACCTCATCCGGCTTCAACCCGCGATGCGGATCGATACCCAGCCGCCGCACGAGCTGCGGATTCATGTCGCGCCGCGGCGTCGCCGTGGCACTGCTACGATCAGGCAAGGTGGCAGCCTCAACTATTGCTTCCGCCAAATGCCCTTCATTGTCACGAGCACTGCCCTTCTCAGACAGACGGGCCAGACTGTCCAACGCCTCCTCTCGGCCGACAAGCCCCGCCGCCGCGAAGGCCGCGAGGGCACGCAAGACGAGTTCATCCCTTTCATCCCCCGCGCCATCCGCAAGCCCTACGCCGCTATCTGCAAGGCGCTCCACTTCCACCCGCACCAGTTCATCGAGCGCGTCCGCCGCCAATAAAGTGCCGCCAGAAGTGAACCGGCCGTAGCGCGACGCAGCGGCATCCGCCAGCGTCGGGGGCGAGACGCCCTGTTCGTAATATTCGGCCATCGCCGCCATCTCGGGCGACAGGGTCTGCTGCAACAGATGCTCGCTCATGAACCGGGCTGCTGCCGGTGCACCAGCCGCACCCGTGCGATAGGTCAGCACTCAGCCGCCCTCGCCATCGGCGACGACCGTACGCGGTCCATCAGGCATCTCCCGGCCCGGCACTCCTTCACCCTGCGGCGCCGCAAGGGTCGCGGTAAGGGCCCGGGACAGTTGGTCGAATTTCCGCTCCACATCGCCGACCGACGCATCCAACTCCATGATGGCGGCGGTCAGCTCCTGCAGGGTTTTGAGCAGAGGTGAGGGCGCAGAATCCTCGGCGGCAAATTCTGCGAGCTTGCGCAGCAGATTGGTCTGCGCATGCAGCGTGTCGAGCATCAGCCCCAGCGCGCCATTCATCGCCGCCTGCCCGGCATCCAGTGCCGCCAGCCGGGCGGCAATCGCCTCCAGCGACAAGTGAGCCGCCAGCGACCTCCCTTTACCTTCTGGTCCTTCGCCTTGGCGCTCCATCAGACGAACTGGCGGATGCCACCGTGCGCCAATGCCAGATCAGCACGGCGTCTCACGGCTTCAACCGCCGCCGCTGCGGCACGTCTAACGGCGGCGCCTCCAAATCATTCAATGTCGGCTGGCGCGCGCTATCGGGAATGCGCGCTTCCGCCCTGGCATCCCGCAGCAGGTTAGCCGCCCCGGCCAATGCCACATTTTTCTCGGGGCCGGATTTATTGGCAACCAATAGCCAGTACGCGGTCGCCGCGCGGTCGAGATCGGCATCGATTTCGGACATTTTGTTACGCTCCTTCCTGGTTTGGGCCGGCCTGCCGCCCCGGCTTGTGGAAGCGGTTGTCCGCCACGCGCGCGCGCATCTCCGGGCGGCGGAAATAAATCGCCCGCCCGCAGCGCAGCGGCGACATGCCGCGCGCCAGGACGAACATTTCATCGTCGCGCACATCGTGCATCAACTCCGCCTTACGGATCAACGGACGCCCAATCTCATGATAAGAAATATTCGAACCGCGTGAGAGCGAGGCTGACTGCATGGCTTTGCCGGATTTGCCGGTGTTCACCCCCTCGGAGCTGGCCATCACGCCATAGGTGCCAAAGGAATTTTCCAGCTCAGTGGCGGTGTCGAGGTCCTGCACCGCCGCGTAACAGCGATAAGACACGCCGTCATACCAAGAGCGTTTACCCTGCTCGCCCCATTGCTCGACGATCTGCCCACTCGATTGATAGAGCAGCTGCATGGTGATGCCGTATTTGCGGCCGGCATCCCGCGCAGTCTCCAGGATTTTCATGTAACCGAGCCGCGCCGCCTCATCGAGCAGGAACAGCACCCGCCCCTGCATGGCGCCATCCGCCTCGTACACGGCATTCAGCAGCGCGCCGATGATGGCGCGGGAAATCCCCGGCTCGGTCTCCAGCGCCTTCAACGGCATTTTCAAAAAGATCGTGACCTTGCCATCCAGCAAGGCGGAGGTCAGGAAGCTAATGCCGGAAACGAGATTGGCGAAGGCCGGGTTGGCAAGCCAGGTCGTCAACTCGGCGGCACTGCCGATCACCCCGCTGAACGTCTCATCGACCAGGCCGCAAACCGGCCCGGCCAGTTGGCGCGCATAGGCGCTCGGGCTGGTCTCAAAAATCCCGCGTAACACGGCCCTGACCTGATCGACCGGCAGAGCGATTGCCTGGCGCACCGCGCGCAGGGTCTTGAGCTTTGCCGGCGCCGTCTGATCGAACAGAATATGGGCGAGGAAGCAGCGCACCACATTGCGGGCCATGCTGTCGAAAAAATCATCCTTCTTGGTCGCGGGCTTATTATCCCCGCAAACCCAGGCGACAACGGAATCGATATTCGTCGCCGACATCGGCGACGCGGTGTCGATCCAGTCCAGCACGTTGAACCCGGCATCCGATCGCGGATCGAGCTCATGAACCACGTGCCCCATCGCCGCACGCGCCGCCCGCAGCATCGGCGCAAGTTCACCGGACGGGTCAAGGACAACGGTGGAGCCGGTCCAATGCAGCAGGGTGGAAACCGCCGTGGTGGTTTTGTAGCCGCCGCTGCCGATAATCATCAGCGAATGGGTCGGCCCCTCCCGGCACGGGTCGATCAGTAGCGGCGCCTGCCCGCCCTGCCCCCAACTCTTCGGGTCTTCCGGGTCAAAACGCCGACCAGCAATCTTGTCGTCGTCCACCCGGAAAGCCTCGCCCACAACAATGCCGCCAAAGGCGGGATTTGGACCGGGAAAGCGTTCGCGCGCCGCCGCCATCGTCATCCATGCGGCGCGGCCGTGATTATCCGTCACCGCCAGCGGCGATTTGACAATGCCGCCAAAAAGCGGCCGCCGGAGTCTTGGCCCCACCACGCGCTGGCCGCGATAGATCAGTGCTGCGATCATCAGCCCCGGCGGCACGGCGCCCGCACCGGCACCAATTTTGAGCCAGAGTGCGACACGCGGATTGCCGTCAAAATTCAGCGCATATAGCCACCATTGCCAGAATGGCTGGGGAAACTCGTGCAGCAGCCCGGTGCCCAACAAAAACACGAAAGACGCGACCACGGTCCAGGCCATAAGCGCCAGGATGAAACCAAAACCGGCTTTGACGATGAGCTGACCGGTCTGCTCTGAGAGGGTGATGCTCATGGCTCATGCCGCCCGCAGCAAATGCGCCGCGGTCTCGCCGCGGCGGGCCGCATCGGCCGCGAACCACACCTCACCAATCTCATAGACCGCGCCCGCATTGTGGAACGGGATGATCAGATCGACGGCGGTGGACAAAAACTCCATCAACGTCCTGTCATCCCACCTGCCGCCCTGCGGGCTGCCCTTCACCAGGGCAAATAACCGCCGGAATGCCTGCTCGGGGTTGCGGCCATGGATGGTGGTGATCGAACCAGGATGGCCGGAGACCACCTCGTTGATATAGGTCCAGGCCGCATCGTCACGCAGCTCCTGCAGGAGGATCCTGTCCGGCTTCATGCGCAAGCTGGCTTGCAGCAGCATCTCCGGGGTCACCCGCGCCAGGCCGACATTATCCTTGGCATAAAGCAGCCGGACATGATTGGGCTGGGGGATGACCAGCTCCAGCGTGTCCTCGATGGTGATCAGCCGCTCCTGCTCTGGGATCGCGCTGATCAGCGTCTTGCTCATCGTCGTCTTGCCCGAACCCGTGGCGCCGCAGAGCAGGATGGTTAGACGCGCCTGCACGGCACGTTCAAGGAAGGCTTTGATATCTCCCGCATCGTAGAGGTCGAGCAAGTCGGCGAAATCCCGCGACATCGCCTCTTTACGGCTGGCCCAATTGTTCCAGCCCGCCACCCGGTAGCGGCTGGCTAGTGAGGCGAGAGGCGCTACCGCATGTCCCGGCTTGCGGATGGTGATGCTGAACGAACCAGACGGCACGGCGGGTGGCATACAGATTTGCAGCCGCTCCCCGCCCGGCAATTCCGTGGCGCAAAGCGGGCTACGCGGCCCGACATCCTGCTTACGCAGCGCCCCAGCCAGGGTCGCGATATCCTCGAGGTCTGCGTAATCGAGCGGCACGGCTTCCACGCGGAATTGGCCACGCTGGCGGACAAACAGCTCACCCGGCCGGTTGATGCAAATCTCTTCCGTGGCGGGATCGTCCAGCCAGGGCGCCAATGGCTGCATCAGAAATTCAAGCAAGCGCGCCGCTTCACCTGCCATTGCCGGTCTCCGCGCCAGTGTCGTCGAGCCGCAGCCGATACACGCTGGAAAAATCCAGATCATGCGCCACGATCAGCGATACATTATCGCCCTGGTTCTTGGTCAGTGTTGGCGGAATATTGATCGAATTTGCCAAGGCCGTATTGGCGACCAACTGCCCGTTGCTCTGCGCGGCATAGACAAAGCCCAAAGCCGCCTGCTGTGAGGCGGAATTGCTGTTGCCATGCCCGGCCGCCTCGACCGTCGCCGCATCCAGGCCGCCTTGCACCAGGGTCAGCATCAACGCCCCGCCAAACCGGCCCCAAAAATGATTATCGATCGCCCCTGGCAAGCCCGCTCGGCCCAACTCGTCAGAACCCGACGAATCCAGCGTGACAATGACATGATCCGGCGTCTCAGCGCGGGTCCAATCGACGAACACCCGGTTTTGCCCCTGAAGAAGCCCGCTCTGCAGCTGGCCGACGATTTTTGTGCCACGATCGAGCAGCACGACGTTACCCGTCGAACCCCGAATGTCGATCGGCACCACACAGGTCACCAGACCGGGGAGCTGGCTGTCGATCGCGGTTTGTAATGTGCAAGGGATCATCGTGCCCTCGGTGATCACCATGTCGGGATCGTGCAGAACCGACGCCTGCTCGCCCTCGAGAACAGTGGGCTTCAGCCGGGCCGCCAAGGGGGAGTTATCCGGCGCCGATGGCACCGCCACCGCGCCCGGCTGGTCAGTGGTTGATGAGACCGGCTGGATGGGGGCGGACACGGTCGAACCAGAGAACGCCATGATCGGCGCCGAATCCGGTGAGGGCTGCGAGGAGGCTCCCAGGAGCGGAGCTTGTGCATCTGCCGGCGCGGGATCGGGCAAAGCCGGCGCGGACGGCTTCACGGCGGTCACCGGTGGCTCGCTGAAAGCCTCACCCCCATTCGTGTAGGTCGCGGGTGGGGCCGCTTGCTGGTCCGCCCGCGTATGGCTGAACAAGGCGTTGAACCAGATGAATCCCAGCCCCAGAACCGCCATGAGCGCCAGAATGCCAAGCTTGGTGCCCGCGCTCAGCTCGCGGCGCGGATTGCCCGCGACCGGGGACCGCCCATCCTCGACGGGTGATGCCGGCCCATGATTAGCCGGTTCTATCGCATCCGGCCCATGTGGCGCCTGCCCGCTCATGGCGAACCTCCCGGCTGATCACTCGCCGGCTGATCAATGATGCGCGAGACGTCGGGGCTGGTCGTGCCCGTCTCCGGATTGCGACCCACCGATTGATAGCCGAGATTATAGATATTCAGCACCGTCCCGCCGTCACGCAGGCGCCATTCCCGGGCGGTCTGGTCGAGTTGGACGACATCGCCGTTCACCGAGTAGCTGGCGGTTGCCTCCTTCCCATCCGGGTCGATCACGAAGATCGAGGGAATGCGCGCATTTCCAGCGAATTGTAGCAACGTCGAATAGCCATTATCCCAAACCGCCAGCGGCACAAGCGAACGATCCCCCTGCGCGACATATTTGTAATTGCGCGGTCCGGCATCGGGACTGGTTTGCTCGTTCTGAAGAAGCGAATTTGCCGCGGTTTGTGTGGCACGCTGCAAGGCAAGCCGATTGAGCTGCTCGACTTTCTCCGTATCTGCCACCGCCCGCGCCGCCGCTGCGGCCGCCTCATCCGCCGGATAGGTGAACTGCACCGAGTAGAACACGCCGTCGGCACCATCCGCCGTGGTCGGCGCGTTCACCGTCTCGATTTCGAAAACGTAGCGCCGGAGCGAACCATCCTGGCGTTGAGTGAGCACGATGATCGGCTGCAATTGCAGCGCCGCGCTGGGCTTGAGGAACAGATAATTGCCCTTCGGTACCGCCGCCAGATGCAGACTGTCCGTCTCGGCCACCGAGGTTACCGTCTCGCCGGACGCGAAGCTGACCACCATTGTCGCGCCCACGATGGTTGATAAATGCACGACCTGAGCTGGGTTATAGGCAACATACCGCATGCGGCTATCATAATAACCGGTGGCCGGCGTTTGATCGGCATACGCCCCATGTGCCACCACCATGCCTGCCAAGCTACTCAGCAAGACCAGTGCAAAAACCAGCCTCATGGCGCCGTGTCCTCTTCATCCTGGTAGCTAGTGATAATGATGCCGCCCGGATCATCCAGCCGCTCGGCATCGGGCATTGTATCGACCTGCTGGAATTGCTCCGTCGCGGTCCAGGTGGTGGTCAGGGACGTGTTTATGCCCGCCTCAAAAATCCGCTGATAACGCACTTGCGCAACGCCAGGCCCGATCAGCGCCACCGAAATCGGCTCGACGGTGACCACGCCGTTCTTACCGATCGTCACCTGCGGGGATTGCGGATTCGGGTAATTGAACCATGCCTGATAGGCGGCCTTTGTCGCGGCATCCGACATGCCGGAGACGATGTCGTAGCGATAGCGGGCCGTGTCATAGGAATAGCCTTCACGCATCTGTACATATTGCCAAAGTGCCGCGCGAATCACCGCCTCACGCGTGGACGGCGGCAAAGTCGAGAGCGCAACAGAATCGTCGATCGTGCCATCCGGGCGAATCAAAAAATAGACCGGCACCAATTTGGTCAGCGGCAGCATCGACGCCACCGCCCATCCCAACCCCGCGTTGGCGAGCATGGAAACCGCCAAGGCCAGGAGCGCCCCCTTGGAGAGCAACCGTGCCGAGCGCGCCCTCGCTTCCTGAAAGGACAAGACCTCCTTGTAATGCTTGTCCAGCATGGCCGGAGCGAGCGGGAATGCGCCGGAATTTTGAACCATTGCCGCCCCCTACCGGTCCGCGACCACGGCGGGTGCAGACAGATCTTGCGGCGTTGGCTGCCAGTGACCGGCATTCAGTGCAAATAGCGGCCCCGATGCTACGGCAAGAGGATCAGGATTGGAGCAGCCCGCGAGGAGTCCAAAGGTTATCAGGATAAGACACAGCTTTATAAATTTACCTGAAACCCCCAAAATGCCGGGAAGTGACTTTGACGACACAAAGCTTTGATAAAGAATCCATAGCCAGAAAGCGCAACTGACACTCTCTGCGAAATATGGAACAAACTGCGCATTGTTATTCATCGGATTAATCCCGTATTTGCTTTGCCTCGTGAAGTTTGAACGATACGTCCCACTTGCGTCGCTGACGAGGCCATTGCGAGCGGGCTGACAGAAACTCCTCCGCCAATGTAGGCGGCGATGCCAGGCAAGAAGCAGGTGATCAGGCTACCAATTGCCAGAAATATGACGAGCTGCGTACAAATCAGAATGGCTTCTGGCTTCGAGGCAGTTGCGACATTTCCCAGCGTGCTGTTGACGTATGTGATGAAGCCATCGATGATAATTGCAAGCACTATATCGACCAGCAGCGTTAAAAGTGTTAGCCCGATGAGTTTGCCAATAAATCGATCAGCAATCCCCCTTGTTGCGTCGAACAAATATCCCGCAAGGACGAATGGACCCAAACAAACCACGACATCCGTCAATATCCGTGTTGACTCATAAATCAAAAAAACAAGGCCAATCGGGAACACCATCAAGCTCTGCAAGATCGCTAGTTGAACTGAGTAGAGTACATTCATGAAATTCATGTGATTCTCGGCTATGGCGAAGACCTCCGATGCTGAGTTCCAAAGCGCATCGAATTGGTGCGCAGCCGGTGCCGTTCCCGTCACCCCCAGGAATGTCGAAGCCAAATAATTCGGCAATCCCGCCGTGAAGAACGTTACGATATATTGGTCGTAGAGCGTTGTCGACATTAGAATACCGGCGACCAGACTGATGGTTACAATCCTGCTGATCCCCTGGCGCACACCGACATCGCCGCGCATAACCAAGATGCCCGTGACGATAATCCACAAAACGATAAGCGCGGTTAACGGCCCCTGCACCGCAGACATTGCCGCATTGACGGTTGTCTCAAGGCCGCTGGTAAAAGGCGCCTGTATGATCTGATCAAAAGTGTAGAATGGTGCGTAATTATCGGCACTGGCCATTTTCCACCTCAGGGTGCCTGTATGGCGTTTGGTTTTACAGATGTACTATTCGACGACACGGCGTTGCGCATCTCATCGGCAAGTAATTGCTCCTCAGCTGATTCAACATTTTGGCAGGCGGCAAGAGATATTGTGGCTGCATTGTCACCACACCGCGCGTCATCCTGTTTTGCAATATCAGGATGTGCAACATACCAGTCAGCCGTGTGCACAACAGCAATGGAGGCAGGCTGGGGCACTCCCGTCGGTCGGTACGAGGCACTGCCTGACATGTGCATGTCATAACCAACTTTCGTAATCACGACGCCCGCAGCGACGATAACCGCTACACCGAAAATGATTTGCAATCGGGATGGGGATATCATTACTGTCCTCCATTTGCAGCAGAATCGGACTGCAATTCACTGACAAGATTGGACTGATCTTCATCGAATTGTTCTTGCTGCTGTTGCTGCTTCGATAGCGCTTGTTCCGTCGCCAGTACCTGAAGATTCTGTGCCTGCGACTGCTGCGCCTGCACGAACTGCGATTCCGCTCCGATCCGGCCATTGATCGCATTAACCTGGGTAATCGACGTTGCTGTATTCAAGTCCGCTTCCAAATTCGGCAACTCCTGCATGCGCTGTTGAATCGCCGCGAGATTCGTCGATGCCATACCTTCGATATTGGCAATGGCCTGTCCGTTGGCATTCAGCTGTGCGCTCGCGGCCGAACGATCCGTCGGCGTATAAACGTGGTTCCCGTTAAAGTAGCTCGC
>Ga0335069_10002334_pt1 | contig 29332 bp, 53 predicted proteins | sample Lox_Sample_11_FD_206714 | JGI IMG/M metagenome (GOLD analysis project Ga0335069, IMG submission 206714) | Soil microbial communities from Loxahatchee National Wildlife Refuge, Florida, United States - Lox_Sample_1.1 | ecosystem: Environmental > Terrestrial > Soil > Wetlands | place: USA...
GTTGCTTTCGAACAAGCCGAGCAAAGCTGCGAGCTCATCAAGTGACGCAACGGCCAAATATATCAAGCTTTGGGGCCAACCGGCGCAGCAGCGCAGCTGGCTCTCGAGTACATCGGGCAGGCAATATCGGGTCTACGATTGGACGATGCCCGATCAGTCCATACGCGTTTTGATGATGGGGGGCGCGGCATCGGGTCAGCCATCGTCACCAGATTTTCGAGCAGCCTTTGCGATGAGTCCTGACCGAACCCAGACAGAATCGGTCGAAGTATCGGGCGGGGATTCCACATCGCAGAGCGACGAATCCAAGTTGCACGCGACCTACCTTCCCACAGAAAGCAAAGGGTAACAATGTCTCCATTAGTCGTCATCGCTGCAGTAGCCGTCGGGGCCTATGCTCTCATGGCTGGCAAATCAGTTTCGAAATCCAATGAAGCCCCCAAGGAAGCGCAATCGCTCTTTGCGGCGATTCTCTCACCGTCGATTGGAATCGACGCTCTAGCGCAAGCCTACGACGTATTTGCGGCATCAGCTGCGAACCAAGCTCGCGGAAGTGCCGCGCAGGTCAGGCTGTCGCTTTACGCGCTGGTGGCCTTTCTCAAGGCTGCGATGCTTTCGCGCGGCGCCCAGCCTGACGCCGATGAGATGCTGATGATTGGTAACGCCCCGCTCGGTGGGGGAACCGGTCTCATCTCGTATGGTGACATCGGTCTTGACGTCATGCAGTCAGTGGCGGCGGGATTGTCACCCACCTACAAAGACGCAGTCGGCCTCGGTCAGTACATACAGGCGATTGCTCAGGCCGCCACGGCTGCTGGCCAAAAGCAGAAGGACACAGCAGCGCCGCGAACCGCCGCCTTTCTTTTGGCGTTGAAGGCAAAACAGATCTGCCTGCTCAATCCGATGGGCATTCCGGCTGCGTTTACCGACGCTGAGGGAATTCCTGAGGAGGCGCCTCAAGTGTTCTTTGCCATTGCGAACATTGCGGGCAAGGACGTTATCGCAACCAAGCCTAACTCAATCCTCGCCTACAGTTGAACGCATGGCATCGGATAGCGACGTCTCTGCAAGGTTGCTGCCGGCTGGTCGTTACTGGTTCACGGTCAACCATGACGACCAATATGGCACGTGGCTTGGTTGGCTCGATGCCTTCAAGGACCACGTCCATGTTGAGAACACCTCAAGCCGGGAAGCGGAGGGAGATTCGCCGGCGTGGGACTTCTACATTTTCACGACCGACAAAGATCTGATTTGGGAACGTGGAGACCATCCAACCAAAGCAGGACCCGAAATCAAAAGCGTCGAAGATACGATCACAAGGCCCGCCCCAAGTCCAGACCTCATCGATACGATTCCAAGCCCGGGCGACATAGGCAAGAAAGTAGCCTCTGGTATCGGAACGATGGCAACGATCATTGCTGCTGGCGTTGCGATCGGGCTATTCATTCTGATAGTCCGAAGCAAGCCGGTAGCGAAGTAGAAAGGAAACTGAGAACGTCATGCCGCAAAACAGTGATCCTATTTGGGGAAAAGCCCTTGCGTGTCTCCACGAGGGGGGAATGCCAACGCTAGTGCCGGTCGGCATTGTTCGCCCCATGCCCAAGGGCACGAGTGGGGAGCTAGAATTCACAATGCTAGTCGAGCCCCTGGCGTGGAGGGATCTATCCTATCCGCGTCGCATCGTTCTGCGAAAGGAAGAAGTAAAATGACATCGACTTCTCAGCAGGTTCCACCCGGATATTGGTTGAATCCTAAAACCGGATACCTAGAAAAGAAGCAATCCCCGATCATTCCCGTAATTGGATTTTGGCTATCGCGTTATTCTTCTTACTGACAAGGGAAAAACGATGAAGCCATTCATTTTGCGCAGTGCCACCAGTGGTGATCTAGTCCATGGAGAGGCGACCGACGTCGGCCAGAGCCTGCGGGTGGTTGGTCCAGACTTTCATGTTGAGCCGAGACCAAGTGTCGGCGAACCCTCATACTTCCAGTTTCGGGCCGCATTGAGTGACAGCCCGCTAGGCCCTGAGCAGCCACTGCCTCCGAGCAGTGCGACGGCTGCCTACTTCATTGATTTCAAAACAGCGGACTGGTCGTATTCGGAGGCGGACGGTTTGCCACCGAGAATGATCTATGGCGGCGATAGTCCGAGGCTCTTTGCATTCACTGCAAACGGGCACTTCGAATCAACGACACCCGACGGAAGCGCGCACCTTCCGCTTCTGAACCTTTATCAGGGAACGACCCTAAAGCATCACACGCACGCGTCCGTGATTATCGACGTCGCGCCCATTCTGGAATCGTCATGCTCGACAACGACCCTTTTGTTGATGAGTCCCGGTGATTACGTGACCTTGAGATATGGCACGGAAGATCTGACCGATCCGACTGACATGGATACGACGCTTTGGCTCATCGCCAGTCCAATGACCGCAAGCACAACCTAAAGGAACAATGCAATGCCGCACCCTTTCAAATATCTGATCGTCTCTTTGATTCTGACCTGCTGCACTCGCCAGTGTGGAGGCGTGGATCCGGTCAATCCTCCCGTCGATGGAGGAAGTGGGGGAACGTATCAAGCAACCGGCGGATCGTCTCAACAAACCGGGGGAACGTATCAGCAAACTGGCGGAACGTCTCAGACAACGGGCGGCACGAGCTCGCCAGCGTCAACGACGGAACCTTCCCCCGTCTGCCCTGCAGCAGAGGAGCTCAGTCCGCCGCCCGCGGAAGTGATTGCCAAGCGTCAGCAGGTAGCGCCTCGACACTTGCCACCGCGACACAGGCGACACCCGGGCCGCGCCCGATCAGTCTACTACGCCGCAAGTGCTTGTTACCCGTTTTGGCAATGTCCACGTCGCCCGCTGAATCAGCTCAACGATGGCTCTTGCACGGGAGACACCGGAATTGAAATGGCAGCCTGCGCTCCGGTCCTTGACGTGACGCACTACAGTCAATCGGATGCACTCTTAGCCTATCAGGGCGGAACCTGTATTGACAATCAATGCGCCATTCCCTGTAGCTGCCAGAGTTGCAAAAAGGCGTTCTGTCCGGCAACGCATACTAACGACGTCGGGTCCTATGGTTCAAGTGTGCTGCAATGGATGGTCGATGTTGCGTGGCTCAAAGGCTACGTCGCAGCAGACGATCTGGCATCGCTCAAGGCTGGAATGTCCAAGGGGACGTGTGCCATTGGAGTTGATTTCTATAACTCCGAGTTCAACGTCGATTCGAGCGGTCGGCTCGTCATTGACAAGAAGTGGGGGATAGCAGGAGGTCACGATATGATCGGCGTGCGCTACGATGCTGCCCGAAAGCGCTTTACGCTTCGGACATCGTGGGGGATGGCTTGGTGGTGCAAGAAGTCCGAAGTAGACAACGACACTGCAGTGAGCGGCGACGGGTGCGGATACGCGTATATTGATGAGGATACGCTGCAGGCATCGAACTTCGATGCAGACTGCGTCATGCCATGACTTACTTTGTTGAGCTCGTGATCCTGAGTGATCTGTCGCCCGACGCTTTGAGTCAAACGAATCTAGTATCGCTAGACTCGATTAGACGCGTAGCGAAACTTGAGGGTATCGATACGCGCTGCCGCGTGACCGTGGTGATAGGAAACCAAACTCACGAATGGTATGTGGCATCCAGCTATGACGCGATCCTCGCAGAGCTCACCAGGGTCAGGCGATGAGCAGTGAGCGCGTCGACGAACAAAAGGCAACGGGCCGGCTTTCACCGACCCGTTGCTGCCTAGAACGTTTGCCGCGTACTTAGCGGCTCAATCGTGGCGCCTTTTGCTTTCCCAGTCAACAAGCCACCACATCCCGATGAGAACTCTACTCTGACAAAACTTCCCAGGACCAATGGATTGTAACCACACAGAGCCGGCAGCGCAACCCCAGGGCCGAAATGAGCGACCCATCGGCGCGCCCATCATCCGCAAGCGCCGCATGTACGGCGGCCCTGAGCTTGCTGAGGTCTGGGAAGACATCGCCAAAGCCACCGCGGCGCTGCAGGAGGCCCTCGCACAGTCACGCGAGCAGAAGGCAAGACAAGCCTATCGAACCATCGCTGACGAGATGCTCAGCGATGAGCCATGTTATCCACAGCCTCGCGAGTCCGGATCTCGGTCAAACGCAAATAACTCTTCGACCGAGGCAAAAACAAGGCCATTTCAATATAGTACGGACGTATGGCCTAGCGATGCGTTCCATCTTGATAACACAACTACTGTAAGAAAACGCAAGCTGAGCAGGGACAGGCGACCGCATGAAAAGTACACGGACGATTGGACAATCCAAACAGCCGCCCAGGGAGACGAGCTATCATCCAAGCGGGGACGCGTTGACCGAGCGAAGCTGCTGGACGGTGTCCGCCGGATCACCCACCGCCGCACGCGCAACTGCCACCGCAATCCAATTGGAAGCGACCCGGTGCAGCTCATCCACCGAGACGATGGTCAATGCCGAATCGTCGGACTTGAGACGTGCAGCAGCGTGCATGTCTGCCCGATTTGCGCAGCCAAGATTTGCGCAGGACGTGCCGATGAGGCAACGACGGCCGCAACACTCTGGCGGTCGATGGGAAACCAAACGTATCTGTTGACTTTGACGATCAGACACGACAAGCGCAGTAGGCTTAGGCCGATGCTTGTCGGACTTTCCGAGTCATGGGCGGCGTTGTGGGAAGGAAGCTCAGGAGTCGCGTTGCGTCGCGGCCTAGGCCTCCGACACTACATCCGGGCGTTTGAGTGTACGTACGCAGACTTTCCAAACAACGGATGGCACCCGCATTTGCACTCACTCCTATTTCTCGACCACGAACTCGCAGAGTCGGAGAGAGTCGAATTGCACGCGAGAATCAAAGAGCGCTGGAAAGACATCGTGCGCCGAAAGCTTGGCCCTGAGCACGTGCCGGAAGTTTTACGCATGATCGACGGGATAATGGTTGCCGACGATTCGCACGCAGTAGATCTGAAGATCTCGACGGACGCCGGATACATCGTCAAGCTCGGGCTTGAGGTTGCAAACATCGTCAGCAAGACCGGACGGTCCAGCGACCATCGAACGACCTGGCAGATTGCGGAAGACGCAGCGAAAGGCAACGAGCACTCAGTCAAGCTCTGGAAGCAATGGGACGACTGCTCACTTGGCAGGCGCCAGCTCACTTGGAGTCGCGACACAAAGAAAACATTCCGCGTCATCGATCGCACTGATGAGCAGCTCTGCCTGTTCACTGAGGAGCAACTAGCAGCGGGTCCGTGCTATCTGCTAGGACTCTACGAGGCCAGGGAATGGCGACGGCTCGCGTTCAAGCACCGCTATTGGTTGACTCGCGTTATATGTGCGCTGCAGGCTGACTCGGCCTCTTCCGAGGTCGCAGAGCTTCCCGGTGAGCAGCTGCCCCTCGAACGCGCCGGGCCTGGTTTCATTCCAGCAACTGGATTTACACGCAAGTCCGAAAGGTTCAAGACTGCACCAAATAGGCCCGCACGCTACGACACTCCAGAGCGATTGTTTGAGCTGCGCAGTGCCCGGGAGTCGCTGCAATGACTCAGAACCGCGGCAACCGTATTGGAGACGTGTTCCCTTTGCGTATGACGCAAGAGCAACGCGCCGAACTGCTGAGCCTCAAACAGCGCACAGCAGGTCCGCAAGGCTTCGGTCCGTGGCTCATCTGGGCAGCCCTCGGCGCGGGTAATACCGGCGCGCGCGATCGCTTAGGTAATACCCCGACGTCGCCGCGGCAGGGTATTACCGGAGCTCGGGTATTACCGGCTCGAGGCCCTCGAGCAGGTAATACCCAACCTGGTTCGGTATTACCAAAGCCGATTGTACTCGACCTCTGCGGTGGAACTGGCGCTTGGAGCCGCCCCTACGTCGACGCAGGCTATGACGTTCGACTAGTGACGCTGCCGGACGCAGACGTGCGCTGCTATCAGCCTCCTGAGAATGTTCACGGAGTCCTAGCGGCGCCCCCTTGCACTGAATTCTCGATCGCAAAGTGTGGTGAGCGAGATTTCGCTAGCGCGCTTGAGCCGGTCGTCGCATGCCTGAGAATCATTGCGCTGTGTCGTCCAGCTTGGTGGGCAGTCGAAAACCCGGGACGCTCGCTCATTGCTCGTTGGCTCGGACCCGCACGCGATAGCTGGGAACCATTCGAATTCGGAGACCCATGGACCAAGCGAACGGCCATCTGGGGAGACTTTGCGATTCCACGCCGCGGCCCATACGTTCACGCAACCGCGTCAGCAATGGACCGGTCGAGACCAGAGCAGCGCGCCGTCACACCGCCAGGATTTGCAAGAGCTTTCTTTGAATCCAACCCATAGGAGCCAAACACAATGGCGAGCAAAAGACGCAAATCTAACGAACTGCAAAGGACCGACACGCTAGGTGGTTGGACTGATGGAACCGACCACCTACACGGACGGCTCTTGAAAAACAGCACGATTGTCATGGCTACACTCAACGGGCAGAGTCCATCCTATCTGACCATCGAGCACTGGAACCAGGCTGTCTTAGATATAAAAAAAGACGGCTGGTTCAGATCTGACAGAAACCCAGGAGACCCAGGAACATGAACATGCGAACCAACGTCAGAAACAAGGGACTGATTGCGTTCATGATAGCGCTCACGGCTGGATGCACGCCGGACAAGTACGTGCACGGCATTCCTAACCTGTCGAACGTCACCCCGACGGTTTGGCGCTCTGGGCAACCAACCACGGCCGATGATTGGGCATACGTCAAGAGCCTAGGAGTGACGGACGTAGTCAAGCTCAACTATGAGTCCGAGGGAACCGACCAAGGCGCAATCGACGCAGGTCTGCGTGTGCACGTGCTCAGCGTGCAGCCCGAAGGAATCGACGATGAACCTATCCAGAGCATCCCGAACACGACCATAGAACCTGACAGGGCGACACTCGATGAGGCGCAGACCATCATCGCGAGCGGCGCGGTCGTCCTTGTGCACTGCACGCACGGAAGCGACCGTACGGGACTCGCGATCGGACGCTACCGACACCAAACCCAAATGTGGTCGAAGTCCGAAGCATGGAAGGAAATGCTACGGCAGGGCTTCCGTCCCGAGCTGCTCGGACTGGTCCAGTTCTGGATTGAGGACCCGTAAGGGGTTTACTGCAGGAGGGACCCGCAAGGCCGGAGCCATAAAAAGCTACGGCCTTGCGGTCAATCATTTTCTGGGAAGCTGATCAATAAATTGATCGTATATTGGTCTCAGAACGTTGCCGCACGAGCTAGGGCGAACAGCCCACGGCAAGTCGGCGGGGTTCTTGTCGAGACGGAGCAACGCGGACACAGCGCAGCCTGACAGCGGAAAAGACCGCCACGGTCTAAGGTAGCTGACCCTCCAGGCCCTCACGCGAAAGCGCAGGGCCTTTGGAGTCAGAGCCGCGAAAGGAAACCACCAGATGACCACTACCCCGACCCGCAAGCAAATCATCCAACTGAGCAACGAGGCCGCGGAAGCCGGCGACCAACTGCAGGTCGAAATCTGCAATGCGGCGCTTGACGGCGATGACGCAGCAATCACCGAGTGTGGCCGCGTCATCGACGAGGCCCGCGCAATGGGCCACACGGACGCAGGCAGCGAGTACTCGGCAGGCTGATTACCGCCCCCACCCCCTCCCGCCCGCACACAGGTAACGCTGTGGCGGGCTTTCGGGGCAGGAGACCACTGATGCGAACCCAACGAACGCCAGCCGCCACAACCGACGAACAACCAAAGCCAAAGCGAACCCGACGAGCAAAGCAGCCCACTGGGAACGTCACACGGGCAATTCTAGATAGGATCGTCGAAATCCCTGGGGTGCGAAGTGACTTTCTCGCGACCCTGCTATTGAACTCGATGCCGCCCGACGTCGCAACGCTACTGGTCGGGTCAACGAACGTCATCATAGTAACGGTCCATCGGATGAGCCGCGAGCCGTTGACTCCGGAAATCGCGCAACTGATAAAGGCCACGCTGCCTGCTCTGCAGAGCGTCGTCAAGGAGCTGACGTCATACCGCGATGCAATCGAACGTCTAAAACTAGATGAAGGCCATGTCAAACATCATTCAGACTGAGCACGTAATCAACGCGTTGACGCGCCTCATTGATCCGCGGGACTCTCATCGGTTCGAGGCGCACGCGTTAGCCCGCTGCGTGGTCGAGCTCGTCAAGGACCGGGAGCCAGCAGCTTGTGAGAATCTGCTCGACGAGCTCAGAGAAATCTCGAAGCTCGACCATCATCAGCGCGAGCCATTTACCGACCCCCCAGCACCGCAGACGCAGCGTTCAGGAGGACTGCCCGATGAGTAATCGAGACTCGGACTTGTGTCAGTGCGGACATATCCAATCTATGCACTCTGCCGACTATGGGAGACACTGTAAGGTGTACAATTGTCCGTGTTCATTCTTCGACCCAGTCATCAGCAGAATGACAGGCGCCCAGGCCGTAGCGGGTCAAAAGAACGATGACGTCCAGAGGTTACTCCAAGAGCTCGCCGACTTGAATCGACGCCAGCTGGAGCTAAACGTTGGCATCGCATCATCGCTCATCAAACTCCGGGAGCTCATAGGAAAATGAAACTACCGCCCGACTGCGTTGAGTGGTTCTGCGTTCCCGAGCCGGGAGCTCATGGTTGGATTTTCGCCTGGGAACTAGGAACCAAAACCCCCACGGAGCGCGCCCAGTATCCACACGTCGTATTTCGTGGTGAACCCATCAGAGCCATCACAACCAAAGCGATTTGGAATCTGACGGCGCTGGCTCTCATCGATGGCCGCGTCTGTCGGCTCGCCTTTCGCAAATCATCGGAGGCAATACGACCATGAGACAAGCCTGCATACTATTTCGAATCATCAGGGCGGTCAGCGAACGGCTGCAGCCGTGTCCGCATGCAAAACTAGACCGCTGTCCCGAAGACAGCTGGAACCGCTGCAGCGCCCACCGGTGGTCAAGCTGTCCCATCCGGCTGAGGAACGAACGATTGAGCAGGATTAGGCGACCATGATGATTCGAGTCCCCCTAACAGCGCGCGAGCGGTTCGCGCTCAAAAGCAGACGGCGGCAATCCAGAATTCGATTGCAGCACTATGAGAGCAAGGGTTTACAAGAGGCTGCCGCCATCGAACGCGAGCTACTCTCAGAGATAGAGAAGAAGCTATTTGTCAAGCTGCCAATTCGGACCACGAGGCCACAATGATTCAGTTCGTTCGACGAGGTGATCAGTTGATTGCGCACCTAACTGGACGACATTGTGAGTTTGTTGTGAGGCTCGCGAAGTTCACCGACACCAGTGAGGCCCGTGTCCTCCATGACGCACTGGAATCATGGGCACGGCAGACGCTGGCGTTCGATGAGTACAGGGAACTATTCCCAGCCCAGAGCAACGACATAGAAAGCGGGTGAGCAGTGGAACGCAAACTAGCAGAGGTGCAACTAAGCATCAGCGAAGTTTCCCAAATCCTCGGTTTGGCTGTCATGAAGCACCTTGGAATTTCGGAAGCGAAAGACGTCAAGGTGGAGGTTACGCTAATGGGGATTGAATTACGTAAGGCGACGGTCGACGCAGTGGTCGTTGAGCTCTTTGAGGAGTTCAATGGCTAGCTACAATCACCGAGTCTATCAGCTCATCGTGCTGGAGGACATTCCGTGCCGGCACCACGATTGTAAGCATGCCGCGAAGATTCGCCCCCTAGTGCGTCCCGCCACTCATTGCGCCATGTACTCGATGAAAACAAGAGAGGGCCAAGTGAGGCACGTCAGGCTCTGGTACTGCGCCGACCACGCAAGCCTAGTCGCTGCAGCGTGGCAGGTTGCCATCATTCCAGAGCCGCTGCCTGGACCTCACCCCCACGACAAGGAACCAGAAAACCAATGAGTCTACTAAATCCAAACTTCCTACCAGTAGTCTACGGACTGTTGCCATTCGATGAATGCAATTGGCGGCACCTTTGCGAACATTATTTCAAGGTCCAGGGACTAGCCATCTGGAGTGAATTGCCGACAGTCGTCAGGCAGGTAAGAGCAGGGTCGGACGTTAGAGGCTTCAATGTTGATTTGCGTTTCTTCGGTCTCTGTCTGTCGTTCGAAGACCTGAAACCACTTGCATCGCTAGGAAAGCTTCCTAAGTCACTCCTGCAATGGCGTGTTTGCCAACCAGGAGAGTTTTTCCAGGTAACGCTAAGCGAACCACGACCAATGGCCACCATGGCAATCTGGGGCGTGGAGTTGCGAGAATAAAGGAGATTCAGACTCATGACACGGACCACATTCAAACTTTGGACCCTAGGCAGCGCCGCAATGGTCGTAGCCTGCTTTCTACTCGGACTCTGTCTCACGGGTTGCTCGTCAACGAGTGTCATTGAGAACTACATCGATTCAGACGGAGCAACTCAGCTACCGACGGTCGACGCAGGCTGCCCAACCTCAGCGCTCGTCAATTGGACTTGTGGAGATAACAACATTCCGGATCCGAACTTCATGGCGACCCGTCCCGATGATACGAAAGACTGGCGTTGCATGGATTGCACGGAGCCGACAAACCCCACAGACAACGCGTTCGGCGGTCATCAGGGCTACTGCTTCGACCACGGTTCGCGGCAGGTCTGTTGGCATTGCTAAGAGGCCCGCAAAATGAAGTTAGCCTACTTTCACACCAATACGATTCTATCCAGTTGGAATTTTTGGGGCGCCGCTCACACCTTGCGACGAATGAGCCACGAGGTGTTAGACGCGGCAATCCCCACCAATGAGCATGGCGCAGTGATCCTGACCGTTACCGGCGAGCAATTCGAAAACTTCCGGGCAATCTTTCCAAGCCTCGACTATCTCAAGCAGTGCGATCGGATAGTCGTTGCGGGTCCCGAGTACGTTAGCCCATGGCTCGGATCTTTGTACGGTGCTGACTGGCAAAGGCTGACCGCGAGAAAAATCGGACTCTGTCTGGAGTCAAGTACTCGTGCCGAATACCTAGCCATTGACCAAGTCGGTCAGGACTACGATGTTTGCTACTACCCCGATCCGAGGGACGTCGAACGGATCCCAAACGCTCGCCTACAACGTCCGCACATTGACGTTGAGCGTTTCAGCACCGTGGGCATTCCAAAGCTCTGCGACGTTGGCTTTGTTGGTTCGCTGTACCCAAAACGGCAAAGGTTCGTGCAGTCGTTGCAAAGGCGCCTTGGAGTCCAATTCTGTCTAGGTGATGTGCGGGTTCACTCGCTTGAAGGCGAACACCAAGAACTCTGGACGTCGCTCTACGTCAGGAGCATCAATCGGCTCAGAATTCACGTGTCACTGCCAAGCATCAATCCGATGACTGTTACTCGGCCATTTGAAACGATGGCCTGCGGTGTCTTTCTGTTGGAGTCAACCGAACTACCCGAGCCGCTCGACGATGGCACTCATTATCGACGGTATGACGAGCACAACCCGCAGGAACTAGCCCGGCTCATCGAGTACTACCTAGCGCACGAACAAGAGCGCGAGCAGATTGCACGAGCGGGCCAGCGTGCCGTCCGCGAACACTTCTCAGCAGAGCGATTCTGGACCGACATTCTGAAAGGTGTGTTGTGATGGCTTGCGCTTGCTGCTGCTACTGTGGAACCGGTCGAATTTTTGAACCAGATACCCCGCCGGGGAAGCTACTAATCGACCTAGGTAACGATGGCTGGACTATCGAACTGCAGGAAGTGACGATTGGATCAGAATCGTACGACCTGATCGTGTATCGGTGCCCGATGCATCCAACCGACGAACACCCAAAGCCTACGACTGAGATTCGTCACGCTATTGCCGGCAAAGCTTCTCCTTTGCCAGTCTGCGATGATTGCGCCAACGGAAGACATCGCCTTTGCACGGGTGATCCTTATTGCGCCTGTTTTGACGGACTAGACATGAGACCTTGAAAGGATCCGAGATGACCGAACGAACCGAACCGAAGAAGAAGCGAAGCCGCAAGCTGCAACCAATGACTCAGACAACAATGACTGAGCTCGATGAGGGCCTGTACGTCCGAATTGACCTCAAGCATCATCAGACGCAGAGCTGGCAGCTCAACACTTGCATGCGTCGCCAGCATGATGCGGCGCAAGAGCTGCTGCGCATCGCTAGGAAGTTCCAGCGCATCGAGCAGGAGCTGCAAGAGAGGACAGACGGGCCGATGCAGGACGTTGACGCAGTGCGGCTCAGAATTGGCATCACAACGGTAGCCGAGACGAACCGCTCGGTATGGCCAGCGAAGTCAAAAACCGTTTACAGGGCCGATTCAGAGAAGGGAAAGACCAGCCCAAAAGCCAAAACACCAAGGTCTGCGAAGACTGCGACCGCCGAGCCATCATGAGCATCCGAAGCCCGGACGGGACGGTACATCACAAGTGCGACCGTCACGTTCTGGAGCGTCCTCCGATGGCCCAGAGAACCGTCCAGCGCCGTCCCTGGCACACTTGGCTAACGCACTAACGCACAGTACAATGCTCGGGTAGGAGAGAACACCATGCTGACCGCCGACAAGTTCAAAACGCCACCCGCTGGCACGGTAATGCAGACGGACGCAGCGGACGCCGGGGAAATCGTTGGAGTCGATACTGATGGGACACTGACGCAAATAACCGCAAGGACCGCGCTGCAGCGCCCCGGACAGTATGGGGCCGGTCACGTGGGAATGGCACTCATCGTCCAGGCGGACGGAAGCGCACAGCCAGGGTCAGTTCCATTCGTGCCGGCCAACCTGCATGATACCTGGTGGGTCGATGCAAATACGACCGTGCCCGCTGCCGATCAGACAGGCAACGAGCAAAGGCCCTTCGCTACCATCACGCAAGCCCTAGCAGCGGCTCAGGCAATCGGAGACGGTGGACCCTACGTCATCAACATCGTCCCGGCACAATACACGACCGAAGGTGCTATTCCCTCACCGGTTGACCATGGTGATGTTGTACTCCAAAACATTGCAGGGCCAGACGCAGCCGACAAAGTAACTATCCAAACACTCACCCTTACCGGTGGCATGGGATGGCTGACGATGATCGGTATTGTGACGACACAGTCTCTCGATGCCCGCCCTTCGTTTGGATTGCTACCCCAGGGTTGCACGTTCGCTGATTGCTTGTTTGCCCTGCGGACTACCGCACAGCGTTGTTCGTTCGGAGCACTATCGGCGCAAGATACGGCCAACAATGTTCGTCTTGTCGAATGCGACCTGCCCCTTACTGGCGCGCAATTTACGACCAGTTGCAACGTAACGGTCGAGCAAACACAATTGCCCGGCGATTTCGTCTTTGCGTTTACGTCTGGCGGACTACTCCGCGTCGACAATATGACATGGGGCGGCATGCAGCGGGTAGGCGCTACGGCTACCGGCGCCCCCGTGCAGCTCATCAACAACGAGGCGCAGGTCTTCAGTGGGGCAGATCTGCCCCTCGGTGCTGACCCGCTTCAGTCGTTCCCAGCCTACACGTTCGGAGCTTATCCAGTGCTCGACGCAAGTTCGATTTACCTGATCGAGTACTACGTGCAGGTAGCCATCTACAAGGATGCTGGCCACTCCGTGGTCGGACAAATCGATTTCACCGTTCAGGCTTCGATCAGCACAGACGCTTTTGGAGTCGCAACAACCACGTTCAACACTGTCCCAGTCCCGAACGTCTCCTATTTGCCCGCAGCTCTTGCCGGAGCAAGCTCCAATATAGTAGCAAGCGCCAATGGATGGACCGTGCAGGCACAGCGCCCGGCGGGCATGGCGTGTCATGCCCGCTACACGGTAAGCTGGAACAAGGTGGAGAATGTGACATGAAGCCAGCGGACTACATAAGCCGCCAGTACATTCTAGGGCTACTATCCTCGATCAGCCTTGGCGCTGGTTCCCACTATCCAACCTACCCAATTATAACACCTGACGGACGATTCGTACTCGTTCCAATGTTCGGCGATGCTGCAGTCCTGAAGGTTGATCTGACAACCGAAACAGTTGTCGCATCGTACACAGTAGGCACCCAGCCAAACTCCGGATGTATCACCCGGGACGGGTCCAAGGCATATGTCGCCAACAATGGGAGCGACTTTATTTCCGAGATCAACCTACAGACTGGAGTTGTCACCAACCTAGCGCTCCCTGCCGCAGCCCTTTGCGGAGATTGCGTTTTGTCAGTCGATGAAACTATCCTGTTCACGATGAACAGCGGGCTCAACACCGTTTCGCGCATTGTCCTGTCACCTTACGCAATTACGTCAATACCCCTAGCGGGCTCCCCTTCTTCCGGAGCTACAGACCCGCTAGGCCGCTGGATTCTAGTTGTTGATTACTCAAGCAACGTTTACAAAATCGACCCAAACACGAGCGCCGTGGCAACGGTTGACATGTCACCAGCAGCCGGCGCGTATGACGTCTGCATCGATGCTCAGGGACACAAGGCATATATCGCCTATGGTTTCAATGTGAATCTTTCAACTCTAGAGCTAGCCACTGACATCATTGGAACCATCCCGACAGGAGTCATAGCAACCAGCATTGCCATTTCACCAGACGGAACGATTCTATTTTCAGATACTGGAAGCTCGACTAGTACCAAGGTTGTGCGCACTTCATTACCAGCGAACACCGTGTCTGTAATCGACCTGGGCGCAGGTAACGATATTACGAACTTTGCGTTCGTCCCTGGCGGAATGAAGTCCGTCGGAGTCTACCCCCACGCACCGGGAAAGCTTCACGTTCTTGATAACCTCGCAATCCCCATCTAAGGAAAAGCACAACCAATGAACCCAGAACGCAAGCCGCCTACGAACGCAGAAATCGAATCAATCAACCTATTTTACCAAACCTGGACAGAGAAGCTCGACGCAGTCCGTCGCGCGGCTCAAAAGCTATTCGGAGACAATCGCGATTGGGCTCAGGTAGTGCTCGACGTCCTAGTTGCCTTCGATGAGAGAAAGGCCAGTCTTCCTGACTGGTGGCTCTACTCACGCATGGTCAACGCCTTCGGCTCGCGACAGCCAGGCCAATTGACGCCAGAGACCTGGCTTGCAATGGACCGATTCGATGAGCTCATGAGGTGCTGCCTAGCGCTCACCCTCTATCATCAAATGCCATGGTACCGTCGCATTCTAAACCGGCGGCGGTTCGAGACAGCTCAGCGCGAGCTCGATTCGATGATCGAAATGCTCAGCGAATTCGACCAAGCATGGATCGACCGAAGTTCGTTCCAGCGTTTTCTGAAGTCAAGAAACGGATAGGCCAACATGAACAAAGAACGTTTGCCAGGACTGGGAAAAGGCGCCAGCCTGCTCGACCCAGTCGTTCTCAATCGCGTCCTAGCTGAGATCAATCGCTATCATCGGGCGGTCAAGGTTGGGCTGGCTGTCATCGAATACCAGACTCGAGAGCCGTGCAAAGAAAATAATCACACAAGAGACTGCGTGACGCTGACGACGCTGACGGTCACAATTCTCAGAGGAGCCAAGCACTACCTAGCGGGTCCGTGGGGCTGCATTGAGCTTCCGGGAAACAGCAAGCCATTTAGCGCAAAGCTAGCGAGCGATCTCATTGATGCCTACATGCGGCAGCAGCGCAGTCCGCAAGTTTCGGAAAGCGCAAGGACGAATGACCAATGATCGTCAGCTGTGGACCCCAGTCACAAGGACGGCTGCTAGTGGCCGTCACGCGCAAGCGGTACGACACACGGCTGCCGATGGCCGTCAGACGTGAAAACTCGCAAGGACGACTGTGCCAATGGTCGTCATCATCCCCGGTACTCGACAAGGACGGCTGCCTAAGGTTGTCAGCAAGAAAATTCAGCCACAAGGACGATTGCCTAGTGATCGTCAATTAGTAAATCAAACAACAAGGACGGCTGCTGGCCGTCAGCAATCAACCCCACAAGGACGGCTGCCGATGGCCGTCAGCAGAACGCGAGGTAAACATGCAACACAAGGTCTATACCCTCTATGCTCGAATATCGCCCAAGGCGTCCAAGATTTGTCAGGACGAAATCGAACGTGGCCGCCAATACTACAACGCAATGATTTGCGACCTGAATAAGAGAGTGCAGGCGGACGTGTCCGAGCTAGAGCAGATCTGCAAAGGCCGTCGCATGCTGGCGACTTTGGCCGTCAGGTGGCCAGAGTGGTCACCTTCGCTAAATGTGCAGCAGATGTTTGATACTGCCTCGACGGATGACGAAAGGAAAGCGTGCCTCGCAACGGCCCTTTACTTTTGCATCCAGAGACATGCAACGAACGTCAGGGCAGAGCACCCGGCGAGCTCGTCATGGTGCTACACGGGCACCTACCACCAAGTACAAGCGGACTTCGATCGGGCAGTTGCCGATAAGCGGAAAGGAACCTGGCCGGGTACACCGTACAAAACAAGGCCCATCAGAACGCAGACGGGCGCATCCGTAGGCGCTCACATCCAAGGAGGAAAGATCACTTGGCAGGACATTCAAAGCGGAGTGACAACGATGTTTGCTCCCGTCCCGGGCGCCACTCCGAGCGGACGCTACCAGAAATTTCAACTCAAGGTGAGTAAGTCCCAAACCATCGTATTGTCTCTCAAGATGTATTCGAGAGGCCGAAACCAACGGGTAATCCCACACGACGCAATCGTTACTCACGCGTTGCTGCAGCGTGCCCATACATCCGAGGCCTGCGCAGGTTGGGTCAGGGTCGGACGAGTGAGCGACGTCGACGGCACGGTCAACGATCATCCGTATGGGCATTGCGGAAAATGGATCCTGCACATCGTGGCAAAGCTAAACGAACAGCCAAGGAGTATTGATGCAACTCCGATCGGTGTGTCGCTTGGATGGTCGCTGCAGGATGATGGATCTTTACTCGTTGCCGTAACCAGCGAAGGAAAGCGACTGTGCGTGTCTGCCCGAGCAATGAGAATGGCGCGCAGGGTTTCAGAGATTCAGTCCGAAATGGACTCGCTCGCCAATGCTGTCAGGGACTACGTCCCAGGAGCCACAGAGAAGAAATCGACCGTGTCACTTCTTGACTACATCGAACGGCAGGGCCTCATCGAAAACTCGAAAACAGATTCGGACATAGCCGAGCTCTGCAACCTATTCGCGCGGAAAGTCCGGAGGCTCAAGGCAATAGCCGAGCACCTCCGACGTCGCATTGCGAATATCAGATCGGACAGCTACAAGAAGTTCGTAGCTGAGTTATCCACAAGGACGGTGTACGTTCAGAAGTTGGACATCAAGTCGATAGCTGAGGACCCAAACAACAAGGGTGAAACATCCGGCTGGCTTCGCACGCTAGCCTGCTGCCACACCCTAGCCGAACTACTGCAGCACCGAGGCGCCATCAAAGTCAATTGCGAGCGGTCCGGCGATGACACTGCACCGAGTAGACAATTTGCCGATAAAATACTCAATGAATCACAGGGACAGGCTGGACAAAAAGAAGCCTCTCGCAGAACGCTGCGCAAGTATCGAAGAAAGCTCAGCAATGCAGAGGTAGGCAGCAACACAAGGACGGCTGCCTGATGGCCGTCAGCTGCTGGACGGTGTCCGCCGAATCACGCACAAGCGGGCAGCAACACAAGGACGGCTGCCTGATGGCCGTCAGCCTGGGGCACCCGCTGGCCCCGCATCGCCTGTGGGCGCAGCAACACAAGGACGGCTGCCTGATGGCCGTCAGACTCTGGGAAGGAAGCTCAGGCGTCGCGTTGCGTCGCAGCAACACAAGGACGGCTGCCTGATGGCCGTCAGTTTGAGGAGTTCAATGGCTAGCTACAACCGTCGAATCGCAGCAACACAAGGACGGCTGCCTGATGGCCGTCAGAATCGACCTAGGTAACGATGGCTGGACTATCGAACTGCAGCAACACAAGGACGGCTGCCTGATGGCCGTCAGTTTCCATTTTTGGGCTTTGCCATCGGTGTCTACCTCGCAGCAACACAAGGACGGCTGCCTGATGGCCGTCAGTCGAATGGCTCAGGAAGTTGGCGTGCTGCCCTTGGTTCGCGCAGCAACACAAGGACGGCTGCCTGATGGCCGTCAGTCGGATGCCGAGGTGGAAGCACGGTGGCACGACGAAAAGCAGCAACACAAGGACGGCTGCCTGATGGCCGTCAGCGACCGCAGATCTCGCAGCTGCCGGCGCCGGCAATGGTGCAGCAACACAAGGACGGCTGCCTGATGGCCGTCAGGATGCCCCTGGCGGTTCGTCGCTCCGGGTTCGTCCGGCAACAACACAAGGACGGCTGCCTGATGGCCGTCAGCCTATCGAGCCGCCGAGCTAGTGGCCGCTGGATTTCCAGGCAACAACACAAGGACGGCTGCCTGATGGCCGTCAGCAGAACTAGCCAGTCGGGGTCCGACACCAGTCGTTGCAACAACACAAGGACGGCTGCCTGATGGCCGTCAGTTCGCGGGCGTACTACAACGCACCACCGCAAGGCCGAGCAGCAACACAAGGACGGCTGCCTGATGGCCGTCAGAAGAGTCGCTCTGGTGTCAACGAAAGAAAAACAAACATGAACCTCAATCACATTACTGTCACGATTGCTCCCTACGGACCGATTGACGTCTCAACGGTTCGCACGGTGCTCGCCTTGCGGGACTGCGGGGCAAACCTGCTCATACACGATGCACAAGCCGACGTGTCACTGACGCGTTCTTGCATCTGTCACGCGGCCTATGAGAAGCTGGACAAATCAACGGACTACGTTTTCTTTCTCGATCACGACATAGCCGCACCGCCAGAAGCATTCCTACGGCTCACTGAGATATCGGAAAGACTGACCGACCACTACCAGACCTTGACGAGCGTCAGCGGCATCTACATCAATCGGCACCTACCCGATAAAGCAATCGTTGCCGCCTGGAAGCTCAGAGACCAAGACCCTATCAACTACGGTCACCCGAAGGCATCCCCTGACGCTGTCATCATTCCGGCGCTTACGGGTCTAGGAGCCTTTTGTATGCCGGTCAACGCATTCATGGCACACGTCGAAGAGTCAGAGCGCGCCTGCTTCCCAGATCCGGATCATACGGTCGCGAGAGTTTGCCAGACGGGACTTGTCACGGCTGAGTACTTGCAGCGATTCATTGACCACAAAAAGCTAGTCGAAGCTCCAAAGGGTTGCCTGTACTGGAACATGGAGGACTTCGACTTTTGCTGCCGGGAATTCGACCACGGCCGAATGGTTGTTGCAGCGCCAATCAACTTTGCCCACCGCGGAAAAATTCCTGGAAACAGGACTCTATTTCCTGGCTACAACCCGGCAGAGCACGAGGCTACAATCATCGGGTGGTAGCTGACGATCAGGACACCGGACGGGAAACGCCAAAAGCGAAACGCAGCCGGCTCGCGTCCATTCTATCGCTGGATGAGTTTGCTCAGCTGAGTCCCGATGAGCGCGAGCTCATCCTTTGGGCAATCGACGTAGTGGGTCAGAAGCTGCAGCTGCAGATTGACTCGATGGATGATCGGCTGCAGGCAATCGAGTCTAAGTCAACGAGCGAAACGCCACAGAAAAATGAAGTGGTGCTCAGAGCTCGCGGCATAAAAGCACGCGGCACGATAACGGCCATCATCTGGCTACTGTTCATGCTTGCGTGCGCCGGCGTCGCATGGCGCTGGCATCCTTGAGCGATGCTTCGCAACATCGATTGACGCGTCGCGAGCACTCACTCGATGGGATCTGCAAAACCTCTTTGGCCTGACTCGGTCGAAGCCGCAATGTGACGACGATCGACATTCCCTCGCGCCTGGACTCGCACGGCTCGGTCAGGCATTCCGGGTGCTCGTGCATTGCCCGCCGGACTTCGTGTCCCACGGACGTCCGGCGCTGAGCTGCGAGGGCCGTCAGCATCATCCAGACCGAGGGAGACAGCGACACCGACACCCGTAAGCAGCAGCGACCGATCACAAGTGCCGCACAATCCGGGCGACGTCATCGATATCAAATGACTCTCCCTCATCTCTGGCCCGAAGGCCGGCCCGAATCTCGCGCACCATGTTCGCGTGTCCGTGACTGTAGCCAACCCTCTGACGCACCGATGCCATCAGCCTATTGGCAGCCTGCGCCCGCTTGATTCGGTCCTCAGCTCTAATTGCGGCCATTACCTCAATGGCTAGGGCCTCGGAGAGGCCACAGTAGCCGGCAATGGATTGCACGCTGTCCCGCCAGACATCGGGCACGTGAGCTGCTGCCCTGTCAGGGTGTCCGCAAAGGGCGAGGAGGCGTGCCGCCTGACGTGTTTCACGTGCAACAATCACCGGAGGCTTGCCTCCGATGACCGCGGCAAAGGCGTCATAGCGCACCCTGCCATCATACAAACACTTAGAGTCACTCACCGGCAGACTGTGTGCGATGCAGGGCGGACCGAACCAGGTTCCCAGTTCGCGGAACACTTCCCGGGCGCGTTCGTCAGTAAGTTGCATGATTCTAAGCTGGCGCACATTTGTCATAAAAACAACGGGAAATTTTCGGCTTGCACGCCGCAAGCGCCGGGGAGATCATTTGAGCGAACCCCCCATTGGAGGAAAAATTCATGGCAAGCAGTGCAATCGAAAAACTCGTCGGTCAGATGGACCGAATAAAAATGCGCGAGAAGGCAAAGGCAGTCGCACAGCATGTCCAAACCCAGAACGTCTATGCGATGGGTTCGGCGCTGCTGGGTGCCGTAGCCGCCGGAGTCGTCGACGCGAAATACAACGCTGACGGCAGCAGCAAAAAAACAACCGTCGTTCTCTCGGGAACTGGCCTATTGCTGGCGCTCGGTGGCGCTACTGACTACATCCCAGGCGGAATCATCCTAGGCATGGGTGGAGTCGGTGTTCTCTGCTACGTCGCAGGCAAAGCATCGCACGACAAGGCAAAGGACCATTTCGCAACGGCATAAGAGCCTCGCGAACTGATTACGGGCCGCGCGTAGCGGTCAGGTGTGCCGATGATGAGCGAAACGCCGCGGGCAAAGCAATCAACGAATGGAGACGAAAATGCAGAGTTCACAGCAAAGCACAGCATATGATCTATTGCTACGCGCCATGCCTAACCGGGCCTCCCTTGGAGGTGCCGTAGACGTGCTCAGCAATCCAGCCGTGGCAAGCCCGGCAACCGCACGGCCCGCAACCAGCTACACGGACAGGGCCTATTCGAACAGTGACGACGTTCACTTAGGTATCTCGTCAGGTTCCCCCGGTGGTCTCGTCCATCCGACGGGTACTGCGGTCCTGTATACCGCGCAGCCTGCAGATCCGTTCAAGCCTCATGCGTTCATCATCCCGAGCTCGCATTCCTGGGAGCTCTACATCAGGTCGATTCAGATCGGATCCTGGAATGGCACGGACGGCGATGACGTTCCGGCTGAGGCTCATTCGGAGGTGTCGCTGAGTCAGTTCGTCGAATGGCCAACGATTCAGCAGAGCCAACCCATTCGCATTACGATGTGGAACCAAGCTCCGTGGAACAAGCGTTACGCGCTTGATTTGCGTGGCACGCGCCTTCGTCAGTAGTACGATAGGCCTCAATGTGGATAATCCAGCATCTGCCGTATCCGAGCGGCATGCTCGCTCGACCCTTTCAGCTAGCGCTGAATGCGTCGATTCAGTGTGCAGCCGAGCTGATGCGGCAGAGCCCCTTGCCTCCGTTATACACGACACAAATTCGCTTTGCTCCGGAGCCGTGGGAAGGCTCCGGCGTAGAGGAGTTTGCAGATCCATGGACGGTATATGCGCGGGGTTGGGGTGATTGCGATGATCTGGTCATCTATCGAGCCGCCGAGCTAGTGGCCGCTGGATTTCCAGCTCATGCCCGCATCTTGCGGGACGTAGCGACCAACCGCTATCATTCCCAGGTAGCACGTGATTTCGACAACCGCTGGGAAGATCCCAGCCTGCAAAGATTGGGTAGACCATGGCTCTTTTCCCCCTGATTTTGTTGGGTGCCGCTGGCGGCGCTTTGTACCTACTGACGCAACCGACCAAGAAAAAGGAAGAAACCTCGCAGCTTCCCTCGGGCGCTCCCGGGGTTCCGGTGGTTGTTCCAGCGAGCAGTCTACCGACGCCCCCTGGGGGAACACCGGCCGAGCAGATGCCGGGCGGTCCTCCCACTATAGTAGTTACGCCCCCTGGCGGTGCCAGTACGCCCGCTCAGACACCTCAGCAGGTCCTGACGCAGGCATTGCCCCAATTGATGCAAAACCTCCCGACGCTCATTCCGACGCAGGTTGCGACAACGGCTCCTCCGCAAGCGCCGGAAGTCAAGACCGTGCCAGCTCCGGGTCAGCCTGCTACCCCGCAACCAGCGCAGCCCGTGCAAACACCGGCGCAGGTTCTGACGCAGCAGCTGCCAACGGCGGTCACTCAAGTGTTGCAGCAGGCCGCGCAGGCGATGCCGCCAACGACCCCACTTCAATCAACCGAAACGAGCGTCGCGCTTGACCCCAACGGAACGGTTGCGCTCGCGAAGGTTCTCATTGATAGGGAGAGCTCGTCGGGATGGAAGTCCGCGAACACGACCGAGGTTGCCGCGTGGCAAAAGAGAGTCGGTCTGACTGCAGACGGAAAGTTCGGCGAAAAGAGCGCGCTTCGGATGGCGCAGGAAGTTGGTGTGCTGCCATTGGTTCGCTACTTCCCGGCCAACACTGCGAAGGAAACCGAGGTTCCGAAATATCAGGCTGCCGTCAATGCCTACGCCGCTACGGTAGCATCGAGCAACCCGGCACACGCTGCAGCCCTTAGGAGCTCAGCTGCCTATGATGTCGGATACGGATTCGCTGCGTCTCCCTCCGCAATCCCCGTATCGATGCGATCGGGTCAGGCCGATCTGATTGCGCAAGCGTTGAAGCTATGACCGTCATCGTCCGCAGTATCAGCTCGACACTAGACCAGGACCTGCAAAGGCTCTGGATTAGTGTCGAGCTATCGACGGGAGCAACCCTCAAGGTCGCCTTTCCCATCGCTCACGTGTCACTGCTGTTCGATGATGCGATGGCAAAGATGGGCTACTGTGGCGATCCGATTTGCGGCAGCGTTGTGACGGCCGACTCATTCGGCAAAAATCTATTTCGCATGCTCAACCACCCAAACGCCCAATCATCGCGCATTGCTAGAAATGTTTGGAACGCAACGCACGCCCGACTCATATCGGACGCGATGCACTACGGATCGCACGCGCACGATGCTGTCATGGGTTCGATATTCTCTAAGATTGCAAGCGCCGTCAAATCGGTTGCCAAAGGCGCCTCGCGTCTGGAGCATCCCGGAACAACGGCTCTGGTCAAAACGGTCGTTGCTGGTGCTGAGGGCAAGGACATGCAGCAGGCATGGAAGGGCGAAGTGCATGCCGCATGGAAGGACGCTGGAACGATTGCAAACGCAGCGAAGACCGTCGCTTCTTCGGTGCCCGGAGTCGGAACGATTGCGAGCGTTGCAATCGGTGCAACGCAGGCGGCCCTCAGCGGTAAGAGCCTCACTGAGATAGTCAAGGCAGCGGGCGTTTCAGCAATCCCTGGCGGGCCACTTGCGCAGCAGATCGCAAAGGCTGGTATCAATACAGTGCAGGCAGGCATCGAAGGGAAAAACATTCTGAAGTCTGCCGCGCAGCAGACCGTTGGGGCCGTTACTGGACTCATCCCAGATCCTACCGCTCGGGATCTGGTGCAACGCGTAGCCCTTGACGTTGCTTCGGGTAAGAATGTTCTAAGCTCAGCAGAGCACGCAGCAGCGGACGCCGCGATCAACCTGATCCCAGATGCGACGGCCCGTGATATGGCAAGGAAAGCCATTTCCGGGAACCTCAATCCGAACAGTATCCTTTTAGAGCTATCTCGGAGCGTATCGAATGGAAGTGCAAGCCCGAGCGCGATTGCTAGCCTCATCAATGGATCGGTAGACAACCTGAGTCGCAGCGGTTCGGCAGGGACTCAGAAGCTGAACCAGGCAGCGGCCGAGCTCATCGAAGTGTCCAGCAACTTCGTTCCCGACGCTTCCGCTCGCGACACGATAAAGCGGGCGATTGCTACGCGTATGAGTGGCGCTGATCCGAAGCTATCGGCCTCGACCCTTTCGTCGCTGTTGTCGAAGGTGACAGATCCATCAGCCCGCTCGTTGCTGTCCAATGCAGTTCAGCACACGGGAGATCCATCGCAGCTTCTGAAGTCGGTCAATCCAGACTTTGTGGCAAAGCTCGTCACCCTCGATCCGACCTCTCCGTTATCTAACGCGATAGTCGAGGGTCAGAACGTCATCACAGCACCTAGCGGCATCGTGGCCCCCCCTCGCACGGTCAAGACCGTGGCGGCACCCGGTCAACCACCCATGCCAGCGAGCTCCTATTTTGGCGCGATAGGAGCGCGAGATTTGTTCAACTTGCGTCAGAGAGTCAGGCAGGCATGATGAAAGTTCAGCAGCTCAGGATTGACCACGATCATCAAAACCAGATGATCTGGTTTTCCGGTACTCTCTCCGACGGTCATAAATTCAGCGTCGGTTTTCCTATTGCTCACGTTCAAGTCAGCTTCGACGAAAAGGCGGCTTCGATGGGCTGGTGTGGAGCTCCGATTTGCGGAAGCGTCACCACAATCAACGGATATCTCGGGACGGTGTTTGCCGCATCGTCTTCGGCTTCCGCCTCGCGTTCGATTGCGCAGCGTGCCCATAGCTCGACGATGAACCGGCTCGCGACGCATGCGACCCATTACGCAAAGAGCGCCGTCTCCAGGGTAAAGGCCACTGCCCTCAAGGGTGCGCCACGCGCAAGCCACGTTCTGCCGGCCATCAGTGCCCATGGGCTCGCGGCATATCACGCGGCCAACATGCTCGGAGCTGCTGCCAGGCAGGGCACACTCACGCCAGAGATGCAGCAGGCTGTTCAGAACCTTTCACTTGACCCGACTCATCCGATCGCAGCCCTGACACTATCGGCTCTGCATTCTGTGAGGCTCTAATGGCTCAACGCCGTGACCACGTGGCATTTCTCGCGGGCGTCTTTCCGCAGACCAAGCGGGTCGTAGTTGGCGGACCCATTGATCGGAGCATGTTCGATGACTTCCCTCATCTCTCAAAGATGCGGGTTGGCTTTGTAGATCCGTCACTGGTGGCTGAAGCATGGACGGCGATGCTCAAGGTCGCGGACATCGGCTTTGTGGGGCCTATCAATCTGCCGTTCACGATGAACGTCGAGCAGCCCTGCGAGCTCGTGATCGAGCCAGCCGCGGCCCCTACCAATGCCGTTACGGTTTTGATTCAGGTCGCGGATCTGCCTGACTCTCCGAATCTCTATGGGGCGGTCTATCTTCCTGATGTTCCTGATGATCTCAAGGTACAGATTCCATCCTGGGTTGTATCAGTCGAGCTACTTGCAGATCCGGCTGGATCTGTAAGCGGGAATTTTACAGATGGATCGGGGACTGACTACGGCAATGCCTATCCGGGCGGCATCGTGGCGCGGCCACGCGAGGCGAGCCTGATTACGCTTTCAACTTCGGGGCGAGTGATTTTCCACTACTAGGAGCGAAACGAACATGAAGCAAAAGATCCATGACCCGACTCTGCGCAAATTGCTTGAGAGAGAGCAAGCGAAGGCCAAACGTCTGCGGGAAAAGCCGAAGCGCAAGAAGGCTACACGCAAGAAGGCCTCGAAACGACGGACGCCTGCGCCGCGTCGCGAAGCCGAAACGTTGCTTAGGAGCTTCATCAAATCCATGGGCATGAGAACGACACCGACCGGAGAGGTTCAGCCTGCACATGGGATTCCGAGCCTTCCGGCAGATCATCCTTTCAATCGACCGCGCAAGGCTGGCAAACGCAAGAGCAAGGCGAAGAAGAAAGCTGGCAAGAAGCGCACGGCATCCAAGCGCAAGCTTCGCGTTCCGAGCCTTCCGGCGAATCATCCTTTCAATCGTCCACGCAAAGCTGGCAAGCGCAAGGCCAGAGGTAAGAAGAAGTCAAGCCGCAAGGCAACGGTCAAACGCCCAAAGGGTAAGAAGAAGACCCGCAAGACCAAGGCAAGGCGGAGCAAGTAAACGTCAATAGTCGTTCGAACCGTTCCCAAACAGAGAGAGGAAATCAGGCAATGAAACAACCAGCAGCCGGCACAGTGAATAACGTATTCACAGTCAAGGTCGCGGACAAGAACGCAACAATCAACGCAGACGGAACCGCGGCGCAGGCATTGGTTCTGTCCGGTGATCTGAAGGATTTTTTTTGGTTGGTTAGATACAATCCCTTGTCATACAAGGGGTTCCAGCTGTACCTGCAGGTAGTTCTGTCGGCTTATGACCCATTCAATGATCGGACGACATTCGAGGTAGCCGCCCGCAATGTAGATCCAGCGCCGCTGGTTCTGTCCGATGATCTGATCCTGGATTGCATGATGATTCCCGCAGACTGACATGCCATGTCATGCCCTCTCTATCTGAAGCCCAGGCAATCGTCAGAAAGGTCGCGCCAGATCTTCCGTGGTTTGGCGTGGCCTTTGTCGTGGCGATTGCTGGGCTTGAGTCGGGCCTTGGGGAGGGCTTTTTGCCTCACCACAACTGGGGAGCCATCACAGCCGGGTCGGGTTGGAATGGTCCGACGTTTGAGCATGAGGACAAACGCTGGACTGAGTCCGGTGTCGAGACATACACGACGAACTTTCGCGACTACGCAGACGATGAGGCAGCGGCAAAGGGCCTTGTGGATCTGTTGCGTTCTCAATACGGCAAGGCCCTTAGCGCGGCAGAGGCTGGCAACTGGTACGAAGCAAGCTGCCAGCTTTACAAGGCCGGCTACTACACGGGCACCAATAAAGATGCCTCGGTCAACATTGCCAACCACTTCAAGGCCCTTTCGTCATGGCTGGTCAAGCAAGGGATCAGCCCTGGACTCATTGCAGGGGCCGCCTTGCTCGAAGCTCTCTTTTGGACGGCGCTTGCAGTCTTCGGCCTGCGCGCGATTAGGAAACGAAAATGAGCGATGATCGTCTAGCAACCTGGGTTGAGATGCAGCAGCGGCTTTGGCATGGAGACAGCCAGAGCAAGGCTTGCAAGATTGTCGTTCGCAAGAAAGGCGAAGAAGCGATTACGTTCCAGGTCCCAGTGGGCGACAAGGGCGAAGACATCGCCGGCATTTTGAGAACGGCGCTTCAGATGCAAGCGCAAGAACTGCCAGGCGGAGCGCACACGTTCATACTGAGTGCCATTGACGAACATGGAAACCAGCTGATGGAGTTGCCTCAGACCATCAGGGGAAACAATCGCGACGCAACGAGCGCAGCGGCGGAAGCCATTGGAATGGCAAATGCTCATGCCAAAGCCATCAGCAATTTGGACACGGTGATCAGGCGTCAGGATGAGCTCAACGCCAAGCTCAATGAATTGAATCTAAGTCTGATTGAGGACCGCCAAAGGCTCGCTGACGCATATACTGAGGAGAGAGGCGTCAACCACCAACAGCTTTTGGAGTTTAAGCGATTTGAGCGAGCGTGTGACCGAATGGATAAGCTCGTTGAATCAGTTGCCCCGCTCGTTACGCTCATCGGCGAGAAGCTCATTACTAAACACTTCGGGAGTGCCGAGCAATTGGCAGCACTGCTCTCCGGTGAAACACCAGCAAAGGACGATGCCGCAAATGCCACTCAAACTACCACAGAACCCTTTGACCCAGCTCGCCCTATCGTTCCTCAATCCGGATCCGGCGGTGTTCCGCCAAACGGTGCGGGAAGGGGCAAAGCAAACAGTCGCAGTCTTTCTGCAGGCAGCAGCAAATAAACTGTCTGGGCAGGAACAAGAGCAACCCAATCAGAATGGAGTAAACGACAATGACGATCGGTGAACCACAAGTGATGCGCATATCCCCATCAGGGGCAATCGCGGGCGATGAGAGCTATCCGCCACTCGTTGGAGGCACGGCAGATCCGCCCGACGGTAGCGTCCAGTTAGGCAGGGAATGGCTCTACAACGGCCTAGGCACGAACTACCAGCAGTTAACAAGCACCGGCGATGACGTCGACGGTATGGACGTGGTAACCGTGGATTTGCGCCCTGGTTATGCGTACGACGTTGAGCTCGACGTCGACGCTTACGGAACGTTCTCAACCGTTGCTCTGAGCTACGCAGTGAGCGTCGATAGCTCAGACGACGGCGGGTCAACGTGGAGCACGGGGGCACTACTGGCCCATACGGTCTATTGCTCAAATGACATGTTCACGGGGCGCGGCCACCAGCTCCAGAACTGGAGCGGCACGGCCGCAAATGCTGCGCGCGTTCATATCACACGCAACGGCACTGCAGCGCCTGCCGGCGACATGTATATCAACCCGGAAAAGACTGTACTTCGGATCCGGGAATTCAAGCGGCCCTAGCATTCTGAAAGGCTACGGTGGTCCCGGGTGCTTAGTCCGCTCGGGGCCACCGCTGTGATGAGCCATGAAGCTGACAGCCGAGATGCGACGCAAGGCACCTAGGCGGCTTTTTGCAATGCCGCTTCTGAAGAAGTATTACCTAGGGGACTGCCGGCATGTTGGCTCAGCTGTCAAGCGATTCAGAGAGAACAAGCGCCGCTATCCGAAGCAGCTCAGGACGCAGGCGGCCAATGTTATCACTGAATCGTGGCTCAAGTGCCACGCACCAGATCTCAGTCCGAGGGAACGTAAGTCACTCGTGCCGAGAGTGAGAAAGGCCCTGCGCCTGTGATGGCTCATCCGAAGCTCAAACTAGCGCTGCTTGTCTGGCTAGGGGCCGCTGCAGCAGCCGCCCTCATGATGTCTGGAAAATGGAAATGGCAGGATAAGACATGAACCTCCTGATTCCACTCATCGCCGTCGGAGTCGGTGCCTACTACTTGCTAAAAGGCTCTGACAACAAGACGCAAGCGAAGCCGGCAACCGTCAGCATCAAAACACCCGCAGGCTCTCTCGAGCACACCCAGTCCGGCACGACGATCACAATACCAGAGCCAGAGACGCCAGCGTCGGAGGTCATCAAATCGGAGCCAATGACGGACGTAGACAACTCTCATGTCCTGTATGGTTCGCTTGACGACTGCTTCGATTACGCGTCAAAGAGCAACAACCCAGTCGTTTGGAAAGCTGCCGCCGATAGGCTAGCCGAATCGGGCGACCTCCGAGCGACGGTCTTAGCTGCCAAGATTGCGGCAGCGAGCTAGGAGCGCACATCATGTGGCCTTTAGTCGTTGGAGCTGTATTGGTTGGAGGTTGGTTGCTTTCGAACAAGCCGAGCAAAGCTGCGAGCTCGTCAAGTGACGCAACGGCCAAATATATCAAGCTTTGGGGCCAACCGGCGCAGCAGCGCAGCTGGCTCTCGAGTACATCGGGCAGGCAATATCGGGTCTACGATTGGACGATGCCCGATCAGTCCATA
>Ga0335069_10002335_pt1 | contig 29329 bp, 30 predicted proteins | sample Lox_Sample_11_FD_206714 | JGI IMG/M metagenome (GOLD analysis project Ga0335069, IMG submission 206714) | Soil microbial communities from Loxahatchee National Wildlife Refuge, Florida, United States - Lox_Sample_1.1 | ecosystem: Environmental > Terrestrial > Soil > Wetlands | place: USA...
ACTGCGGGAACTCCCCGAAGGGATGTACCCGGCGCTGCTGGCGAACCCGGGGCTGCGGGCCGCGCTCGCGATTCAGGCGACGATGGCCGCAACGACGGGCGATCTGCGGCTCCGCGGACCCGCAGATCATCCGGCCAGGAGGCAGGACGGCGGAGCTGCCCTAGCCGCGGTCACACTGCGTGATCAGCTCAGCAGGCGGCTGGCGGCTAGGGCGAGATGATGGCGGCGGTGTCTCCGGACAGCAGCTGCTGGGGGATCTGGCCGAAGGCGTACTGGGCCGGGGCGGATCCCGGGACCAGCGTGAAGGCCCAGATGACATCGAAGCGGTCACCTGGCCACTGCCGGGGTATCACGGTTCCGGGGATGACCGGCAGCGACGAGGCGAGCGCCGGGATGTGCTGGTGCTCCCAGCAGATCAGCACGACGCCGGAGCAGGTGCCAACGACGCTCGCGGCCAGCTTGGATTCCTGGCCTTCGGCGAAGTCGGACGCTATCTGAAGCCCGAGGCGGTCGCTGAGACCCTGGATCGTCTGGTATGTCCGGTGCGCGGTGGTCTTGCCCGGGTCGCCGTAGGACGGCGACAGCAAAGCCGCAGGGACTTGCAGCCCCGCCTGCAACGCGCCGCGGGCCGGGTCGAACAGGACGGCGAGTGCACCGGACCGCTGCCATCCCCGCGGCAGCAGAGAATGCGCGTCCTGGTTGCCCTGGTAATCGACACCGAAGGGCGGGGCGGGCGGCTGCGGAGGCTGTCCCGGGCCTGCGGGCTGCGGATCAGCGGGCTTTTCGCCATGGCGGATGATGTAGATCACTTCAGGCGGCGCGGAGGTACCTGGCGCAGGTTGCTGGCTCAATCAATGTCCTCTCCTGGCCGCAGCCACGAGCTTTGCCGTGACTGCGGTATCACCTGGCTCCATCCCGCCGCGAGCGGGCCCTGGCATATAGGCCGAGTGTCCCGCTCGCTCCGGCGCAGGGCAAGGTCATGCTCGTTGAGTTGACCGTGATGGACGACGCAGTACGCTCAGATCCGCCTTATGCACGGCGGCTTGCGTGACTTTCCTGATCATCCGGGTCGCGCCGGAGATGTTTATGTGCACCCGGTTCGGTCTGCACGCCGGTTGTGGTCACGACCGCCTCACCGTTCGCTGAAGCGCCAGAAGAGTTCCGCGAAGCCCGCCCCAGTCCGGCCAGGACACGGGCCGAATACACCGCTGAGATGTTTTCCCGGCCCGGGCTATCGCGTCCGCCACGGCGTCGAGCACCAGACCGGACGGGACAGCCAGACCGCGTGCGCGCAGTCCGGCTAGGTAGATTTCCCGGATCTGCGCGCGGCTCTTCCCCGCGGCGGCAGCAAGATGACCTGGTACTCCACAGCGAACAGCCCATTCGGCAGCGACGTCGGCGCCCCGCCCGGCGGCGGGTTCGCTGTCAATGTGTTCCTGCGCGACGGCGACACCGCGCATCGCACCTGGCACACCCACGGCCGTGGCACCGAACAGCTCAGTTACGCCTTTGCGCTGGTCAATCTGCTGCCCTACGGGCGGCAGGCGGAGTGGCAGGACTCGCCCGGGGGCTGGCCGCAGTCGCCCACCCACAGCCGGTGGGCCAGCTCCGAAGACATTGCCGCGCTCTACGGGCCACATGGGTGAGGACGCGGGACTCACTGTTTGCGTGCGCGGGAACCGCCGGCGCGGTGATCTGCCGCTCACAGTGCGCGGGCAAGCTGCCTCACGGGCGCTGCAGAAGGCCTCGCGTTCCGATCATCTCGAGGCGCACCGGCAATCCTCGCGACAGTGAGGCAGTTGCTTGACTGTCGGCCAGCCGGAACCCATACTGAAGTATATGCTTAACTATGCGCCGGATCTGGACCGCGTTTTCCAGGCCCTGGCAGATCCCGGCAGGCGGCTCATGGTCGACCGGCTCAGCCGGGGCCCGGCGTCGGTGAGCGAACTCGGCAGGCCGCTGGACATGTCCCTAGCCGCGGTCCTCCAGCACGTGCAGGTGCTGGAGGCAAGCGGCCTGATCCGCTCCCAGAAGGCCGGCCGGACGCGCACCTGCAGCATCGATCCGGTCGCGCTCCGCTCCGCGGAGGACTGGATCGCCGACCGGCGCACCATGGTCGAGCGCCGCCTCGACCGGCTTGGCGAGTACCTGGCGCAGACCGCCGGCAAACCAGATCCAGCCTGGGCCACCGAGCCCGGCGAGACAACCAGCGACCACGAGGAGCAGCAATGACCGGGCGTTCCGTCATCCACGACACGTTCTCGATCGAGCGCACCTACCCCGCGACGCCGTCCAGGGTGTTCGCCGCGTTCGCCTCAGAGGAGGCCAAGAACGCGTGGGGCGACACCGGCGGCATCGAGACGCCTGCGGATGCCGAGCCGTCCGAGTTCGACTTCCGGGCCGGCGGCCGGGAGCGTTTCACCGTCAGGGCGGCAGGCTCCATATACCGCTACGACGCGCTCTACTACGACATCGTGCCGGACCAGCGGATCGTGTACAGCTACGAGATGTACGCCGACGGCGCCAGGATCTCGGTGTCCGTCGCCACCATCGAGTTCGCCAAGAGCGGCGACGGCACCGCGCTGACCTGGACCGAGCAGGGCGCCTACCTGGACGGCATCGACGGGCCGCAGGCCCCCGCGCTGCGCAAGGAAGGCACGACCGAGATGCTGGACGGCCTGACCCGGTACCTGACGACGCAGCCGGCGAGCTGACCGGGCGCCGATGACTTCGAGATCCGAGTGGGCCTTTGCTATCGCGCTGCCGCCGTTCACGAGCGTGGTATCGAAACCGGGTAGCCGGGATCCGGCAATCCGCACTGTCTTGGTGGTCGGCTCGGTAAGGCAAGGTTCAGCGTCGAAGTAGCACTCTTCGCAAACCAAAGGGCTTATGAGCGTAGTACCCATGAGATCTAGCCGACCGCTGATCCGCGCGCCGCGGAGGCGGATGCCCGGAGCGCGCCCTGGCTCCGTGGCGCCCGCGCCGAGCAACAAGGCGGCGATCACTTCGGCACGTATCGTCCGCGAGGCCCCCCATGACCTGGCTTTGTCCGGGTCATCAGCCGACGGATCACCAGCCCGCAGGTCCACCCGGGTGCCACACCGGAAGGCGTCCCAGAGTTATACGATAAGGAATTTCGGAACCTGCGCAGTCCCGCTGCGCCGAAGAGAACCGCCAAGCGCAGCCTATTAGCCGAACCACGGATAAATATGCCGAACGGTGCATGATTATCCATATGTGCAACGCGCTCATTTCGGCTACGGAAGTACCTGAGCGTCGCGCGCCAGGCCAACTAGCTCTGCACGCGAGATGAGGCTGGACCGGATCCGCGTGGCGCTCGGCGACGCGAGCGAGGACGACGCCGACTCCCCGCGACCGCTACCAACGTGAGCATCCCGGTGCCAGCGCGATCGTGACATGAATGCCACGCGTTGCGGATGCCGCGGTACGACAAGCGAGCTCACTGGCCATACGATCGCGTTGATGAGGGCTTAACGAAAACCGCCGGGCAGTGCCCGGAGAGGTGGGAGGACCTGGTGGAGGCAGAGTCAGGGCGTCAGCTGGCTGACCCGCCGGCCACCTGGCAGGAGCACTGGTTCGACCACCGCCAGTTGCTCCGGCTATACCACAGCGACGAGCACTGCGCGATCTACCTGGACCCCGACGTGCGCCGGGCCGAGGTCCGGTGGCTGCCCCGGTTCATCAATGTGACCTGGCAGTACTCCAAGGCAACCTACGGCGACGCGTTCGGGTTCGACCCGCGCATCTATTCCATCCACCACGCCGGGCGGCACGGCGGCGGCCACGCGGGCTACTACGTCAGCCCGGTCCACGACTACCACAACGTCAGCGACTGCGGGCTGGACACCTGGCGGGAGGGCAACACCCTCGCTCGCGAGCTGCCGGCCCATGAGATCGGGCATTCCGTGGAGAGCGCCAACAACGGCGTCCACGGCTCACCGGCGTATGAGATCTGGGGCGACAGCAAGTGGGCCGAGTTCTACATCTATGACCTGTACACCGCGCTGGGCATGGATCGCGAGGCCAAGGGCGTCTACCGCCGGTTCACCGGCAACACCGACGATTTCCCTCGCCGGGGGACCCGCTGGTTCCGCGACTGGTTCTACCCGCTATGGCGGGACTGCGGGCGGGCGGAGGTCATGAACAGGTTCTTCCGGGAGCTGGCCCGGCACTTCCCACGCGACTCCGGCGGCACCTACACGCGGCGGATGAACTGGGGCGAGTACGTCCACTTCACCAGCGGTGCTGCGGCCGCCGACATGAGCGGCCAGGCCGCCCGCGCTTTCGGCTGGCCCCGCGAGTGGGCCGGCCAACTGGAGCACGCCCGGGAGCAGTTCCCCGGCATCACGTACTGAAATAGCGGCCGGGCTACCGGACGGAGGCCAATCGAGAGAGCTGGCCGGGTGCCGGGATTCGCCCGGGCGGCAAACGGACTATCGCTGGGAGCGGTGCGGGCTGCGAAGACTCGGGTTGCTCTCCGTGAGGGACTACCCGCCAGCCGCCGATCGCAGTTGCGGGCGCAGGCGCTTCGCTAACGTTTGGGTGTGACTGAAGAGCTTGAGAAGGCACAGGGCCTGCTGGCATCCGGCGATATCCCGGGTCTCCTGCGGCATATGCGCGCGCACGGCGAGGCGCTGCCGCTCGGCGAGGTGGCGCGGCTGGTGGCGGGAGCAGCGCGGCTCGCCGAGTTCGATGACCTGGCGCAGGCCGCCGCGACGGTGGCAGAGGGCAGGGACGGCTCCTGGCACGCAAGACGCGCGGGCGCTGCACGAATGGACTCTGGACCAGATGCCGTACCACCTGGAGACCAGCGTGCCCGGGGTTTTCGTCGCCGGGGACGCGAGGGCCGAATCGGCCGGGCGGGTCGCCTCGGCGGTCGGCGAGGGCGCCATGGCGGTCATGCTGTGCACCGCTACCTGGAGAAGCTACGACCGGAGAATCAGCTAGTGGCGGGCGTCGTGCTCTACGCCGGCGGCCGGCCCTTGCCGTTCGGCGACAGACTCCGCGCATGGCCCATAGTCGATTCTCGGCAACGGTGATCAGAAAGAGCGGCCGGGGTTCAGCACGTTCCGCGGGTCCAGGGCGATCTTGATCGCACGGTGAACAGCCAGAACCTCACCTGACAGCTGGCCGCGCAGCCATGGCCGCTTGAGGACGCCGACCCCGTGTTCACCGGTGATGGTCCCGCCCAGCTCCACGGCGTGATCGCACAGGCGCCGTCCTGCGTCGAGCGCGCGCGCGATGGTCGCCTCGGTCAGATCGGGCAACAGCATCGTGGGGTGCAGGTTACCGTCGCCGGCGTGGGCACACGTGCCGATCGGCAACCCGCTGTCCCGGCTGACCTGCTCGACGCGCTCCAGCATGGCCCGGAGCTGACCAGGAGGGACCCCGACGTCCTCGACCACGGTCGGCCCGGTCGCCATCAGCGCCGTGCCCGCCAGCCGGCGGGCCTCCAGGAGCATGTCCGACTCCGCGGCATCGGAGGCGCGGATCGCCAAGTCCGCACCGGACGCGGCGCACGCCTGGATCATGCCGTCGGCCTCCGCCTCGGCCGCCGGGCCGTCCGCCTGGCCGATCAGCAGCGCCGCCGACCGCCGGTCAAGGTCCAGGCGGCGGTAGTCCTCGACCGCGTTGATGGTGCGGTTGTCCATGAGCTCCAGCAGGCTCGGCACGATACCGGCCGCCTGGATCGCGGCGACAGCGTCGCCGGCGGCCCCTAGCGTGGGGAAAGACGCCACAAAGGTGAGCGGCCCGGATGCGGGGGCCGGCCGCAGCCGCAGCGTTGCCGCGGTGATGACGCCCAGCGTGCCCTCCGATCCGATGAACAGCGACGTCAGATCGTATCCGGCCACGTTCTTGCGGGTTCTGCTGCCCGTGTTGATGACCGTGCCGTCGGCTAGCACGACTTCCAGCGACAACGCCGAGTCACGGGTCACGCCGTATTTCACGCACCGCATCCCCCCGGCGTTCGTGGCAAGGTTGCCGCCGATGCTGCAGATCTCGAAGCTGCCCGGGTCCGGCGGGTAGAACAGGCCGGCCGCCGCGGCGGCGCGGCCGAGGTCGGCGTTGATTACCCCAGCCTCCACGACCGCGTACTGGCCGACGCGGTCGATCTCGCGGATCGCGGTGAGGCGCTCCAGCGAAAGCACGATGCAGCCGTCGATCGCGTTAGCCCCGCCGGACAGCCCCGTGCCGGCGCCACGCGGCACGACCGCGACCCCGTGCCGATCCGCCCAGGACAACGTGGCCGATACATCGGCCAGGCCGGCGGCTCGGACCACCGCCCGTGGCATGCCCGCGGGAACGATGTCCGCCCGGTCCCGGCGGTAGGTCCCCATGACCTCGATGTCGGTGACCAGTGCACCGTCTGACAGTGCTCCGTCGAGCACCGGCAAGTCGTCACGCGTGCCGCGCACCGGAGTCCTCCTTGTCCTCCTCGGATTCGGGCTGGCTCGCGCCGAACTGCGTCAGTGATCAGCCTGGCGCAGGCTGGCGACGGCGCAACCGGCGCCGCTCCTCTTCCGTGGTACTACTTCAGATACCCGCCTCCTGGTCATTGTCCAGCGCCCAACTCATGCACGTCACGCCCGCCGGACAGCGGCGGCATACCTGCGTGGCCGCCTCAACTTGCATCCGGGCAGCCCTGATACCGGTGGCGCCAAGGCTGGTTATCTCGTTTGGCGAGTGCAAGGTGACCGGGAGTCGCGCGGTCGCCCGGCGGAATAGCATCTGGGCCAGACGGCTGGCCCGGGTGGCCGGACCCGCATGCTGGTGGCCCGCTATGCGGGCTCTCCGCGAGTGGAGTGTGTATGCAAGACAGGTTGTTCCAGTCTGAGGAATTTGGGACTCCCGCGCAGACTGCGGCCACGGTAATTTTCGTCTGCCCGTACGGTACTCCGATTGAAAGGGCGCGTTTCGCGATACGGCGACTCCTCAGGGCGGGCTATCACGTTGTGGCATACCAGACGACGACGGCCGTCTTTACAGAGGCCGACCCGATGATCCTTCCGGAGCTTATCTCTCAGGTACGAGAGGACATCAGGTCACGGATAGCGAAGCTAACGTCCGAGAGTGTGACCGAGTTCGGGTTCTTCGGCAGCAGCCTGGGCTCCTTCATCCTCTACAACTGTATAGGCCAGGCAATCCCCGAGTTGCGCTGGGGCGTATTTAACACTGGCGGCAATATTGCACGAGGTCTGTGGAACATGCCTATGCTGAGACAGCTGCATGTAGCACGAGGATGGTCACTTCCACGACTTGAAGAAGCGTGGGCTGAGCTTCAATGGCCGGACTTCGGGCGGCTCGATGGCTGCCGGTTCGTATTCGCGAGCTCGCGGCGAGACAGAATTGCTCCGTTGCGTAACATCTCGCAGTACCTCAAGCCGATGCTCCGGGCAGGCGCCGAAGTCAGCGTGTACGAGGTGCCGGCGATCGGTCACCGTACGGCCGTCATTACCGGCCTTTGGAAAAGTCCGCAGCTCGTCCGGATGGTGCGGGCAGCCCAGCCCGCCTGATCGGGCAGGCTGCCGCCGCGCTGTGGTCACTGTTCGTGGCGGCTGGTCTGTGCAAACACCTGGTCGACCATGCTCGCGGAGAGCCGACGTAGCGGCGCGGGTCGGGCAGCTCGCCGGGAGCGGTGCGATCAAGGGACTTGATGACGTCAGGGTCTTCTGCCAGCACGTCGGGCACAAGGCGCCACAGAGTCCCTGGACAGCTGAAGGGCTGGTCAGCCTGCGGGGCGGCTGTGCGCACGTGGGCCGGGGCTGCGGAGCACGCCTCGGGCGAGGAGGTCGTCGATGTCGTCGTCAGAGTAGCCGACTTCTTTCAGGACCTCGTGGTTGTGCTGGCCAGGGAGCGGCGCTGGGCGGCTCGCCCGCATCGGCGTGGCGGCGAGCCGGGCGCCCGGTCGGATGTGCCGATAGTCCCCGGCGAGGGGGTGCGTTATGACCGGCTGCTCGGCGAGGAGCTCTTCGAGGGTGACGACGGGGGCAGCGGGGATATCGTTGCCGCGGCAGAACGCGAGCCACTCGCCTGTTGTCCGCTGGACCAGGATCGCGCGTACCTGCTGGTACAGGAAGTCGGAGTTGGCGATTCTCGCCCGGCCGTCAGCGTAGCGAGCGTCACCGAGCAGGTCCTCCCGGCCACCCGCGGCGAAGAGTGTGTCGTACTGCTGCGTCGAGTACGGCAGCACGTTGATCCATCCGTCCGCAGTACGCTGGGGCCGCCGCTCGGGGGTGAGGATGCGCTGATAACCCGCTGGGCCGGCGGGCGGTTGCGATACCCCGCCTGCGCCGTGTTCGACGAGCATGAACGCCGTCACCGCCTGGGTCATCGGCACCTCGATGTGCTGGCCTTCGCCGCTCCGCTCGCGGTGGAACAGGGCGGCCAGCACGGCGTAGACGATGGTCAGGCCGGCTACCTTGTCAGCGACCAGGGTCGGCATCAGCCGCGGCTCGCCGTAGGCGCGGCGGGCGGCGTCGGCGACGCCTGTGGCCGACTGGATGATGTCGTCGTAAGCGGGGTCGCTGGCGCGGTCGGTGTCGGCGGGAAAGCCCTGTGCCTGGCAGTAGACGACGTCGGGCCTGGCGTAGCGGACCTCGTCGTAGGTGAGCCGGAGGCGCCCGAGCGACGACTGGCGCAGGTTGGTGACGAACACGTCGCAGGTCGCCGCGAGTCGCATGAGGACATCGCGGCCGTCTGGGTGCTTCAGGTCGAGCGCGATGTTGCGCTTGCTGCGGAGCAGGTTGAGCGAGGTGCCGGACAGTGCCGGGTGCGGGCCGGGCCCCATGGCGCGGTTGGTTTCGCCGTGCGCGCTTTCGACGGTGATGACATCGGCGCCGAGATCGCCGAGGATCTGGGTCGCCATCGGGCCCATCACAACGGACGTCAGGTCGAGGACCCGGATGCCCTCCAGCGCGCCGGCCATCTAGGCGTGCCGGGCGAGGAAGCCGACGACGGCGTCGTTGAAGGCGCCGGGCTGGTCGATGTTCGCGGCGTGCCCGGCGCCCGGCACCACGACCTTCTCTGCGCGGCAGATCGCGGCAGCCATGTAGTCGGCCGCGGCGAGGAAGTTCGTGTCGTCGGCTCCGACAAGGACGAGGGTGGGGACGGTGACATCCCGCAGGGAAATGATGACGCTGGCATCTTGCTGTGTGAGCATGCCGCGGGCGGCGTGGGCGAGGCCGGCGACGTCCGCGGTAGCCGGGGATACCTCCGGGCTGCTGCTGAGCGCGGCCGTGCCGTCGCGCTCGAGGCGGTCGGCGGTCCGGCGCGCGTAGTCGTTCCACGCCTGGCGCGATTGGTCCTTGTTGAACCCCGGGCCGGTGTCGAAGAGCAGCAGGCAGCGTACGCGGTCGGGGTGGGTTCGGTGGAAGTCGAGTGACATGAAGCCGCCGAGGCTGAGGCCGCCAACCGCGGCCACAGGAATGTGGCAAGCATCGAGCACGGCGACCATGTCGTCGACAGTGTGCTCGTGCGAGTAGAGCTTCGGGTCCTGCGGTGAGTCGGTCTCGCCGTGCCCGCGCATGTCCCAGGTGACGACGGTTCGCGTCGCCGCCAGCGCGGCGAGGTTGGGCCGCCACATCGCCCGGCTCGCGCCGTAGCCGTGGGTCAGCAGCAACGGCGTCGCTTCGGCGGGACCGGGGACGACGTCGTAGGCGATCTGCACTCCGTCGCGGTCGAGGGTCGGCACGAGTCAGCTCCAGTTCTTCGGCACGTCGCGGAACGGGACCGACGCGTCCAGCGTCGGGTCCTTCGGCAGCCCGAGCACGCGCTCGCCGATGATGTTGCGCTGAATCTCGTCGGTGCCGCCGGCGATGGACACGGCCGGCACCGACAGGATGATCTCGGCGATGATGCCGTCGACGGGCGAGTCCCGGCCGGCCAGCAGGGCGCTCGGCCCGGCGATGGCGAGGTGAGCGGCGCGCGCGGCGCGGGCAACGTTGCTGCTGGCGAGCTTGCCGAGTGACCCTTCCGGCCCCGGTGGCTTGCCCAGTTTGCGGGCGGCGGCGGCGCGTTCTGCCGTCCATCGTGCGGTCCACGCGAGCGTGACGGCACGGGCCAGCTCCTGGCGCACGTGCGGGTCACCAGCGCGGCCCGTCGCGAGCGCCCGGGGCACGAGCAGGTCGACGCGGCCGGCGCGTTGCGGGTACCACCGGTACGGCGCCCGGAGATGGAGGGCCTCTTCGGTCGCTTCCCGCCACACGCGTCCTTCGCGGTGCACGGTCGGAGGTGACGGGATCGCGGCGCGACGTTCATGCGCGAGCGTGGCCAGCACGACACGCCATCCGCCGTCGACGTCGCCGATGACGAAGCTGGCTGGGATGCGTGCGTCGTCGAGAAAGACCTCGTTGAACGACGCATGGCCGTTGGCCTGGCGCAGCGGCCGGACCTCGACGCCGGGCTGTTTCATCGGCAGGACGAAGTAGGTGAGGCCATGGTGCTTGGGCACGTCCCAGTTGGTGCGGGCGACGAGCAGCCCGTAGTCAGCATGGTGTGCCGATGTGTTCCACACCTTCTGCCCGCTGACGCGCCACTCGTTGTCAGCGAACTCTGCCTTCGTGGTCAGCCCGGCGAGGTCGGAGCCTGCGCCCGGTTCGCTGAACAGCTGGCACCAGGTGATCTCGCCCGTGACCGTGGGCGGCAGGAACCGCGTCTGCAGCTCGTCGCTGCCGTGCTCGAGCAGTGTGGGTGCGGCAAGCGACATCCCAACGCCTTCGGCCGGCCCGACGGCGCCGAACTCCGCGAGCGTTGCCGCGACAAGGCCGACCGCGCTCGCGGGCAGGTCGCGGCCGCCCAGGCGGGCCGGCCACGTCGGTGTCGCCCAGCCAGCCTCTGCGAGTCGTCTGCGCCATTCGACCAGGCTGAGCTCGGGGTTCCAGGCGTCCTGTAGCCAGTCGAGCAGCGCTGCGCGCACGTCCTCGGTCATCACGCCCCCGCAAAATCCGGCTCGCGACGTTCCAGCGAGGCACGCACACCCTCGCGCCAGTCGGCCGTCTGCTGCAGCCGCTCCTGCTCGGCCGCCTCACGCTCGACCGCCTGCCGTACCGCGTCGAGCAGCGGCGCGCGCATCGTGGCGCGGATGGACCGTACGGCGAGCGGAGCGGCCGTCGCGATGTCGCGCGCGATCTTGTGAGCCGTCGCCTGTAGCTCTCCCGTGTCGGCGATGTGGTCAGCGAGGCCGAGCCGGTGCGCCTCGTTTCCGTCGATGCGGCGCCCGGTGTAGAGCAGGTCCAGCGCATGCTGTTGCCCGACGATGGCCGGCAGCGTGGCAGTCAGCGCGAAGCCATGGTGGAACCCGAGCCGCGCGAAGTTGGCGGCGAACCGCGCCTGCGGCGCCGCGACCCGGAAGTCGGCCGAACATGCGAGGCCGAGGCCGCCGCCGATCGCGGCGCCCTGCACCGCCGCGACAACCGGCAGCTCGGCCGCGAAGAGCCTGATCGCCTCGCGGTAGAGCTCACCTGGACGGCCGGTCGCGCCACTGCCGGCGCTGAAGTCGGCACCAGCGCAGAAGTGCTTGCCGCTCGCGCAGAGCACGATCACGCGCACGTCACGCTCGGCGGCGAGCGCGTCGTACAGGTCCGCGATACGACGGATCATCGCGACGTCGAAGAAGTTGTTCGGCGGCCGGCGCAGCTGTACGGTCGCGACGTGATCGTCGCCGACTGTTGCTGCGACGCCTTCCTGCTCAATCCAGATTGCGTCCGACATCTAGAACGCGACCTCCCATCCGTTCGCACATGCCGTCCAGCGGCCTGCCGCTCTGGCGGCTGGCGCCGGTGGGGTCGGCGCCGGGGAACCCGATCGGGTAGACGTGCCACCAGACCGCGTGCCGGACCCAGGCGGGCGCCTGCACGGGAGAGGCCGTCTCGATCATGCGAGCCGCTCCATCACGAGCGCGGCGAGTCGCAGTACCTCGATCTCGAGGTCAGAGACACCGGACAAGGCCTCAGTGAGCCACTCGTCACGCCGCCGCACCTCGTCCCTCAGGGCGACTGCGCCGGCCCCAGTCAGCCGCAACATGCTGCGACGCGCGTCAGTGGCGTCTGTTTCGCGCACGATCAGGCCTGCCGTCTCCAGATCGCGGAGCGGGGCCGTCAGCGATTGCACGGTAACGCGTTCGGCAGCGGCGATCTCGGACGGAGCGCGAGATCCTGCCTGCAGGTTCGACAGGACGGCAGCGCTGATCGCTGGCAGCCCGGCCTCGCCGCGCTGGGTGCGGAGTTGACGTGCCAGGCGCGTCACGGCTCGCCGGATGGTCGCCACCACGTCCGGGTCGGGCGTCCGCTCCTGCTTCGATCCGGGCCGACTCTTGTCAACCATCACAACACTAAAGTAGCTTTACCTATATGCAACGTCAAGGCATGGGAGCGAAGTCCCGCCCAGGATCGATTAGGTTCATCGGTCTTACCACTGGACGAACTGCATCGATGCCTCGGCACGGGCGCCGGCCGAGGCAACCGCTCCTGTGTACAGTCGAAGCCGGCCAGCTGAGGAGTCGACGTACATGTCCATGACGTTCACCGAGGAGCAGGACGAATTCCGCAAGAGCGTCCGGCGCTTCTTGGAGCAGAAGTCGCCGGCGGCGGACGTCCGCCGGCTGATGGAAACCGATGAGGGCTACGACCCGGCGGTGTGGCAGCAGATGGCCGGGCAGCTCGGCCTGCAAGGCCTTGCGCTGCCGGAGGAGTACGGCGGCAGCGGCTACGGCTTCATCGAGCAGATCGCCGTGCTCGAGGAGATGGGCCGGGCGCTGTTGTGCGCGCCGTACTTCTCCTCCGTCGTGCTCGCCGGTACCGCGCTCCTGCAGTCGGGTGACGACGCAGCGAAAAGGGACCTGCTGCCCGGCATCGCCGACGGCTCGACCATCGCGACGCTCGCGTGGGTGGAGAACCCGACCGAATGGGGGACGGGATCGCTGTCCACGACGGTGAAGCGGTCCGGCGGCGGTTACACGATCGACGGTACGAAGACGCTCGCGCTCGACGGGCACACCGCGTCGCTGCTCCTCGTCATCGCGCAAGCCGACGGCGGCCCGTCGCTGTTCGCGGTCGACGCTTCGGCGAGCGGGCTCACCCGGCGCAAGCTCGAGACGCTCGACATGACCCGCAAGGTCGCGGCACTCGAGTTCGCCGGCACGCCGGCGCGGCTGATCGCGGACGAGGGCGCGGCCGCCGGCATCCTCGAGCGGACGCAGCGACTCGCCGCGGTCGCGCTGGCGGCCGAGCAGGTCGGTGCGGCGCAGAAGTGCCTTGACATGAGCGTCGAATACGCCAAGCTGCGCGTGCAGTTCGGCCGGCCGATCGGCTCGTTCCAGGCGATCAAGCACAAGTGCGCGGACATGCTGCTCGAGGTCGAGTCGGCGCGGTCGGCGGCGTACTACGCAGCGTGGGCGGCGGCCGACGGCTCGGACGAGCTGCCGCTGCTCGCGTCGCTGGCGAAGGCTTACTGCTCCGACGCGTTCGCCAACGCGGCGACGGAGAACATCCAGATCCACGGCGGCATCGGCTTCACCTGGGAGCACGACGCGCACCTGTACTACCGGCGGGCGAAGTCGACCGAGCAGTTCCTCGGCAGCCCGTCCGAGCATCGCGACCTGCTCGCGCAGCGGCTGCTCGCTGGCGAAGGGGTCTAGCCCCAAGGCCACGTTGTTAGTGTCCTGGCGCGGTCTGTCAAGGTCGGTTGCCGTGAGGATGCTTGTTCCCCGGTTCCGGGCGGGTGCTGGTGACTGTCCGTGCCGTCGGTTCGGACAGGTCGCCCGCGAACGCCCGGGTGCCCTCGGGCAGTCTTTCCCGGCCGACCGGAACCCGAAGGCGGGCCGCGGCCCGTGGGCCCTCATACGCCAGCGGCCATCGCCCGCGGCAATGCCGCGCGGGCCTGGCGAGTAGCGCCACGGCGTGTCAGGGGGCGTGTCTGAGGCATGACAGGGGCGTGTCAGGCCGGGTGCCGATAGTGGCCGCATGAGCAATTCGGCCATTGCAGCCTCGGGGCTGCGGAAGGCATACGGAGACGAGATCGTCCTCGACGGCATCGACCTGGATGTTCGCGCGGGCACGGTCTTTTCCCTGCTCGGCCCGAATGGGGCGGGGAAGACGACGACGGTGAACGTGCTGAGCACGCTGGTCAGGGCCGACGGCGGGACGGTACGGGTGGCCGGGCACGATATCGCGACCGAGGCCAAGGCGGTGCGCGCGGTGATAGGGGTCACCGGTCAGTTCGCGGCGGTGGATGAGCTGCTGACGGGGCAGGAGAACCTGCAGCTGATGGCGGATCTCAAGCACATGGGTGTCCGCGAGGGCAGGCGGGTCGTCACGGAACTGCTGGAGCGGTTCGACCTGACGGAGTCGGCGCAGAAGCTGGTGTCGACCTATTCCGGTGGGATGCGCCGGAAGCTGGACCTGGCGATGACACTGGTCGGCAACCCGCGGATCATTTTCCTTGACGAGCCGACGACAGGGCTGGATCCACGCAGCCGCCGCACGATGTGGGACATCGTGCGCGAGCTGGTGGCCGACGGCGTCACCATTTTCCTTACCACCCAGTACCTCGAAGAAGCCGATCGGCTCGCCGACCAGATCGCGGTACTCAACCAGGGCCGCCTGGTTGCCCAGGGCACTCCCGGCGAGCTCAAGCGCCAGGTCCCCGGCAGTCATGTCCTGCTCCGGTTCGCCGACGTCCTCGAACTCGGCGCGGCGGCACGGGCCCTGGCCGGGTCCACGCGGGATGACGAGGATCTGACCCTGCGGGTTCCCAGCGATGGCGGGATGAAGTCGTTGCGGGCTCTGCTAAGTCAGCTCGATGAGCATTCGGTCAATCCCGAGGATTTCTCCGTGCACACGCCGGACCTCGACGACGTTTTCCTGGCCCTGACCGGGCACGCGAACACGGAGGTGAATACGCAATGAGCACCGATGCTCTGATCATGCTGCGCCGCAACTTCAAGCACACGCTCCGGAATCCGGTCACGGTGTTCAACGCGGTCCTGCTGCCGGTCGTGATCATGCTGATGTTCGTATACATGCTCGGCAACGCCTTCAGCGTCGGCGTCAAGTACATCGATTACGCCACCCCGGGCATGATCCTGCTGGCCGTCGCCTACGGTCTTGGGGCCACCGCGACGGAGGTGAACTCCGACATGACGACGGGGATCATCAACCGGTTCCGGGTCATGGACGTCTCTCGCGGTGCCGTAATGACAGGCCATGTCGTCGTCACCATGCTGCGCAGCCTGATATCCATCGCGGCCATCATCGGGGTGTCCTTCGGACTGGGATTCCGCCCATCTGCGAGTTTCGCCAACTGGCTCGCTGTGATCGGCATCATCGTGGCGGCGTGTTTCGCGACCAGCTGGCTCACGGTCGCCATCGGGCTGGCCGCGAAAACCCCGCAGTCGGCGGCTATGGCCACCGTGCCGGTGGTCCTGCTGCCCTTCTTCAGCAGCGCGATCGTGCCGGCCGCCAAGATGGGACAAGGCGTACGGCAATTCGCGGAGTATCAGCCCTTCACGCCGATTATCGAGACATTGCGCGGGCTGCTGGCCGGCGCGCCGCCAGCTGGCTACGCGGTCGCCGCTCTCGCCTGGTGCGCCGGGATCGGCATCGCCGGGTACCTGTGGGCGCTCTCCACCTTCAGCAAGCGAGCCTGACCGCCCGGGCGCCGGCTGGGCCGCCCCCAGCAGATCACGTACGAGACAACGAGACGAGAGGAGAAGTTTCCATGCCTGCATTCGCCACGCCAGGGCCCATCGCCGCCACCGTGGAAGTCGCCGGTGCCCAGGTGCGGGTCACCGCGAGCGACCGGACCGACACCGTGGTGCTGGTCGAACCCATCAACGAGGCGAGCCGGTCGGACGTCAAGGTGGCCAGCACGACCAAGGTCGACTTCGCCGGCGGTCAGCTATCGGTCAAAACGACCACCCCCGGGGACGAGAGCGGCTCGGTCTCCATCACGATCGGCCTGCCCGCCGGCTCCAGCCTGGCCGCGCACCTGGCGCATTCGAGCGTTCAGGCTGACGGCCCAGCCGGCCAGTGCGAGCTGTACCTGGCGTCGGGTCAGCGCCGACTTCGGCATCGACCGCGCCGACGGCACCATCACCGCCACGACAGCCAGCGGTGCCATTCGGATCGCCCGGATGACATACGGTCAGGCGAAGCTGATGAACGGCTCGGGAAACATCGAGGTCGGCATCAGCGAGGGTACCGCTGCCTTCATCGACGCCAACAGCGAGCGAGGGGCGGTGCACAACTTCGTTTCGTCGCAGGGAAACCCTGACCCGTCGGACCACAAGGTCATGGTTCACGCCCGCACGCGGCACGGCGACATCATCATTCAGCGCGCAGCAGGCTTACCGTCAAGAAGCGAGCGCGACCTCGACCAGATCAGACCAGCTCGTCTGCGCACCCTCCTGCGTCACCTCGGCGAACCGCGCTTCGCCGAGGTGACTCCGCGCGTCCCGCTCGATCCTGGCCGCATCCGGGTAGGAGCGATCCGGCAGTCCGCGTACGGCGACGCTGGCCGCGAGCAACCGCGCCGCCTGTTCGTACTGGCCGAGGCGAACTGCCAGGTCCGCCACCCCGACGAGTATCTGGGCGATCAAGGGTGCGTGTCCCGCCTCGGACGCCGCCTGCCAGGCAGCCACGCGGTGGGTACGGGCCTCACGGAGATCATCGGCCAGGTAGCCGAGCAGGTCGTTTGTTATCGCGCGGATGTTCGCCTGCTCCGCCGCGTCGCCCAGCATGGCTGCCGCGACGCCGAGCTGCTGGTATGCCTCCTCGGCGTTGCCGCCCCAGCGAGCGAGTTCCGCCTTCGAGAGGGCCAGCTCAGCCAGCGCATCCGGCCAGGTAACCCGGTCCGCGTAGCGTTTCGCCTCGGCCATGGCAGCCGCGCTGGAATCCTCATCGCCTAGCAGCCAGTACAGCTGAGCCTGCCGTGACCGCATCCGGATGACATCCTCGATGGCACCGACTTCGGTGACGACCGCGATCGCCTCTTCGTAGTGCTCGCACGCGCCGGCGAACTCACCGCGCGTGGCGATTCGGTCCGCCAGCTCGGTCAGCGCGAACCAGATCCCGAACCGTTCGCCGAGTGCCCGGAACTCGGTGAGCGCCATCTCGAGATACACGTCCGCATCCCGCCCGTCCTCACCGAGCATGATCCGCATCTTGCCGAGCTGCAGCCGGGCCAGCGCGCGTACCCATGGGTCCTCGCTGTCCAGCAATAGTTCCCACGCTGGCAAGAACGCGTCCGGTGTCTGCAACATACGTTCCAGCGGGACAACGAGCGCCAGGAGCGGGTTGCCGGACTGACTGCGCTGGCTGAACCGGTATGCCTTGTGGATCCACTCCGCCGCCTGGTGCTGGTCACCCCGCCCGGAGCTCACGAACTGCACGGCGAGCGCGTACACCATGGCCCGGATCCCATCGGTCACCTCGCCGGGCGTGTTGGCGGCCGCGCTGATCAGCTCGATGCCTTCGGCCTTGTGCCCGCTGAGCCACCAGTACCAGCCGGCGCCCGCTGCGAGCCGCATCGCCGCCTGCGCCTCACCGGCCGCGAGCGCACCACGCATCGCGGAACCGATGTTGTCGTGCTCGGCCTCGAGCATGGCGAGCCATTCCAGTTGCTCGGCGCGGCGCAGATGCGGATCCGCGGTTTCGGTGAGTTCGATGAAGTAGTTGAGATGCGCATGGCGCGCCAGGTCCGATTCCCCCGCCTCCGCGAGCCGGTGCGCGGCGTATTCCTTGATCGTGCCGGTCATCCGGTAGCGCGGTGCGCTGCCGCCCTCGGCGAGCAGGAGCGATTTCTCGGCCAGCGCGGTGAGCAACTCGAGCACCTGCTCCTGCTCGACCGCGCTGCCGGCGCAGACCCATTCGGCCGCTTCCAGGCTCGCCCCGCCGGAGAACACCGAGAGCCTGCGCAGGACCGTCCGCTCGGCTTCGGTGAGCAGTTCCCAGCTCCAGTCGACCACCGCGCGCAGCGTCTTGTGCCGTGGCAGCGCGGTACGGCTGCCGCTGGTCAGCAGGCGGAACCGGTCGTCGAGCCGGCTGGCGAGCTGATCGACGGACATGGTACGCAACCTGGCCGCGGCCAGCTCGATCGCCAGCGGCATCCCGTCCAGCGCGCGGCAGACGCGCGCCATCGTCGCCAGCGTGCGGGCGTCGACCGCGAAATCCTTGCGCACCGCGCCCCCCCGGTCCCGCAGCAGCTGGACGGCTGGGGACGACTCGATCTCGCCAGGGCCGGCGTCCCCCTCCGGCAGGGCCAGCGGCTCGACCAGCCACAGTGCCTCGCCGGTGATGCCGAGTGGTTCCCTGCTCGTCGCCAGGATCCGCAGCCGCTGGCACTCCCCGAGCACCCGGTGGGCGAACGTCGCCGCCGCCTCGATCACGTGCTCACAGTTGTCCAGGATCAGCAGCGCCTCCCGCTCGCGGATCGCGGCGATGAGCCGGCCGGTCAGCTCCGCGTCCGATGCCCCGCCGAGCAGGGCATCCCGGAGGCCGAGCGCGGCGACCGCCGCCTGCGCCACGTCACCGTCCGCGCCGATGGCGGCGAGATCCACCAGCCAGGCTCCGTCCGGCAGGTCGCCGAGCAGCGTGCGCGCGGTTTCCGTGGCCAGCCTGGTCTTCCCCGAGCCGCCCGGCCCGATCAGGGTGGTGAGCCGGTGTCCCGCGATGAGTTCGCGCACCGCTGCGACATCAGCGTCCTTGCCGACGAAGCTGGTCAGCTCGGCACGCAAGTTGGTCTTCCGGTTTTCCTCTCGCCGTCCCAGCTCACCCCGCAGCAGCGCGACGTGCAATGCGGACAGCCCCGGTGAGGGGCCGACACCTAGCTCGTCGGCCAGGGCTTCTCTCGTGCGCTGGTACACGAGCAGCGCCTCGGTGTCGCGACCGGCCGCAACGAGGGCACGCATCAGCGCAGCGACAAGCCGTTCTCGCATCGGATGCGCGGCCACCAGGTCGGTCAGCTCCGTGACCAGTGCCGCACCGTGGCCGAGGCCGATCTCCGCATCGAACCGGTCCTCCATGGCCGCCAGGCGTAGCCCTTCGAGCCGGGTGACCGCCGCGTCAAACGCCGCACTTTCCTGCAAGCCGACGTCCTGCATGGCCGCGCCATGCCACAATGCCAGGGCCTCACGCAGCAGCCGTACCCGCCGCGGATTCTCGTCAGTGCGGGCCTGGCCGATGAGGCGTTCGAACCGCACGGCGTCGACGGCGTCGGGTTCCACCGTCAGCCGGTAGCCGCCGGTCTGCCCCTCGACCAGCCCTTCCGGCAGCGCCTTCCGCAGCCGGGAAACCAAGCGCTGCAAGGCATTCGCCGCGTCGGAGGGCGGACGCTCACCCCAGATCCAGTCGACGAGCGTCGCATTCGGGACCACGTGACCTGGTTCGAGCGCGAGGGCGATCAGCAGCCCGCGCAACCGGGCGCCCGGCACCTCGGCGAAGGCGCCGTCGTCCATGCGAACCTCGAATGGTCCAAGCATCCCGATCTGCACGTAGCTGATTTTGCCATGGGCGATTGGCGGGCCCCCAACTGCCGACGCGGCGCAGACCTGCTGAAGAAGCACCTGAACCTGGACGTCATCCCTGACATGACTGCAGGCTGCATTAACAATTCGAACCCAGATCGATCGCCGTCTGTTGTTGGCGATCGCCGCCGGCCTGACCGGTCAGCCCGCTGCACCCGCAGATGCCGGACTCTCCGCTCCGAATCAGGCGAGTACTCGCGCCTGACCCGAGGCAAGGCATGACGTGCTGTTATTTAGGCCTATCGCCGTCTCGGGTTTGTTGTTGCGGATCGGCCGGCCCGATACCATCGGTCCGGCCGAGCCTGGCCAGCGGGTGGAGGTCGGCCGGCACTCGCAAGCCAGAGGAGGAACATGGACCACGATCCCCTCCCCGGTGACAGTACTGGCTTGCCTTTCAACTCGGTGATGGCACGTCATATCCCAGCCGGGATCCGGTCCTCGCAGCGGCGATGTGCGACGCTTGCGTCATGGACCGGACGGATGGCATGCATGCAGAGTTGGGTGCGCCAGGGAATGTCTTCTACTTCGTCGCCGATCTCGCTGCGGCAACGAGATGGTACTCGGCGCGGCTCGGCGCCGAACCTGTCACGCGTGCCTCGCAGCTCGTGATGTTCGACCTGCCCGGGGCCCGGCTCACATTGCATGAGGCCGACGGGTTCAATCAGCCGGGGCCGTCCGGGACGGTCCCCTACTGGACGGTCTCCGACGTCGACGCGACCGTCGCTCAGTGGATCGAGCATGGAGCGAGCGCACACCGAGGACCGAAGACGATCATGACCGGCGAGCGGCTGTGTCAGATGCTCGATCCGTTCGGCAACCTGTTCGGGCTGCGGCAGCCGCCAGCCTGACCGGCGGTGCGCCGGGCCCAGCGGCATCATCATCTTGAGCGCAGCGCATCACCGCTTGAGCGGTCCAGCCCGCAACCGGTTACCCCTTTGCTGACCGGTCCTGCGTCACCCGATAGCGCACCGCGGTTTTACGCGCCGCCGCCGGAGTCCGCCTTGCCCTCGGCGCGCCTGGCCAGCGCGAACTCGGCCGGAGCCCCCTGCTGCAGGAGGTAGAAGCAACCGTTTAGGCCGCTGAACGTCGTCTGGATACCGGTTACTGACTTGCTCGCAAGGTTTCCGGCGTAGGTGGTTTGCGAGTTGTCGAACTTAAACAGCAATTCCCCAGACACTGCTACCCACTGTCCGGTGTAGCCTTCACCGTTGCTCCAGGTGCCGTTCGCGTCGATGGTCATGGGGGTGGATGAGTAGACACCCTCACAGCCCCAGTCGTAATGCAAAGTCCAGTCGCCAGGAACTGGCATTGTTCTCCCCTTGCCTCGAATGCCATAATGATTGCCGTTAGCCGCGAAGCTCCCATGGGCCCGGCAATATGTGCGGCATGCGTGTCCGCCTTCTTGGGCCTGTCCTACTCATACATCCGTCGTCACCGGTCGTCAAGGAGCAGAAATGATTGAGCTTTCAAATTACTGATCAGATAGCATGCCAGGTGCCACCCTGACGGACGCCACCATCGGCCTGTACAAGGCCGAGTGCATGCGCGAGGGCTCACGTTCCGGCTGGGCGCTCGAAGTCGCTACGCGGCTAAGGGCAGAACTGGCCGCACCTGCCACCCGAGCCTCTAGGGCACCGGCAATGTTCGCCTCCACCAGCAGCACTCTTGGTGTTGAGGCTGTTGCGCCCGCCAGATAATCAGCGCAGCCGTTAGTCAATCCAGGCACTGCCTAATGCTTCTTGTGTAAGAGAATGGCCATTATGGGCGCCCGGAACACCGAAGGGCCCGCCTTGAGAATCAGGGCGCTTCCCGGCGACGTGACGTAAACACGCAGGTCTGGACGCCGGGGTAAGGACCCCTAGCCGGTTACCCTGGCCCGCGTGGTACCCGGGTATGCGCGGTCATCCATAGTCGGCTGCCATCGGCCAGGTACTTACGTTGGCGCCCCTCACGCCCCGGCGGGTGCGCCCGGGCGCCGCTCGCGGTGGCTCAGGGCCTGATCGAGCTCTTGCCGGGAGCTGATGTCGAGCTTGCTGAATACTTTGTGCAGGTGCCATTCCACGGTGCGGGCCCCGATGAACAGCTGCGCGCCGATCTCCTGGTTGGTCCGTCCCTCGCGGGCCAGCCGGGCGATTTCCTCCTCCTGCGGGGTGAGGTCGGTGCGGATGTCGTCGGTGCGCTCGCGCACCCTTTCCCCAGTGGCCCGCAGTTCCCGGCGCGCGGCCGGCGAAGGCGTGGGCGCCCATGGAGGCCAACGCCTCGAAGGCGGGCCGCAGCTGGATGCGGGCGTCAATGCGCCGGTTTTCGCGGCGTAGCCGATGTCGAGGGTGCCCTGCACGGATTCGCCTGGACCGGGCACGACGACTTCGCCGGTAACAACGTCGACTCCATCGTGCTGGAAGTCCCCCACGACATGCTCGGCTCCGGCGTGGTGGGAGTCTGGGCCTCGATCAGCAGGCGCCAAGACGGCATCCTCATGCAGATGGACCGCGGCGGGAACCCGACCATCAACCCGTTCATCAACCCCGGCGGGGAGAAGAACCTCTTCAACTCCCGGCAGCCGGCCGACGACGTGGCCAACTACCTGGAGCCGTGGTCGAAGATCCTGGAAAACGCGGGCGGGTACTCGGCCGAGGAGGCCAGGGCGGCCGCCCTGCAGGTGCTGCCCGACATCCTGCACTACGACCGCACCAGGCCGGCCGCCTACCCCAACGGCCGCGTCCCCACCGACGATGTATACAGCGTGCGCTTCGCCTGGCTGAGCAACGGCAAGGTCCCCCGGTCCGGCCTGAAGCCGCACGACGACCTGCTGGCCCGCTTCCCCTACCTCGGCCCGCCCAACCCCCAGCGCACATCAACCCGAATGCGAGACGACTCGCCACTCTTCCGTTCCCCGGAGGTCTGCCTATCACGTGATCGTCGGCTTGGCCGCTTCTTCGGCTGGCTCTGGGATAGCAGTCCTGAGGCTGACTACTGAAACAACATTTGCTGTGTAATAAACAACAGATGTAGTCTATCGGTGTGCCGCATCGCAGAGAGACGCTGCTGGACGCCGCGATCCAGGTGCTGGGCGAGCGCGGGGTACGGGCGCTCACCCACCGGGAGGTCGATGCCGAGGCGGGCGTGGCGGCCGGCTCGGCAGCGAACTACTTCCCGACCCGCGAGTCGCTCCTCGAGGCCATCGTCGACCGGGTCTCGGCGAGGGAGCGCGGCCACTTCGATGAAATCGCCGCCGGGGTCTGCCCGGCGACTCCCGCGGAGCTCGGCCGTGCCATCGCCGGGTTCGCCCAGGACGTCACCGGCGCCCGCCGGGCCCTGACCCTGGCGCGGTATGCCATCCTCGTCGAGGCCGGGCACAACGCCAAGATCCGGCACCAGCTCGCCGGGACGGGAAGCCGGGTCAATGCCTGGTTCGCGAGCTGGCTCCGGCTGATCGGGTCCCGCGACACCGACCATGACGTCCATGTGCTCGGCAACTACCTGACCGGGCTGATGCTGCACCAGCTCGCCATCCCCGACCCGGAGTTCGATCCCGCGGACCAGATCACCGCCCTGCTCGAGTCCCTGGTCCAGCCCGGCGGCATACCCGTACGGAACTCCGCGCGCCATGGCGGGACCGAGCCGGCGCGGGGCAATATCTCGTGAACGACATCAGGCAGCCGGCCGGCTGCGGGCCGGGAACGGAGGAGCCCGATGGAACGCAGCTACGTGTGGACGGCGATCGACGACCAGCGCCGCGCCCTGGTGCACCTGCTCGAAGACCTGTCCGAGGAGGAATGGCACCAGCGGTCGCTGTGCGAGGGCTGGACGGTCCGGCAGGTGGCGGCGCACCTGGCACTGCAGAACACGACCTGGTCGGCGATGCCCCGCGTAATGCTCGACCTCGTCCGCCACGGCGGCATGAACGGCGCGATCCACGCGATGGCGTGCCGCCACGCCGCACTGCCCGTCCACGTCATTGTCGGCGAGATCCGCGACCGGATCGGGGTATGGCGGCCGCTACCGGCCGTCACCTTCCGCGAGACGGCTATCGACTACCTCGTGCACGGCCAGGACATCGCCGTCCCGCTCGGCCGGAGCCTGCAGATGCCGCCAGGCCTCGCGGTCATCGCCGCAGATCGGGTGTGGTCCAGCCCCCGGATGTTCCACGCCCGGAACAAGCTGGCTGGCTACCGGCTCGCGGCCGACGACGCCCCGTGGACCGCCGGGCAGGGCCATGAGATCTCCGGGCCGATCGGCGCGCTGCTCCTGCTCCTCACCGGCCGGCCGGCCGCACTGCCGCGACTATCGGGTCCCGGAGTCGCGGGCCTGCGCGGCCTCCTCACGCCTTCGTCCGCGGGTTGACCCTCGGCCGTCGCCATCACACCCACCACGTCACGCCGGGCGCTGCTCGGCCAGGCCGACGCTGAAGACGCGTAGCGCTGGCTGCGGGGCACGATCACCGCGACGCTGAACACCAGCTGACCCAAACCACCCGATGGTTCACGCCGCAGCAGCGTAGTAATGCTGCTGACCAGCCGGTCACCGTCGCCGCGCCTGATCTTGGTAACGCCGGGTCTATGGGGTATAGAGCTCGGCGCTGGCGAGGATCTGGAGGACGCCGGGATGCCCGGTACTGGGGTGGTCGTAGAGCGTCCCGCCGGCCATGAGGACCTGCCCGTCCGGGAGCAGGGTCGCGGTCTGGCTTTCGCGTGGCGTGGTCATGCTGCCGGTGCTGGTCCAGGTGTTCGTGCCCGGGTTGTAGAGCATGGCGCCCGCGGTGGTCTGCGGGTTTGATTTCAGGCCGATGAGCCCGCCGGCGACCAGGACGTTGCCGGTACCCAGCAGCGTGGCGGTGCTGCCGCCCTGGCACTCCTGGGTATATATGCACACATGCAACCCGGTGCTGGCGTTGGACCACTGGCCGGTCGCCGGGTGGTACCGCTCGGCGAACAGGCCGGCGGCGCTCCCTTGCGTCACGAGCACGTCGCCGCCGGGCAGCACGGTCCCGACGTTGCCCCCGCGCGGGGCGCTCATGCTGCCGGTGGCGGTGAACTTCCCGGTCGCCGGGTTGTACAGTTCCGCGGCGGCGGTCGCGCCGGTGCCGCCGGCCACCAGCACCTGGCCGTTGCCCAGCAGGGTGGCGGACTGGCCCGTGCGGGGGGTGGTCATGCTGCCGACCGGGGTGAATGTCCCGGTCGCCGGGTTGTACAGCTCGGCGCTGGCCAGCAGGTTGAAGTCGGCGTCCTCGCCGCTGTGGCCGGGGCCGCGGCCAGGCCGAGGGCCACGGTGGCCGCCGCCACGGTGACGGTACGGGAAAGACGCCAGCGGATCATCAGGCCGCTCCTTTGCGTTCTTACGTACATGGCGGGCCCGGTCGCGGCCCGCGCTCTTCGGGCCACGGCCGGGGGTCCGGGCCGCGCGGCCGCCGCGAATGGCGCGGAGCGAGTGTCGCGGCGGTGCGCACGGCTGGATGATGCGGCTGGATTTCTGGGTGGCCTGCTCGCGGGGCTAGCCTTGGTGACACCGGGCTCCAGCAGCCCTGCCGCCATGACGAGGCTCGTCGTGATTCTCACCGCAGGCGACCTTCTCCGGATGTCGCCGCCCATGCGGCGCATCCGGCGCCCGGTGCTGGCTGAGTGCGGTGAGAGCGCCCGGCAGGCGGCCAGCAAAGAGTCTTATCCGCTTCTTGAACGAGCCGTGCGGGCGTTCGGTTCAACTCGGGCACGCGGCGTTCCCGGCAGAATCGCCGAGTCAGCCGCTAAGCGGCGGCCGCGTTGCCGAGAGTACTGCCCACCCCTAGGAGGCGCCCTGGTCACGGGGACTGCCCGCGACCAGGGCACATGAGGTCAGTTCACGGTCTCGGTGGATACGGCGTCGGCGGCGAGCATCACGGCCCGGCCGGGGACGATCTTCAGGTCGCCCAGGCTGCCGCGCGATCCGCTGCCGACGCCGAAGCTGGTGGCGCCGGCCGCGAACGTGAACGCGTTGCCTCCGCTGTCGGCGTAGACGAAGGTGCCGGCGGGATCGGCGACGGCCAGCCCGCCGGACGATCCGGCCGGCAGCGGCGCGGCCGGCCCCCAGCTGCCGCCGGCCAGGTGCCAGGAGTAGGACGACCCGAACACGGCGATCGCGTTCCCGGCCCCGTCGACCGCGGTGGCCACCGAACTGGAGGACGCGGAGGCGAGTACCGCCGGGGCGCTCCAGGTCCCGCTGGGAGACCGGGTCGCCGCCTCGGTCCGCGTGGTCTGCGACCAGACCAGGGAGGCCTGCCCGGCGTCATCGGCCGCGACCTTCGGCGCCGGGTCCTTGCTGTAGTCTCCGGCGGCCACGTGGACCGGCCAGGTCTTGCCGTCCGGGCTGGTGCACACCTGCACGTGCGTGGTACCGTCGGCGGCCGTGAAGGTCCCGCCGGCCGCCATGGCGCCGGCCTGGTTCACCGCCACCGCGCTGCCGCACGGCCCCGGCAGCTGAACCGGCGCCGACCACGTACCCGCGAGGGCAGGCAGCGCGGGCGACATCCCGACCGCGACCAGGCCCGCCAGCAGCGCCAGCGCGCCCCGGCCGATCCATCTCAGTGAAGGTAGACGTGATTGAGCTTGCTGCATGATGTCCTCCCTGACACATGAGGTTGCTCGCCGCGTCCGGCTCTGGTCCGGGAGGAAGGCGCAGTCCGGATGCCCATCGCTGATCGCATGACGCCTCCCTGCTGCCCCGCTCGGGCCGTCGCGACTGTCACCCCGGCGACAGCACACTGCGGGAGGTCAGCGTGAGAACGCCGCCCGGCACCCCCATTGCGTACCGACCACTTGACCGGTTCACTCCCGAGGGTGAACACCGGGACAAATGGCTACCGTCAGCTGCCCGGTGAACCGGCAGGCGATGGGCGGATATTCGGTCGCCTGCGTGGCTGGGGTCGTTCACACTGGCCGGATGGGGCGAACTGTCAGCGCCGTGGTGACCTGGGGCGACGCTTATCTAGGGGTGATCGGCCCGTTTCCGGTGAGCCTCCCGTGGTGGTCAGAGGTGGAGCCCGTCGTGGCGCATCTGCGGGAGGTGCTCGGCGTCCCCGTGCTGGTGTTGCGCCTGCTGCTGGTCCAGGGCGGGGAGGGCGGCCGCGATGGTCACGTTACCTATCACGTGGCCGCGCTCAGCCGCCCGGCACCCGGCCTGCTGGCTGAACGGCCGGTCGATCAGGCGGCGCTGACCGGACCGGAAGACCTGCGTTCGCCATGGGCTCGGGTGGAGGGCATCCGCGAGGTGCTCAGCTGGGCGGCTGACACGCTCGGCGCCGCGGGCCGCCGGGTGACCGGGCCGGCGGTGCAGCGCAAGACCTGGAACCTGGCCGCCTTGTTCCGGCTGCCCACCGACAAGGGCCCGGTCTGGCTCAAGACCACGCCCGGCTTCGCCGCCGACGAGGCCAGCGTCATTGCCGCATTCGCCCGCGCGGACCCGGCCCTGGTCCCGCCGGTCATCGGCGCCGGGCCGCGGCGGGTCCTGCTCGGGCACCTGCCCGGTGAGGACTGCTGGGACGCCTCACCGCAGATCATCACCAGCGCCGTCCGGCGCCTGGCCACCGCCCAGGCCGTCCTGGCCAGCCAGCCTGCCCGCTTCCCGCCCGGATTGCCCGACCGGCGCGCGCCGGTCATCGCCGGGCAGATCCGCGCCCTGCTCGACGGCCAGGCCGGCGGCGAGCTGGCCGCCGTGGAGCTGGCCGCGGCGCGGGGGCTGCTGAGCCGGTTCCCGCTGCTGGATGAGTGCGGCCTGCCCGACACCATCGTGCACGGTGACTTCCACCCCGGTAACTGGCGCAGCGACGGCGGTCCGCCGGCCGTGGTGGACTGGGCCGACGCGCATCTCGGCAACCCGGTGCTGGACGGGCTGCGTGCCTGTGACTTCCTGCCCGCGGGCAAGCGGCCCGCCGCGGCGGCAGCCTGGACCGGCGCCTGGGCATCGTGCGTCCCCGGGTGCCAGCCCGCCCGCGCGCTGCGCATCGCCAGGCCGCTCGCCCACCTCACCTACGCCGTGCGCTACCAGGAATTCCTCGACGGTATCGAGCCATCAGAAAGGATCTACCACCTCGGCGATCCCGCAGCTGCCATCCGTGCCGCACTCCGCAGCGCACGCAAACCGGGATAACCGCACCGCCCCGGCGCAGGCGCGGTGACGGCGCGGCCGCTGCGGGAGCGGCGCTGGGCTCAGCTGATCGCGGCGACCTACCGCTGTGGCCGGCAGGCCGACGCGCTGGGTGCCTGCCAGCGCGGTGCGAAGCGCGGCCGCCGGGAACGCACTCATCGACCCGGCTGTCACCCGGCGGCTCATCGGGCGCTTCGCAGATGCGGTTCGCCCCGCCTCGCTGCAGCCACCGCAGCTCCAGGACCTGACCGCCCGGGAACTGGACGTGCTGCGCCTGGTGGCGCGAGGCCTGAGTAACGCCGAGATCGCAGCGGACCTCGTCGCCGAGGAGAGCACCATCAAGAGGCACGTCAGCCGGATCCTGCTCAAGCTGGGGCTCCGCGACAGGGTCCAGGCCGTCGTCATCGCCTACGAGTCTGGTTTCGTGGTACCCGAGGAGCGAACCCGATAGTGCTCACCGGGCGCCGCCGACCGTAACCCTCCCGGCGTCCGTTGGAGACGGACGCCGAGATCCTCCGGCTTGGGGACATCCGCTGCGGCGCACTGACTGCACCAGCGGTGAACCCTCAGCTTATCCGGAGGGGCCGGCGGCGGCGCCGGCCGCGCCGAACGCCTCCGCCAGGGTGGCAAGGTCACCGGGATGCCGCGCCCGCGTGGCCCCGTGGTCCAGGAGCGGGCGCATCGCGTCCAGGGCTGTGAAGATGTCGTGGCTGACCTGCTGCACCGGCCGCATCGCATCGACCGAGACCAGGATCCCGCGGTCGCGGTACCAGCAGATGATGGGAGATGTCACCTGATGGTAGAGGGCCAGGCGCTGGGCAATGACCTCTGCGGTGTCATCAGACCGGTGCTCGAGCGCGGCGCGCGCCAGCAGGCGGCGGGTGACCTCGGCATCGCCGACGTCGAGGTGCAGCGCGACATCCGCGGTCATGCCGAGTTCGCGGGCGAGCAGGTAGGCCGCGCGGGCTTGCTGCATGTTCCGCGGGATCCCGTCCAGGACATACCCGCCTCCGGCCGCCTTCGCCGCGGCCATCGCCTCCCGCACCATGTCCAGGACGACCTGATCGGGGACGAGTTCGCCGCGGTCCAGGTACTCCTGGACGGCCAGGCCCAGATCGGTCCGCCGCGCCACGTGATCGCGCAGCAGCTCACCGGTCGCGATGTGGGGGATGCCGAAGTGCGCGGCGATCAGTGCGCCCTGAGTCCCCTTGCCCGCGCCCGGCGGCGCGATCATCAGTACCCGCATCCTTATCTCCTCACCTCGTCATCATCCCGCCCGCCGACCGGCTGGTCGATACCCCGGCTGACCGCAAGGGCAGCAGAAACCGGCGATTTTGCTGCCTCACCCCCGAGGAGCACGGGTGCGAGCGGGTCGCTGCGGCTGCCCTGCGCCATTTTCATCTCGGCTCGCCCAAGACGGAAGGCCTGCTCGATGGGCTTGCCTGCCTTTCCTGAGACGAGTATACCGGATATTATGTTGGACATGATGTCGGGCATGGTGATGTCGTGAGCGTCTCGCACGTGCTGCTGGCGCTGCTGTCGGAGGGGCCGAAGTACGGGCTGCAGCTGCGCGAGGAGTTCGAGGCCGGGACCGGCGAGGTGTGGCCGCTGAACGTGGGCCAGGTGTACAAGACGCTGGGCCGGCTGGAGCGCGACGGGCTGGCCGAGTCCGAC
>Ga0335069_10002336_pt1 | contig 29326 bp, 30 predicted proteins | sample Lox_Sample_11_FD_206714 | JGI IMG/M metagenome (GOLD analysis project Ga0335069, IMG submission 206714) | Soil microbial communities from Loxahatchee National Wildlife Refuge, Florida, United States - Lox_Sample_1.1 | ecosystem: Environmental > Terrestrial > Soil > Wetlands | place: USA...
TGCGTTGGTCTTCTTAAGAAAAGAGTCGATGAATGCCGTGGCTTCATCGGATGCGCTGAGAGCCACTTCCGGGACACCGCTCGCGCAGCCGAGATGGTGTGCGAGGAGCATGTTCCTCTCGACCTTGTGCATCCTTTTGTCCTGGCCGTTTACCCGATGGTGGTAGAAGAAGTGACTTTTTTCTTTGGCGTACATGTTCCCGAAGCCAATCTTCTTTCTCCCGCGGGCAATCATCGAAAAGATTGCACTCTTGGCTATGCCGTGAAAATCGATGATGAGGTCGTACTCGCGTTCTCTTAAACGTCGCAAGAACGGGAGCACGGCTTTACCGGTCCTGACAATATTACCCGTCTTGAGTCCTTGCGATGCCTCTCCCCTGGGAAAGAAGATGACCTCATCGACAAAATCCTGGCCACCGAGAAATTCGCCGACAGACCCCTCCACGAGCCAGGAGATATGATCATCAGGAAACCGGTCACGAATGGCCTTGACCGCAGGGATGCTCATCAGCACATCTCCAAGGGAACTTAACCGAATGATGAGGATGTTACTTGACCTTGACATTTCTCAGAACATTCAGAAGAAGTGGGGGGATAACCACGGGCTTTTTGTTTGCATTGACGCAGAGATGTTTGGTTCTTCCCTCGACGATGATTGTTTCGTCCCTGTATATGATGTAGTGAAAGGCGAGCCCCCTTGACTGCAACTCTGAGATTCGCGTCTTCACAATCAAGAGGTCGTCGTAGGTGGCCGAATTATAATATTTCGCCTCCATGCCTACGACCACGAGGTGATAGCCCAGGGCTTCAAATTCCCGGTAGGTGAACCCTTTCTCCCTCATGTATTCACTACGCCCGATCTCAAAGTAGGCCGGATAGCTACCATAGTAAACAATGCCCATCATGTCCGTATCGGCATAACGCACCCGCACGGGAACATCGACAAATTCCCCGTTCTGCTCAACACCTGTGGTCTGTCTTTTCATCTCAGAGCGCCCTCATAAATTCGGGACGCAACATGGAAGGGTCTTTCTGACGCAAGACATATTCAATGGCTTTGAGCATCTTCTGTTTCTCCTCCGGAAGCCACCCTTTGACCGGGAGATAGTTGGAGGCGTGATTGGATGCGAAGTACATGTGGTCAGCATCGATGTTCTTTATCATGACGTCAAGCTCCTCGAGGAGCATATAGGGATCGGGGACTTTGAACGTACCCTTTTTCACTTCTTCGGCAAGCGGTGTTCCCGGCACAACAATCACGCTTAACGCCCCTGCGTAATCCGGCTGAATCCTCGTGAGGAATTTACCTGTCTGTTCTGCGTGGATCGCGCTCCTCTCAACCCCTCCCAGGCCGAGAAGGACAGTGACAGAGAGGATGATGCCGGCCTCTTTTACCCTACTCGCCGCTTGAGCGGTCTTGTCGAGGATTGTTCCCTTGCACACCCGGTCGAGGACAACCTGGTCTCCCGACTCTACGCCAAGGTAAATGATACCTACGCCTAATTCTTTCAGGGTCTTGAGCTCTTCAACTGATTTCTTGAGAATCGATTTGGTATTACCGTAGAGGCCTATGCGTTCAAGTTTCGGGAATGCGTTCTTAATAAGCTCCACAATGGGTATAAGCTTTTTTTGCGGGATGATAAGCGCATCCCCGTCGGCGATAAAGACCTTCTTAATGTAGCGGGCGTATTGCCTGGCCTCATCAACATCTTCTTTTACTTCTTCGAAGGAACGGAGACGAAACTTCTTCTCTTTAAAAGAACCGCAGAATGTGCATTTGTTGTGGGAACATCCGATCGTTACCTGCAAAATCAGACTCTCCGCCTCGCTCGGCGGCCGGTAAATAGCGCCTTCGTATTTCATTTTTCAACCCTGTATACCTTTTCCCCATCCCTCACGAAACCGTACTTTATCCTCACCACATCTTCCAGATACTGATCATCTTTCTGCAATTTTTCCAGTTCCTGCGCGAGCATGGCGTTTTCCTTTTCTGTCTTTCGGATCGCTTGATCGATGGCACCTATTTTTCTTTTCGTCTTGATGCAATCGTAGACACCACCGTCCGAAAATGCTATCTGGAAAAAAAGCATGGATATAAGGATTATGAAGCCGTATCGCTTGACGGGATTTTCAGTCATGCTTTCACTATATTAACGGCAAGAAGGCAAAAAGTCAACTTTTCCAAATATTTTAGCGTAGGTTTGTGACGTTTTTTTCTTTTATACTCGATCTTCTTTCTGTATGATTATAATAGTACGGAGGAATCGATGAATAGAAGACAATTCCTGAAGACCGTCACGGCAGCCGCCCTGTCCTTGGGGTCCGGCACTATTCCCTTGCGCGCGGAGGAATCGACTCCGGGCAGTAAGCTTTTGAGTGAGATGCCTATTATAGACGCACACGCTCATCCCGCAATGATCTTAAAGGCGGAACCGGCAAGCTTGAGTGTAAGAGCCCAGGCAATAAGGAACATGAGGCAGTTAGGCACGGTTACGAGCAGTTTTTCCGCCGTAGGCGATGTCCCGAAAGCGGCCGATTTTTATGACCGAATTCCGGCCACTTATGAACGGGTGATCGAAGAGCTCGACCGTGCCGAAAAAGTGATCGAATTCACTGGCGCCAGGATCGTCCGAAAGACCTCGGATATTCCAAAGCTTTCCGATCCCGGAAACAAAATCGGCGGTTTCTTCGCGCTCGAGGGGGCAGATGTACTCGAGGCCGACCCGGGAAAGATTGACGATCTTTACCAATACGGGGTGAGGGCCATCGGTCTCGTACACTATCGGATAAACGCCTTCGGTGACATTATGACCGCTCCACCCAGGCATAAGGGGCTCACGAACGAAGGAAAGAAACTCATCGGCAAAATGCAGGAACTGGGCATCGCGGTTGATGTGGCCCATGCCCACATAGATACGCTAAGAGACATCGTTGCAATATCAGGTAAGCCACTCATCGATTCGCATACGAGCCTTACCTATACGGCGGAGTCCCTCGGGACAAGAAGCCGCTCGTGGAAGGAGATGGAGATGGTAGCGAAAACCGGCGGCGTCGTCTGCACGTGGCCCCTCGCCATAAGGCGCAGGAGCCTGCAACGAGAAACCTTTCTCGACTGGGCAAAAGAAGCGCTCGCCATGAGTAAGCGACTCGGCATCGAGCATATCGGCCTGGGTACGGATACCGGCGGCTTCTTCAAAGCCACGCGCATGATCGAGGGATACAAGGATATCAGGGATATCACAAAGCTTGCCGACGCCATGCTTCAGGTCGGATTGACTAAAGAGGATATCGCCGCCTTCATGGCCGGTAATGTCCTGCGCGTCCTCAAAGAATGCATAGGGTAGCGCCGGTCTTTTTGAATGGTGAACACCTAAGAATCCGGTTAGCCTAAACTTTCGTGGCCATGTATTATCGGCTTGATGATTCAAAGAGAAAAGACAAGCTGTCTACCGGGGCAGTAAGAGGCCGAGCGCATCATGCACCTCGGCCATGGTCTGTCTGGCTATTACGCTGCACGCTGAGGCGCCCTGTTTCAATACGTCGATAATGTAGTCAGGATCCTCCCGAAGGGCACGGGCCCTTTCACGAATTGGGGTCAGTTCTTTGCGCAGATTCTCGAAGAGCATCTTCTTGCAGTCTATGCAACCGATATCGGCCGATCTACAGCCTTTATCGATGGTGATCAGCATCTGGTTATCGGAAAAAGCCCTATGGATCGTGTAGATATTGCATATTTCCGGGTTTCCCGGGTCCTTACGCTTCACGCGGTTTACGTCCGTGACGGCGGTGCGTAACTTCTCCCAGATTGCGTCATCTTCTTCCATCACACCGATATAGTTGTTGAGCGTCTTCGACATCTTGGATGCGCCATCCACGCCTAAGATTCTGGGGGCCATGGACAGGATGGGCTGGGGCTCGGGGAAGACTTCGCCGAAACGTGTATTGAACTTCCGGGCGATCTCCCGCGAGAGTTCGATGTGCTGGACCTGGTCTTCGCCCACGGGCACGTAGCCCGCCTTGTAGAGAAGAATGTCAGCCGCCTGGAGCACCGGGTAGTCCAAGAGCCCCATGTTGATGTTGGCCCGGTGCTGTTTTGCTTTGTCCTTGAACTGGGTCATCCGTTCGGCATCGCCGATGGGGGTCACACAATTGAATATCCAGGCAAGTTCCGTATGTTCGTGTACATGAGACTGAACCATGATCTTGGCGTTCTCGGGGGATAGGCCGCACGCAAGAAGCACAAGCGCGGTATCGAGAATCCGTTTCTTGAACTCGTCAATGGGATATTCCACAATGATTGCGTGATAATCGACAACAGAGAAGATACAGTCGTACTCCTGTGTCAAGTAGACCCAGTTGCGTATAGCCCCCACGTAGTTACCGAGGTGAATTTCACCTGTGGGTTGAATACCGCTGAAAATCCTCTTCATCGATTCCTCCGGAGAAATAGTGCTTTAATCTACACCAAAGGGTGGCTTAAGCCAAGAGAAATTTATGTTTCGTACCGAGGCGTCGCTCATCCGGAAAGGATTGGGTGGACGATCTCAAAAGTCTCAGTATCGATGCAGGTATTCCCGTCAACTTCCTGGTGGACTTGCGATGGGGTCACGTATGGTGTTGACTCAAACGATATGTGAGCGAGTGTTTAAGCCCATACGAAGTGGCAGAACGAGCGCAGGCACTCTTTCACGACTATGACCGCGATAAAACCATACCCGAACAACTCACGCGGTCCGCGAACAAAATGGATACGTAAATTTCAGATTCTCAGCGACTCACAAATCAAGTCAAAAAAACGGCTTACTTAGCCCACTCTCTCCAGGGCATTCCCGTCTTCTTTTCCCAATCCGACTCGAATCGTTCGGTAAAGAAACTGTGCAGGTTCCTAGCGAGACGCATCCAGCCGGTATCGTAATCATATTTCAAAATGTCTTCGAGAAATGGCACTATTTCGCCAAGCTTGTCTTTGGGTAGATACGCTCTTGCCTTCATTTCGTAGGAACGTCTCAAAGCTTCGGGGCTTAAGGCGTGCGCCGTCAGTATAGCGGCTCTGAGTTTCTTCTTGACGGCTATTTCAAGAAGGTCAAAACCCTTCACCCCCATTATGTCGAGGATAGCGATGTCGTAAGGCCTGCTTTCCAGGAGCTTGACCGCCTCCTCAAAGCTCGTGGCTTTATCGAAGACGCAGGTGGGACAGGCATCCATGATCTCTTCCTGGAGCACCGTTAGCACATCCGGTTCATCATCCACAGCAAGAATTCGCTTACCGTTCAGAATAGATTCGCCCATGGTATCCTCCTTTTTCTTAAGTTTAATGGATTATAACGGTGGTATGCGAACAGTAAAGCATGAACCTGCACCTTCCACGCTTTTCAAAGCAATCTCACCGCTCATAGCCTCGATCAGGTTCTTCACGCAGGAGAGGCCAAATCCCATCCCCTCAGGAGCCCCCTCTTTGCCATTGACATCTGAAAATCGCTTGAAAACGTAGCTCTGTTTCTCTTTGGGAATTCCCGCGCCGTCATCCTCAACAGAAATGATGAGGTCCTTATCGCCCGTAACGCAGAGCTTCATGGTTTTCCGGCGGTATTTGAGGGCGTTGGATATGAGATTACGGATAATCTGTCTGATCTTCTTTCGGTCGTGCGAGAAGAAATCCTCGCAGTATTTTCCGCTTATTTCGATATCGATCCCGTGTTTCCGCAAGAGGTTGCTGAACTCTTTCCGGTCCTCAGTTTTCGACAGTTCTTCCTCAATGTCAGGCCTCACAACTCCCACGGCATCGTGAAAGGCGTCTCCGAGAACGTCTTGCATCAAGAATTGTTCTTTTCTGAAGCACCTTTCCTCCGAACGATAAACCTCAACCATCTCCTGGAGTAGCGCCTTTGCCTTGTCGGCATTGCGCCCGTATTTCTCTTCTTTATTCAACAGGTGAGCGGTACTCGTGGAAATGATTGCCAGGGGTCCGGTAAGATCATGTATGAGGAGATCGACTAAAGGGTCTTTAGGCGTCATAATGTCATCGCAAACATAGAGCTACCTCGAAAACACGCATTTATTGTACCACATTCTAACGGGTGAGGCAAAGTCAAAAACCGCAAACTCCCCGCTCACCTATATCAGTATGAGCCTGACCGAATCTTCTGTCAAGGGACTATTGCGTGCAACTGAATGCAGGTCTCTTAGGGAAACCGCCATGCCATTTTCCAGCGATCAGGGTGCCTTGAAAAAGCTATTCAGGTCCTTTATGAGCCCTCCGGAGAAAAGCGCCATGGCCGAGCTCAACCCGCCCGCCAAATCCCCGGGAGATCGCCCCGGAAGGGGGGCCTCGAACCGGTAGGTTTTCTGGAAAATAGGTTCGTCGTGACCTTGCTTTCCACCCTTATCGACGATCATAATGCTGACATGCAAAACGGCATGGCTGGACGCGGCCTCGTCGGCTTCGTAAAAATCCTCAATCGAGCCTTGGAGCACGTACCTCACGGGCTCGTCCGCATCGTATCGTAGCACACCTTTGAAGAGGCCGCAGTCTCTGAGATCTCGAATGAGAAGGTCGCTCACCAAATCGCCAGGGTTTACTATCCACAAACCGTAAGGATATTGATCAAAACGATACTGTGAGGGCTTGTACACCATGGCCGTGCTGTTGAAGGATTGAGCAACCGAGAACCGATCTACACGGATAAATTCGTTCACGGAGGTGAGTCCCCCGATCACCGGACGCTCGTAATCAAGGGTATAACGGTCCACGGAATATGGGACTTTTGTCCGTCCCAGGCAGCCCGTAAAGCTAAGCGCAATGATCAAAAACAAGCAGACGTTGGAGGAGAGTTTTCGGGTATGTCTCTTCATAGCGCTACCTCTTTTTTGCAGGCGGTTCACTGAAAAGAATCTCCGAAGGATCTGATTTCAGTCTGGCCAAAAGCTCTTCGAGGTTCTCGGAGGCCCTCCTCAGATTTTCGCCGGTCCTCACGAGCTCCGTGGAGATAATCCTCGTCTTCTCCGAGGCGCTGTCGATGAGTCGATTCGCCTTATCGGCGGTATCAGCGAGATTCAGGGCGTTCACCTCTTCTTTCACTTTCCTGATAACGGCTTTGGCCTCTTTCACGCTCTCCTGTGTATCATTCAGCACGGTGTCAAGTCTTCCGTCGGAAATAAGAGCGTTAAGCTGATTCGAGACTCTTTCAAGATGTGTGGTCATGGCGTCGAGGTTCGAGATAATCCGTTGAGTATGCTCGCTCCCCACGACTGTGTTGATATTTACCGCTGTGGACTTTATCTGGTCCGATATCCCCTTGAAATCAATTTGTTTCATCTGCTGGATGACGCTGTCGACACCGGTAAATATCTCATTGATGTCTGAGGGGTTTGAGGGGATCACCGGATACTCGGGGGCAAAGGAAAACTTGGGTGCCCTTGCCATGTCTTCGGGACGCCTGTGGTCTAATTCAACATACACGATACCCGTTATGCCTGCCGCCTTCAGCCTTGCGGTGGCCGTGTTTTCGAGGTTCGCAATTTCCCGTATTCGCATGACCACTTCTATCAAACGGTAATCCGGCGCAACGCGGATCCTGTCTACGATACCGATGTCTACGCCCCGGTATTTGACGCTTGAGTCTATTTGTAATCCCTGAACAGATTCATCGAAGTAGGTAACGTATGTCTTGCCCTTCTGCCAGTATTGTGAAGCGCCGAGCCATATAATAATAACGACCCCGCATGCGATACCAACAAGGACAAAGAGCCCTACTGTGAAATAATTTTTTTTCTTGAGCATGGCGCGGCCCTCACATTTTCTTTTGGTCTGCCTGTCTGTTAAAAAAGTTACTTACCCTCGGATCACCGGAGCGTTCTTTCAGTTCTCTGGGGTTGCCCTCGGCGATAATGCCCTTTGTATTCTTATCGAGCATAATTATCCTCTGTGAAAGATTCAATATGGTTTCAAGCTCGTGAGTTACAATGACCATGGTGGTGCCTATACCGATGTTGATCTTTTTGATGAGCGTGTCGAGCTCCGCCGCGGTTATGGGATCGAGGCCCGCTGAGGGCTCATCGAGAAAGAGAGTCGCAGGTTCAAGGGCCATTGCGCGGGCGATGCCGGCCCTTTTCTTCATGCCTCCTGACAATTCCGAAGGAAGATGGTTATCGTAGCCGGAAAGCTCAACCATGCCGAGTTTCATCTTCACGATATCCTCCACTGCTTTACCGGACAGATCCGTAAACTCTGTAAGAGCAAGTGCCACATTTTCTCCCACGGTCATGGAGCCAAAAAGAGCGCTTCCCTGAAAGAGCATCCCGATCCCCCTTCTCAGCCTTCTCATTTCATCTTCATCAATCTCAGTCGTGTCGACCCCGTTGATGACAATCCTGCCGGCTTCCGGCGTTTCGAGCCCGATCATGTGCCTCAAGAGCGTCGATTTCCCGCAGCCGCTCGGGCCGGCGATGACAAATATCTCTCCCTTCTCTACTGTAAAGCTTACGTCACTCAAGACCACATTGTCCCCGTAACGCACAGTAAGATCCTCTACCTCTATGACCGGTTCCCTCTTTTCCATCAGATACACGCCTTACGCTTTAGACAGCGTTTGACCCCTTTTCATTGGATATAGTGAAGTATTATCGCAAAGGTTGAGTCGATGACGATAATAAGGAATATGGCGGAAACCACCGCTGACGTTGTCGCGCTTCCGACCGCTTCCGCCCCGCCTCTCACCTGAAAACCCCGCTCGCAGCCTATCGCCGCGATGAATACTGCGAATACTGTGGACTTGGCTATGCCTGCCTCCACGTCGAAGAGCACGATAGCATTCATCGTTTGTTGCACATAGGTAAAGATTGTGAGGTTGAGACCCGCGACCCCAACAACCAAGCCGCCTATAACGGCGAAGATGTTGGAAAAACCTGTGAGGATCGGAACGACCACGAGGGAGGCAAAAAGCTTGGGAATGGCAAGGAACCGTATGGGGTTAAAGCCCATGGTGATGAGCGCATCCACCTCTTCGTTGACCCGCATGGTTCCTATTTCAGCGGCAAACGCCGATCCGGAGCGTCCGGCCACGATAATGGCCGTGATGATGGGTCCCAGTTCCCTAACCATGGCCACAGCCACCAGTGAGGCCACATAGATGTTGGCGCCGAACTGCTTTAATTGCAGGGCTGACATAAAGGCGATAATAAGGCCGAGCAGAAAACTGATAAGTGCTACTATGGGAACACCGTCGACGCCCACCTTTTTCATAGAGGAAACCACTTCAACCCATCGCACTTTTCTCGGATGTCCTAAGGAATAGACAGTCTCTGTGATAAGCTCTCCGAAGAAGAGAATCACCTCGTAGAGGTCCTTAAGCACATTGAGTGTTTCGTTTCCGATCTGTTCCACCAGATTGAGCGATCTCTCTGAGGCAGCGAGTGAGTGAGCGTGGATCGCATCCATGTCGACGAGGCTCATCATCTGTTCTTTTTTGCCGGAGGCGTGTATAACCGCAAAGGGAACAGACCTTTTTTCCGCTTCTTCTTTAAGTTCCGCCAGAAAAAGGGCCCCGGCGCTGTCGAGATACTCCACCTTCTCAAGGTCTACCGTGAGCCGGGAGGGGTTGTGCTCGTCAAAGATCAGTTGAATCTGAGAGAGTAACGTATCGAATTGTGAGAGCCCGACGTTTCCCGATAAAAGGATCGTGACATCACCGTTTCTTTTGCCTTCAAAGGAAAGAAAGGCTGCATTATCGGGCATATTTATCTATACCATACCAGGCGGGAAAACTGAAGCGGTTAAGAATAGTCCGAGAGGAGGCATCAAAGCCGAACGGCTTCGAGCTTGAAGGCGATACGAAGGACTATTCTCCGTTCCGTGAGCCTTTTACGATATGGTACTTCTTGATCTTATACCTGAGCATTCGCTCGCTCAATCCCAGGACAGATGCCGCTTTTGTCTGAACCCACTCGGAGGCGACAAGCGCGTCGAGAATCATGTTTCTCTCAATATCCTCAACGGTCTCCTTCATGTTCTTTTCCACTTGTGCCTTTGTCTCGCCTGAAAACACGGGCAGGTCCTCTTTGGAAATATAATCGCCCCGGGTGAGCACCACGGCCCGTTCGGTCATGTTTTCCAGTTCTCGCACGTTCCCCGGATAGTCGTATTTCATGAGAATGTCACGGGCATCTCTGGTCATGCCCTTGATGTTCTTCTTATGTTTCGCGTTGTATTTCTTCAGAAAGAACTCGATTAAAAGAGGGATATCATCCTTTCTTTCTCGAAGCGGGGGCACCGGAACGGTCACTACGTTGAGCCTGTAAAAGAGGTCTTCCCTGAAGGTCCCTTTCTTGACTTCTTCTTCAAGACTTTTATTCGTGGCCGCTATGATCCGGACATCCACTTTGATGGGATGAAGACCGCCGAGCCTTTCGATCTCCTTTTCCTGGAGCACCCTGAGAAGCTTGGATTGCAAAACGACCGGTATGTCAGCAATCTCATCGAGAAAAATAGTGCCTTTGTTCGCCAGTTCAAACTTGCCGATCTTTCTCTGATAAGCGCCCGTGAAAGCGCCTTTCTCGTAGCCGAAAAGTTCGCTTTCAAGGAGCGTCTCGGGTATGGCGGCGCAGTTGACCTTCACCAGGGGATACTCTTTGCGGTCGCTCAGCGAATGCATGAGATCGACGGCCATCTCCTTACCCACGCCGCTTTCACCGGTAATGATCGAGGTGGAATCAGTCTTGGCGATGCGCACGATAAGGCTTGCAACTTCGTGCATCTTCTCGCTGTGATATACAAAATCTTCGGATTTGAACCTGTCCTTCAGTGTCTCTTTCAAAACCATGTTTTCGTGGACCAGATATGTTTTCTCCTCCGTCTTTTTGATTTTGAAGAGAAGATCATCGAGATCGACCGGTTTCGTAAGGTATTCCGATGCACCCGACTTTAACGCTCCTACCGCATTCTCAATGCTGCCGAAGGCCGTCACCATAATAACCTCTGTTTCCGGGTTCATCTCTTTGAATTGCTTCAAAAGGGTCAATCCATCGGTGTCAGGGAGTCTGTAGTCAAGGAGTACGATCTCGAAGACATCGTTCTTGAATAGCTCCAGGGCTTCATGGCCGTTTCCCGCTTCTGACACCGTGTAGCCTTCTTTCCTGAGTAGTCCGGCTAGTAGCGACCTCTGTGAATCCTCGTCTTCCACAACAAGGATGCTTGCTCTATCCATATGAATAACCTCCAAAGAATAATCAACGAACCAATTTAGTAACGACCTGCCGGGTAGTCACCCCTTAAGCTGCGTTTTGCTTTTCCCCGGCAATCGGTCTTCTTAAACCCTTCTCAGTCATGTTGCCCTAACCCGTGTCTCTTCATCGCCCATGGTTCGGACCTGCTTCACCGGCAGTGTCACGACAAAAGTCGCTCCGTGTCCCTCATCGCTTATCACTCGTATCTCGCCTCCGTGGTCCTTAACGATCATATACGATATGGGGAGACCCACGCCCATGCCTTTGTCTTTGGTCGTGTAGTAATACTCGAAAATTCTGTGAAGCTCTTCTTCCTTGATACCCGGGCCGGAATCCTTAATGTGGATGGTCACGAAACCATCCTTTTCTTTTGCCAGCACCACAATACTCCCTTTTTGGCCTATGGCTTCAATCCCGTTGAGGATGATGTTGTAGAAGGCCTGTTTCAGCCTGTCCTTCTGGCATTCGATTCGGATGGCCGCATCCACTCTGTTGGCGACGACAATCCCTTTTGAAGCGGCCTTCTCCGTTACAATGGTGAGGACCTCGTCGAGCAGGGCGTAGAGGTTTTCACTGACGAAGGGGGCCTGAGCCCGGGTGGAGAGCAGGAATTCTTCTACAATCCTGTCAATCCTCACGAGTTCGCTCCTTATGATATCGAGGAAGGCGAGGTACTCCTCTTTCTTCTCTTCCGCCGGCAGGAATTCCCGTTTAAGCCGCTGGACCGAGAGGCTCATGGCATTAAGCGGGTTGCGTATTTCATGGGCCATGCCCGAGGAAAGTCTTCCAAGTGAGACAAGCCTCTCTTTCACCTCCATCTCCTTCTCCATTTCGCTCACCTTCTTTCCGTGCTTGCGTTCGAGAAGAAATATGGCAAAGGTACTCAATGCGCCGGACAGCGTGAGAAGAATGAGAATAACAACAAAACTGAGCGTGGTACTCCTGATAGTATTCTTTGCCAGATCCTTCGATATCAGTATCTCCACAGTATAGCCGGGGAGAAATTTCGAATCGAGAGGCCTTGACAGCACGAAGGCATCTTTCTTTTCGTAGCTCTGTCCCATGAAGGGCATTCCTATTCCCTTCTCGTCGTAAAGATTGATGCCCATGATATTGAACCGCTTTTCCTCTCTATCGAGGAGGTCTTGTATAATAAACTTCTTTCTTAAGAGTTCCAGCTCTGACTCGTCGATCTTGAAAAAGAAAATACGGTCTCTCACCCGAATACCCATAAAAAGGGATTTGTCTTTGCTCGTCGGCATTCTTAATACGGTCTCTTGCTGGCCGGCCACGAGCGGATGAAGCTGGGCTGCTGTTATCTGGATCATGCCTTTCTGCAAGATTATATTGCCGCCACTATCCAATACAAGAAGGTTCGCGAACGGGAGCTGGTCGAGCCGCGTGTTGTCCGTATTGCTCATGAGGTTGTAGAGATCTTCAACCATGGTCTCATCTGAAATCATAATGTTGAGAAAGTTGGGGGTTATGATGGCTGGGGATTTTTCCAGGAGGCTTAAATACTCAAGGTCAACATCTATCTCCTGCTTGATATGGTTATAGACGATTTCGCCTTCGCCTTTCAAAAGACCGCTGATATTTGTGGTAATGACCTTGATGAGCCCGAACCCCGTAGCGGTGATGCAAAAAAAGAATATGGCAAATAACAGGGTGGGAAAGATTATGGTCTTTTTATCGGCCATACCTTCTCGGCTGGCGAGGACCCATCAGTTTGATTCTTCTGTCCTCGTTATTGAGGAAGTTATCGTAGCGCTCCCTCTGTCTTTCGTTAAGAGTCCTTGAAACCTCCGATCTGTACTGGTGGTAAATGTTGTCCCGCGATGTCTCCAGTTCTCGTATATCGGTCTGGAGTCTTCCAATCCTTTCGGCATTGGCTTGAGGGTGTTTATCGAGTTCCTTGAGTTCGAGTCTTTTCTGCACAGATTCCCTTGTTATCGCGTTCCATTCACCGATGTATTTATTGCGTATGCCTTTAATCTGGGTCCTCTGAGGCTCTGAGAGATCGAGCCCCCTCTCGAAGTCAGAGTATGAATCCTGAGCAAGAACAGGGGGCACGTAAAGAAGAACCAGCAGAAAAAAAGCAAACAGCTTTGTCATGGATTGACCGGTACCCACACCCTATGGGCCGGTACCCATTTTCCACCTGACCACTGTCCGGGAACTTCAACCCATTGTCCCGGAGGGGCTTCTTGTGCCTGCGGCGCAGGCGCCGGAACAGCCACTGCCTGGGATCTCTGGGCATCTATCTTTTGATTCTGCACGTTCTGATCGACCGCGTTGCCACCTACGGCCCCTGCCAGCCCTCCAACCGCAGCACCAATAAGGGTTGATGCGGTGTCATGACCGATCACCTGTCCCGCAATGGCGCCCAAACCGGCCCCGATTGCAGCCCCTTTTTGTGTGTTATAACCTTCGGATGCACACGAAAACATGGTAAATCCAGTCGCAATGATTACAAGAGTCGCTAAAATTCCTTTCATGTTTCTCCCTCCTTTGAATTGGGAAGGTAGCTATGCCCCATTCAAGCCGCTACCTTTTATCCAAATATTTGGCTTTTCCCGGCCGCGTCTATACGGCCGAATCTTTTATGGCCTGGGTTCAGGCCCGTCCTCTCTCATGAACCTTCCGTTTCTAAAAGGCTCTCGCTCGCTCAGCTTCTGCAATTGTTCCGGGGTCAGTATCTTTCTTAAGTCGAGTCTCAGCTGGACCATCCTGTCCTCTATCTGATGTCTTAAGGCACTCACCTCTTTCTGTTTGGCAAGGATCGCGGCATCAGTGGCTTTAGGGTCCGCGTAAAGGGCCTTCAAATCCAGGGATTTCTGAAAGAGCTCATACCTTATCGCCTGAGTTTCATTACGGTACTTTTCCCTGAGCTGCCACATCTTGCTCATCTGGTCTTTGCTCAGATTGAGCCCCGCCATGGGACCCGCCTGCCCCCTGTCCATCCCCCCGCCCCGAGGCGGAGCCGAACCGTCCCGGCCCATGGGTCCGTTTCCCGGGCCCGCTGCGTATATAGTCGTCGTGGCGACCGCCAGAAAAATCAAGGCCATGGCCACGATAATACCTTTTTTCATTGTAACCTCCTTCATGCTTTTTTTCAAATCGGCCATACCTTGCGATGAGCAATATGCATGCCAGACACAATGTATCGCATAACATCATGAAATAATTGATGATGTGATCCAGAAAACGGACTAATTGGCTCGTAACGCAAGGTAATAAGTGTCGAACTTACGCACATGTGACGACAATTATGTCGAGGGCATTCGCGGGCACCTACGCAGCCCCGGTTCTTAATTCGCCGCGCGTAAAACAGATTTGAAATTTCGCGAGCGCGATCGCATGGCGAACACGTGCCCGGGCTCGCGAAGAAATCAAGGCGTTTTTCCTGGGACTTACAGCCCTGCATACGGCGCTATCGGTCAGCTCTTCCACGACTCCTCTCCGTGAGCTTCACGAGGACGATCCCCGCTTCATAGAGGACATACATGGGCACAGCGAGGAGCATCATGTTGTAGACGTCGGGGGTGGGGGTGATTATGGCAGCGGCGATGGCGATGAAAAGAATCGCGAACCTCCTCGTCTTCGAAAGCATCCGTGACTTCACAATGCCCATTTTAGCGAGGATAAGCATGACGATGGGGACCTCAAAAGTAGCTCCGAACGCAAAAATCATGGCGCTGCAGAACACAACGAAACGTTCCACGGATATCATGGCTTTTACGGCGCCGCCCTCGTAACTGATGAGGAACCCTATGCCCGAGGGAAGAACGAACCGGTAGCAGAAGAGACTCCCCCCGTAGAAAAGAACGATGGCGGAAAGTATGAAGGCGTAGCCATAGACCGGTCTCGTGCCAACCAGGTTTCTGATCTCACGCCACGCGAGGTAGATGATGAGCGGCAGCGCAAAGAAGATTCCTCCGTACAAAGCAAGCTGAAGGGCGGTAAGAAATACTTCCGGCAGGGAAAAGAAATAGATCTTGATCCCCGCCGTTTTCAGAAGAAGCTTCATAATGTCTCTGGCGTAGATGAAGCTCACAATGGCTGCCACAGCGACCGCGGCGAGAGACCTTAAGACGACCTTTCTGAAGCCTGTCAGGAAAGAAAGGGCTTTTTCTCTTTCCATGGCGCTTCAGTTCGGGCGGTCCCGAGGGAAATGATGTACTTCAGGGCGTCGTCAGCGGGGATATCGAGGAACGTGAGTTCTTCTTCCTGAACCAGGATAATGTAACCGGAAGTGGGGTTGGGGGTGGTGGGAATAAAAACAGAGCACAACTGTTTGCTGTTGATCTGGATTCTCTTCGTGACGAAGCCGATGGCGTATCGCCCGGGAAATGGATATTCCACGAGGACCACTTCCTTAAAGGATTTGATCCTGTCTGATGAAAAGGCCTCTGTCATGTCTTTCACCGACCCATAGATACTCTTCACCACTGGGATTCTTTTGAGGAGCTGCTCGCCGCGGGCAAGGGCCTTCTTCCCGAAGTAGTTCGAGGCAAGGATGCCGGTAATATAGGTAATGATGATAAAGAGGATAAAGCCCGCCCCGGGGATATAAAGCTCCCGACCGGAGAGCCGCGCGAGGGCGCTTTTCACGAGGGGGGCTACGAGCGGTTCAAAAAATGAAATGACAAAGTAGATAATGTAGAGGGTGACGATGAGGGGGATGAGTATAAAGAGGCCTGTGAAGAACTTACTCTTTATGTGTTTTGTTACGCTCATCTGTCCGTAATGTATAATTGAAGCCGCGGAAAGTCAATGATTTAATGGCGTTCTATTCTGAACGGGTGGATCGAACCTGAGGGCTTATGCCGGATCGGGTGGGTTACAGACCTTCTTGAGAATTCTCTTGACAGCTTATCTTTAAAAACCATGAATGTTATGTGTTTGGACACACGCGTGTTCAGGAACGTGTCTCTGCGCGTCCTGCCGTGTCATGCGCCTTCAGACGTACGTTCAGTACAGTCTTCGGCCAGCAAGACATATCAGTCCATGGCATATCCATCTTACCATTCCACGCGTGTGTCCACTCACGCCGTTCTTCCCGTATACCTTACGGGAATACCGGGATAGTCATGGAGCATTCAATTGATTCGCGCTTAAGCGCTTCAACCTATGACCGTGGTGGAATGGCCGCCTCACACTCCATGGGTTCGGTGGCCGGCGCATACGAATACGATAGCAACATCACCTCCATGGCGTATTGTCCTCTCGATGCCTACGCAACTGATGCCTACGAGAAGGATCAAGCATTCTCGGCAATAGCAACCCAACGATTCACCACGCCGCTTCGTCCGACCATCTCGCCCACGCTCATGGACGTAACACACACCTCACCCGATGGCCGGGCGAGACTTCGACAAGCTCAACCTCCCCTTGGCTGCATCCGGTTTCTGCTTTTGCACACCGGGCCGAAAACCTGCATCCCGGCTGCGCCGCAAACGCCGAAGGAGGCTCTCCGGTCAGGGGGCTAAAACCGCGCCGCTTTTTGGGATCAAGCGAGGGAATGGATGAGAACAATACCCTGGTGTAAGGGTGGAGGGGGTTCGCAAAAAGCTCTTCTGTCGGCGCCTCTTCCATGATCTTCCCCACATACATTACCATGATCCGATCCGCGATATGACGCACCACCGAGAGATCATGGGCCACAAAGAGATAGGAGAGAGAGAACCTGGCCTGGAGGTCTTCAAGGAGGTTTATGATCTGTGCCTGAATTGAGACATCCAGGGCAGAGACAGGTTCGTCGCAGACTATAAAGGTTGGGTTTACCGCGAGGGCGCGGGCAATACCGATCCGTTGCCTCTGGCCTCCGGAGAACTCGTGGGGATATCGGGAGGCCGCTTCTTTGGATAGGCCCACGATATCGAGAAGTTCTTCTACCCTTTTCGCCACTGAGACCTCACCCATAATGAGTGGCCCCTCGGCCACGATGTCGGATACTGTCATGCGCGGGTTAAGCGAACCGAAGGGGTCCTGAAACACAATCTGCATCTTCTTTCTGTATGCCTTGAGCTCACCCGGTGTGAGGTGAGCGATATCCGCGCCATCAAAGAAAATGCGCCCACCCGTGGGGTCATAGAGTCTCACAATGCATTTACCTACTGTCGTTTTTCCTGAACCGGATTCTCCCACGAGGCCTAGGGTCTCGCCTTTACCCACAGAGAAGGACACGTCGTCAACGGCCTTCACATGACCTACTGTGCGGCGCAAAAAACCGTGCTTCACAGGAAAGTACATTTTCAAACCGTTTACTTCAAGCATGATTTCTGTCCACCTCTCCGGCCCGAACCCAGCAGGCGCATCTGTGGCCCACGGCGACCTCCACGAGCGGCGGTTCTTCGAGCCTGCATCTTTCAATGGCGAGAGGACAGCGTGTATGAAACCGGCAGGCCTCCGGAAACTTGAGGGCCGAGGGAACCGTGCCCGTTATGGTATAGAGTTTGGCGCCCCGTTCGGTCCTTCCCGGCAGGCTCTTGAAAAGTCCTTCCGTGTAAGGATGCAGAAAGGATGCGAAGATCGCTTCGCAGGGGCCCGATTCAACGATCTTGCCCGCGTACATGACAGCAACCTCATCGGCCATCTCAGCCACGACGCCCAGATCGTGGGTAATAAGGAGAACGGCGCATCCGTTATCCTGCTGGAGGTCCTTCATGAGTCTCAATATTCCCGCCTGAATGGTAACGTCAAGGGCGGTGGTGGGCTCGTCGGCAATGAGGAGTGCGGGCTTAAGGCATAACGCCATGGCTATCATCACCCTCTGTTTCATCCCGCCTGAAAGCTGGTGTGGATAGCTTGACATGACGCCGCGGGCGCCCGGTATGCCTACCTTCGTCAAATATTCCATGGCCACCTCGCGGGCATCATTCCTTCCTATGCGTGTATGTATCTCTACCGCCTCCATGATCTGCGTCCCGACCGTGAACACGGCGTTGAGACTCGTCATGGGCTCCTGAAATATCATCGATGCAAGCCTTCCCCGGATATCGCGCATCTCAATTTCGGAAAGCGACGCGATCTGCCTGCCTGCAAGCGTAATATTCCCCTCCACTATTCTCCCCGGAGGAGACGGGACCAATCTCAAGACCGAGAGGGCCGTGACCGATTTTCCGCAACCGGATTCTCCCACGAGGCCGAGCGTCCTGTTCCTTCCGATGGAAAGTGAAACGCCGTCTACCGCACGGGCTATCCCCTCGTCCGTAAAAAAATACGTGTGCAGATTATCTATGTTCAGTACATCGTCCATATCAGCCCTTTCTCAACCTCGGATCCAGCGCGTCCCGCAATGTGTCGGCAAACGTATTGAAGGCCAGGACAAGAATAAAGAGAAAGGCCGAGGCTGTACTTAAGTTCCACCAGATGCCGTTGGCGAGCTCCCTGTCGGCCATCATGATCATCCTTCCCCAGCTGCCCGTGCCTGGTTCCACACCCACACCGATGTAAGTAAGTACCGTCTCGGTCATAACGAGCGCAGAGAAATCGAGGGTAATCTCAATGATCACGATATGCATCACATTAGGCAGGATGTGACGAAAGATGAGCCTTGCATCGCTCGCGCCGAGTGCACGTGCCGCCTCCACGTATTCCATGTTCTTCACCTTCAGGGTCTCGCCCCTGATGAGCCTGCACAGTCCGACCCAGCTCGTAACCCCGAGCGCCACACAGAGCTGCCACAAGCCGCGCTCCATGATCATGAGCATAGCAATAAGCAGGAGTATGCTCGGGATGGACGAGAGCACCTGATAGACATACTGAATGAGATCATCTATGAAGCCGCCGTAGTAGCCCGCAAAAAGTCCCAGCATCACGGCAAACAGGGCCGCGATCAGCGTGGGGACAATACCGATGACAAAGGCGGTCCTCACCCCTTTGAGCCCATTGTACAAAACGTCCTCGCCAAGATTGTTCGTACCCAAAAGGTGCCGGGACGCGAGCGCAAATTCTTTTCTGTTGAGAAGGCCCCTGTCTGCAAGCGGCGGAGAATAGGACTTTTCGGGCTCCTTGTTGAAAGCCGCGTCAAGCGCAGTCCGGCCCCACCTTATGCCTGAAGCCTCCCTCACGGGCAGAGGTATGCAATCGAGGCAGGCCACGAGCGCAAAAATGCAGATGACCAAGAACCCTGCCACAGCGAGCCTGTCTTTTCGAATCCTTCTTATTGCTATCTTGAGATGCGACTCAGTCACACACTTTCCTCACTTAAAACTTACCCTGGGATCAACAAGCGTATAGCTTATATCCGTCAGGATACTGCCAGCGATATAAAGCAGAGAGTAGATATAAACAAGCGTCCTGATCACGGGATAATCATGATTGTTGATCGCGTTGATCATGAGATTACCCATGCCCGGTATGCCAAAGAAGATCTCCAGAAGGAGACTTCCGGTGATGAGAAATGGTATGGAGAGCACCGTGGTGGTAAGGATCGGTATCATGGCATTCTTCAACACATGTTTGAAGAGAATGCCTTCTTCGCTTACGCCTTTGGCCATGGCCGTTCTCACATAATCGGCGCGGACTTCATTAAGCATGATGGTCCGGTAGAACCTTACCCCGCCGCCGAGCCCTGATGCCACGGCAAGAATCACGGGTAGCAAAAGAAATTTCCAGGCGCCCACACCGAAGTCATAACCGTAAATGGGAAAGTATTTAAACACAACGGCCAGAAGATACTGACCAAAAATTATGTAATTGAGAATAGCGATGCTCATAAGGATCACGCAGATAAAGAGCGCAAGCTTATCGATGTATGTGCCCCTGTAATAGGCGATGAAAAGCGCAATAGGGAGCGTCACGATCATGGAAAGCAGGAAGGCCGGCACGGTGAGAGAGAGCGAAGGACCGATCTTTTGTTTCAACAGGCTCGTCACCTTTTCATGGAGGTAATCCGATTCCGGAAACTGGAAGAGTACGAGTTCCCTCATGTGGTTCCAGAAGCGACTATCGAAGGGATGAAGCCTGCCGTCTTTTTCCCTGTGAAGATTGAAGAACATGGGCTTATCCATGCCATGTGAAGCGACCCAGGCTGCAATCTGCGTCTCTGTGGGGTTCTTTCCGAGCTGCTTTCTCGCCACGGCCTCGGGAGAGGCAAACACATTAAAAAGCAGAAAGGTCACGAGGCAGACGCCGATGACCGTGGGTATAGCGAGGAGAAATCTGCGCACTATGTAGGAGAGCATACTATCTCCTCCTCCTTCTATATTTGATGAGCACCGCGGGAGCGAGGATGATGGCGAATAAAACCAATCCGCAGATGAGCGCTGTAAGGTTCGGCTTATCCTCATGCCTCCAGTAATCCCGCCGCGCGCCGGAATCGATACGAATATATTTCTTGTAGTTCCCGGAAATGCTATGCGCCTTGCCGTTCTTGTACCATGCGTGGCGCAACACATAGGAGGGTGAGTGGAAACTGAATATCCACGGACATTCCTCGGTGACAATTGCGACCATTTTATGGATGATGGCCTCGCGTTCCGGCGAATCCTCCATGCCTTTCATACGCTCATAGAGTCTGTCATATTCAGGATTGGAAAATGCCGAGCTGTTAGGGTTTGGCGGCGCGTTCGGCCCGTAGAGGAGCTGGAGGAAGTTCTCCGGATCGGGATAGTCGGCAACCCAGCCTAGAGAGAACATCTGGAATGTACCTTTATGGCTTCTCTCAAGCTGCTGGGACCACGTATTGACCTGAAGTTTCATCTTAATGCCGAGTTGTTCGAAACACCGCATGTCAAAGGCCGCCACCTCGCGGGCCCTGGTAGAATCTGAGCCGATGTCATAGGTGAGCTCAAGCTGTTTTCCCGTTTTTTCATCAATCCCATCAGGATAGCCTGCACGAGCGAGAAGTTCCTTTGCCTTGGTCAGGTCATAGGTTTTATACGGGTTCTTCAACAAAGGGTCATATCCGAAGATACCGGGCGGCAAAGGACCCTGCGCGTTGATCGCCCGTCCGTTCATAAAGATCTCGTTATAGAGGTCCGTGTCGTAGGCGAGAGAGAGGGCCTGTCGGAGATATTTGTTCTTGCCGAGCACGGGGTCGCGCATATTGAAGGCAAGATAGTAAATATCGAGATCGCTCGCTATCTCGAGGCTTATACCTTTTTTGATAAAATCGCCGGAGAGCTCCAGGTTCTTGGTGACCACCCGATCGAACTGGTCTTGCGGCACGCCCGAGGTATCGAGATAGCCTTGAAGAAAGAGGAGCCAGACGGGCTGGGCCGTGGATATGATCGAGTACCAGACCTCGTCGAGAAAAGGCAATCGCTTTCCTGCGTCGTCAAGTAGGCCCTTTTCGGCGTCACCCGGTGCACCGGTTAAGGGGTAATACTCTGCCCGGAAATTGGGGTTACGTTCGAGTACGATCCTGTGCTGTCTCTTCCAGGATTTCAGTTTGAAAGCGCCGGTACCCACCGGATGGCGCGAGAAGCCGTCCCTTCCCGATGCGTTGTAGTATTCGACCGCCTCATGCGCAACCGGGGCCGTATACGGCATGCTCATGACGTAGATGAAAGCGGGAAAAGCCTCGGTCAGGGTAATCCTGAGCGTGCGGTCGTCGACGGCTTTTAAGCCTTCTATCTCCTGAGAATAATCCGCCTTTCCTGCCGCCGCCGCTTTCTTGAAGAATGCGTCGATCCCTTTTATCTTGTTGGCCACAAGCCAGTATCCCGTGGATTGTACTGCCGGGTCAGCGAGCCTCTTGATCGCATAGACCACATCCAGAGCGGTAACGCGCCTGCCCTTGCCTTGAGGAAAGCAGGGATCATCCTGAAAATATATGTCGTCTCTCAGGGTGAAGGTATATTCCATCCTGGTCATTTTCTTGGTTATGCCCTTTTCCACAACATTTTCGGAAAAAGTATGTTTCACGGGATAGTCTGCTGCGAGCGCCGGCACTACCTTGTAGGGTCTATCGAGGTAGGCGTTCTGGTAAAGGGCGTCATAGATCTGTGTCAGTATCTCGGCAGAGGTGGTGTCGGAGACCTGCGCAGGGTCGAGTGTCCTCGGGTCCTCGCCGAGCGCCGTGTAGGCGATCACCTTGTTGCTCTCGGGGGGATAGGGATTATTTCCACAGGCGGGGACCATCACCATCAAAAAAAGAAGCGCGAGCACAGCGATCTGTCTTCGTGCCTGAATTCCGGCGTTCATGGAACATAATCTATAGGCCCCCACAGTGGAAGTCAACTAAAAATCCCCTTTAACGGCGCGTCTCTTTCAGCTGCGGCGCCGCGAAAACTCGCGCTCTTGACAATCATGGGTACCAGCGCCATAATGAACACATGGACCTGTTGAAAGTGATTCAGGAGCGAAGAAGCGTGAGAAAATACCGGAACGATCCGGTGCCTGATGAGATAATCACTGAAATCCTGGAGGCGGCGAGACGGTCTCCCTCATGGGCCAATACGCAGGTCTGCCGTTTTATTGTGGTTAAGGACCCAGGCATTAGAGAAAAGCTTGTCGATGCCCTGCGGCCGGGTAACCCCGCTACCCAGGCCATGAAGCAGGCCCCGGTCATCATCTGCGTGGCCGCAAAAAGAGGGGCTTCCGGTTACGGGCGTGGCGAGCCGAGAACGAACAAGGGTGACTGGTTCATGTTCGATAGCGGCATCGCCATGGAACATATTGTGCTTGCCGCGTGGAACTTCGGCCTGGGCACCGTCCACGTCGGTTCTTTCGACGCAGAAAAGGTCGAAGCTCTCTTGAAAATTCCCGAAGGATTCAGCATGGTCGAAATGACGCCTCTCGGTTATTTCGATGATCCTGTCGGCCCCGAGACGCCACGCAAGCCTCTAAGCGAGATAGCTTTTCTCGATACTTTTGGCAAGGCACTGAAATGACCTCGTGGGCAAAGCTGAGGCTTCCCTGACGGTGACGTCGTGCGCGAGACCGTGTGTTGTGAGAAAGAGACCTCAACCGATACAGAAAGAGAAAAGGAGAAAATATAGATGAAGAAGCATCTCATGATAATCTGTGCACTTATTTCGTCGGTGTTATGCGGCTGCTCCACGGTCTATCAATCGACTTACGGTGTTGCCGTGGAAGAGCGCAGCGTCAAGACAATCGCCTCTGACGAGAAAATTAAACTCACGATCCAGCAGAGATTCCTGCAAGACGATACGGTGAAGATCCTTGATATCTCAACGTACTGCTACTACGGTCAGGTCTATCTTGTGGGTGAATACGAGACCGAAAAAGAGAGAGACAGGGCGATGCAGCTCGCAAGTACCGCGTCGGGCGTCAAGTCCGTAATTCCCTACCTGCTTCGCAAGAAAAAGTCAGATACATGCGGGATAACGGACAACCTTGAAATCAGCACCAAGCTCAAAGCCAAGCTCATCGCGGATAAGGACATCTGGTCAACGAACATCGATGTGAAAGTAGTACAGTGCAATGTCGTTCTCCTGGGTATCGTCGGCTCAGAGAATGAAATCGCCAAGGCTATTGCCCATGCAAAGAGCGTGGGAAGCGTAAGAGACGTGACCTCCTATCTAAAAGCGACCCGTTGATGGCAATACGGTTGTGTTCTGTCTGAAAGCCGTTTTTGTACGCACCGGGATTTTGAGATTTCATGTGAACGCGATTACAACTTCTCCGGGCGGCCATCGGGGTTGACCGGCTAGCCCAATTTCCTTATACTCCTTGAATGTGCGATCGTTGTTGTAGCTATTGATCATTTTCTTCATGACCGGCGCAAAGAGGTGACCACAAGTGAAGGTTTCCCGTGAATTCCAGATTTTCGCCAAGCCCGCCGGGCCAGCCTGCAACCTCGCCTGTCGCTACTGTTACTACCTGAACAAGGAAGATCTCTATGGAAAGGGTAACTCCTTTCGCATGTCCGATGAGATCCTCGAAACGTACATTACCCAGCATATCGAGGCTTTTGATGAACAGGTCATACATTTCTCCTGGCATGGAGGCGAGCCCACTCTCCTGGGGCTCGACTACTTTCGAAAGATTGTTGAGTTGCAACGCAGACATCGTGGTCACGGGCAGCGTATACAAAACGGCATCCAGACAAACGGTACCCTCCTCGACGAAGAGTGGTGCGAGTTTCTTGCTTCGGAGGGTTTCGGAGTGGGGGTGAGTCTCGATGGTCCCGAGCAATTCCACGACCTTTATCGCCTGACCAGGGCGCAGGGGCCTACGCACAAACAGGTCATGCGCGGGATTACACTCCTGCAAAAGCACCGGATCCCCTTCGATGTGCTCTGTGTGGTAAATGACAAAAACGTGCGCCATCCCACCGAGGTATATCGATTCTTCAAGCAGACCGGCGTCCGCTATATCGGCTTTTTACCGCTCGTTGAATTTGACTCTCGCACACGCCGGGTAAGCGATAGTACGGTGCCTGCCGAGGCTCTTGGTGATTTCCTCTGCGCGATCTTTGATGAGTGGCTCGCGTGTGACATAGGCCGCGTCACCGTGCAGATATTCGAAGAGGCGATCGGAGGGGGCATAAGAGGGGAACATGCACTCTGCATTTTCCGGAAGACATGCGGGGATATTCCCGTGGTCGAACACAACGGAGATGTCTTTTGTTGCGATCACTTTGTGCATCAGCGCTATCGGCTCGGCAATATCTGTGATACTCCCCTCGCCCAGCTTCTCGAAAGTCCCCGGCAAAGGGCTTTCGGGCAGGATAAGTTCGATCGTCTGCCCCTCGCGTGCAAAACCTGCGAAGTCCTTACCCTCTGCAATGGGGGTTGCCCCAAGGACCGGTTTATGCCCGCGCCCCGCGGCGCACGGGATCTCAACTACCTCTGTGCCGGCTACAAACGTTTCTTCACCCATTGCCGCCCTTTTATTGACGAGGTGTCAGCCTTGTGGCAAGGAAACAAGCAGGATAGAGCGTTGGAAACTCCGAACCGGAGCGCGAAACCCGGTATTAAAGCAGGTCGCAACGATCCCTGCCCCTGTGGCAGCGGAAAAAAATACAAAAAGTGCTGCATGGGTAAGTGAGAAGCCCTGTGCGAAGATGTCCGGGCCTTTCTTTGACGCTCAAGCGTGAGCGGTCTTTCGCACCTTACTAGATTTTCAGTTTCTCTTTGAAAAAGGCAATGGTGCGTCCCCATGCAAGCCCGGCCGCCTCTTTGCTATATCGTTCGGCGTTCGTGTCGTTATTGAAACCATGCTGAGCGCCCTCATACATATATAGCTTGTAATCGACCGACGCCCTCTTTAAGGCCGCCTCGTAGGCGGGAATACCCGCATTGATGCGCTGATCGAGGCCTGCGTAATGGAGTAGTAGAGACGCTTTGATTTTGGGTACGTCTTCAGAAGCAGGCTGCGCGCCATAGTATGGGACTACAGCCGAAACATCGGGCGAATTCACCGCAACCTGGTTGGCCATGGCGCCGCCCCAGCAGAACCCCACAACCCCCACTTTACCTGTGGACATGGGATGTGTCTTCAGATACTTTACGGCCGCAACATAATTCTTTATGGTGGATTGCTGGTCGAGTTGAGCGATGAGCGACACGGCCTTGCTCTCATCTTCCGGTGTCCCTCCAAGAGGCGATAAAGGATCGGGGGCAAGGGCGAGAAAGCCTTCCAGGGCGATACGTCTCGTCACATCGGCAATGTGGGCATTGAGGCCCCTGTTCTCAGGGATAACGACCACACCTGGCACTTTTCCATCCTTTCGCGGTCGGGATAATTTGGCACGAATATCGCCAGTGGCGCCCTGATAGGTAATATCCTCGTTTGAGAGGCGTGGATCATCCTTGGCAACTATATCTGCTGCCGCATACCTGTCCTCCAGCATCGCAAACAGGGCATTTGCGGCTACCACGCCGCCTGCGATGAGAGATAATCTTTTGAGAAACCCGCGGCGGTCGAGCAATCCTCGACTGTATTCGTCATAGAGATCGAACACTCTCTTATCCATGGCTATCCTCCCTTTCTTTCTCTCTGGTTTTGTCTATGAAAAAAGTGTAAGGGCGCACGCCTCTCATGTCAAGCCTAAACAAAAGGAACCGGATACGTGCGGCGTGTGCCGTAGAAGAAGACCTTTAAAATCAAGGGCGCGCAACCGCAAGCTGATGAGAGCGTGCGCTGAGTAGCGCGCCATCCCTTCCTAGAGAAAGTATTTGCAATTATCCGGCAAAAATAGGAGAATCTGCACGTGTCAAAAATCGTAGGCGTTCTCTCTTTATGAGCTTAGGCCCCATTTTTTGTCGTAAGCGGTGTGATCGATGCCCTTTATTAACGTAAACCATCTTTCTGTTTATTACGAGGTCCACGGTGAGGGCGATGTGGTGATTTTAATGCATCACGGGTTCGGGTGCAGCAAGATATGGAAAGCCGTTTATCCCGCGGTTATGGCCCGAGGTTACACGGTGGTGATGTTCGACCGCCGTGGTTTTGGTCGATCAGAGCGGGGTAGTGACTTTCAGAATTTTTATGAAACCGAGCGGTATCGGCCGGAAAGTGTGGCAGAACTGAGGACGGTCAAACAAAGTCTCGGCATCGGGGCGTGCCACCTCGTAGGACAATGCGAAGGCGGCGTGGTCGGGGTGGACTATGCGGTCAAATACCCCGAAGAAGTCAAAAGCCTCGTTGTTGCCAGCACTCAATGTTTCAGCGAAGTCCCCATGGTGGAGCTCAATCGTATGAGGCTCGTCAACAGATTCTCAGACCTTGCGCCCGAGCTCAAGGCCAAGATGATTGACTGGCATGGCGAAGCGGCTGAGACGAATTACGACCAGTTTGCCAAATACGGCGGGGCCTATGGTGTGGATTATTTCGACCTGAGGCCAGTTCTGCATCACGTATCATGTCCCACACTCGTACTCTATCCGGACCGCAGTTCCATCTTCGATGTAGAGCAGGCAATCGCCTTCTATCGCCATCTCCCTAAAGGAGAGTTGGCCGTTTTTCCCAGATGCGGCCACAACACGTATGAGCAGCGGCCCGAAGATTATACGCGTACGGTTCTCGATTTCATCGCCCGCACCGAAAAAGGCGAAGACACAAAGGCCGCTCAAGCGGCCATGACGTGCCTAGCCTGACGCCGATCGGCGCAATCATCCGGCAAGCACATCCTCAAACATGATTCCTTGAGATGTGAAAGAATAAAGCCGTTGTTTTTGCTATTTGAACTTGTGATACTCTTTGTTTTTTTCGTAGAGGAGCTTGAGACCGCGCAGGGTTAAGAATTCGTCCACCTCGTCGATCGTCTCTGAGCCCTTGTATATGAGCGTTGAGAGCCCTCCGGTCGCGATCACGTATGGGTCGGTTTTCACCTCGTCTTTCATCCTTTTCACGATCCCGTCGACCAGGCTCACGTAGCCGTATGTGATACCCGCCTGCATGGCATGCACGGTGTTTCTTCCCACTATATTCTTGGGCTGGGCGAGTTCCACCCTGGGAAGCTTGGATGCCCGTTCGAAAAGCGCCTCCAAGGATATCATGATCCCCGGGGCAATACAGCCGCCCACGTATTCACCTTTGGGCGTCACGTAGTCAAATGTCGTCGCCGTACCGAAATCCACGATAATGAGGGGTCGTTTGTATTTGTCGTAACCTGCTACGGCGTTCACGATCCTGTCGGCTCCGACCTCGGACGTATTTTCCGAAAGGATCGGCATACCTGTCTTGATGCCGGGCTCCACGAAGATCGGTGTGATGCCGGTATATTTGCGGCAGGTAATCTCGAAGGGGATACGAAGTGGGGGCACGACGCAGGAGACGATGGCGCTGTCAATTTCGCTTAATCGTATTTTCTCCATGTAGAGAAGGCTATTGAGAAGGATAGCGTATTCGTCGTGAGTTTTATTAAGGACGGTGCTTAGCCTCCAGTGGTTGATGAAGGTATCGCCGTCATATACGCCGAAGACTATGTTTGTATTTCCGATGTCGATAACGAGGAGCATCTAGTAACTCACATCCCCTGCAATGATTTTCTTTGTAATTCCGTCGATATCAAGCAGAATCGCGCCATCCTTATCCACGCCGCGGGCAACGCCTTTGTGCGTCTCACCCATCTGGGTTATCTCCAGGTATTTTCCTTTTATCCCGGCCCTTTCTTCCCAGAGGCGACACATCTTTTCTGCCCCCTGTTCCCGAAAACGGAGGTAGTATTTCTCCAGATTGGAAAGAAGCATACCACAGACCGATGCTCTTTCAAAGACCTTTTTCGTAGCCATCGAGAGTGAGCCCGCCTTTTCTCTGATCTCAGCATCGAGCTCGTCTTCACGCATGTTAACGTTCAATCCAATGCCAATGACCACGAATCTGACCATATCGGCTTCCGTTGAAAGCTCGAGTAATGTCCCGCACACCTTCCTCCCGGAGAGTAACACGTCGTTCGGCCATTTGAGCGTGGGCGTAATGGAGGTCAGCGCATAAACGGTGTCGAAGGCGGCGAGAGAGGATAGAAACGTAATGGGATAGACCTGCGAAGGGTGGACCCTCGGCCTCACGATCACAGAAAGGTAGATATTTCGCCCCGTAGTCGAACACCACCTTCTCCCCAGTCTCCCCTTTCCTCTTTCTTGCGATTCGGCTATCACGCACGCGCCCTCCACCTCTCCGGCCATGGCCAGCTTAAAGGCAAGGGTATTCGTGGAGTCCACGTTCTCCTTGTAAATAATCTTTTGCCCGATTATCGAAGTGTCGCGGTACCTGTCTATCTCCCAGGAATAAAGCTTGTCCGGCGTGGAAACGAGCATGTATCCCTTGCCTTTGGCCTTGCTGATCACATACCCGCATCGTTCAAGCTGATTCATGTACTTCCAGACCGCCGTTCTCGAAACCTTCAATTTTGCAGAAATATGATCTCCCGATACAAAGCTCTGCCGCTCACGCAGGGATTTCAGCACTTCGCTGATGTTATCCATTTTCTATCCTGTCATAGTGCGAGAAATACATGGTGAAGGAGGCTCTGCCCTGGGAGAGGGAACGGATGTCTGTGGAATAACCGAACATATTCGTGAGTGGCGCGGCTGCCTTTACCACCGTGATCCTGTCCTTGGCCAGTATCTCGGCAATCTGGCACCTGCGGGCATTAAGATCGCCGATAACATCACCGAGAAATTCATTCGGCGTGGTCACCGTGAGGGACATGACGGGCACGAGCACGATAGGGTTCGCCTCGGAAC
>Ga0335069_10002337_pt1 | contig 29325 bp, 22 predicted proteins | sample Lox_Sample_11_FD_206714 | JGI IMG/M metagenome (GOLD analysis project Ga0335069, IMG submission 206714) | Soil microbial communities from Loxahatchee National Wildlife Refuge, Florida, United States - Lox_Sample_1.1 | ecosystem: Environmental > Terrestrial > Soil > Wetlands | place: USA...
TACAGTACGAAACACGATGGCCTCAATCCCTTCCGCAACAAGGGCATTGAGGCCATCCTCCCAGCTCAGCCCCATCCGACCGTGCATCAACGCGCCGACTTTTTCAGGTCGAAGTAGCTAGCCATTCGACCAGGGATTTCCTGGGCACCACGAAATACCCGACCGTGGGCAATGCGACGCCAAGATTCATATCGCTCGACACGTAAGCCACTTTGAAGAGTGCACGCAGCAAGATGATCAGGCTGGCGAGACCGGGCTGCGCCCACGGCGACGTGGATTTGGCGAGCTGCAACAGCTGTTCCAGCCCGGACAAGCTGAGGCTCCCCGTGAGGAAGCGCCCCTCGCCCACGTTGAATTGGCCAGCGGTCAGCTGCCCTTGCCACTGCGGGACGGCAATGGCAGCACCGACCGATGCAACTGCCAGGAGTCGCTCGGGCAACGATGCTCGTATGTCAAACGATTCTGTAATCGAATGAAACTGGGACACAGCGGTTCCCGGGACGAGTGGTTGACCGCTGGCTACTCTGCTGTCGTACAGTGAAATTGGCTCGTCGATCGCCGAATTTGGTACGCTGCACGGTTCGTCATCCGAGCTCCATCGGATGCTTTGCCCTTTGCCAGCGCGCCTGATCATCGCGTGGATCATCTGAAGTAAGGATGCCGCGCCGAGCAGCTTCAGCATCGATTCGGCCGCAGTGGCCGACAGGGGCGGAAAGACCATGGAGTAGTCCGTTGCCGGATAATTGTCGGTCTTCGGTGTCATCGCCGATAACGCTTCCGCCAATGCCATTCGGTACGGGGCGGTCGCGGGCAGTTGGCCGTGGACAAGGTCTACGTCGACCCGCCTCAGCCAGAACAGCCACGCGTAGCTTCCCATCGCCCTCGCATATTTCAGTCCTACCTTCTCAATGGCCATCCGTGCGGACTGCAGTAGCACCTGCGATTCCTCCGGACCGGTGATGGCGTCGCGGCGGCACTCGGCGGGCATCGCGGCAATTGCTGTGCCTAATCCCGCTTCGAAGAACTCATGTCGCCGGCGGGCTGCTGCAACTAGGTGTTGATACGACACGTCGACCCCCAGCGACCCGAGCGGCGCAAGTTTGAATTTTCCCGCGTTCTCGTTGCTGGCCTTGTGCTTGCGGGACCGACTCTGTGGCATGAACTAGTATGGCGCGACGGCCCAGGATCAAGTCGCCCGTACGCGCGACTTGCGAGCTGATAATTGCGGGTACTTGTGCCCGGCAGCTCGGGCGGATGCTCCGGCGTCGGGTCAATGCTGCTGGCTAGTCACAACGACGCCGGCGACCTGATCGTCATCGGGCACGCCAGCACTGGGTTGAGCCCAAGGAACGCAAGCGGCTGCACACACGGTGCCGCAGGCCGCGCGGTGCAGCACCTCGCCCGTCGTCAGCCGCGTCGAGATCCGCGATGTGCACGGAGCCCCGGTTCGTGTGCGAAATCGCCCACCGCGAGTACGTGGCGGGCGGGTGGCTTCGCCACACCAGCTACAAAGGCGGTCGGGAAGTTGATCCGTTCACTTAGTAGGCTCGCTCGTAAGTTCGTCGGCGGCGGCGTCCCCCGGAACACGCAGCGTGGTTACGGCTTCTCGAACTGCGCCTTAGAGAAGACGTGAACGTCGGTACGGCTGAGAAGGTCCGCCCACGTCACCACCGCCGCGAGCGTGTAGTCTTTCACGATGAGGTCCTCAGCACGGACGCCGTAGCCGAACATCGATGGGCCGCATACATAGAAGTGAGCGCCGAGATCGCCCAACATTGCGATCGACTCGGCGGGCAGTGGCCAGCCGATCTCACGCCTCATCACCCGCTCTACCATCGGGGTGAACACCCCGCCGACCAGACCTGAGAGCTTCGAGCGGTAGCCGCGCTTCAGCAACCGCACACCGGCTCCTTCAAACACCACATGCACATCCATCCCCAGCACTGCCGCGGCCAGCGCTTTGTCCAATGGGAAGACCACATGCTCCAAGCCGGCCGTCGACACGATGACAGTCATCGACCGGTCGTTGGTGCGCGGCTCACCCTTGCGCACTACGGAACGCACATGTCCGTCGCTCACCGGCTCCGATACCAGTAGCTGGTGTCCGGTCGTGTCGCACCAAGTCGAAAGGTCGTTCAGAAGACCGGGATCGTCCTTGGTCAGGATCTCCACGACCGCGCCGGTGTCGATCGTTCGCATGACCTTGGTCGCCTCGTAGGCGACTCGGTATGGCTTCCAGGTCGCCTGGGCATCCACCCGGCGTATGGCGGGCGCCTCAGGCGTTGATCCTTGTGTCACCTTGCCTCCTTCGACAGCAGCGCGGCGGCGGCTGGTACACGTCGGCCATATACCGCGGTTGATGAGCGTTCATAGTTTCGACCTCCGTGGTGAACGGTCGCATGTTCCGACCGGCGCCAATAGGGTCGAAGGTCCAGGTCGTGATCGGACATTAGGCGCGTTTTCGACGCCGAACACGCCGCTTGTCGCGCCACCTGATCAGGTATAAGTCCAGGTCAGACGGGACCGGGTCTCGACTAGGAAATGAAGCGTTCCGTGAGACAAACTGCCTCGGAATCGCTGTGCGACAAATGGGAATGCCTCACATCAGCGCACGCTCCAGATGTCGCAGAAGGTGAGAACCTACAACCGGGGTCACGCGGCACGGGGTTGGGCGGGGTCGTGCTTGGGCTCGCGTTTGTGGTTGTCGAGCCTCGCCAGCAGGTCGGTCAGGTCGGTGGTGGTGAATTTCCACTTGAACGGCCGCGCGATCTGCTTGTAGCGGTTCTCGAACGCGGACAGGCGGTCGGAGACGGCGTCGATATCGGTGAAGTCGTTGGGCGAGAGCACTTTCCGTTGGACGATGGAGAAGTAGATCTCTATCTGGTTCAGCCAGGACGCGTGCACCGGGGTGTGCACCATGATCGCGTTGGGGTATTGCTCGGCGAGTCGGTCGATCGCGGCCTGTCCGCGGTGGGAGGACCCGTTGTCCACGATCCAGAACACCCGATCGGCTGAGGCGTAGGGTTCCCGGGTCATGACTTGGGTGACCAGGTTGGTGAAGGCGGTGATGCCGGTGGTGTTCTCGCAGCGGCCGAAGACTTTCCCGCGGTGGACGTCGTAGGCGGCCAGGTAGGCAACGGCGCCGTGGCGGTCGTAATCATGGTTGACCCGGATCTGGCGGGCCTTGCCGGCAGGCAGGGTGGGGTGGCAGCGGCAGCGGGCCTGGATGGAGGTTTTCTCGTCGGCGGAGATCACGTAATCGTTGCGGCCCAACGGTTTGCCATCCCACCTGCGGTCGTAGAGGTCGAGCACGCGTTGCGCCTTGACTGCAAAGTCTGGGTCGGTGATGAAGATCCACGACTGGTACTGCCACGGTTTGAGTGCGTCCTCGGACAGCCACCGGCGGATGGTCGCCGGTGATATCGACCGGCAAATCCCGTCGGTGATCGCCTGTTTGGCCAGCTCCGGGCACGACCACCGCGACAGCGGTAACCCCTTGTCCCGGGGTGGTGTGCAGGCCATCGCCTTGACCAGGGCGACTTGGACAGCGGTGAACTTCGGTCGGCGACCCGATCGCTTCGCATCGGCCAGCGACGCCGCCCCCGGTGCCGCACACCAGCGGCGACGCCACTTGCGCACGGTGTCCTCGCATATCCCCAGCCACCGTGCGATCTGGGCGTTCAACTCTCCAGCCGAAGCCGCGAGCACGATTTCGGCCCGCGTCACGAGCCGTTGCTCGGTGCGCCCGGCCCGGGTCATCCGGGTCAGTTCGCGGCGCTGTGAACCGGTCAACGTGATCCGGTCGGTGCTGGTAGGTGACATCCTGGCGCTCCACGACGAGTTCCCACTGGCCACTCTAGCCTCACCCGTCACAGGATGGATGTTGGTCAACGACACGCCGATCCGGCAGGATCACGACCATGGCGGCACCGCCCACGTCGACGAAAACGTCCCTGCAACAGCGGCTGTCCGCCCGCGCCCGCGAACGATGGCCGCAACTGGCCGGGGTCAATGTACGGTTCCGCGGCGCGTTCGCCTACGTCACCGTAACCATGCCCGACGGCGACAGCATGCCCCTGATGCGGCTGCGCTACGGCGGATCAGCTGCCCGCTGGGGCTTCGCGGTCTACCTGGCCAGCAAGGACGGCTACCAGGATTCGGTCCTGCCCACCGGCGACCTGGCCGGCGCACCCGAAGACGCCCTCGATACCGCCTGCGGCCTCTACCTGGGCGACCCGACCGCCTGGGCATGACCCCCGACGAACTTACGAGCGAGACCACTAAGCCGTGTTTAGAAGTTTTGCGAATCCAGCCGTCGTGGGTCAGCCGAATCGATAGCGTTGACACGGTGAGCGGCGCGGTGCGATACCGGGTGACGGTGCGGCCCGAACGCCACGAGCTGACGATCGTCATGACAGTGCCGCCCGGCGCAGGCGGCACGCCGCTCCTGCTGCAGTCGCCCACCTGGATGCCCGGAGACTATGCGTTCAATCCCTACGGCAGGGACGTCTTCGAGGTCCAAGCCACCGATGCCAGCAGCGGTTCACCGCTGACATCTCGTCGCCGGGGCTGGCAGGGCTACCTCGTGCAGCGGGGCAGCGGCGCGGTCGTGATTAGCTACCGCGCCTATTGCTCATCCTGGGAGTTCAGTGAGGCCTGCGGCATAATCGGTGATCGCGCCGGTGTGCTCACCGGGGCCCGGTACCTGTTCGTCGGCGAATATGACGGGCCGTGCCAGGTGACCTATCACCTACCCGAAGGGTGGGCGCTGCACCACCCGTCAGGGGCCCGCACGGTGGGGACATGCACCTGGGAGTACCCCAGCTATTTGATCCTGCTCGACACGCCGGTCTGCATGGGCAGCTTCGATATGGTCCGTAGCGACGTGCGCGGAACTGCGTTCTACCACGTGTTCATCGATGGGAGCATCGGCAAGGGGACGTCCCGCCAAGATTTCATCGACCAAGTCGACGCCGTCAGCGCCCGCTACCACACGATGTTCGGATGCTTCCCGTTTGACGACTACACCTTCGTCTATGGCTGTAATCCCAAGGCGGACTGGGGACTTGAGCACCTGACCTCGACGATGGTCGGCCTCGGCCCAAACGTCTTCACTGACACCGATGGGCGGGCCACCGGCGTGCGAACCTGTGCCCATGAGCTTTTTCACGCCTGGAACGTACGCCGGCTGCGGCCGGCCCCACTAGATCAGCTGGATCTGGTCCGCGGAGATTTCACTGACGGGCTCTGGCTGGCCGAAGGCTTCACCCGCTACTACGAATTCCTCACCTGCACCCGCACCGGCGTATATAGCCCGCAGCAGTTCTTCAGCACGATCGTCAACTACTACCGGCACCTCGAAGTGCTGCCCGCGTATCACCGGGTCAGCGCCGTGGATGCTTCGCTGGCGACCTACCTCAACCACGGAAGGAAATACCCGGGGCGGGTTAACAACTGCATCGACTACTACGACAAGGGGATGCTCATTGCTTTCGGCGCTGACACCGTGCTGCGCGTGGACGGATTCGGCATCACCCTTGACGAGGCCTTCGCCGCTTTTTATGCACGGTTCGTCGGCCGCGGCGCCGGATACACCAGCGGCGATGTCCGTGATTTCTTCGACCAGATTCATCCCGGGTTGGGGGTGCGGTTGTATCGGGAAGCGACCGAGGTAGCGGGCCTGGACATCGCCGGGCTGCTTGATCGACTCGGTTTCCGCGTGGAAAGCGAGACTGTGCCTTACCTTGGGCTGGTCCTTGCCAACGACACCGGTCCCGCTATCTATGGAGTCTTAGACACCAGCCCGGCCGGCGCGAGCGGCATCGCCCCCGATGACGTGGTGACAGCGGTCGACGGTCTGAGCTTCGACGCTGACGCATTGAAATGGGCCATCGGCCATCAACAAACCGTCGGGCTCACCGTGGCCCGCGGCAACCAAATGCTCGCCTACCAAATCACGGTCGAGGAGCGAACACAGATCGGGCGGCTGACCTGGATCGGCGACGCCCAGCAGGCCGACCGCATTCAGTCGTGGCTCGAGCACAACTTCCGTCCCGAACCGGGGCAGATTTTCCCGCTGGACTTCTATTCCAACTTCCACGGTCCGGAGACAGTGATCTGAGGGTTTAATGGCCAGCGACTTCGACACCGTGCGGCGGATCAGCGGAAAACCGCCGTCGACTTGCCGGCGAGCCGACAAACCAAACGGGCAGGACAATGGTTGGCCTTCGTCGCGACGCGGTGAGCGTCCTCACGGCACCCGCCGGCGACCGCGACCGGCGGTGACCGCCGGTCGGCTGGGCTCCCGCCCGGCCCAGGATTCACGGCGATGAGCTGTACTAGCTGGCGAGGGTGGATCAGCATGTTAGAGCAGCCGACAGTCAAGAATCAGCCAGCTGCACGGGTCGCGCACACACGAGGGTAGGGAAGACAGTCATGGTATCTATCTACGCCGCAGAGCACACACCAGAGGCTGCGGCCCAGCAGACCTCGACGGTGGCCACCTATCTGGCCGCGCGTCTATGTGAGATCGGTGTTGAGCACATTTTCAACGTTCCTGGCAGCTACTGCGGCGGGCTCATGCGTGCCCTTCAGACGTCGAGCTCTGTGCATCCGGTTTTTACCACCTACGAACTTGAAGCGGCATATGCCGCCGACGCGTACGCGCGAATTAGAGGATTCGGGGCCTTTTGCGGAACCTACGGTGTCGGCGGCCTGAGTGCGCTGAACGGCGTCGCCGGTGCCTTCGTCGAACGGTGTCCCATCATCGCCATCAACGGCGGCCCGTCGATCCGGCAACTCGACGAAGAGATCGAGCACGGAATCCTCTTCCTGCATTCAACGGGCCGATTCAAGACGGACGCCACGGTATATCGGGCCGTCACCGTGGCCGCCGAGATCGTTCAGGCCGCGGCGGATGCTCCTGAGAAAATCGATGCGGCCTTGACAGCTTGTATGAGTCACCGCCGACCCGTTTACCTAGAGATCACTCAGGATCTGTGGGACCAGCCCTGCCCGCCACCGCAAGCGCGGCTCAAGGCGGTGCCGCAGGAGTCGAATCCGGGCAGCTTGACGGAATGCCTGGACGAGGTAGTGGCCAAGCTTCGTGGGGCACAACGGCCGATCCTTTGGGGTGGAGAAGAAATCGACCGCTGGGGTTTGCAGAACCACTTTGCCGACCTGGTGTCCCGAAGCGGCGCCAACTATGTGACGACGCTGCCCGGGAAAGCGATTCTCGCCGAGACGACGCCGGGCTTTGTGGGTGTCTACGATGGGCGGTTCGCCCGACGCCACACGCAAGATACGGTCGCGCAGGCCGACTTGATCATCGCGCTGGGGACAACGATCACCGATTTCATCGGCGATATCGTCGCCAAGGACTACGGCTCGATGGTGCTGGCGGCCGGCGGCGGAGTGCGCGTCGGCTTTCATACCTATACCGCAATCCCGCTGGAGGACTTCATCAGCGGTCTTTCCGAACGCCTGGCCACCGACGACGCGGTGACAATGGCCAGTGGTGTTGCTGGCGCGCTGCCGTCTACCCAGAGAAACCGCTCATCGGGGCCGGACGGCGGCGGATCGGTTACCCCGACGCCCGGCGCGGATTCGGCACCAATCACGTTCGATTTGTTCTTCGATCGCATCGACGGATTCGTTGAAGACAAGTTGGTCATCGCGGACACCAGCCTGGCGCTGTTCGCCTCCGCGGATCTGCGAACACGGACACAATCTTCCTATATCTCGCAGGCGATCTGGATGTCGATCGGATACAGCCTGGGTGCTTCGGTCGGAGCGTCGGTCGCCTCAGATAAACGGCCGGTTGTCTTCGTTGGTGACACGGGATTTCGCGAAGGACCTCAAGTCTTGTCAACGCTTGCGCGGTACAACCTGCCGGCCGTCATCTGTGTCATGAGCAACGCGTTTCTGGGTATCCAACAATTCTTGACCGGTCCGGGTTTCTATAACCAGAACGAGGAGCCGGACTACTTTAACGTTATACCGTCCTGGGACTACGGCGCGTTGGCCACCGCGTTCGGCGTCAAGTTTTTCCAGATCAAGACGGTGGGCCAGTTGGAGTCGGCGCTCGGTGAAGTTGCCGAGGAGAACGTGAAACCTTGTCTGCTTGAGGTGGTGCTGGACCCTAAAGACCTTCCCGATAGTGTCGCCGATGCGCTGCCGCGCCTAGCGCCCCCGCACGTCTTGCGCGACTGCGAACTGCCCCTGTTGTCCCACAATAGCCACGACACGTCGGATCAATCGGCGTCCCCGCGGTCATGAACCGTCGGTTAACAGGTCCGCGTATCTGGCTGCGCATGGGCGTTCGGCCGGAAGACCTTGGGTAGAGGCGCGCTCGATCGGGCGCGGCGACCGGTGGGGCGGGAACGCCTGGCACCCACTGCGCTTTGCGATCTCGCACGGTGGTTGCCGAGAGACGCCTGTCGCCAGCGGGCGCCTTAATCAATGCATGTCAGGGTCGGGCGACTGCGCGCGGGCGGGCACAGCTGCGTACGCGCGCGTCTGCGCCGCCAAAATGGTGATTCCGCCCAGCGTTGCTCTTGGTGATAGAAGTGGTTCCGGTTGGCGGTGTACTCGGCGAAATCGGCCGCTACCGATGCCGCATAGTGCATGCCCGCATCGGCGCAGGACAGTGCAGCGGTGACACACTTTGCTGCCCGAATACCACCTTCGAGTGCTTTCTGAATGCCTTGAGAGGCAAGGGGATCGTAGCTTGCGGCGGCATCGCCCACGGCCAGCCACCGTGCACCGGCAACCCGGTCGAGCAGAAAGGAAACGCCGGCTCGGATGATGAGGCTGCCGCGCAGAAACCGACAGCCCTCCAGGCGAGAAGCGATGTGGCGAGTGCGCAGCAGCGCGGCAAGCCATGCCTCATCGTCCGCGAGGGCGTGGCGGCGAACGATGTCGGGCTCTGACGCGAAGGCAACCGCGAGCCGACCGTGAGGCAGCGGCGCCGCATACCACCAGCCCTCTGGGACGGCTTCGAGCATGGTTAGCTGCAACGCTGATGATCCACTTGAGGTGTCAAAGAAGCCGTACAGGAAGGTCAAGCGATCCAGGAAACGGGGCTGTGCACCGGCGGTACGGGCCAGCGCTGACCTGCTTCCGCTCGCGTCGACAACGAAGCGAGCACCGATCGACCAGCGTGCGCCGCGATGATCCTTCACCTGAAGCAACGTCGAGCTTGATGAGTCCTGGCAGCATCCGATCACCGTCCCCGAATACAGGTAAGTACCATGGGCTTTCGTTTTGGACACGAGGAAAGCGTCAAAGCGTGCCCGATCAAGATGCCACCCGGGCCCATAGGGGCTGAGAAGGAAGTCGTTGTGTCCCAGCACATCACTGCCCCAGCAGGAGCAGCTACCCAAGCAGGGTTCGTGGCCTTCATGGCCGAAGTCCTCGCGTAGCCCCAACTCGTGAAGAACCAGGCCCGCCTCGGGCACCAGCGTCTCGCCCACCCGTGGTCGACGATTCAGTGCGGAGTCGACGATGCAGATCTCGGCAACCCCGTTGCGCCTCAGCGCTAATGCGGTCGAGCATCCCGCCGGGCCGGCGCCGACCACCGCGACGTCATACATGGGATGTGAGCTCAGTGAACGGCCCCCATCCCGTAGATGTCGCCGGTGGGGTGCAGATCGGCCATGGCCACCGGTGTGGTCAGCCAGACGGTGAAGGGCTGTTCGACCAACAGGCGCGCACCGTCGGCGATCCACCGGTGCACCACTTCCCGGTAGCTACCGAGAAGCGGCGGGGTGGCGTTTTGGCTGAAAGCCTGGCCCATGGGTCCCGTGGGCGCGATCAGTTCGGTGCACAGGCGGCTTTCCTCCGGCTTTCCGGCCACGACCCACCCGTTCTTGGGCAGCGCCAAGGCTGCCATGAGCGCTCGGTTGGGTTGGTCAAACCACCACGCCAGACTGTGCAGGGTGTCGCTCTGGTCAAACAGCATCACGGTTTTGTGGGCGGCGACGTCACGCTGCACTGGCCGAAGTTGGTTGATCAGTTCATCCATGGCCTGCGGTGGCGACAGCGGCGCGGGGCTGGGCTGCGGGCCATCCGCGGAGGCCAGCGATTGGGTGTAGGCGGCCCACAGCTCGATCTCGTCGTCGGTGAACACCCGAAACATCGGTCCAGTCTCGAAGTTGATCGCGGCGTTCAACCGGCTTTGGGCCCAGTCGCCGGGGGTGAGCCAGCCGTGCTCTTGCAAAGCATCCAGGAACGCTGGGGGATCAGCGAACCATTCGTCGATGCGGGTCGCGCCGATCGTGTGCTGTTGATGATTGCGGCTGCCGTAGGGCGCCTTGCGGGCGATCATGGCGATCACCTGGTCGCGCAGCGATCGCTGTTTGGCTGGATTCAATAGGTCTTTGAGCTCCTGCCCGAAGGAGTGCTTGGGGTCAAACGGAATACCGCCGAAGGCGACGAACCCGTTCCAGATTCGGCGCCACATCGCTTGGACGGCCTTTTCTCCGCCGCGCTGCCGCGTGTTTTCCAGCGCCAGCCTCACCGCGTCGGCGGCGCGTCGTCCGTGGCCGTTCACCGAGTTGTCGATGCCGATGTGCATCACGTAGAAGTGGGGGTCGAACCCGAAGTGCTGCAGGAGGTCTCGCGTGGGTTTAAGCTGCACGACATCCCACTCCAGCATTAGGGTCATCCCGATGATCTCGGGGTAGTAGTCGTCTGTGAACTGCGAGATCGCCAATTCGAAAGCGGGTATGAGGAACGCACTGTCCAGGAATTGGGGGTCGAACGCGAATACGCGGCTTTCGATCGGCGGAGGATAGTAGCCGACGCTGTGGCATAGGTCGCGGTAGATGTTGCAGTGATTCTGGGCGATGTCGCCGTCGCCGAGCTCATCCATGAATATTGAGTACAGCAACGCCTGCACGTCATCCATGGGGCCGGTGCGGCCGATGTTGCGCAGCCAAGCGCCGTCAACGAGGTTAAACGGAGCCCATTGGATGATCCGTTTGATCACGTCGTCTCGGGTGCGGAAAACCGGGTCGGCTCCCGGATCATTGTTTTGCGCGTCGTCGACGAAGCGTTGGTAGATGGTGTCCAGGCGCTCCTGAAAACTCTGCTCTGAGAACACAAAGAACAGCTGGTCGGCGGGGCATCGCTGCGGGCAGTTGGAAAACTCCTGGGCCTGGCCCAGCCAGTAATCGACATAGGCTCGTGCGTCGTCGAGGACGTCGCGGTGATCACCGACGTTCATCAATTTGAAGAACAGCTCACGCGCGTCGAATTGGCTGGGATCGGGGTGATCCAGATCCGTGGTGCTCGATTGGTTGGGGAAGGGGGCGACCGGTGTGCGTCCGGTGTCGTCGAGCTGGCTTTGCACTTCCAGATACCAGTCTGAGGGCAGTCGGCGAGTGTCGGCGTCGATCGCGGATGCCTGCAAGACCACGCCGATGCGGTGCCAATTCTCGACGATGTCTCTGCGGTCTTGATAGCGTCCCCAGTTTTCGGCGTCGGCGGCGTCGGTGCCCTTGCCGCGAACCGACCAGCGCTGCTGGCCCAGCTCGTAGGTGGCCGTGCCGTCGGACGCCACGCCTTGGGTGACGTCTGCAGCGGCATAGATCGCGACCGGGCGCTGGGCCGGCCACGACCAGAACAGTGTGCGATTTCCGGGCGGATTCGGGTCCGGCGGATGGGTGGCGCACGAGTTGTAATCGGTGTGCCATGGGATAGCCATGAACTTCGTGAGGTCTCCCGGCTCTAACCCATCGTCGCTGTGCCGGGGAACGTAGCCGCAGGTCAAAAATGGCGTTGCGGCGTCGTCTACCAGGTGGTAGCCGAGCTTTTTGGCGTTCACCCGAAATGGGCCCGCCCCTGAGCTGCGCCACGGCTGGATGTACAGTTCGGGTTCCCGCATGACGAAGGTGAGGTCGATGCCCGGGCTGAATCGCCCGCCCAGGCAGTTGACGAAAGTCGCCTTGTCGAGTTGCTCACCTGGGCCCAGGTCGCGACCGCAACCGGGCTGGAAGTGGCCCAACCCTTCGTTCCAGCGTCGCAGGAAGAAGTATTGGGTCTCGCGTAATGCCAGGAAGGCATCTTGTCCCTCGCCCAGGTGCAGCGGCATCTTGGTGGTGTTGGTTTGGTCGGCGGGCTGGTACGGATCGCGGAAGATCGCCACCAGGCCCGTCAGCTCGGTCGCGGATGGATCGTCTTGGGCGGTGATCGTTGCGAGCTGCTGATGCGCCGAGATGCCGTGCGCGCTGAGATTGGTCGTCCAGTGCTGCAGCGCGGAGCTGCGGAAGATGGGGGCGATCTGATCCTCGAACGTGGGCTGATACAACGACTGATAGCCGCCGCGTGTGTCGTCGTAGATGTCGGGAGCCAAGCCGAGCTTACGGACCCAGCAGTCGTACACGTCGTCCCACAGCGACACGACATTGGGGATTTGGGGCGCGTAGGCGGGGTCGGTTGCGGCGACCCAGGCGCCGTGGGCGGTGATGCTGGTGCCGTCATCGAAGACCACGCTGGCCGAGACGGGCCCGTCGGAGGTGTCATCGAACCACTGATCGTTGTTGACGTCATCGCTGAGAGGGATGGGCCCTTTGGGTCCCCACCCGGCCGCTCGTCCGTATCCCCCCACCACCAGCAGCCGTCCGTGGTCATCGGTCAACACCTCGCCGAGAGTGTCGATGGGGCCGCAGGCGGGGCAGTCCATATCGGGAAAGGAGTCACCGGGAAACGATTTGGGGTAGTTGTCGACAGTGACGACGGTCAACTGGTCGGCGTCGTAATACGACGCTGCGGTGGTTTTATCAAAGCTGACCGGTGGCGTCGACCTGCCTGAGATTGTCCGCGGTCCAGGGTCGATGGTTAACTGCCTGACCCTGCGCGGGTCGTCGAGGACGGCGATGAGGTTGTCGATCTGCTTGGCTGGCGGCAAGGTCGATGAGTTCGGATCGGCCGTCTCGTCATGGAGGTGAGGATTGCGGATCCGCGGCGCCCTCGCCCCGGTGTAGGTGGACATTGGGCCCTGGTCGTCCAACATGAACGTGTTGGCCTTCTTATTGGCCAGGTGCACGGTCCAAATGATGTCTCGCACGGTTTTGCCGTCGATCTTCTCGCCGATGACCACTTCTTCCCCGTCGCCGCGCGGCCATGCCTCTTCAGCCATCAAGGGGTATTTGAAGATGCGGAAGCGGGCCGCCTGGCGCTTGCGGGCTCCGTGGCTGTCGCGCAAATCGGAGCTGCTGATCGTGGTGTGGTCGGGGTCCGCCGGGGTGCCGGCCCGTATCGGCAGACCGCCCGTCGTGTCGGGCCCCTCTGGCGTGCCCGCCTCTGATTCTGGAGCGATGACGTATTCCTCGCTGTTGCCGACCCGGGCGATGCCGATCGCCGGGTGGATTCGGAAGGTGCTCATAGGCGCTGTGCTCGATTTCTTTGGTGGTTTCGCCGGTAACGGGGGATGGATGTGTGTCGCGGAGCTGGTTTTGCCGCCCGGTTTACCAGATTGCTTCGTCACCGCCGCTGTCCTGTCGCCTCTTAATAGGGTGTCCCGCTGAGTCGCCGCCGGTACTGCGACTGCATGATGTGCGGAGCGTTGTGGACTGCTAGCTGGGCCTCGGCGGTAGCCGAACCCTCGGGAACAGAAGGGGACGCTGTCGCCGTGTCGTAAAATTCGGCGAGGTCGTTTTTCATCGCGGTCCGTGACTCGTCGTCAAGATAGATCATGTGTCCTGAAGAGTAACAACGCTTAACCAGGTTCTGTCTTGCCCGCGCGTCACTGAGCGGCATGTTTTCCAAATCCAGGGCAGTCTGAAAAAACGGTGTCACCGCGTCGAAATAGCCATTCGCCAAGAACACTTTCAGGTAGGGATTCAGCGCCATCGATGCGGCAAGATCACCCGCCGTGTACAAAGCGTTAGCTCCACCTCGTTCGGCCCCGGTCGGATCAATATGACCGAAATCCCAATTACGGAACGCTTGATCGTTCATATCCATGAATGGCGAGGTCGAGGTGTAGTCCAATTCCTCGTTCAGGTAAACGTTGCACATGACCGATATCGCGCCGCCGACCGCTGTGATCGTGGGATCGTTGCCGCCCGAGTTCGGGTCTACCGATGCGGCGATACCGGTATCCGCCGACGTGACCCGGCCGTCGTATGCCCCCACTGCCCGGCCTTGATCTTGAAGCAGACTCGTCAGGAAGGCGCTACCGCCACCGCGTGACGGGTCCAGATCCCAGTGTTCCAATAGAACCGGGTCTATCCCGAGGACGTTACTGAGAAACGTCAGGACTTTTCGTTGCACCTTGCGCGTCCGAGCATAGTTTGCCCGCGCGCTCGCGTATTCGGTCCGGGCGAACGGGATGACGTGCTGGTCCAGAAAGCTACTCAAATCGGCGGGGCCCGGCGAAAGCGTCACCTTCTGGTGAATCCAGGCATCGGCGGCCAGCGTGGGCAGTAGGCCTACGGGGTTTCCTGACTGTGAATAGTCCAGAACCGAGGATTGCAAGACCACGCCGTTGAGATCCACCCCATCTTCGTGCAGTAACCAGGCGAGCACGCAGGTACGGGGGGTGCCATAGGACTCACCGAAAAGGAACTTCGGCGAATTCCAGCGCCTAAATGCGGTCAGATAACGTTTGATGAATTGCTTGATGCAGCCTGCGTCCTGGTCGACTCCCCAAAAGTCTCCGTTCTTGAAGGGCGCGACGGCCGCTGAGTAGCCCGTCCCGACGGGGTTGATGAACACCAGGTCGGTTTTGTCCAGCAGGCTATCGGGGTTGTCATGCATGGCGTAGGGGGCCGGCGGGGTAAACGACGGCATCGAAGTTTGGATCCGGCGTGGGCCGAACGACCCGAGCAGCAGAAACGACGACGACGAGCCAGGACCACCGTTGTAGAAAAAGGTGATCGGGCGCGTCGACAACGGCGTGTCGTTGGCGGTGAATGCAACGTAGAAAATCTTCGCGGTCGGCAACGCACTGTATGGGTCGGCGGCAACAAGATGCCCGGCGCTGGCCGTGTAGGCGATGGATTCCCCGCTGATGGTCACGGAGTGTTCGGTAACCGAGGCGTTTTCTGTTGTGTCGCTGATCGAGCCGTCTTTACCGCACCCGTAAGGTGTCCGGTCGATACGCGGCTCGTCCACCCTGGACTCGCGGACAGGAACTGGTTCAGCCACTGGGTACCTCCGGTTGCGTCTGGATGGGATATTAGCCGGAGCCGATCGGTCCGAGGCTTACTTTGGATGGGCGGGAGATTCGGCGATAGCCACCACAGCTTCCGTTGAGGCTATCCAAGCCGTCGCGAGTCCTGAAGTGGTTGTGACGCATGTCTTCGCGCGTGTGAACGGATGGTTTGCGCGAGCTCATGACGGTCTCGTGCGTTCGTGTGAGTCGTCGACTCCTCTTCGCCACAGTGCCATTGAAATAAATACCCGTATGCGGTCGCTCGTCGATCCCCTTGCGGCACGGGGACCGACTGTTGATCGCTGACTAGCGAGGGATACAGCCTGCGTTACCGGGGTGATCGGTCCCCGGCTGTTCGTACAACCTCAATTCGCGGTTGGCACGATTCGGATCGGATCACACTCGGCAACGGTCGCCGTGAAAAGCGGCGGGTGGTTTCGAGACGGACTTTTGAGACGTCCTCACCTCGTCAAAATTGCGTCGACCTCGAGCGGTCCACGCGGGGGCGTTCGCGTAGCGGGATCGCGAAAGTTGAGGCCATGTGTTGGCCGGCGTCGCCGGACAACGCAGCCGAAGTCGTTGACATACGGCGAATCGTAACTCGCGCGACAACCGCGATCGCCAATTGAGATTCGTGAGATCTACTCAGTTTCGAACGGGCGATCAGCCCCGGGATTTGACGCCTTAGTGTTCTCGTCGGCCCAAAAGCCGAACGCTGGGACCGGCCCGACCTCACCGGCGCGACGACGTGCGGCGTGCTGTACGACCAGCCGCAGGTCGTAGCGAACGCGCCGACCCTGTTACAACAACACGGGATAGACGGCCGGATACGCATCGAGAGTGGGTCGTTCTTCGAGACCGTGCCGGCAGGCGGTGACCTCTACGTCCTCAAGGCGATCATCCACGACTGGCCAGATGAGCAGGCAGTCACAATCCTCCGCAACGTGCGCGACGCTGCCGGGCCCGCCGGGACAGTGCTGCTGGTGGAGTTGGTCATCCCAACGCACGATCGTGAATTCCTAGGCAAGTGGACGGATCTGGAGATGCAGCTCGGCCTGGGGGCTCGCGAGCGCACCGCCGCTGACTACCGGGATCTGCTTGACCGCGCCGGGTTTCAGCGGACACAGGTAGTGGAGACCGCCTCGCCATTCAGTTTCGTCGAGGCGAAACCGTCGCGATCACCCGATAGCCAAGGGCCAAGCCGTAGCCATCGGGGCGGTGAATGCAGATGACCATGTCGGCATCCTGCTGAAGCACGTCCTGCGGAGTCTTCGTGGCGGACTAGTCGCCGCAGAGTCACCCTCGGTGACGGGTACGTGAACACTGCAAGTCCATCGCTATAACGTGGCCAACTGCCGCAGCGGCGGGTCAGCAACTCCGCGCCCATAGCGTGCCAACCCACGTGCACCAAGGTGGCTGGCGCGCCATCTGTTGCCTGGACGGGCATTACCGTGACTGAAATGCGAAAACAGCGGCACAGGCGCTTCGATGCAGGCGTTATTCAAATACTATTGACATTCAAATGCACACGTTATCTAATTCAGCTATGGCAACCAGGCTACGGCGGGCCGAGCAGGTGGAACGCAACCGCGAGATCGTGCTTGAGGCGGCGCGCCGGGTATTCATTGATCGCGGGTATGCAGGCGCGAGCCTTGAGACCATCGCGGAAGAGGCCGGGTTCTCCCGGGGCGTTGTCTATTCACAGTTCGGCAGCAAGGCCGACATGTTTTTCGCTTTGTTGGAGCGCCGGATCGAGGAGCGCGCAGCTAAGAATGAGCGGATCGCCAAAGAGCTCGCGGGCGCGGAGGCGCTGCAGGAACTCATCCGCGCGACGCATTTGGATACCGCTGCAGAGACGGGATGGTCGTTTGTGCTGACCGAGTTCCGCGCGCTGGCCATGCGTGACCCCGAGCTCAATCGGCGCTATGCCGACGCGCACGCGCGCACCGTCGAAAAGTTGGCATCGGTGTACGCACGGGTCTTCGCCGGGGCCGGGCGGAAGTCGCCGGTGCCGGCCCGCTCGATGGCCGAGTTCCTGTTGGCGGGATACGCCGGCATCGCCCTGGAGCGTGCCGCCAATCCTGACGCTATTCCCGCCCACGACGTGGCCCAGCTTATTCCGCGTGCCCTTGGCCTCGACGGCGCGGAAGACCCGCGACAATGACCGGCCGCGCGTGGGATCGCTTCCGCAGGGGCGTCCTGACCCAAATCCTGGCCGCCGCGCCGGAGCAGCTGAGCCGCCGCTCGTGGAGTTCGGACCAGGTCGAGCGGGCACAGCGCGCCAGCCTGCACCGGCTGCTGCTGCACGCCGCCGAAGACTCACCGTTCCACCGGCGCCGCCTATCCGGAATCGACCTCGCCGACATCGAGCCGACCGACCTCTCAATGCTGCCGGTGATGACCAAGACCGACATGATGGACGCGCTCGACGACGTGTTCACCGACCGCCGCCTTCACCGGCGCGACGTCGAATCGGCGCTGACGGCCACTGCTTTCGAACCCGTACCGATCCTGGACGACTACATCGCGCTGGCCTCCGGCGGCTGCTCGGGCAGGCGCGGGTTATTCGTCTTCGACCAAGCCGCCATCTCCTCTTATCTCACCGCGCTCGCCCGCCCCCCGATAGAGGGTCCTCCGCCATCCAACATGACCCCAGGCCCGCTGCGCATCGCATTAGTCGCCGCGCCCTCGGCGCTGCACGCCACCGGATTCTTCGCGGCGCTGACATCCATCGACGGCTGGCCCGCCCGCTACGAACTGGTACCCGCCACCCTGCCGATCGCCGACATCGTCGACCGCCTCAACGCACTACAACCGCCCGTACTGGCCGGGTACGCCTCGATGTTGGCGCGCCTGGCCCTCGAAGCGCGCGCAGGCCGCCTGCGAATCGCCCCGACACAGGTGGCACCCAGCAGTGAGACGCTGCTGCCCGAGATGCGCTCGCTGATCAGCGATGTCTTCGGGGCGCCCGTCTTCGACATGTTCGCCTGCACCGAGGGCCTCGTGGGTAAGGCCGCACCCGACGACGACGTCTTCGTCTTCAATACCGATATGTGCATTGTTGAGTTCGTCGATGCCGACTACCGCCCGGTGCCGCCGGGTGTTCCGTCGGTCAAGGCGCTTGTCACCAATCTGTACAACCTGACCCAGCCGCTGATCCGTTACGAGCTCACCGATGTGTTCATCCGCCAGCCCGACGCCGCCGACCACGGCCATGTGCGGGCCCGCGTGCAGGGGCGCAGCGACGACGTGCTGCGTTACGACACGGTCCACGTCCACCCGATCGTGATCCGCTCGGTCATGGTCGCCTCGCCCGATGTCATCGACTACCAGGTCAACCAGACCCGTAGCGGTATCGAAGTATTCGCCGTCACCAGCGCCGGATTCGACGTCGACGACCTAACCAGCCGCCTGCGCCGGGCACTGCACGGCGCCGGGCTCGACCACGCGGATGTCGTCGTGCATCGCGTCGAACACGTCGACCGCCACCCCGTCAGCGGGAAGTTGCGTCGTTTCTCCCCAACCTCCACCGCATAGCCGGCCAGCAGGAAAGGCACAGAACCATGGAGCGCACCGAAGTCACCTACCCCCTGACGGCACCGACGGCTTCGGTAGGTGCCCAAAAAGGAGCCAGACGCATGCTTGAGGTGATCGACAAGGGGTCTTGCAGTCAAGCGCATCCGACACCGCTTCTATTTGTCCATGGCTCCTGGCATGCAGCGTGGTGCTGGGACGAGCACTTCCTGAACTTCTTCGCCGACAAGGGCTATCACGCGGTCGCCCTGAGCCTGCGCGGACACGGAGCAAGCCCCGGCAGGCAACGGCTGCGCTGGACAAGACTTCAGGACTACGTAGCCGATATCGCCAAGACGGCGGCGCAACTACCGACTCCGCCGGTCCTGGTTGGACATTCGATGGGCGGCTTCGTCATTCAGAAATACCTCGAACACCACACCGCTGCCGGGGCCATTCTCGTCGCGTCCATTCCGCCTAGGAGGGCGCTGAATAACGGGCAGTTTTATGGCACAACGTAAAATCGGTCAAAACCGTCACCGCTAGAACGCACGCTGAGCGATTTTCAGCGACCCGCCGACCAAATCACTCTCCCGGAAATCGCCATGTTTGTTGGCAGAAAATCCTTCGCCATGTTAATCAGCGCCCTCCTAGCGGCGTACTGCGGGTGACCCTGCGCATCGCACGCCGCCACCCTGTGCCATTCGCCAAAGTCAACGCCTCATTGAGGCTGGCCCCGCTGGTTGCCACCCCAGAACTGGTGCGAGACCTGTTCTTCTCCGCTTCGACGCCGGATGAGCAGGTCAACGCGTATCAGCAGCGACTCCAAGACGAGGGCTACCGAGGCTTCCTCGACATGCTCGCCCTCGATCTGGTCAAAACCAAACACGTCAACCGTGTCCCGATGCTGGTACTGGGAGCCGAGGACGACAACATCGTCTCCCAGCGCCAAATCCGCCGCACCGCTGCGCTATACGGTGCCGAGGCACAGATCTTCCCCAACATGGGCCACGACGTGATGCTTGAGCCCGGATGGGCTGCCGTCGCCGAACGAATCCATAGATGGCTCGAAACGCGGCATCTGCAACTCGACGACGACCCAACGGGTGAGCAACTAGCCAGCCACTAGCTGATAGGTAATGAGCTGTAACTGAGCGGACTCTGTTGGGAGTTCGATCAGAGGAGGCGGCTCAATGTCGATGTTGGAGGTTGCCCTTGATCCGGCAACGGTGATCGTTGCGGTGGATCCGGGGAAGGTGCTGAAGGCCTGGCAAGGTGTCAATCGGCTGCCCACAAGGGGAACCTCAAACGGCACACCGATACCGGGCGACCACGACCAGGCTGGACCGCGCGCCAATGTCCCGTAAGGGTGGTTCGGTGCTACGTCCCGGTGAAGGGGGGTTAACCGGCATACTATTTGCATGGCTGAGCTGAAGATCGGCTACGCCCGGGTGTCGACGGTTGATCAAGATCTCACGGCGCAGCGGGAGGCGCTCGCCGCACTCGGTGCGGACCCGAAGCGTATCTATGTCGACCACGGCCTGACTGGTACGAACCGAGACCGGCCCGGATTGCGCCAAGCGCTCGCCGCCTGCCGCAGCGGCCATACGCTCGTTGTGACAAAGCTCGACCGCCTCGCCCGGTCCGTTCCGGACGCCCGCGACATCGTTGACGAACTCACCGCCAACGGCATCAAACTGAACATCGGCGGCTCGGTCCACGATCCGACAGACCCAGTCGGCCGGCTGCTGTCGGCCGGCTGCTGTTCACGACTCTCAGCATGATCGCCGAGTTTGAAGCCGACCTCGCCGGTGCCAGGACTCGGGAGGGCATGGCCGTCGCGCGGGCGAAGGGTCGGTTGCGTGGCAAGCAGCCCAAGCTCAGTCCGCGACAGGAAGCGCACCTCGTCGAGCTCTACCGCGCCGGAGAGCACACCATCGGCGAGCTCGAGGAGCTGTTTCCGATCACCCGCTCGACGATCTACCGCGCCGTCGCGCGCGCGGGCGGGCGAACGCCTGGGACGTCAACATCGAGCGCAACGCGATGACCGATCTCGTTGGGCGCACCACGCGGGGAATCTTCCGCGACTTGATGACCGACAGCACGGTCGGCGCGATCAGCACTGCTTTCCAAGACGAAGGCCTCGCGCCCGATCCCGACTGTCGCTACGAGGACAGCAGCGTGCGCAGGCGGACCACGCAGTCATACCTGGATGCGGTCGACTGGACCGACGCGCGACAGGTCGGCAGATTTTTGCGGGTAGCCGAACGGTTGCTCAATGGCTGGGAGCCGCAGTGCCTCAACCACTTTCACCAATCGCTACGCCGCGACGGCTACCAGGTCGATGAGCAGACCGGCCATATCACGCCAGCCGGGCCGCAGTTATCAATCGAATCCATCGCCAGGCTGGCGGACCCGTCGGCCATTCGCGAGGGCTTCGAGCGCATTAGGCGTGCAATCAGTGACGATCCCGCGCTCGCGGTCGGTAGCGCCAAGGAACTCATCGAAAGCACCGCCAAGGTCGTAATCACCGAACGTGGCGAGCCGTTCGACGACAAATCCGACCTACCCAAATTGGCGCGCGCAGCCCAGCTTTCGCTCGGGCTGGATCCTTCGACCGGGTCGGGACCAGACAGCAGCGACGGCGTCAGACGCATCCTCGGCGCGGTCACAACCATCACGAACGGGCTCGCTGAGCTGCGCAACCGCGGGCTGGGCACCGGACACGGTCCGGCAACCGCGCGCGTCGGTCTCGGTAGCCGGCACGCGCACCTCGCGGTCAACGCGGCGCTCACCTGGTGCCAGCTGATGCTCGACACCCTCGCCGACCCTGAAGCGCCCTGGCGGAAGGGTCACTCATAGGCCACGGCCGAACGAAGATCACGAAAACAACCAGATTCGTTCCGTTGCTGAGCCGACCCCAATTTCCACGCCAGCTCGGCTTCGGCCCAACCGTCCATCTGCCTGATTGTCCTTGCGCAGGCCACGTGGTGCTATGCGTGGGGCTTGGTTATGTCCATTGAAGGCTTTTAGCCGACGAGCCGAAAGATTAAACCGGTTGACCTACAAGGCATTTCGCGGTGCCGGCGGGTCGCCGACTTAAATTTAGAGTTCGAGGCCGTTGCCGCGGTCGCGGTCGCGGGCACGGGCACGGGAGTGGTCGTGTTCGGCGATGGCATCCAATTTTTTTGTGGTGTTGGCGATGTCGCGCAGGTGGGCGAGGACTTGGTTGCGTTGGCGCAGCAGTTGGGCGGCTCGGGTTCGGTCGGGGCTGGTGGCGCTGGTGGTGGCGAGGTGGTGTTCGGCGCGCTCGATGGCGGTGCGGGGTTGGCGGTGGTTGGTGTCGGGGGTGCCCAGGTGTTGTGCGTGGGGCAGGTCGTTGGTGAGCACGGTGAGCAGGGTGTGGGCGGCTTGTTGGTCCCCGGGGGCGGTGATGAGCAGGAGTTTGGTGTTGGTGGCGGCGGCGTGGTGGGTGAGCCAGCGCAGCTGGTCGGGGGTGAGGGTGTGGGCGTCGTCGGCGATGACCAGGCTGCCCAGCGGGCGCTTGGCGGCGGCGTCGCGGTAGGTGTCGATGGTGGCGGTGGTGTCGGCGTAGGCGCAACCGGCTGCGTTGTCGGTGCCGGTGAGCGCCAGGATGTGCGTGCTGTGGTGGTGGGCGATGTCGGCGAGGGCGGCCAGTGCGGCGGCTTTGTCGGCGCCGGGATGTGGGTGAAGCAGTTGGACGCTGTGGATGTTGGTGGTGAGGGCGCTGACTGCGCGGCGGTGCTCGTCGTCGAGCGCGGCAAGGGCGGCCGGCGGCGGGGTGTACATGGCGGCGGGGCTGGTGGCGCTGGCGGCGGCAAGGAAGTCGACTTCGGCTTGCAGCTGGTCGAGGTCGGCGCCCAGATCGTAGGTGAGGGCGGGGTTTTGGGCCAGGGAGCGCGCGGCGGCGCCTTCGGCGCGGCAGAGTTGGTCATCGAGGTCGCGGGCGTGTCGGCGGGCGGTGGTGAGGGTTTCGGTGTCGGCGCGCACGGCTTGGGCGCGCCGGTCGTGCAGGTGGTGTTCGGTGACGATGCCGGCCACGCCGCCGGCGGCGTTGATGAGTTCGGCGCGGGCACCCTCGAGGCGGGCGCGGGCGGTGCGCACCGCGGTGTCGACCCGGTCGGTTTGTTCGCTGACTTGGGTGTGGAGTAGCTGGTAGCGGTCGGCGGTGTCATGCTCGCCGCGTTCGGTGGCCGCGGTGATGGCGGCGGTGAGCTGGGTGAGTAGTTGGCGGTGCAGCTCGGCGGTGTCTTCGGCGTGGACCCAGCGGGCGTGGGCCTGGGCTAGGGCGTGCTGGTGGGGGCGTTGCTCGAGGTGGCGGCGGTGCAGTTCAGCTAGTTCGGCGGTGGCGGCGTGTTCGGCGGGCCCGCCGCCCCCGGTGAGGATGGCCGCGGCCAGTTGTTGGGCCTGGTGGTGGGCGGCGTCGCGGCGGGCGCGCAGCGCGGGGATGTCGATGTCGTCGACGCGGAGGGCCGCGGCGGGCCGGCTGGTGGGCAGGTCGTCAATGTCGAGGCCGACGAAGTCGTCGTCGGTAAACCCGTAGGGATAGTCGTAGGGGTCTGGCGGGGGCTCGTGTAGATCCTGGTCGGGGATGTCGTCGAGGTCGAATTGCTGTTGGCCGGTGAGGGTTTCGGCGCGCTCGGCGCGGTGGGGGATGTCGGGGTCGATGGTGGCGGCGTGGTGGGTGAGCAGTTCGACGCGGTAGGTGAGCAGGCGGGCGTATTCGTCGGTCCGGATAGTTTGGGTGGCCGCGATGTCGTGCAGGTGTTCGGCGGCGGCGGCGAGCAGGTCGTGGGGGGGCCAGTCGGCGGCGGTGACGGCGGCGACCAGGCCGGGCCAGGCGGGGTCGGTGATGACGGCTTCGGCGATGCGCGTGCCCAACAGGTGGTGCAGGTCGGCGGTCCAGGGAGGCCGCAGCTTGGTGTCGGTGCCCTGCAGTGAGGGGGGTGCCAGGGTGCCGGCCAGTCGCCACCACAGGGCGGCGGCAGGCATTTCGGCGGGTAGTGGGCCGTGTTGGGACACGGCGTCAGCCAGCAGGGCGGCGACGTCGGCGCCGGCGCGGGCGGCGTCGTCGAGGTGGGTGGCCAGCCTCGGCCAGAACGGGTCTTCGGTGATGTGGGGGTCGTGGCTGGCGGCGAGTTGGCGCCAGCGGGCGGTGTCGGCGCCAGCGCGGGTGAGGGCGGTATCGAGGCGGGAGTGAATGGCTTGTTGGACGATGGCCGAGCGGGTGGCGTGCTGCTCGGGCCCGGTGGGGCGGGTGTCGGCGGCCTCGACGTGGTGGGCGGCGCGGAAGACGGCGATTTCGGCCAGCAGGTTGGGGTGGTCGTCGAGCAGGGGCCGCGCCCAGGCGGGTGCGGTGGCGCCATCCCAGGTGCGGGCGGCGGCGCGGATTTGGTCGCCGAGTTCGCGCACGAGGTCGGCGCGCGCCTGCAGGTAGGTCGCCCAGGCCGGGTCGGCGGCGACGACGTCGGGGATGGGGGGCAGCCAGTGCAGCGGCCCGAGGTGGGCTGGGCCTGCGCCGGTGGGGGCCGGTAGGCGCCAGTCCAGGACGGCGGCGGGGTCGTGGGCGTCGCCGAGCGGGGTGTGGGCGGCCTCGTGCAGGGCCGTGATGGGGTCGTGTCCTTCGATGGCCAGCAGGGCGAGGTGGCGACGCAGCACGGGCCAGGCCCCTGCGTCGGTGAGGTGGTGGCCCAGGTGGGCGGCGGCGGTGTCGATGCGGGCCATGAGGTCCGGGCCGGCGTGGTGTTCGGCGGCGGCGGTGAGCGCGTCGGTGTACATGTCGGCGGCGCGGTGCAGCCGGTTAAAGGGGTCGGTGTCGGCGGCGGCGAGGCTGTGGGCGGAGTGTTGGGCGCCGTCGCGGCCCAGGATGGTGGTCAGGATGTCGACGGCGGTGGGGGGGTGGGTGGCTTTGGGGGTCAGGATGCGGTGCGGATCGGCTTCGGCGGTGGAGCCGTAGAGGTGGTTTTCGGTGCGGCCGCGTGTGGCGGCGACGTAGAGCTGCTGGCGGGTGAGGCGGTCGGAAATAACGGTGCGGCAGGTGCCTTCGATGTCCCGGCCGCCGGCGGTCATGCCTTGGGCGGCGTTGATGGTGCTGGCGTAGCCCAGGGTGGTGTAGGTGGACACGTAGCGGGCGGGCAGGCGCACGGGGGTGGCTTTCCCGCACAGGGGGACGACGGTGATCGAGCCGTCGTTGTGCACGGTGCGGATGATCCAGCGGTGGCCGTTTTTGACCCAGGCGCCATGGCTGGTGGTGCGTAGCCAGCGCGCGTTTTTGCGGGTGGCGATCCAGTCGCCGGCCGAGGCGGTCAACCCGTCGGCAAGGGTGACGGTGGCCGCCGATTGGGGAGCGCTGGCGGAGCCGGTGGGGGTGGTGGGGGTGTGGGTGAGGCGGTCGAGGCGGGCGCGTTCGTTGAGCTGGGCGACCAGTTCGCTGGTGGGGGCCAGCAGGATGGAGTCGCGGCCGGCGGCGCGGTCGGCGGCCCACGCGGTGTAGGCCATGTCTGCGGCGGTTTTGTCGGCGCCGACGTGCACGCGGTGGTGGTCGATGTAGAAGCCGATTCCGGCGGGGTCACCGGCGCGGATGGCCAAGCTGGCGGCGGCTTCGGCTTGCCCGGTTTCGGGGTGGGTGAAGCGCACCACGGTGCTCAAGGTGACGGTTTCGTGGCGCTCGGCCAGGTCACGCAGCACGCCGCCGGCGGAGATCGAGGCCAGCTGTTGGTCATCACCGATGAGGCGCACGCTGGCCCCGCGGGCCAGGGCGTAGGCGATGAGGGTGTCCAGGTCGGCGGTGGAGGCCATGCCGGCTTCGTCGACGATGAGCAGCGTGTCAGAACCGATGCGGTCGAACCACGCACGGGCGGGGTCATCGGCGGGCGCGGGAGTGCCGCTGTGGGTGTCGGTGAGCTGGATCAGTTTGGCGAGGGTGTCGGTGGGGGCGGCGAGGTCTTGGGCCAGGACTTCGGCCGCGCCGGCGGTGGGCGCCAGGCCAATGACGGTGCCGCCGCTGTTGCGCCAAGCGGCCGCCAGGGCAGCCATGGCGGTGGTTTTGCCGGTGCCTGCCGGAGCCAACGCGAGCTGGAGGCGGGCACCGGAAGTGGCCATGTCGCGCACCAGGGCGGCTTGTCCGTGGTTGAGCTCTAAGCCGTGGTTGGCGTGGGTTTCGGCCAGGGCTAAACCGATGCTGGTGTCATCGACGGTGCGCCCGTCACGCAGAGTGGCCGCAGCCAGGATGCGCCGTTCGGCGGCCATGATCGCCGCGCTGGTGTAGACGGTGGTGTCGTAGCGGGTGTAGACGCTGGAGCCGTCGCGGCGGCGCAGGACGGCGGGCTCGTTCTTCTCGGTGTCCGCGTGAGTGGTCAAGGTGATGGAGTGCTCGCCCAGCGCGGTGGCGACGATGCGGTTGACCAGTTCGGGCCCGCCGGGGTGGTTGGCGTAACGCAGTGCCCGTTGGGCTTGGGCGCGCACGTGGTTGACCGTCCAGGTGGCCCGGGTTTGGGCCACGGTGGCGATCACCGCCGCGGCCTGCTCGTCGACCCATTTCTTGGTGATTTCGACCTGGTGGGCCACCGCCTGATTGGTGAGGTTGGCGATCATGGCGGTCAGGGCGCGCTGGCTTCCCAGGACCTCGACGGCCTGCACCCGCCAGGCGTGGCGCTGCTCGGCCAGCGAGCGCGGTTCGTGCTTGGCTTGCCGGGTTTCCAAGGTGGCCTGCTGAGACAACGCCAGCATCTCGACCACGGTGGGTTCGCGCCCGTGAAGGGTTTGGAACTGCTTGGCCAGCTGGCCCACCCGGTGGTCGATGGCCGCGCTGCGTGAGGAGTACTTCTCGATCAGTTCGGCGGGCATTCCGACGATTTCACGCACCGGGCGCTTCCCGGGTTTGGTGTCGGTTTCGGCGTAGCCCACACCGACTTTGCCGATGGTTAGGGCTTCGATGCGGGTGTTGTAAAACTCCGAGGCGCCCACCGTGGCGTGATGCAGCGGGGTGCCGTCGAGTGCCAGCCAGCGCGGGATGCCATCGGCGCCGATGGCTTGCACTTTGTTGCTGATGACCAGGTGGGTATGCAGGTTAGGGTCCCCGGCGCGGGAGTCGCGGTGATCAAAGGCCGTGGCGATCAATCCGGTGGTGTTGACCTGAGCGACGCCGTGGGCGCCGATGCGGGAAAACGCGGCGTGTTCTTCGAGAAATTCCAGTGTTTCAGCCACGGCCTGGTGGTGGCATTCCTCGATCGCCCGCGCGATCGGCGCCGGTGCGATCGCCCACAAGGCGGAGACGGATTTGACCGGGGTGAACGTCAAATCGTAGCCGGCCACCGCGGTGGTGGCCGCCCGCGAATTGCTGGCGATGAAGCCGGACAGCTCCCGGTCGTCGGCGGGGGGGCGGGCGTAGGTTTCGGTGAACATCTGACGCCCGAGCGCGGTGCGGATGGCCGCCCGAATGTCGGGGGCGAGGCTGGCGTGCTCGTCGTTGCCCACGGTGGTGTTGTAGTCGCGGTAGGCCTGCCGCAACCGGGTGATGAACTGGTTTTCTTTGGTGTTGATCGCAAACGGTCGACCCAGCCGGGCGGCGGCGATCGCGCCGGCTTGGGCGAGGCCAAATCCGCTCAGATGCCGGGTGATTCGGTCGGCGTTGGGGTGCAAGCCTTCACCGAAGAGGGCTTTCATTTGGTCTTCGCTGACTTGTGATCCGTGCGGCACTGCCCACAGATCGGCGACCAGCGGGTCAGCGCTGTCGCGGGCGACGGGCTGACCGAGGGCGGCCAGGCCACGACCCATCCATGTGCCGGGGGTTTCGCCTTTGGCGCTGTAGTAATCGCTGAGGCTGGGCCGGCCGCGGTCGGTGGCATCAGAGGCAGCGACTTGCCGGATCAGGTACATGTACCCGTCTCCGGCGGTCAATTTATGTAAGCCCATCACTGGGGCATCACCATGAATCGACTCTGACATCGCCTCCGGCGTTACGCGACGCCCGCGCCAACCGAAAATTGCGTTACTTAGCCGCGCTAACCAGTGGCCGTTACCGAATCGTGACCTGAGTGCAAGAGGTGTGATGTTCGGGGAGGCGTTGAAGTTAGGGTGTGCTAAGTGACGGTGGGCTGGTGTGGTGATCGGTCGGGTCCGGGCATAGGGAGTCAGTGTAGTGGCGAGATTTTTGTGTTCGGGTGCGGCGTAGGGGTTTTGTGGGCTTTAGCGTGTGAGACATGGGAAACAAGGCGGTCAGCAAACAAGCCCGGCGTGCGGCGCGTGAGGCCGCGACGGCGGCCCAGGAAGAGGTGATCCGGCGGACGAAGGCCAACGTGGAGGATTTGGCGGCGTTCTTCGATGCGCGCGAGCGCGAGGACGGGGTTAATGACGTGGTTGGTCGGGCGCCAGGAGGCGTTGCGGGCGCAGGCCGCGCAGCGGCGCGCCGCTCACCGCCTGCAGGGCGGTACAGCGCTACGTGCGATGCGCGATCGAGGCGAAACGCTGCGTGAGATCGGCCGCATGGCCGGCATTAGTGAGAAAGCAGTACGGGAGTTGATTCGCGACGCGGAATCAACCGGGCAGCCGACGGTAACGTCGGCGGACGGGGCCGCGGCGCCGAGCGGCGCGGTGTCAGAAACGCTGGGGCGCAACGAGGTGGCGGTGCACGGTACGGAACCGGATGCGCGGTACCAGGAGACGGTGGCAGCGCGGGTGTAGCCGTGTGCGGGCGGCTATCAGTGGCTGCGGGGGTGATGACGGCGACGGGTGGCTGGGGGCCGCGAGGAGCCGAAAGCATCGGGAGTTATGGGGATTTCGCAACCGCTACGGCTGGTGGTGGATCAGGCGGCGCACGCCGAGGAGGTACGCCGGTTCGAAGGCAACCTCGTGCGCGGGCCGCGCGCAAAAGATTGCGCGATCTGGTGTTCCTCGATCGGCGCGGATGGGTACGGCCGTTTTTGGGTGCACCGCGCCGGCACACGGATCATGGTGCGCGCGAACCGTTATGCGCTTGCCGCCGCGATGAACGGGAAAGCTTTGGAGCCGTGGGTGCGGGCTCTGCACGGCTGCGACAACCCGGCGTGCGTGCGGGCGAACCTGCCCGGCGAGACCGGTCTGTTGCACATCATCGGCGGCTCGCAGCGCGACAACATGCTGATGATGGCGCGGGCCCGCCGCGGCGGCGGGCGGGTGCTGGTGCGCCGCGGCGATCACGGAATCAAGGCGCGCCGTGCCCGGGCGGTGGCGCTACGCGAAGCGGTGCGCCACGGTTGCGACGCCGAAGCTGTCGAGGCGGCGCTGCTCGGCTCGACCGACCCGACCCTGTGGTAAGCCGCACGGCGACAACACAATCAGAGCACGGCGACCCGTGGCAACGCGGCCGAAACGACGGCGAGCGCTGCCCGCTGCGCAGGGTGGTCGGGTGCGGCCGCTCGTGCGGTGAACGAACGCCGTTGGCGGGCAGGTGGTGCGGCGGTGTCGTTCCGGCGGCGGGGCCGCCCGATCGGGCACGAGGAAGCGGGGCTGTGACAGCCCGCTTCGAGGGGCCCGATACCGGATCTGGGGCCGTAGGTGTCGACCGGGCGGCGAGCGCTGGCGGGCTGCGAATCAGCCAGATGCACGCGGGAAGAAAAAGATGAAATGTGAGGAGGACCCCCTCGGCACAGACG
>Ga0335069_10002339_pt1 | contig 29310 bp, 21 predicted proteins | sample Lox_Sample_11_FD_206714 | JGI IMG/M metagenome (GOLD analysis project Ga0335069, IMG submission 206714) | Soil microbial communities from Loxahatchee National Wildlife Refuge, Florida, United States - Lox_Sample_1.1 | ecosystem: Environmental > Terrestrial > Soil > Wetlands | place: USA...
CGCTGGATCAGCTCGGCCAGGTAGCGGATCCCCTTCGCGTCGCGCAGCCGCCGGGTCTCGCCGTCGAACGTGACGGTCCAGTAGTCGCCCTCGTGCCGGAGCGCCGCCCGGACCGGCGGCTGGCGCACGGCGAGCGGCGCGGGAGCGGCGTCGAGCGACGCGAGCAACGCCTGCATGCCCAGCTCCCCGGCCGCGGCGCGCGCGGCCCGCATCAGTGCGGCGGCGCGCACCCGGTCGGCGGGCCGGCCCCGCGCGGCGAGCAGCCGCGCGAACTCGTGCTCGGTGTGCGCGAGGAACGGCCGCGCACCCATCGCGGCGTTCGCCGACAGCGCCCGCTCGAAGTACCGCACGGCGTCCGCCTCGCGGCCCGCGGTCGCCGCCGCGAGCGCGACCGCGCGCGCGACCGAGCCGAGACAGACGGTCCCGGAGCCGACCGCGACCGCATGCGACGCGTGCGGCTCCAGCAGCCGGAACAGCACCGCGGCGCGCGTCGCGTCGCCGACGCCGTACGCAGCCTCGACACAGAAGACCAGCGCCGGCACCCAGTTGACGTCGCGGGGGAGGCGCGCAAAGTCGTCGGCCCCGAGCGCGGCCAGCTCCGCCGCCGCACGCTCCCGCCGGCCGAGCTCCAGGTGGAGCAGCAGGAGCCCGCAGCGCCACACCGGCAGGTTCGCGAACTCCGCCGCGAGCGCCGCGAGCCGCGGCTCCAGCTCGGCGACGCGTCCCTGCTCCCGTCGCGCGAAGAAGAGCTGCATGGCGAAGAACTGCGGCGCGTTGCTCCCTTCGCGCGCCGGCGCGATCGCGAGCGCCTCGCCCGCCAGGCGCTCGGCGTCGTCGAACCGACCCGCCAGGATCGCGAGGTTGGCGCGGAAGAGGTGGGCATACCAGAGTCCCACGGCATCGCGCGCCGCCGTCGCCCGCTGCGCGAGGACGGCGAGGCCGCGCTCCGCCGCCGTCACGTCCCCCAGCTCGAGCAGGTCCTCGACCCGCTGCAGGAGGCCGCGCAGCACCAGCGAGACGTCGGCGCCCTGCGCCTCGCTCGCGATCACCTCGTCGACGAGCGCCAGGCGCTCCTCGGTCGTGCCCGGCACCCAGCGCACGGTGTGCCGCGCGAGCAGCGCGGCGGCGATCGTCGTCGGGTCCCCCGAGCGGCGCGCGCACGCGAGGGCCTCCTCGCTGAGCGCCAGGCGGCGCGCCTCCGCGCCCGCGACGAGATACAGCGCCGACGCGAGCCGGCCGAGGAGACGCGCGCGGAGGCCGGCCTCGCCGGCCGGTACGACCCGGAGCGCCTCCTCGAGCAGCCCGGGGAGCACGGGGTCCGCGCTCCCGGTCTCGGTGTAGTAGGTCTGCGCGTAGCCGACCACCGCCGCCCCGAAGCCCGCCGCGTCCGTGCCGCGCGCGAGCTCCGCGGCTCGGAGGAATGTCGGGCGTGCGCGCGCGTCGCCCACCCGCCAGAGCGCGTCGCCGAGGCCGAGGAGCAGACGGAGCCGCATCGCCGGGTCGTCGGGCCCGAGCGCGAGCGCGCCCTCGAAGTGTCCGACCGCCTCGTCGTAGGCGAGCTGCGCGAGCGCGTGCCGGCCGGCCCGCTCGCCGTGCGCGACGGCGCGGGCGACGTCGCCGAGGACGGCCGCCTGCCGGAAGTGGTGCGCCAGCTCGGCCGGCGAGGTCTCCGGCAGCGCTTCCAGCGCCTCCCCGACGCGCCGGTGCAGCGTGGCGCGCTCGACGGCAGCGAGATCCGCGTCGAGCGTGCCGCAGATCAGCGGATGGGCGAACCGGCGTCGACCCGGCTCGCCGGCCACCGGCACGACCACGCCCGCCGCCACGGCCGGCTCGATCCCGGCGACGACACGGTCCGCGGGCTCGCCCGCGACGCGCGCCAGCGTCGCCACCTCGAACTCGCGCCCGATCACCGCCGCGGCGCCGAGCAGCCGGCGCGTGCCGTCGGGAAGCTGGGCGAGGCGCCGGCGGATCACGTCGCGGAGGTGCTCCGGGAGCACGACGCGGCCCCGATCGCGATCGCCGCCGCGCTCGAGCGTCGCCACCAGCTCGAGCGCGAAGAACGGGTTCCCCTCCGCCGACCGCTCGATGGCGCGGGTCACCGGCTCCGGCAGCGGCCCGTGCGCCGCCGCCGCGACCAGGCGACCGATCTCGTGGTCGGCGAGCCCACCCAACGGAATGCGCTCGGCGCGCGCGAGGGTGGCGTCGCCCATCTCCTCCGGCCGGCACGTGCCGAGGAGCAGGATCGGGGCCTGCCGGAGCTCGCGCGACAGGTGCTCGAGGAGCCGGAGCGACGCGCGGTCGGCCCACTGGAGATCGTCGATGACCAGCAGCAGCAGGGACGCCGTCGCCGCGGCGTGGAGCGCCCCGGCCACCGCGTCGAACAGCTGGAACCGGGCCCGCTCGGGATCCACCGCCCCGGCCGCGGCGCCGGTTCCCGGCATCGTCTCGATTCCGGCATCCGCGCCGAGCGCGCCCAGGCCGCGCAGCACCTGGAGCCAGGGCCAGTATGGAGGCGCCCCTTCGTGACATCGCCCCCACTGGACGCGCACCTCCGACCCGGCGCCCCGCGCCAGCTCCTCGGCCGTCCGCGTCTTGCCGATGCCGGCGTCGCCCGTGAGGAGCACGAGGCTCCCGAGACTCAGGCGCGCCCGTGCGAGCGCCGCCCCGAGGGCCGCCATCTCCTGGGCGCGACCAACGAAGGGACGATCGACGGATGCGGGCTGCGCGGTGGGGGGGATCGCGGACGGAACGGCCACGGGTGTCCCCCGTCCATACCGTTCCGCGTCCCGTGTCACCAGACACGGAACATCGTTCACTCGCGCGGAACGCCCCATGAACGGAGAGGAGTACTCGAAACCGCATGGCACATCGCACGTCGACGTCGCGGACCCCGACGTCGGGCCGGATGCGGGCACCGTTGCTCGCGCTCGTGGGGGCGCTCGCGCTGCTCGTCCTCGCCTTCCCGGCGCTCTCGAAGAAGCCGAAGCCCGTCCCGTGTCCCGAAGGACGCTTCCTCCTGCCCGCCGGGACGGTGCTCGTGCCGGGCGGTCCTCCCGTCGACCTCGACGCGGTGATCGTCGACGAGTCCGCGAAGACGCCGGCGATCGGCATCGCGAGCGGCTGCGACCCGGGGCCCGGCTCCCTCAAGGCGACGAAGAAGGGCACCGTCGTGAAGGGGCACTGGGCGGCGTGCGGGACGGCCGTCAACGTGAAGCTCGCGGCCCGCATCGAGACCGGCTGCGTCACGATGACGGGCACCGTCAAGGCGAAGCGCCAGAAGAAGCGCGCCTTCACCGCCGTCCGCTCGACCTGCGGCGACGGCGTGGTGGATCCCGGCGCCGGCGAGCAGTGCGAGGCCGAGGTCGACGACTGCCCCGACCTCCCGTGCGAGAACTGCCTGTGCCCCGGCACCGGCACGACGACGTCCACCCTCGCGGGCGGCTCGACCACCACCTCCTCGACGACGCCCGGCGGCGGCTCGACGACGACCACCACGCTGCCCACCGTCCCGGCCGCCGACCCGTCGACGGTCGCCCCGCCGCACGCGCTCGGCACCGGCGTCGACTTCTCCAATGCCACTGCGTTCCTCTACGGCCCGGGCGGTCCGCAGGTGAACGTGACGCCCGGGTCCCTCGCGCCTGCGCGCATGGCCGTGCTGCGCGGGCGGGTCCTCGACACCACGGGTGCGGCGCTGCCCGCGGTGCTGGTCTCGATCGTCGGACATCCCGAGTGGGGGCAGACGCTCAGCCGCGCCGACGGCATGTTCGACATGGCGGTGAACGGCGGCGCGCAGCTGCTCGTGAGCTACCGCAAGGCGGGCTACGTCGAGGTGCAGCGGCCGGGCACGCCCGGGTTCAACGACTGGGACCTGATGCCCGACGTCGTCATGACCGCGCTCGACGCGCAGGTGACCGCGGTGACGCTCGCCGGCGCGACCCAGCTCCAGACCGCGCAGGGCAGCCCGGTGACCGACACGGACGGCACCCGCCAGGCGACGGTGCTCTTCCCCGCCGGCACGACCGCCGACATGGTCATGCCCGACGGCTCGACGCATGCCCTCGGCACGCTCCACGTGCGCGCGACCGAGTTCACGGTCGGCAGCCGCGGCCAGGCGGCGATGCCCGGGCCGCTGCCCGCCACCAGCGGCTACACCTACGCCGTCGAGCTGAGCGTCGACGAGGCGATCGCCGCCGGCGCCACCGAGGTGCGGTTCAACAACCCCGTGCCGCTGCACGTCGACAACTTCCTCGGCTTCCCGGTCGGCACGCTCGTGCCGGTCGGGGTCTACGACCGCGGCGACGGCATGTGGAAGGCGGTGCCGAACGGCCGCGTCATCAAGGTGCTGAGCGCGACCGGCGGGCTCGCCGACCTCGACCTCGACGGCGACGACGTGGCGGACGGCGCCCCGGCGCTCGCCGCGCTCGGCATCACCGACGCCGAACGGCAGCAGCTGGCGACGCTGTACCCGGCTGGCCACACGCTCTGGCGGAGCCTCCTCCCGCACTTCAGCGCGTACGACTGCAACTGGTCCAAGCTCTGCGGCCCCACCTGCGTCTTCCCGCCCGACCCCGATCCGCGCAAGCGGAAGAAGCCCGACGACCACGCGCGCAAGCACCCGTGCGTCGAGCGCGGCTCCGTCCTGTCCTGCGAGAGCCAGACGATCGGCGAGAAGGTCGCGGTCGCCGGCACCCCGTTCACGCTCCGCTACACGAGCGCGCGCGCCAGGGGCCACAGGAACCGCGTGCAGATCCCGCTCACCGGGGCCACGATCTCTCCGAAGCTGGTGCGGGTGCACGCGACGGCGAGCGTCGCCGGCCAGGAGTTCACGACCGACGTCGCGGCGGCGCCGAATCTGAGCTTCGACTTCCTGTGGGACGGCAACGACGCCTACGGGCGCCCGTTCCGGAGCGCACCCCACGTCACCGGGCGCATCGACTACGAGTACAGCGTGGAGTACGGCACCTCGGATGACCCCACGCGGCAATTCGCCGACACCGGGACGCACACCACGCAGATCGTCGGCCGCGGCCTGGTGGACTTCTCGACCGACTTCGCGTTCGACCTGGACGGCGCCGGCCCGTTCGCGGACGACCGGAGCCTCGGCGGCTGGTCGCTCGACGCGAACCACCGCTACGATCCCCTCTCCGGGACGGTCTACTTCGGCGACGGTGCGGAGCTGCAGCCGCCGGCCGGCCGCGCGACGCTGGTGCTCGGCAGCGGCGAGGACGTCAACGGCGCCATCCCTGCCGCCGGCGTGCCGGCGACGTCGGTCGGCTTCATTCCCTCGGAGATCCAGCCGGCCCCCGACGGCGGCTTCTACGCGATCAACGGCAGCAAGCTCTTCCGCATCGGCACCGACGGGATCGTGCGGCCGGTGTTCTGTCCGGCGGGCGGCTCCTGCCTTCCCCCGGCGGACGGCGTGCTCGCCAGCCAGGCGAACCTCACCCTCCAGGGCATCAAGACCGGTCCCGACGGGCTCCTGTACGGCGTGGTGTTCAATTCAGGGCACGGCTCGGCGATCTGGCGCATCGAGCGTGACGACACGCTCCACCTCGTCGCCGGCTCCGCCAATCCCGCGCAGGCCCCGGCCATCCAGGTCGGCGGCGACGCCCGCAACGTCTCGTTCAGGATCGGCAGCTGGGTCGCCGTCGGCCCTGAGGGCAGCGTCTACTTCTACAGCCAGACGACCAAGCGGCTCTGGCGCGTCACGCCCGCCGGGCGCCTGGCGATCGTGGCCGGCAGCGGCGCCACCCCGACGACCGCCTTCAGCGGCGACGGCGGCCCGGCGCTCGATGCCACGTTCGTCGAGCCCTACGCCCTCGCCGCCGACTCCCAGGGGAACGTCTACTTCACCGTGGTCGGAGCCGACCTCTACACGGATCAGAATCTGGTGGTCCGGGTCCGGCCGGACGGGATCATCGAGCGCTTCGCCGGAGGGGGGTGCTCCCCCGATCCCTCCTCGACGACGGAAGGGGTCGGACGGCTCGTCTCGTGCCTGAGAAGCCCCGGGCGGCTCGACCTCGGGCCGGACGGGACGCCCTACCTCTCGGAGGGGACGCCGCCGCGCGTGTACCGGCTCGGCGAAATCGTCACCGCGGTGACCGGCGGCGTCCCCGGCAGCAATCTCCCGGGCGTGCCGCCCGAGGCGGTCGCGATGGGTTTCACCAACGCCTTCGCGTTCTCCCGCCACGGTTCGCTGCTGGTCGGCACCACCGGCTACCAGCCGAATGCCCAGACCCCGCCCTTCTCCGGCGTGCGCGAGATCGAGTTCCGCCCGCCGACGCTGGCCGACGGCTCGGTCGTGGTGCCGACCGGGAGCGGGGCCGTCCACGTGTTCGACGCGAGCGGCCGCCACGTCTCGACCCGCGACCGGTTCACCGGCGCGCTCGTCTACCAGTTCGGCTACGACGCCGGCGGCGCGCTCGTCTCCGTCACCGACGCCGCCGGCAACGTCACCACGATCACGCGCGCGGGCAACGGCACGCCGACCGCGATCGTCGCCCCGGGCGGGCAGCACACGACCCTCACCCTCGACGCCAACGGGTACCTGCACACGATCTCCGACGCGGGCGGGCACGCCGTCACGCTCGGATACGCGGGCGTCGCCGACGGCTTCGCCGCCGACAGCGGCTTGCTGAAGACGTTCGCGCTGCCGAGCGGTGCGACGTCGACCTTCGGGTACGACGCCGACGGCAACCTCGTCAGCGACACCAACGCGCTCGGCGGCACCACCACCCTCGCCCGCGCGCCGCTCCCGAACGGCTTCCAGCTGACGACGACCGGGCCCACCGGCGAGACCACCGTGCGCCGCCTCCTCGTGCTGGACGACGGCACGGTCGAGCGCCACGTCGTCGGCCCCGCCGGTGGCGAGACCATCGACACCCTGACCCCGGCCGGCCTCTCCACCGTCACCTACGACGACGGCACCGTCGTGACGGTCCAGACCGCGGGCGATCCCCGCTTCGGGTCGTACCTGCCGGTCGCGAGCTCGACCACCGTCAAGAAGGGCTTCCTCCAGAACGTCACCACCGACGCCCGCACGATCACCACGCCGGGCACGACCTGGCTCGGCATCGACGTCCTCACCGAGACCCGAAAGGTCTCCGGCCTCTCCTGGACGGCGGTCTTCGACGGCCCGCAGAAGACGATCACGCGCACGTCGCCGGCCGGCCGCGTCCGGACCGCGACCGTCGACGCGAGCGGACGTCCGACGCAGGTAGTCCTCGACGCCAACTACGCGCCCACCAGCCTCGCCTGGAACGCGAAGGGGCTGCTCGGGCAGGTCGGGCGCGGAGCCCAGCACCGCACCTACGCCTACGACGCGCGCAACCGCCTCGCGTCGCTCACCGACGCCGGCAGCCGCGTCCACGCCTTCACGTTCGACACCGCCGACCGGCCGATCACCGCGAGCTTCCCCGGCAACGAGGTCACCGCCCTCGCCTGGGACGCCGACGCCAACCTGGCCGGCTTCACGCCGCCCGGCGGCGCCGCGCACACGCTCGCGAGCGACGGCCTCGGCAACGAGACCAGCTACACGCCGCCGGGGAATCCCGCCTACCAGCGCCAGTACCGGACCGACGGCAGCCTCGAGAAGGTGACCCTGCCGAGCGGGCACGAGCGCGCCTACGGCGTCGATGCCGGCGGCCGGCCGACCGGAATCGCGTACCCCGAGGCGACCGTGGCCTATACCTACGCCGGCACGTCGACCTTCCCGGCGACGGTGAGCCGCACGCCCACGGGCGCCGGCCAGGCGCACACGCTCACCTACACGTACCAGACCGACCTCCCCAAGACCGTCGCCGCGAGCGGCGCCGCGACCGGCACCTACACCTACACCTACGACGGGTTCTTCCTGCCCTCGAACGTGAGCCTCCAGAGCGGCGCCGACAACGTGGCGTACGCGATCACGCGCGACGCCGATCTGCTGACGACGCACTACGGGCCGCTGACGCTCACCCGCGGCGGCCCCGACGGCGGCGTCAGCGCGATCACCGACGGCACGTCGACGCTCGCGCTCACCTACTCCCCCGAGGGGCAGACGGCGACGCGCGGGCTGACCGCGAACACGCAGTCGGCCTACACGGTGGTGATCACGCACGACACGTCGGGCCTGCCGACCGCGCGCACCGAGACGGTCGGCGCCACCACGATCACCTGGGGCTACACCTACGACGCGCGCGGGCGGCTGACCGGCGTCACGCGCAACGGCACCGCGGTCGAGGCGTACGCGTACGACGCCAACGGCAACCGCACGTCGGCCGCGTACGACGGCGGCGCCGCGGCGACCGCCACCTACGACGCGCAGGACCGGCTCGCCACGCGCGGCGCCACGACCTACGCGTTCGACGACGACGGCGCGCTCGCCGCCCGCGGCGCCGACACGTTCACCTACTCGGCGGCCGGCGAGCTGCTCTCCGCCACGGTCGGCGCGTCCATCGTCACGTACGACTACGACGGCTTGAACCGTCGCGTGCGCCGCACGGCCGGCGCCGCCGTCACCGAGTACCTGTACGGCGACCTCGGCGACCCGTTCCGCGTGACGGCCTACCGCGCACCGGACGGCACGCTCACCACGCTGCTCTACGACGAGGCCGGGCTGCTGGTCGCCTTCGAGCGCAGCGGGCAGCGGTTCTTCGTCGCCACCGACCAGGTGGGGAGCCCGCGCGTCGTCGCGAACGTGGCCGGCGCCGCGGTGCGCGTGGTCGAGTACGACGCGTTCGGGCGCATCCGCAGCGACAGCGCGCCGTCCTTCGACCTGCCGATCGGCTTCGCGGGCGGGCTCGCGGATCCCGTGACCGGCCTCGTCCACTTCGGACTCCGGGACTACGAGCCGGCTTCCGGACGGTGGACCTCGCGCGATCCGGCGCAGCTCGGGGGGCACGACTTCAACCTCTATGCCTACGTCGGGTCGAGCCCGGTCGGGTTCCGGGATCCGTTCGGGCTCTGGTGCGTGGGCGGGTCGGCGTTCGACCTGGTCGGCTTCACGGGACAGCTCTGCCACACCAAGGACGGGACGTCGGTGTGCGGCGGCTTCGGCTTCGGCACCGAGGGCCACGGGTTCGAGTTCTCGTCCTCCGGCGGGCTCGCCGACGATTTCAACGGCTTCCAGGCCAACGCCGGCGTCCGCGTCCGCGGCGTCGGCACGCTCGGGCTCGACGGCAGCTTCGGGCAGTACGGCGACCCGTACGACCCGCACTCCGAGCCGTGCTTCAAGAGCACCGGCACCGTGAAGGGCACCTTCCGGCGGAGCGAGTACGACCTGCTCCATCTCGACCAGGGCGGCACGAAGCAGATCGATCTGCCCGACGCCGAGGCCGATCCGGAGCCGGTCAGCCTCGAAGCCAAGGCGATCTGGAAGAGCTGCCGGAACTACTAGGGTTGGCCGCGGGGGCCGGGCGGGAGTGCCCTCGCGCCCCCCTCTTCGATGCCCTCCCGGACGCGAAGCGGGGAACGCACATGCGTCGCGCCGCGGGGGTCGTCTCTGGTAGGAGTGCGATCGTGGCGCTCCTCTTGGGCGACCTGCTGTGGCGGCAGGCGCGGCGGCTGCCGGACAAGACGGCGTACGTCGTCGGCCCGCACCGGGTCACGTACCGGCAGTTCGACGCAACGGCGAACCGGCTCGCGCACGCGCTCCGCGCCCTCGGCGTCGGGCGCGGGGACCGGGTGGCGACGCTGGCCCAGAACCGCGTCGAGTATCCGCCGCTCTACTTCGCGTGCGCCAAGCTCGGCGCGATCCACGTACCGGTGAACTTCCGCTATCGGGCGAGCGAGGTGCGCTACACGCTCGCGCAGTCGGAGTCGCGCACGCTGTTCGTCGCCGGCGAGTATCGCGAGCTGGTGGACGGCATCCGCGCCGACCTGCCCGCCCTCCGCGACGTGATCCCGCTCGACGGCGACGGCCCGGGCACGGCCGCGGACGTGATGGCACGCGCCTCCGACGCGGAGCCGGGCGGCGACGTAGACGAGCGGGATCCCCACGTGCTGCTCTACACCAGCGGCACGACCGGCGATCCCAAGGGCGCGATGCTCTCGCACCGCTCCTACGTGCTCCAGGCCGGCTACACCCAGGGCATGGTCGGCCTCGGCGAGGACGACACCGGGCTCTGCATGTTCCCGATGTTCCACATGGGCGGCTGGGCGACCCCGCTCGGGTACTGGTCGAGCGGCGGCACGGTCGTGATCATGGAGCGCGCCGACCCGGGCGAGATCCTCCGGGCCGTGGCGCGCGAGCGCGTCGCGTACCTGTATCTGATCCCGACGCTCTACAACGCGCTGCTGGCGCTGCCCGAGTTCGAGCGCACCGATCTCTCCTCTTTGCGCGCCCTCGGGAGCGGGACGTCGGTCATGACCGAGGCGCAGGTCCGCACGATCGTGGAGCGGTTCCGGAATCCGAACCTGTTCATCGTCTACGGCCAGACCGAGGCCGGGCCGGTGGCGAGCCTCCGCCCGCGCGACGTGCTCCGGAAGCCCACGTCGGTCGGCCGCCCCGCCTTGAACGTCGACGTACGCGTCGTCGGGCCCGGTGACCGGGAGGTCTGTCACGGGGAGACCGGCGAGATCGTCTGTCGGAGCGAGTACAACATGCTGGGCTACTGGCGCATGCCCGAGGCCACGGCGGAGACGCTCCGCGGCGGCTGGGTCCACACCGGCGATCTCGCGACCGTGGACGACGAGGGCTTCCTCCACATCGCCGGGCGCGTGAAGGAGATGATCAAGTGCGGGGGCGAGAGCATCTTCCCCGCCGAGGTCGAGCGCTGCCTCCTCGGGCACCCGGCGATCGCCGAGGCGGCCGTGTTCGGCGTGCCCGACGCGCACTGGGGCGAGGTCGCGGTCGCCGCGGTCGTGCGGAAGCCCGGCGCCGTGCTCGCCGAGGCGGACGTCGTCGAGTACGTGCGCGCGCAGCTCGCGGGCTACAAGAAGCCGCGGCACGTCGAGTTCCGCGACGCGCTGCCGCGCACGGCGTCGACGCGCCAGGTCCAGAAGACGCTGCTCCGCGAGGAGTGGCTGCGCACGCGAGGGAGCTGACGATGGCCCGTCTCGACCCCGTCCCGCCCGACGCTCGTCGCTGGTCGACGCGAGTCTGGCTCTGGATCATGCGCCGCACGTTCGGGCGGGAGCTGCGGCCCTACCCCGTGTTCGCGCACGCCCCCAAGGTCGTCGGCAACGTGATGCTAATGAACATGCTGTTCGAGATGGGCGACTGGGCGCTGCCCGTGGAGCTCAGGAAGCTCGTCCACCTGCGCGTCGCACAGCTGATCGGGTGCGAGTTCTGCCAGGACATCATCGCGGCGGCCGGCCGGAAGCGCGGTGCGGGCGGCAAGGTCGACCGCCTCGCCGACTGGGCGACGGACCCGGCATTCTCCGAGCGCGAGCGCGCCGCGCTCGGCTACGCCGAGATGGTGACGATCTCCCCCACCGACGTCAGCGACGCGCAGTTCGCGGAGCTGCGCCGCTTGTTCTCGGATCGCGAGATCGTCGAGCTGACCGCCCAGGCGTCGTTCGAGGGGTTCCGGGCGCGGATGGGACGGTCGCTCCGGATCGAGCACGACGGCTTCGAGGAGATGCGCCCGGAGCAGCTCCCCGCGGCGTTGTGACGCGCCGAGGGCCACCGCTCGGCCTTCGTGGATCGGTTGACTGCTGGAAGGCGGCACCCTATCCCGGCCGGGATGTCGGCACCTTCCAACGCTGCGTTCGCATGGTCGAGCGTCTCCTGACTCCGGATCCGGCGACGACGACGGTCCGCGAGCGCCTCCGCGTCGTCGCCGCCTCGGTGCGGAGCGGCCTCGTCCTAGCCGCGAGCGTGCTCGTCCTCGTCGCACTCGGGGGCGAGGCGTACTTCCGGCTGCCGTGGGTGCCGCGCCGTCTGGCGTACGACGCGGACCCAGAGCTCGGAGGAGGGGTGATCGCGCCCGACCAGCGTGCGACCGACTGGCTCGCCAACATGTCCATGCGAACCCCTCCGATGGCGATCAACAGCGAGGGACGCCGGGGCCGCGAGACCGACTGGTCGAAGCCCGTCGTGCTCACCGTCGGGGACTCACAGTGGTTCGGCGTCGGCGTGGAGGACGACGAGGTATGGACCGTCCTCCTTGAGGCCAAGTTTCGTGAAGGTCTACACGACGACGGGATCCAGGTCGTCAACGCCGCCCAGCCCGGGTACGGCCCCGAGCACCAGACGGTGGTCCTCCGGCGGATCGTCGCCGCGCACGCCGTCAAGCTGATCCTGGTGCGGGTGACGGTGGGCCAGACCAACTTCCGGACCCCCAGGGGCGACGCCGCGCGGATCGAGTTCGAGCGGGCGCAGCGGCGGAAGATTCTGCGGGGCCTGACCTCGTTCGGCCCGTTTCTCCTCGACAAGATCCGGGCCCAGGAGGCGAGCGTCGAGCAAGCGCTGGTCCCGCACTTCCTGCGGCGATCCGCCCCGGTCGCCGATGACGACGCCGCGGGCACGGCGATGTGGGATTGCTTCGCACCCGCGTGGCGGGAGATGGTGCGGCATGCGATCGAGCGGCAGGCGACCATCGTCTTCGTCGTCGACAACGTCGAGAACCTCACCGCGAACGACTGGCTCGCGAACCGACTGCGCGAGGAATTCGCGGACATCCCCGGCGTCCACGTCCTGCCGCTGGGTCCCGAGGCGTTCGGGCTCGCTCCGCTGCCGCACGCCGAGATCACGCGTCTCGTGCACGACACGCTCACCCTCGGGCGCGATCCGCACGGCAACGCCGAGTTCCACCGACGGACGGCCGCGGCCGTCTGGGAAGGACTCCGTGCGCGTCACCTGTCGAGCGTGATCCTTCCCCAGGGCGGGAGACCGGAGACGCATGGGTAGCTCGACGCGGACGTGGCGACCGAGGCGCATCACCTTCCCCGAAGATCGCCCGCTGCTGCAGAGCGCCCGCACACAGTTCTACGGTCAGTGCGACGGGGCCTACCTCGACTGGCTCTACGGCGCCAACCCGGCGGGCCCGCTGTTCTCGCATCTCGCCGTCGACGGCGGCGTCATCGCCGGCCAGTACATCGTGATCCCCGTCGACATGGTGCGTGCAGGGGCTCCGTTCAAGGCGACGCTCTCGCTCGACACCTTCACGCACGAGTCGTACCGGCGCCAGGGCATCTTCGTCTCCCTCGCCGAGGAGGTGTATCGGGACGCGGCGGCGGCAGGCAGCCGATTCACGATCGGGCTCCCCAACGAGAACTCCCATCACGGCTTCGTCAAGAACCTGAAGTTCAGCGAGCCGTTCGGCGTCTCCGTTCTCGCCCGGCCGCTGGGGTCCGTCCTGCTCGGACGCCGCCTGGCCCGGCGACTCCGCGTCGCCTTGCACCCGCTCCACCACCTCTCGCGCGCGCAGGTCGACACCCCGTCGACCATTCCGACCGCCTGGATCGACCGACTCTGGGAGACCCGGCGGCCGGCGACGACCATCGGCCTCGCGAAGACCGGGGCCTGGTTCCGCTGGCGATTCGAGTCGAATCCCCGCGATACGTACCGGTTCGTGACCGCGGAGGTGGATGGCGAGCCCGCCGGCGTGCTGGTCTGGAGCCTCGATCGGCCGGACGGATCGGCGCGGGCCTCCGCGACCATCGTCGACGTCGAGGCGAAGAGTCGCCGCTGCACCTCGGTGCTCGTGGGCGCGCTGCTGGAGAGGCTGGAGGGGAGCGTGGACGTCGTGAGGGCGCTCGCCACGCCCCGCAGCACGTTGGGACGCGCGCTCCTGCTCTCCGGCTTCGTGCCTGTCCGGCGGCTTCCGTTCATAGTCCGCATGCACGGGGACGATCCTGCTCTCCAAGGAATGTTGAACGGAGCGGCGTGGGCCGTCTCCGGCGCGTACGCGGACTGGCTCTAGCTTTTTCGCCGAACCCCCTGGCGCGCGATCGCCGATCGGCGATAGGGATGAACGACGCGGCACGGAAGTCGGGAGGAGGCATGAAGCTCCAGGCGCGCCAGCTCGTCGATCGCGCAATCCGCCTGGGGACCCGTGTGCCCGGCGTAGCCCCGGTGGTGCGGGCCATGCGACGCCGATCGTTGGGCATCGTGATGTACCACGGCGTCGTCGCGGAGCGCCTTCCGGTGGAGAACTGGTGCCACCTCGACGTCGGCCAGTTTGCAGCGCACCTCGCGTTCTTGTCGGCGCACTACACGATCCTGCCGCTCAAGGAGGCCGTGGAGCGGCTGCGCGACGAGAAGCCGCTCCCGCGCGCGCCCGTCGCCCTCACCTTCGACGACGGGTTCCGCAGCGTGCTCACCACCGCGCTTCCGGTGCTCGAGAAGCATGGCGCGCCGGCGACGGTGTTCCTGGTCACCGGCGGCATCGGAAGCCGGCAGCCCGCGTGGCCCGACCGTCTCTTCCACGCCCTGGTGACCACGCGCCGCAATCACGTCGAGCTCGGGAAGTTCTCCTGGGAGTTGCGGAACGAGGAGCAAAGGGCTGGCGCCTACCGGAGCCTCGTCGGCGTCCTCAAGAATCTGGACCTCGCCGACAAGGACGCGGCGCTGGCGGAGCTGCTCGCGGCCCTCGGCGCCTCACCCGTCCCTGCGGAGTCGCCGCTGGCGATCCTCGACTGGCGTGAGATCGACCAGCTCGCCCGCACGGGGTTGATCGACTTCGGGTCCCACACCTGCACCCACCCCATCTTGTCGCGCTGCTCCGAAGCCGTGCAGGAGGAGGAGCTCCGGGCGTCACGGGACGTCCTACGCGAACGGCTCGGTCGTTGCGACTTGTTCGCATACCCGAACGGCACGCGAGCGGACTTCACGTCGGCGACCATGGCGCTGGTGGCCCGGCTCGGCTACCAATGCGCGCTCTCCACCGAGCCCGGGTTGAACCGACGTGGCGAAGACGTCTTCGCCCTTCGCCGGGTCAACGTGGGAGCGGGGACCGACGCGTCGCAGTTCGAACGCCTCATGCTGGGATAGAACGAGCGCGAGCACCCCGGTTCGGCTGGACTCCCGGGCCCCCAGCCGTGATGATGGAGGTCCCGTGCAAGACCGACTGATCTTCCTCATCGGCGCGCCCCGCTCCGGCACCACGTTGCTCGCGCGCATGTTGAGCGCCCACTCCATGATCTACGGGCGCGCCGAGCCGCATCTCATCACGCCGATCGCGCACCTGGGTTACTTCGGCAAGGTCCAGAAAGCGCCGTACGACCCCAACAACGCCGAGCAGGCGATCCGCGAGCTGGTCGCCGACCTGCCGGGCGGCGAGGCCGACTACCTGGACGCGCTCCGCGCCTACACCGACGCGCTCTACGGGAAGCTGCTGGCGCTGGCGCCCGGCAAGCGCTTCTTCCTCGACAAGACGCCCGCCTACGCGCTCGTCCTCCCCTTCCTCACCAAGCTCTATCCGAAGGCCCACTACGTCGTGCTGACGCGGCATCCGCTGGCGGTGCTGTCGTCGTACGTCGAGTCGTTCTTCGACGGCGACTGGCAGGTCGCGGTCGCGCACAACCCGATCCTCGCGCGCTACGTGCCGGCGCTGTCGTGGATGGTGCGCGACAAGCCCGTGCCGCTCGTCCACGTCCGCTACGAGGACCTGGTGAAGGACCCGGAGACACACTTCCGCCGGGTGTGCGAGCACCTCGGGATCCCGTTCGAGGCGCGCGCGATCGCGTACGGCGAGAGCGGCGAATCGTTCAAGGGGCTCGGCGACCCGACCGGAGTTGGGCAGCACACGCGCCCGGTGACCACGTCGATCAGCAAGTGGGCCGCGGAGATCGCGGCGCGGCCCGACGTGCTGGCGCTGGTCTCGAAGCTCCTCGACGAGCTGGACCCGGCCGACCTCGAGACGCTCGGCTACCCGCGCGCGAAGATCGTCGAGCAGCTCGCGGCCGCCAAGGGGGCGCCCGTGCCGGTGAAGGCGCAGGGGCCGCTCCGTTATCGCATCGAGCGCAAGGCGCTGGTGGCGCTCCGCCGGAACATCCACGACAACGCCCTCGGGAAGCTCGCGAAGCGGCTCCGGTTCGCGCTCGACGTGCTGCTCCGGGAGTAGCCGCCGCCTCGTGTCAGCCGGCGAGGAGCGCCGGCAGCGACGTCACCCGACGGGCGTCGTCCCGCCGCGGCCGATCCAGTTGCGGAGCGCGCGCACGAAGTCGCCCAAGCGCGGGATCACCCGGCGCGGCGGAGGCGGCGGCCGGCCCTCCAGCAGGAACCGCAGCACCGCGCCGGTGCTGACGCGCGCGGCCGTCCGATCGAGCGATCGCCAGCGCACGACGCGCTCCCGGTCGATGACGAAGACCGCCGGGAAGGCGATCCCCCCGTGCTCCGCCGGATTGAACAGCCCCCATGCGCGCACGACGTCGCGACGCGTGTCACAGAGGATCGGGAACGGAAGCCCGAGCTCGCGACGGACCGGCTCCGAGCGGACCGCGTCGTCGACGGCGAGCGCCACCACCTCCGCGCCCGCCGACCGGAGCGCCTCCGCGCTGTCGCGATACTCCGCCAACTGGCGGAGACAGAACGGTCACCAGTGGCCGCGGTAGAAGATCAGGACGCGCGGCCCGCTCCGGACCAGCTCGGAGAGCCGGCGCACCTCGCCCGTCGAATCGGGGAGCGCGAAGTCGGGCGCCGTCTGGCCCGGCGCGGGCGTCGGCTGCTCGGTCATCCCTGGTTGGTGAGGATCGATACGCACGAGACCGCGCCCGGGCCGCCCAGGTTGTGGGCGAGGCCGATCTTCGCGTCCTTCACCTGACGCTCGCCGGCCTGGCCGCGGAGCTGCGTCGTCAGCTCGACGATCATCCGGACGCCGGTCGCGCCGATCGGGTGTCCGAACGACTTGAGCCCGCCCGACGGGTTCACCGGCTTCTCGCCGCCGAGCGACGCGCGGCCCTCCTCGACGAACTTCCCGCCCTCGCCGCGCCGGCAGAATCCCAGGTCCTCGTAGTTGAGGATCTCCGTGATCGTGAAGCAGTCGTGCACCTCGGCGAAGTCGACGTCCTTCGCCGTCACCTTCGCCTGCGCATACGCGACTTCGGAGGCGCGCACCGTCGCGTCGAAGCTGACGAAGCCCAGGCTGGGCTTGTAGTACGGCTGCCCGGTCGCGACCGCGAGACCGATGCCGAGCGGCCAGATCGGCTGGCCCTTGAACTCCTTCGCCAACTCGGCGCGGCAGACGACGACCGCCGCGGCGCCGTCGGTCGACGGGCAGCAGTCGAAGAGACCGAGCGGGCTGTAGATCATGGGGGCGCGCAGCACCGTGTCCTCGTTCACCTCCATCTTGAGGTGCGCCTTCGGGCTCTTCATGCCGTGCTTGTGGTTCTTCACGGCGACGGCCGCGAGCGTCTTCTTCGACGCGCCGTACTGCTTGAAGTAGCGGTTGGCCGACAGCGCGAAGATGTGCGGCGCGCGCTCGCCGAAGTCGACCACGGGATGCGGCTTCGCGGGACGCCCGAAGCCGCCGTCGCGCATCTTCTCGAAGCCGACCGCGAGCACCACGTCGTGCATGCCGGCCGCGACCGCGGTGCAGGCGTTGCGGAAGGCGTCCATGCCCGACGCGCAGTAGTTCTGCACGCGGGTGATCGGACGGCCGAAGAGCTTGAGCGCGTCGGCGAGCGCGTCGCCGCCGTAGGGCGACATGTTGTTGCCGACCCAGGCGGCCTGGATGCGCTCGCGGTCGCAGCCCGCGTCGGCGAGCGCCTCGTCCACCGCGTCGCAGAGCAGGTCCTCGGCGCTCTTCTCGTACAGCTCACCGAACTGCGTGCAGCCGATCCCGACGATCGCGACCTTGTTGCGGAGCTCGTTCGACATCGGAGGCGGTTATAGGAGCGCGCGCCCGACCGAGGCAACCCGATGCGAGGGCGACGGGTTGCTCCAGGATGACGCGCCGTGCACTGATCGGCCCGGGAGGGTCGCCATGCCGGAGCTGGTCACCGCCGCCGCCACGAGTCCGTTCGCCATGCCGCTCGAGGACGCGATGCGCACGCAGCGCGCGATCCGTCGGCTCAAGCCCGATCCCGTCGACGACGAGCTGGTCCTCGCGCTGATCGAGCTGGCGCTCAAGGCCCCGACGGGCAGCAACCAGCAGAACTGGGAGTGGATCGTCGTGAAGGACCGGGCGGTGAAGGAACGGCTCGGCCGGTTCAACATGCAGGCGTGGTCGCTGTACGGCGGGATCGGGCGCCGCATGTACCGCGACAACCCGGCGATGCTGCGGATCATGAACGCGGTCGAGTGGCAGGCGACGCATTTCGCGGAGATCCCGGTGCTGATCATCGCGTGTCTGCGCGGCTTCCGCGCCGCATGGCCGCCGATCGCGGCCAGCTCGTACTACGGCTCGATCTACCCGTCGGTGCAGAACCTGCTGCTGGCGGCGCGGGCGGCCGGGCTCGGCGCGGCGCTGATCACGCTGCCGCTCTGGAGCACGTTCCGCGCGCGCCGCGCGCTGGGACTGCCGTGGAGCGTCACGCCGTGCGCGGTTGTGCCGCTCGGCTGGCCGATCGGCAAGTACGGCCCGACGACGCGGCGGCCGGTCGGCGAGACCGTGCACGTCGACCGGTTCGGGAACCAGCCGTTCCGGCGCTGAGCGCGCCACTCTGGCGGCGTCACGTCCATCCGATCGGGTCGTACTCTCGCGCAGGCATCGATCGACGTAGCCCGCCTCCACCGGGTCGGGGCTCGAGGGACCGAAGAAGACCGCTCGACCGTCCGGCCTCCCGGGGGAGCCTCGCCCTGCCTCGTCTTGCGCTGGACGGCGTCCTCGGTCACGAGGGCCACCGGAGAGCCATGTCCACTTGGAGACCGGGATGACACGACTGAAAGCGTTGACCCTCGAGATCTGGATCCTGACCAAGGGGTATTGGGCAAGCGAGGAGCGGTGGGCCGCGCGAGCGTTCCTGCTTTCGATCGTGGCCTTCAACCTCGGCCTGGTAGGCGTCAACATCCTCCAGAACAAGGCGAACGGCGCCCTCTTCACGACCCTCCAGCAGCGCGACGCGGCGGGGTTCTACCGCGCCTTCGGCGTCGTCGTCGCGCTCGTGTTCCTCTACCTCACGGTCGCGACGCTGCGGGTGGTTCTGGACCAGACGCTCCAGCTCCGCTGGCGGCGCTGGCTGACTGAACGCTACGTCACGTGCTGGCTCGGCGAGCACGCATTCTATCGGATGCGGTTCGCGAAGCGCGTCGACAATCCCGACCAGCGGATCTCCGAGGACGTCCGCCTGTACATCGAGCGCACCATGGCGCTCGGGTTGGGGGTCCTCAACGCGCTGGCGACGCTCACCTCCTTCGCCGCCCTCCTCTGGTCGCTCTCCGGCAGCCTCGTGCTGCCGGTAAACGGGGTCACGATCACGATTCCGGGTTACCTGCTCTGGGTGGCGGTGCTCTACTCCGGCGTCGGGTCGGTCACCGCGCACGCGATCGGCCGGCCACTCATCCGCCTCAACAACCGTCAGCAGGAGGTCGAGGCGGACTTCCGCTTCGGTCTGGTCCGTCTCCGCGAGGAAGCCGAGGGCATCGCGCTCTACGGAGGTGAGGCGCAGGAGCGCGGCATCGCGCTCCGCCGGTTCCAGGCCCTCTACGACAACGTCAAGCGCATCATCGTGCGCAGCAACCAGTACCTGTTCTTCCAGCTCCTGTGCAGCCAGTTCCCCTCGTGGGTGGCGCTGCTGATCGCCTCGCCCCGATATTTCTCCGGGGCGATCCAGCTCGGCGTGCTGATCCAGACGGCGAACGCCTTCGAGCGGGTGAACGAGGCGCTGTCCTGGTTCATCGGCAGCTACACCGCCTTCGCCGAGTGGCGGGCGACGGCCGACCGCCTGACGCAGCTCTCCGCGGAGATCGAGCGCGAGAAGGCGGCGGAGCGCGGCTTGCGGACGGAGACGGCCGCGCAGGACGCCCTCGAGTTTCAGGACGTCGCCGTGTCCCTCCCCGACGGCGCGCCGATGCTCGACCCCGTGACGCTGCGCTTCGAAGCACACGAGCCGGTGCTGCTGAAGGGACCGTCGGGCAACGGCAAGAGCACGCTCTTCCGCGTCGTCGCGGGCCTGTGGCCGTTCGCGACCGGGCGGATCCGCTTCCCGGCCCATGCCCGGACCCTGTTCCTGCCGGAGCGACCGTACATGCCGATCGGAACCCTCCGCGAGGCGCTCTGGTTTCCCGCCCCGCCCGCGCCGGACCGCGACGCCGACGCGCGGGCGGCGCTCGCCTCCGTCGGGCTGGCCGCGTTGGGCCCGCGTCTGGACGAGGAGGCGGCCTGGGCGCTGGCGTTGTCCGTCGGCGAGCAGCAACGGCTGGCGATCGTTCGCGCGCTGCTGCTCAAGCCGGACTGGCTCTTTCTCGACGAGGTCACCTCCGCGACCGACGCGGTGGAGGAAGCGAGGCTCTACCGGACGATCGCCAGCGCCCTGCCCGCGACGACGGTGATCAGTATCGGGAACCGGGATTCGCTCGAGGCGCACCACCGCCGCGTGATCGCGGTCGAGCGCCTCGCCGGCCGTCCCGGCCGGCTCGTCGATCGGGCCGTGGCTCGTCACGAAGCATGAGCGACGACCGGATCGGCAGGGCGCGCCCGGGGTCGCCAAGCCTCCCGGGACGTGCCACTCTGCGACCCATGCCCGACTTCGGACTCTTCGGCGACGAGCACGTACGCCAGTACGAGGCCACCGGCGGCAAGATCGGTCACGACTGGAACGGCGCCAGCTGCCTAATCCTGCGCGTCAAGGGACGCAAGACCGGCACGCTCCGGAAATTCGCGCTGATCTACGGACGCGACGGCGACGACTACGTCCTCGTCGCGTCCAAGGGCGGCGCGCCGGATCACCCGGGCTGGTACAAGAACCTGGTCGCGAACCCCGCCGCGGAGATCCAGGTGCGGGGCGACGTGATCCCGGTCACCGCCCGCACCGGCACTGCCGCGGACAAGAAGCGCGTCTGGCCGACGATGACGAAGCAGTGGCCCGGCTACGACGACTACCAGGCAGGGACGAAGCGCGACATCCCGGTCGTCCTGCTCCGCCGCCGCTGAGCGCGCCGCCCGCGAACGCAGACGAGCGCAGCCGGCCGGCGCCGGTGCCGGCACCTGGCCGCCGCGACACGGGCAGCCGCGCCGAAAACGCGTTGCATCGCTTCGAGCGATCACTCATAGAGTGGCCGCATGAACTATACGGTGGAGAAGCTCGCCCGTGCCGCCGGCGTGACCGTCGACACGATCCGCTTCTACCAGGCGAAGCGCCTGCTGCCGCCGCCGCGTCGGTCGGGCCGGCGGGCGGTCTACTCCACGGCCCACCTCGATCGCCTGCGCCGCATCCGCCGCCTCCAGGCCGACGGTGTTCCCCTCGCCGTGATCCGCCGGCTCCTGGTCCCCGCCACCCGCAGCGACACCGCGCTCGCCCGGGCACTGACGGAGGAACGCGGGGCCCACACGCTCTCGCGCGCCGAGCTGGCGGCCGAGGCCGGCGTGCCCGAGGCGTTGATCACGGCGGTCGAGGGGGCCGGGATCGTCGAGCCGCTCGGGGGCGACGCCGAGGGGCAGTATGCCGCCGTCGACATCGAGCTGGCGCGGCACGCGCTGCGGCTCCTCCAGGAGGGGCTGCCGCTCACCGACCTCCTCGCGCTCGCCATCCGGCACGCCGACAACGTCCGCGACGTCGTCGACCAGGCGATCGAGATGTTCGACCGTCACGTGCGCCGCGCGCGCGACGGGCGCGAGCGCGACCCCGACGAGGTCGTCGACGCGTTCCGGCGCCTGCTGCCGACGGTCACCGCGCTCGTCGCCCACCACTTCCACCGCACGCTCGTGGCCCGCGCGCTCGGCCGCCTCGAGCGGCTGGGGGACGCCGACGGGCTCAAGCACGCGCTCGCCGCGACGGCCACCGGCCGGCTGGAAGTGACGTGGCGCTGACCGCGCTCCCGTCCCCGGCCGACAAGGCGGAGTTAGTCCGCGCGATGTTCGACCGCATCGCGCCCCGCTACGACCGCCTGAACGGCATCTTGACGCTCCGGCTCGACCGGCGCTGGCGCCGCCGCGCCGTCGCCGCCGCGGCCCTCGGACCCGGCGCCGTGGCGGTCGATGTGGCGTGCGGCACCGGCGACTTCTGCGAGCTGGCGGCGGCGACCGGGGCGCGGGTGGTCGGCGTCGATTTCGCGGCCGGCATGCTGGCCGGCGCGCGCCGCCGCGGCGTCCCCGCCGCATTCGTCCGCGGCGACGCGCTGGCGCTCCCCGTGCGCGACGCCGTCGCCGACGCCGTCACCTGCGGGTTCGCGCTGCGCAACCTGACGGCGATCCCGCCGATGCTGGCCGAAGCCGCGCGCGTGCTGCGCCCGGGCGGACGGCTCGTGCTGCTCGAGGTCGGCGAGCCGCGCCATCCGCTGGCGCGGCTCGGACACCACCTCTACTTCCACCGGCTGGTGCCGCTGATCGGCGCGCTGCTCGCCGACCGGCGCGCCTACGCGTATCTCCCCGCCTCGGTCGCGTACCTGCCCGGCCCCGAGGCGCTCCGCGGCCTGATCGCGGCCGCCGGCTTCGCCGCCGTCCGCACCGAGAGCCTCGGCGGCGGCGCGGCGCAGCTCGTCACCGCCCGGCGGGAGGGCACGACGTGATCCAGCCCGCCGCCGCCGCGAGCCCGTCCCAGCGCCCGCGTCTCGTCGCGGCCACCATGGCGCTCTCCTCCGACGTCGACCCGCTGGCGCTCCTGGGCGCGCTGCCGTCGGAGCGCCGCTTCTACTGGGAGCAGCCGGAGGCCGGCATCGCGGTCGCGGGCGTCGGCGACGCGCTGGTGCTCGACGCGGCCGGGCCGGAACGCCTCGCGCGGGTCGCGGCCGCACTCCCGTCGCTTTCCGAGCACGCGGTGCTCGTCGGGGGCTTCTCGTTCGACCCGATCGCCATGCCCGCCGGCCCGTGGCGCGACTTCGCTTCGACCCAATGGCGCGTGCCGCGCGTGGCGCTCGTCCGTCGCAACGGCGAGACGCGGCTGGTCGCGACCGGCGCGGCGGGCGACGATCTCCAGCGCGAGCTCGCCCGCGCACGCACCGCGCTCGCCGCGACCGCGGCCCCCGGTCCCGTGCCGCGGCGGTACGCGCTCGCCCCGCTCCGCGCCACCGCCCGGTGGCGCCAGGACGTCGCCGACACGCTCGCCGACATCGCCGACGGCCGGTTCGCCAAGCTCGTGCTCGCCCGCGCCGTCCGCCTGCGCGCTGACGGCCCGCTCGACCCGCTCCGGGCGGCGGCCCGTCTCCGCCGCGCCTATCCGGGCTGCACCGTGTTCGCGGTCGGCGCCGGCGCCGCCACCTTCGTCGGCGCCACGCCCGAGCGGCTGGCGCGCGTCGACGGCGACCGGCTCGTCACCGCCGCGGTCGCGGGCACCGCGGCGCGCGGCGCCACCGCGAGCGCCGACGGCCGCCTCGCGGCCGCACTGCTCGCCAGCGTCAAGGAGCGCGCGGAGCACGCCTGCGTGGTCGACGACCTGCGCGCCCGTCTGGCCCCGCTCTGCGACGACCTCGAGGTCCCGTCGATTCCGACGGTGCTCGCGACCGAGACCGTGCAGCATCTCCACACGCCGATCGAGGGACGGCTCCGTCCCGGCCGCGGCCTGCTGGACGTCGCGGCACGGCTGCACCCGACGCCCGCCATCTGCGGTGCGCCGCGGGACGCGGCGTTGGCGGCGCTCGCCGGCCGCGAGCGCCTTGCCCGCGGCTGGTACGGCGGCGGCGTCGGCTGGCTCCACGCCGACGGCGGCGAGATCGCGGTCGCGATTCGCGCGGCCCTCCTGCGCGGGACGCGCGCGACGCTCTATGCCGGCGCCGGGATCGTCGCGGGCTCCGACCCCGACGCCGAGCTGGAGGAGACGCGCCTCAAGCTGCGCCCGCTCCTGGGCGCGCTCCTCGAAGTGTGATGCCGGCGCCGAACCGCACCTATCTCGGACCGACGCTCCTCGCCGACGAGCTGGCGCGCGCCGGCGTGCGCGACGTGTGCGTCACCCCGGGCAGCCGCTCGGCCCCGCTCGCACTCACGCTCGCGGCGCACCCGGCGCTGCGCGTGTGGTCGCACGTCGACGAGCGCTCGGCCGCGTTCTTCGCGCTCGGGCTGGCACGCGCCGCACGGCGGCCGGTGGCGCTCGCCTGCACGTCGGGAACCGCGGCGGCAAACTTCCTGCCGGCCGTGGTCGAGGCGTGGCACGCGCAGGTGCCGCTGGTTCTCCTCACCGCCGACCGTCCGCCCGAGCTGCGGGACTGCGGCGCCGGGCAGACGATCGACCAACTCCACCTGTTCGGCTCGCACGTGCGCTGGTTCGTCGAGGTCGGCACGCCGGAGGCGACGCCGGCCGCCGTGCGCTGGCTCCGCACGCTCGCCGGGCGCGCCGTCGCGACCGCGCTCGGGCCGCCCGCCGGCCCCGTCCACCTGAACGTGCCGCTGCGCGAGCCGCTCGTGCCGGTGGTCGTCCCCGGCGACGTCCCCGTCGACCTCGCGTCCGCCGCTCGTGGCGACGGTCCCTACGTCCACGTGCACGCGGCTCGTCTCGACCCCGACGCCGCGGCCGTCGCCGACGTCGCCGCCCTGCTTGCGCACGCGCGGCGGCCGCTCGTCGTCGCGGGGCCTCTCGACGACGCCGACCCGCGGCTCGCCCACGCCCTGACGGCGCTCGCGCGCCGCTTGCGCGCCCCGCTGGTCGCGGAGCCGGCCTCGAACCTGCGCGCGCCCGCGGCGGCGGGCGTCCTCGTCGACGCGGCCGACGCGCTCGCGCGGCACCCCGGCTTCGCGGCCGCGCACGCCCCCGACGCCGTCGTGCGGCTCGGCGCCCCGCCGACGTCGAAGGCGTTCGCGTCCTGGCTCGCGGGGCACACCGACGTGCCGCAGGTGGTGCTCGACGCGAGCGGCGCCTGGCCCGAGCCGGCGGCGGTGGCGACGCACGTCGTACGCGGCGCGCCCGCCCGCACCTGCGAGGCGCTCGCGGACGCGCTGCCGGCGGCCGGCGACGACGACGGCTGGGCGGCGCGCTGGCGCCGCGCCGGCGCCGCCGCGCGCGCCGCCCTCACCGCCGCCGTGCGGGCGGAAGACGCGCCGTTCGAGGCGCACGCGGTGCTGGCGCTCGCGGCGGCGCTCCCGGACCGCGCGACGCTCTACGCCGGCAACAGCCTCGCGATCCGCGACCTCGACTGGTTCTGGCCCGCGGACGCCCCCGCGGTGCGCCTGCTCGCCAACCGCGGCGCCAACGGCATCGACGGGTTCGTGTCGAGCGTGCTCGGCGCGGCGGCGGCCGATCGCTCCACGCCGGTCGTCGGCCTGTGCGGCGACCTCACCTTCTACCACGACCTGAACGGCCTGCTGGCGGCGCACCGGCACGGGGTGCGGGCGGTCTTCGTCGTCCTCGACAACGACGGCGGCGGCATCTTCGACCATCTGCCGGTGGCGGCCGAGCCGGCGCCAGTGTTCGAAACCCTCTTCACGACGCCCATCGGCCTCGAGTTCGCGCCGATCGTGCGCGCGTACGGCGCCGGGTTCGAGCGCGTCGAGACGCCGGCGGGGCTCGGCCCCGCGCTCGCGGCGGCGCTCGACGCCCCGCGCACGACCGTGCTCGCGCTCCGGATCGACCGCGCCCGCTCGCTCGCCGCGCACCGGCGCGCCTGGGACCGCGCTCGCGCCGCGCTCGGAGCCGACGCGTGACGCTCGCCGCGCACGTCACCGGCGACGGGCCGGGGCTGGTCCTGCTGCACGGCTTCACCGGCAGCGCCGCCGCCTGGGGCGCGCACCTGGGTGCGTTCGCCACCGGCCGTCGCGTGATCGCGGTCGACCTCCCCGGGCACGGCGGGTCGCCCGCACCGGACGGCGGGCTCTGGGACGTCGCGGACGCCGTGGCGACGACCGTGGCCCGATGCGGCGTCGACCGCGCCGACTGGCTCGGGTACTCGCTCGGCGGGCGCGTCGCGATGCACGTGGCGCTCCGCCACCCGGATCGCATCGACCGGCTGGTGCTCGAGAGCGCCTCGCCCGGCCTCGACGACGCCGCGGCCCGCACGGCGCGCGCCGCCGACGACGACGCGCTCGCCGACACGCTCGAGCGCGACGGGCTCACGGCGTTCGTCGACCGCTGGCTCGCGCAGCCGCTCTTCGCCTCGCAGGCCCGGCTGCCGGCGCCGGTGCGGGCCGCCGAGCGCGCGCGACGCCTCGCCGCGTCCCCGGCCGGGCTCGCGGCCGCGCTGCGCGCCATGAGCGTCGGGCGGCAGGAGCCGCTGCTCGCGTGGCTCGCGCACGTGCGGCGCCCCACCCTGCTGCTGGCCGGCGCCGACGACGCTGCATATCGCGCCCACGCCGCCCGCATGGCCGCCGTGCTCCCCGACGCACGGATCGTCGTCGTGCCGGCGGCCGGCCACACGACGCATCTCGAGAACCCCGCCGCCTTCCGCGCCGCGGTCGACGTCTTCCTCGCGCCCGCGTCGTCCCGCGCCGGAGCGGCCTGACCCCCACGAGGAGACCCGCCCCATGTCGATCGCCTGGACGACCAGCCGCCACTACGAGGACATCCGCTACGAGACCGCGGAGGGGATCGCGAAGATCACGATCAACCGCCCCGAGGTCCGCAACGCGTTCCGCCCGAAGACGCTGACGGAGCTGGCCGACGCCTTCACCACCGCGCGCGAGGACGCCGGCGTCGGCGTGATCGTCTTCACGGGCGAAGGCCCCCACGCCTTCTGCTCCGGCGGCGACCAGCGCGTGCGCGGCAATGCCGGCTACGTCGACGACCGCGGCGTGCCGCGGCTCAACGTCCTCGACCTGCAGCGGCAGATCCGCACGCTGCCGAAGCCGGTGATCGCGATGGTGGCCGGCTACGCGATCGGCGGCGGGCACGTGCTGCACGTCGTCTGCGACCTCACGATCGCGGCCGAGAACGCGGTCTTCGGGCAGACCGGGCCGCGCGTCGGCAGCTTCGACGGCGGCTACGGCGCCACGTACCTGGCGCGCATCGTCGGCCACAAGAAGGCGCGGGAGATCTGGTACCTCTGCGAGCAGTACGACGCGCGCGAGGCGCTGGCGATGGGGCTCGTCAACAAGGTGGTCCCGCTCGCGCGGCTCGAGGAGGAGACGATGGCGTGGTGCCGGAAGATCCTCGCCAACAGCCCGCTCGCGATCCGGTGCCTGAAGGCGTCGTTCAACGCCGACACCGACGGGCTGGCGGGCGTCCAGGAGCTGGCCGGCAATGCGACGCTCCTCTACTACATGTCGGAGGAGGCGCAGGAGGGGAAGAACGCGTTCCTCGAGAAGCGCCGCCCCGACTTCTCGAAGTTCCCGCGCCTCCCGTGACCACGGCCCGCGCGCTGCTCCTCGCGACGCGGCCGCGCACGCTGCCCGCGGCCGTGGTGCCGGTGCTGGTCGGCACCGCGGTGGCCGCGCGCGCGGGACACGCGCGCCCGGGGATCGCGGCCGCGGCGCTGGGCGGCGCCCTCCTCCTCCAGATCGGCACCAACCTCGTGAACGACTGGGGCGACTTCCGCCGCGGCGCCGACGGTCCGGACCGGCTCGGGCCGACGCGCGTCGCGCAGGCGGGGCTGCTCACGCCCGGACAGGTGCTCGCGGCCGGGCTCGGCGCGTTCGCCGGCGCGGCGACGCTCGGCGTGCTCCTGATCGCGCAGGCGGGATGGCCGGTGGTGTGGATCGGCGTCGCGTCGATCGCGGCCGGCATCGCGTACACCGCCGGCCCGTGGCCGCTCGCCTACCACGGGCTCGGCGAGGCGTTCGTGTTCGCGTTCTTCGGTCCGGTGGCGGTGTGCGGGACCGAGCTGGTCCAGGCCGGACGGGTGAGCGGGCTCGCCGTCGCGGCCGCGGTGCCGGTCGGCTGCCTCGCCACCGCCATCATTCTCGTGAACAACGTGCGCGACGTCGACGGGGACCGGCGCGCGCACAAGCGGACGCTGGTGGTGCGGCTCGGGCGGCAGGCGGGGCGCGGACTCTACGCCGGCATGCTGGCGCTCGCGTTCGCGGCCGCGGTCGGCATCGCGGCGACCGCGCCGATGGTCCTGCTGGCGCTCCTGGCCGCGCCGCTCGCGCGCGCGCCGCTCCTCGCCGTCCTCCGCGCCACCGACGGTCCGTCGCTGAACGCGGCGCTCGCGGCGACGGCGCGCCTGCACCTCGCCTTCGGGGCGCTGCTGGCGATCGGCCTCGCATGGTGACGATCCGCCGCCTGCGCGTGGTGCCGTGGGCCATCCCGCTGCTGGTGCCGCTCGCCACCGCGCGCGGACCGGTGACGGAGCGGCGCGGCGTCCTCGTCCGGCTCGACGCCGACGGCGCCCTGCACGGCATCGGCGAAGCCGCGCCGCACCCGGCCGACGCCGCGGCCGCGTGGCGCGACGCCGCGCACGCGCTCGCCGGCGCGGGCGCATGGCTCGTCGGCGCGAGCCTCGACCATCTGGACGTGCTCCTCGCCCGCGTGGCGACGCTGCCGCGTGCCGCGGCCGCCGGCCTCGACGTGGCGCTGCACGATCTCGCGGCTCGCGCGGCCGGACGGCCGGTGGCGGCGCTGCTCGCCGGGCGCCCGCGGCCGGCGGTCGAGACCAGCGCGCTGCTCGACGACGACGGTGCCGCCGACGCGGCCGCGCGCGGCTTCCGGTACGCCAAGCTGAAGGTCGGCCCCGACCTGCCGCGCACCGTCGACCGCTTCGCGGCGGCCCACGCCACCGCCCCGTCGCTCGGGCTCCGCGCCGACGCCAACGGCGCGTGGGACGTCGCCACCGCGGTCGCCGCCGCGCGCGCGCTCGCACCACTCGGCCTCGACTGGCTCGAGCAGCCGGTCGCCGACCCGGCGGCGCTGGCCGTCGTGCGGCGCGACGGCGCCGTCCGGGTCGCCGCGGACGAGTCCGTCACCGGCCCCGACGCCGTATGCCGCCTCGCCGACGTGGGCGCCGCCGACGTCGTGGTCCTCAAGCTCGTTCAGGTGGGCGGCCTCGCCGCCGCCCGCGCGACCGCGGCCGCAGCCGCCGCCCGCGGCCTCGACGTCACGGTCACGACGGCGCTCGATACCACGCTCGGCACCGCCGCGGCGCTGCACCTGGCCGCGGCGCTGCCGGCGCCGCCGCGGCCATGCGGGCTCGCGACCGCGCGCCTGCTGGCCGGCGACCTGGACGCCCCCACGCTCGGCGACGGGCCGACGATGGCGCTGCCCGAAGGCCCGGGGCTCGGCGTCACCGTCGACCCCGCGGCGCTCGCCCGCTGGCGCGTCGCGGAGGACGCGTGATCGTCCCCGACTGGCTGGATCGCGCCGCCGCGTTGCGGCCGGCGCACCCCGCGCTCGTCGTCGACGACGAGACGGTGTCGTTCGCAACGCTGGCCGCGCGCGTGGCGGTCCGCGCCCGCGCCCTCCGCGCGGCGGGAGTGACCGGCGGCGGCCGCG
>Ga0335069_10002340_pt1 | contig 29292 bp, 24 predicted proteins | sample Lox_Sample_11_FD_206714 | JGI IMG/M metagenome (GOLD analysis project Ga0335069, IMG submission 206714) | Soil microbial communities from Loxahatchee National Wildlife Refuge, Florida, United States - Lox_Sample_1.1 | ecosystem: Environmental > Terrestrial > Soil > Wetlands | place: USA...
ATTTAAAGACTTAAACGCTCAGGACATCAAGACCTTCGAGGATATCAAAAAGGTCCCCTTCACGTACAAGGAAGAGCTGCGCAAGTGGCAGGAGAACGTGGAGCCATTTCCGTATGGCGGGCTTCTGGGAGTACCCATCGAACAGGTGTCCACTTTCAGACAAACGAGTGGTACCACTGGTAGACCGGTCTACGTGCCCGAAACCTACGAGAGCTGGCAGTGGAGGGTTGAATCATGGTGCCATATACTCTGGATGGCCGGATTCAGGCCGAGACACAGGGTCTTTCTTCCTTTCGGGTACAACGTGTACGTCGCATTCTGGGAGGCACACTACGCCGCGGAGAAACTGGGATGTGAGGTTATACCGGGTGGCGCGCTCGATACCAAGGGGAGGGTGAACAAAATCATCGAACTCAAGGCAAATGCCATGACAGGCACGCCCACGTATACCCTGAACATAGCGCAGGAGGCCATCGGCATGGGTATTGACCCGAAATCGCTCGGAATCGAGCGGATCCTCGGCGCCGGAGAACCGTTGCCGGAGGCGACAAGAAAACGGATTGAGGAAATATATGGTTGCAAGATGTACGACCACATCGGCAGCACGGAGACCTGCGGATTCGCCGGCATGTGTGAGGCCCAGAAAGGCCTTCACAATATAGAACCGTTGTTTCTCGTGGAACTGCTCGACCGTGACACCCTGTCTAAGGAAGTGGCCGAAGGCGAACAGGGGGTGCTCGTTATCACCCCGCTCGGCAGACACTCTTTCCCGGTGATCAGGTTCAACACGAATGATGTGGCCGTCAAAGGACCGTCAACCTGCGAGTGCGGCAGGACCTCCTCAAAATTGATGGAGATCGTGGGCAGGGTCGATGATATTACCAAGATACGCGGTGTTCTCTTTTCTCCCAAGACTGTTGAGCAGCTTGTGCGGAGCGAATTCCCTGAGATTGTCGAATACGAGCTTGTAGTAACGCGCGAAGGCGTCATGGACAAGATGCTGGCGAGGATCGAGGTCGATCCGGTGCTTTCGACTGATGAGGCGGGGGCCGTTGCTTCACGGTTCGGCGAAAGACATAAGGTAAAGACGAATCTGTCATGCACGGTCAAGATTGAGCCCCAGGGCACGCTACCCAGGTACGATCTGAAGGCCAAACGATTCAAAGATATGAGAGGTGCACACTAATGGACGAGATCAGGAAAGAGATAGCAAATCTTCAGATGAGCGCCGAGAGATTGAAGTCCCTGGCAGAGGATAATAACGCGATTCGCAAGAATGTTGAAATCATACTTACTTTCTTGTATATATTGAAGTTTATTACACCTAACGCGGATTGACAGATTAAGGGCGCGAAACAAGGATGCTTTAGGCCTTTAAGCCTTTTGCACGAATAGCGTGAGAGCATGGTAGCCTCGTAAGCGTTTGGGGCTTGCTAACAGAACTAATACCAAGGAGGTCAATATGTCGTTACAAGGGAAGCTAGCATTGGTGACGGGCGCTTCCATGCCCAAAGGGATTGGAAAGGCTATTGCCGTCACACTGGCAAAAGAAGGGGCGGATGTGGTGGTGACCGGTTTTAACAACATGGATGGCGTCAAGGCCGTGGCCGAAGAGATTAAGGGGCTGGGGCGGAGAAGCATGGCCCTCAGGATGAACGGAAGAGATTACGCGGACGTTAAGAAGGGCTTTGAGGCCATTAAGGCTGAGATGGGGCCCGTCAATATTCTCATCAACAACGCCGCGCAGATGCGCCGCATGGTGACCATAGCCAAGGCGACCGCCGAAGACTGGGATGCCGAGGTCAAACTCTGTTTGAATTCAGCCTTCTATTGCATCAAAGAGGCATGGCCCGACATGTGTGCAAACAAGTGGGGACGCGTCATCACCATGAGTTCAGTGGCTGGAATGCTCGGGGGGTACGGGCAGTCAAGCTATGCCGCAGCAAAGGCCGGTCTTGTGGGTCTTTCCAAATCCGTGGCTCTCGAGGGTGCTCGGTTCAACATTACCGCCAACACCGTAGTCATCGGAATAGCGAACACTGAGGCCTATTTCGAGCCGATACCGTTGGAAGTACGACAAAAAGTAGAGAAAAGAACGGCGCTCGGCAGGCCCGCTGAGCCGCAGGAAATCGCTGATGCCGTGGCGTTTACCGTCTCCGACAAGGCGGCGTACATGACGGGCGCCATCGTAAACATGATGGGTGGCGAGGACCTTTTCGTGTTCTAAGAGCGGTATCGGAACGGGGAGATTATCCCGTCCCAGGGTGTGCTGAACATGTAGCCGCGGACCTCTCTTTGTGAGAAGGGGGCCCTCGGTCCTCGCTAAAAAAGGGGATCTAATGATAAGGCCACACTTCATCCTTCCGGATGGAGTGTGGCCTATTTTATGGTCGGAAGTGGGAACGACCTACTAATACTGATACGACGTAGGCACCTTCTTTGCCTTTTCCTGTCCCTTCCAGTATTCAATGCGTTCATGGATATAAGCGAGCCAGCTATCTACGTCGGCTGACTTATGACCCTTGGAAATCAGGTCTTTCCTGAAGTCTTCCACAACGGGCTGCGAGGCTTTTACCCAGCGCGCACTTTCCGCATCCGGGAGATTTATGATCTGCCCGCCTTCTTTCTGGAAGAAGTCCTTGCCTTCAATGTCTATATTGTTCCATTCGACGGCCCACCGTTCGATGAATTCATTGGAGAAATCGGTGATGGTCTTCTGTACGTCCGGAGGAAGACTGTTCCACTTGTCTTTGTTCATGATCACGAAGAAACAATAGGCGCTTCCTATCTTCCAGGATGCCGTGACGTATTTGATGATTTCGCCCGTCTTAAAACCCTTCAAGGTTTCAAGGGGGAGCAGCGCGCCTTCGATGACGCTGCGTTTCAGTGAATCATAAAGGTCGGGTGTTTCGATGGGAATCGGCGTGCCTCCCAGGGCCTTCACGATATCACCGAGCCTGCCTGTACCTCTTAGTTTCAGACCCTTCAAGTCTTCGAGCGTCTTCACCGGTTTCTTAATGGTCTGTATCACGTTTATAGGTGATGTGCTGAGCATGAGCACATGATACTGGTCGAAGTCTTTGGGTTTGAACTTGTAGTAGAAATCATTGGCCACATGAGTCGCTATCCAGGCACTCGGAAATCCGACCGGCAACTCCATAATCTCCATGACCGGAAAACGTCCCCTGGTATACGAGCAGTTGGAGAGCCCGATATCGGCAACGCCCGATTCCACGCCGGCAGCGATCTTTGGCGCGCCAAGCAACGTACCGCCCGTGTACTGTGTTATCTCTACCTTACCGGCAAGTTTCTTGTTCAATTCTTCGGCATACTTGCCCATCATTACTGAATTCATGTGGGTAGGCGGGAAGTAATTTGCGAATTTGAGTTTGATGACATCCGCTGCATTACCAAAGGAAGACACGGATAGGAGCAATAAAACGGCAACAACCAGCGACAAAGTTTTCCTACTCATTTTTTGGTACCCCCTTTTAAATTTTAGTTTTGAGCGATACTCCTAATATCAAGACCGCGCACATGATATCCCGACACACCATAACGACTGAACCGCTAGGCTTCACCATGGCATGCTCATTTAAATAAAACGGATGGCAGCCAGGTGGCTAGTCCCGGGAAGAAAAAGAGAAGTCCCCAGACAAGAACAAGCGAGATGAGAAAAGGCATGACCCCCTTATATATTCTGCCCATAGGTTCCTTGGTGATGTTTTTCACCACGAACACGCAGACCGCCACAGGAGGAATAACCACGCCGATCATAACAACAACGCCGATGAGAATCCCGAACCAGATGGGATCGAAGCCGAGTTTCTGCACGGCGGGATAGAAGATGGGCGTAGCAAGGATCATGAATGCGAGGTCGTCGATGAACGATCCCCCTATCTCATAGACGAAGCAGATCATTATCATGACCACATAACGGTTGAGCGGCAGGGCGACCAGCCAATCGGCCGTCTTCTGGGGAATATTGGTTACGGCGATGAAATGACCGAGGATCGCCGAGCCGGCGATGAGCATGAGAATCATCCCTGCAGTCCGCAACGCCTCGGTAAGGGATTTGACGTACCCCCTGAAATTGAGAGTGCGCTTGGCTACAGCGAGAACCAGGATAGCAAAGGTGCCCACCGCGCCTGCCTCAGTAGGCGTGAAAAATCCAGCCATGATGCCGCCCACGACGATGACAAAGACAAGGAGGATCCAGCCGACTTCCGGCAGAGAGCGTACCCTTTCCCTCCACGTAGACCGCTCCGACTTGGGGGCGATGCCCGGATTTAGTTTTACCCATCCATAGATGATGCCCAAGAAAAGCAAGGCAATAATCAATCCGGGGATAATCCCGGCGAGGAAGAGTCGTCCGATTGACTGTTCCGTGAGGATACCGAATATGATGAGCACAACGCTCGGGGGTATGATACAACCCAGCGTGCCCACCGTTGCAACGATACCGGTGGAAAGTCTTCTGTCGTAACCAAAACGGTCCATCTCAGGTATGGCCACGCTCGCAAATGTTGCCGAGGTGGCAGCTGATGAACCGCAAATGGCCTTAAAGCCGGTTGCCCCGAGCACCGTGGCCATGGCAAGACCGCCGGGGACATGCCCTACGAACCTGTGCGCCGCATTGTAGAGTCTGACCGCGATCCCGGCATTAAAGCCGATTTGGCCCATGAGAATAAAGAGAGGGAAGACCGTGTATCCGTAATTTGTAATGACATCGAAAACGTCCCTGCCCACGAGCTGCATTGCCGGTCGGAAGCCGTTCAGGTATGCGAAACCCACAAACCCCATGAGCGCCATGGCGAAGCCTAATTCGATGCCTGTTGCAAAAAGAACAAGGAGGAGAACAAGAGCGATTACGCCGACGGTTATCTCATTCATATTGGCCCCTCCATATTTTTACGATGTCGAAGATAAATACAAGGCATTCCAGGAAACAGCAGATCCCCACCCCGTAGGCAATTGGAAAAAAAGGAATTTTCAGTGTGGAGGAAACCTCCCCGGAGGCGTGCAATTCCACGCCGACCATGATGAGGTTATATCCGATAACCATGAACAGGATGAGGCAAAAGACGCGTGTCAGTGTGTTCATTATCGCCCTGGGCCTTTTGGAAAGCTTCTCGAGGAGGATTTCCATATAAACGTGTCCCCGGTCGAGCGACACCATGGGGATCGTGAAACCTATGACGACGGCGAGCGCCAGCGCCACCATCTCATAAGTACCCAAGATTGGGTAACCGAGAGCCCGCATGATCACGTCAGCCACAGTCAGAAACATCATAAGACTCAAGGCTGCACCGCCGATAAAACTGAGAACCTTATATAATACCCTGAAGAAATTGCTTGATAGATCTCCCATAATTACACCACCCTGTATGATTAATTACCTGTCTGCAACACTTTTCGCGTCAGCACTTCTTCAACAAATATCCTGTACAAAACCGAGTATTGATTCACCCCTCCTTTCAAGTTTATCTGCGTGTTCAACCCCCACGCTCGCCCATAGAGAAATTAAAGCAGTATCTATTGAGAAGCCATCCACCCTTCTCTCATAGAGCAGAGGGCAGACCTCAAACCGGGTCTTGTTCGGTCCCGCGCAAAGAAACAGGCGCCATTTCGTCTTCCGAGAATAATTGAGTGAGCGTATTCATTATATGGGGCCAAACCTGTGTGTCTTCTTACTAAGTTGTCCATACAGTGAAATAGATAGTCATTGAATGATATTATCACTTCCAGAGCTTTTGTCAAGAAAAAACGCATCATAGACAAACTCCTGAAAGGGAAGCACGTCGAAGAGTGGCACTGGCTTAAGAGAGTAGTCCGGGCGGCACCCTCCTGCAACAAATCTTACCTTGTTTCCCCCGTATACCCCATTTCCCTGGAGATGGCAAAAGCCGCTGCCGTAACCTCCTTGATCATGTTCTTGAGGTCCTTGGAGACTACCGACGAAGCGATGAAGGCGACGCCGATGGCCGCTATGACCTTTCCGGTAAAATCACGGATCGGGGCCGCTACTCCCCCGATGCCTTCTAGCGCTGTCTCCATATCCACTTCGTAACCTCGCTCTCGCACGAGTGCGAGCAGCTTGGCAAACTCTTCTCTGCTTGTGATCGATTTCTTGGTCGTGGCTGTGAGCGGGCTTTTTTGCAACAGTCTTTTTACTTCGCTATCAGGCAGGTATGCCATGAGTACCGGCCCAAGCAGCCCCCAATAGGGAGGCCGCCGTGTGCCGATCTTTGAGGTGAAACTGATCGGATTTCGCGGATCTTCCCTTTTGTCAACGTAGAGGACTTCGTCATTGTCGAGTATCCCGAGGAATATTGTTTTGCCGAGCTTCTGATGGAGTTGCCCCAAATATGGGGAGGACGTTTTTCTTAAGGAGAAGGAGTAGAAGACCACGCTACCCAGTTCGAATAATCTCAAGCCCAAGGAGTATCGCTTCGATTCAGGATCTTGCCTCAGGAAATCGTATTTCAAGAGCGTGGAGCAGAGTCTCAACACCGTAGCCCTCGGCAAGTCCAACGTCTCTGCGAGTTGTGCCAGGCTCTGCGCCTGCTCTTCCATACTAAAGGCAAGCATTATCTGCAGAGCTCTTTCCAACGACCTGTTGTAGAAGGCTTCTTCCTTATCGCGTTCCATGATGTTTCACCTGGTGAAATGGCTTTTCATACAATTAGCAGGAAACGCCGCGGTTTGTCAAGAGAAATTGCTGTATATCATGGTTGACGATGTCATATATAATACTGCCCCGAAAATGCAACGAGTTTTTCTTGTCATTATGTTTTGACAAAGAAAAAATGAAATGGTACTATCATGCAATGAACATTTATTTCATTAGATGGAACCAAAAGTTTTTCCTCAAATTATTGGGTGCAGCAACGCAAGGTTACCTGCTTCCTGTTTAAAGGCGTGCGCGTGAGAGGCGACCGCCTGCGCTTCGTGTCCCGGAGGAACCGCTATGGCGATAAAGGGCTTTACGGACTACGCGAAGGAGGATCGGGAAAAGTATAACAGGATGAGGTGGTGGCTTGGGATGACCTGGGGGGACATCTTTGACAAGGCCACGGATCTCTATCCCGGTAAAATCGGTCTCGTTGACGACACGGGCAGTTGGACTTACGGTGAACTTCGGGACAAGGTGGATCGCCTTGCCGTAAGCCTTATTAATCTTGGTGTCAAGCCGCTCGATTGGGTTCTTTTGCAGTTTCCCAACTGGCATGAATATGTTCTGGCGTTCTTTGCTATGCAGAAGATCGGCGCTCTGACAGTCCTGCTTATCCCAAGACACAACCAGTCCGAAGTCAATCACATGTGTGCCTTAACAAAACCGGTGGCCTGGGTGCTTCCGGGTCGGTACGGCAAGATGGATTATCAACCCGTGATCGACGATGTACTAAAAGAGAATGGCCAGCTCCGGCACATTATCCAATTACGAGACGGAAGAAACGAGAGGTATTTGAGCCTGACCGAGATGATAGAAAAAGCCGAAGTGACGGCGGAGAGCCTGCAAGTACTTAAGGACAGGCGGCCGGATCCAGACGAGGTTTCTCATATAATGCCGACAGGCGGCACGACCGGTCTTCCCAAAGCGAGCGTCAGGACGCATAACTCTTACATCACCAATGTGGAGTATCATTCAAGGGCCTGGGAAATTACGAGCGACGACACGATTCTCGTGGCCACGCCGGTAGGACACAGCATGGCAATGCATTGGGGTATCGGGGCTGCTTTCTTTAACTGTGCGAAGCTCGTGCTTATCGATTCGACCCGTCCCGAGGACCTCTGCGAGCGCATAGAGAAGGAAAGAGTCACGGCCATCCCTTCGGTCCCCGCCCTTATCACAAGGATCCTCAACATGGAAGGTCTCGAGAAGTATGACCTGACTTCTCTCAAGAAGATATCGATCGGAGGGGCTCCCAGTACACCTGAGCTTGTCCGTAGGGTTTATGAGAGACTCAAGTGCGTTTTCATTAACGGCTTCGGCTCTTCCGAGGGCACGAACATGTGCACGAGACCTGATGATCCTATGGATGTTATCTGCAACAGCGTCGGCAGACCCGCCTGTCCATATGACAGTATCAAGGTTATCGATGAAGCGGGGAGCGAAGTACCTTTCGGCGTTGAGGGGGAATTGGTATCCAAAGGTCCGGGCGTGTTCACGGGATATTTCGCGTCAGAAGAAGAGAACCGGGAGATCTTCACGCCTCAGGGATTTTTCAAAACAGGAGACAAGGCGCGAAAAGACCGCTTCGGAAATATCACCATAACGGGCAGGATCAAGGATATTATTAACCGCGGAGGCGAGAAGATCAGCGCGCTCGACATAGAAAACAGGATGTGTGACCATCCCGGTATCCGCGACGCTGCGGTCGTGGGTATGCCCGATCCGGTCCTCGGAGAAAGGATCTGCGCGTACGTGACCTTAAGGGCAGGCGCTGCGCTCTCAAGCGATGAGATCATCGCTTTCCTCAAAGCAAAGGGCGCATCGGTACAGCAACTCCCTGAGAGGATAGAGTTCTTGGACGAGTTGCCTGTGACCAAGGTAGGAAAGGTGGACAAGAAGGCATTGCGGGAAGACATTAAGAAACGGGTCGAGGGTTGACGGGGATATGTTTATTCCGCGCCGTCCAGTCCGGATGAGTCTAATAGGGCGGACCTTTCGGAACATGACCATCGCATGGACAGGGCACCTATCAGAAGCAGTAGTGGGTGTCGGCCATGGGGGTTAAAGCATAACGAGAATAAAACAAAGGAGGAGATGATATGAAGCGTTACACAAAGGCGTACATACCATACGGAGGTTACTACTCCACGCCGTTCAGTCGCTGGCAGGGCGGCATGCAGTACGACAATGCGATTGAACTGGGGGCAAACACTGCGAGAAGATGGTTTTTAGAGAAGCTGAAGAGGGACCCTGTGGCTATCGACTACCTGTTTGTAGGGAGCACTGTTGCCCAAAACCACTGGTTCTGCGCTCACAACTGGGCCGGGGCCATGCTGACAGACGACAAGAAATTTGTCCCGGGCCTCTTTGTCAATCAGGCTTGCTCCACATCCACCACGATTCTCAATCTCGCGGCCAAGGATCTGGAACTCGGCGTTTACGATATGGCGTTCGGACTCATGGCCGACCGATGCTCCAACGGGCCGCACACGACATGGGCTGATCCGTTGGGACCCGGAGGACAGCCGGAGAGAGAGGACTGGAACATGGACAACTTCAGCGGAACTCCCCGTCATCGTGCTGCTATGGTGCAGACCGCCGAGAACGTGGCGGCGGAGATGGGTATTACCAAAGAGGAATGCGATGTCGCAGTACTCAGGCGTTTCGAGCAATATCAGCAAGCCTTAAGCAATGATAGGGCGTTCCAGAAACGCTACATGTTTGCACCTGAGGTCACTGTGACCAAGAAGAAGAAAAAGCTCCTGGAAGAAGATGAAGGATGGACCCCGACAACGGCAGAAGGGCTTGCAAAACTAAAACCCGTTGTGGCCGGCGGGGTCTTAAGCTTCGGCGCGCAAACATTCCCTGCTGATGGCAATTGCGGTATTATCGTGACTACCCGGGACAAGGCCAAAGAGGTGAGCACAGACCCTAAAACTGAAATACAGATCGTTTCTTACGGTTTTGCCCGGGTCAAGCCAATGTTTATGCCATCCGCGCCGATCCCCGCCTCAGAAATGGCCCTCGCCAATGCGGAGTTAAAGATCAGCGACATAAAAGCGGTGAAGACCCATAACCCGTTTGCGGTAAACGACGTTGCCTTCGCCAAAAAGACCGGTTACGACCTCATGAAGATGAACAACAATGGATCGTCGCTGATCTACGGCCATCCGCAGGGCCCGACCATCGGTCGCGCCGTATGCGAGCTCATCGAAGAACTCGTGATCCTGGGCGGCGGATACGGCCTGGTCACGGGGTGCGCTGCGGGTGACACGGCAGCTGCGTTAATTCTCAAGGTTGGGTAGGTAAGACCAAAGAAGGATTGCCGATCGCAAGGGGGTAGACCCCCCTTGCGATCATGAAGATACGAGCGCCTTCCAAAATTCTCCCTGTTATTTGCATTCAAGGAAGAGGGCACAAGAACCGCTTGCACGTTGGCACTGCCAAAATGCCCGGTCTTCCCGGCCGGAATTGCAAGTCAGACCGTCTTCGCGTATAATCACTTCTGTTAAGCGACCCAGGACGAGTATGATAGAGAAGACCCTTGAGGATTTGAAAAGACTAGTACAGGTTTCACTGGGTGAGGTGGCGCCCGATCTTTTCGTAAAAGACGTAGACATTCTCGATGTTTTCAGTGGTAATATTTTCAAGGGTTGCATCTGGGTATACAAACACTGGATAGCCTACGTAGGCGAGAAAAAGCCTCGGACTGGAAATCAAACCGCGGTGATAGAGGGCGGGCAAAAGCTCGCCGTGCCGGGTTATGTGGACGGTCACGGTCACGCGGATCTTTTTTACAATCCATCCACCTTCGCGGAGTTTGCTGTAACCAGGGGGGCCACTACGGTTTTTTCCGATTCCCAGGATATGGTCGATTCAATAGGCGTTAAGGGCTTTGTCGAAGTATTGGGGGTGAGCAACGGATTCGCCTTGAAATACCTGTGGAGTGTTCCGGCTACCTACCCTCCCTATCCGGACGTAGAGGGTGGAGAACTATTCTCAATGGACGATATTCGTATGCTTTTTTCGAATTATCGGGAATGCGTGGCCATGAGTGAACTCTCTTCATGGGTCAGGATTTTGAGGCATGAGGAAAGCATACTTGAAAAGATGCTCATGGCCAGGTCACTGGGTAAGAACGTCGAAGGTCATACCCTTGGCGCTTCTTACGATAAATTGAATGCACTTGTCGCAGCGGGTATTACGTCGTGTCATGAGTCTATTACCATCGATGATTTGAAAAACAGGGTAAGACTCGGCCTGTATACGATGATCAGGCATGGCTCCATCAGGAGTGACCTGAAAGAACTGTGCACCGCGGCCAAAACGTTGCCCAAAGACTCATTGATGCTCGTGTCAGACGGCATGTTTGCCGATGATCTGTTGAAAAAAGGCTACATGGATTTCATCATTCAGGAGGCAATAGGAAACGGCCTGAGCCCGATTGATGCGATAAAAATGGCAACGTTGAATCCTGCGCGCTATCTTAAAGTGGACACAGAGGTTGGCAGCATCGCACCTGGAAGGGTAGCCGATATTCTTCTGCTCGACGACATTACTAACACTACGCCGGGCACTGTCATCGAAAAAGGAAGGATTGCCGCGAGGGATGGTGACCTGCTCATTCAATCAACCCCTTTCCCTGCCATGAGAAACAAACATAACCCTTTCGTCTTCGATAACATCCGAACTGATGAATTCCGGATTGAGCGCAGATTCGACGGTCCTGTTCCCGTGATTGATGTGAAGGACAAGACCGTGACGGGCAGGGTCGATCTGGTTCTCGATGGCGGAAGGTATCTTCTGCCTGAGAAGGCTCATGACGTGAGAGGGGCCCTGTATACGCGAAGGGACAAAAAACACTGGGGCAGGGGATTCGTGAGGGGATTAGGCGCATCCATAGGGGGTATCGCTACGAGCGTGGCGCACGAGACTCACGGGTTGCTCGTTCTCGGTTTTGACGACGAGGACATGGCGAAAGCGGCGAACGCCGTGCTCGACATGGGTGGAGGCATCGCGCTTGCAGATCAGGGAAAAATGATATATAAATTGGACTTGCCGATCGGTGCTACCATGTCTCATTTGAAGATAAAGGACGTGGCCGAAAGGATAACCGCGGTGAATGATATCATGAAGGATAGAGGAAGCGCGCTCCAGGACCCATTCTTGACGATCACCTACCTGACGCTTACGACCATCATAGAACTGAGGCTAACCGTCTCCGGTGTATACGACGTGAAGAAGGCCGCTATCGTATTTTGAAAAAGAAGAAGAACCTAAAGAAAAGACCGCGCTACGTTTACCTTGCGTGGCTCATCATCTGCTCGCTTATACTTCTTTCGGCCGGTACTATCGGGTACCTTCTAAACGGTATACCCTCCGTGAACGTGCTCAAGCATCTGGAAAACAAACCGGTAAGCAGCGTCTACGATACTAATGACCGGCTCGCGTATCTTTTCGTGCCTGACGAGCGCATCTATGTCCCCTACAATGCCATTCCGCAGCACGTGAAGGACGCCTTTCTGGCAGCGGAAGATGCTGAATTCTTCAAACACGGGGCTGTGGATCCTCTCGGGATCATCAGGGCCCTCGTGAAGAACGTGGCCTATGGGAAGCTCGCCCAGGGTGGGAGCACGATCACGCAGCAGGTCATCAAGTCCCTCATACTGGGGCCTGAAAAGAGCATGGCGAGGAAAGCCAAAGAGGCTATCCTCGCATATCGCCTGGAGAATTCCCTGACAAAAAAAGAGATCCTCAATCTCTATCTGAATAATGTGTATATGGGGCAGGGCGTATATGGTGTGGAAGCAGCGTCGCAGGTCTATTTCGGCAAACACGTATCAGAAATATCGAGGGCTGAATCGACCCTTCTCGCGGGAATTGTGCAGGCACCATCAAGATATACCCCGAAGAAACACCCCGGTAACGCCCGTATACGCCAGGAATACGTGATCAACCAGATGTTTGAGAAGGGTTTTATTAACGACAAGACAAGGAAGAATACATTAAAAGAGAAGGTGTCCATCAGGGAAGATGACGGGGTATTCTCGGGAAGTTACTACAAAGACTTCATCTATCACTACGTTGAGGAAAAATACGGCAGGGGTGTGCTCTCGCGTAAGGGGCTTAAAATCTACGCGGCCATTGACAGTGCGCTCCAGAAAACGGGCGAAGACGCAGTGAAGCGAGGGCTCACGGTCTATGAACAGAGACAGGGGCAATACGCGGTTTTGTTTCGGGTGGCAAGAGGAAGATGGGATAATTTTACGGATTCAGAGGAAAAGGACATCAAATTGACGGGACTTGAGAGCACAAAAATCTACAATCTCCTGATCTCGGAGCGGATAAAGGAAGGGTACCACGTCTATGCGGGCAAACAGAAGGGTACGCTGCAAATGAGCGTTTTTCCTTTTAGACCGGGCGATGTGGTCAAGGGCATGTACACGGGCACGGAAAAAAAAGGCGCCGGCTATACCTTTACGCCCGTTCGGACCCTTAAGGTCGAGGGGGCGCTCCTCTCAATGGATGTGTCCACGGGCTATGTCTACGCCATGATCGGGGGTAGAGATTTTGAGAAGAGTCCTTACAACAGGGCTGTATCTGCGAAAATACAGTCCGGAAGTGCCTTCAAACCTTTCATATACGTAACTGCACTCAAGAAAGGCTACGAACCGGACTCCATGATTGCCGATGAACCCAAACAGTACCCCATGGGTTCCGGAAAGACCTGGACGCCGAAGAACTACGACGGCAAATACCAGGGCCAGATAAGCGTGAAAGACGCCGTTGCCTATTCGAAAAATGCTGCTACGGTAAAACTGCTTGAAGATATAGGCATCGGCGCAGTCAAAGAAACTATGACTGAGCTCGGTATCGACGCACCCCTCGAAGACAATCTCTCCATCGCACTCGGCACATCGGGACTCACCCTTCTTGATCTCGTGAAAGGCTTCGCCGCGTTTGCCAACGGAGGAGAAAGAATAAGGCCCATCTTCATAAAGAGGATCGAGGATATACAGGGCAACGTGCTTGAAGAAAATGGGGTTGAGCGGGAAAGAGCCATCCCTGAGGACGTGGCGGCCAAGATGAATTACCTTTTGAAGGGCCCGGTTGAATATGGCACGGCCAAGGGGGTCGCCTCCAAGCTGGGATATCATATTGCAGGGAAAACCGGGACCACAAGTAATTATTATGACGCCCTCTTCATAGGTTACTCTCCGCGGATTGTGACGGGCGTCTGGGTTGGCTTCGATGAAAGATCCTCGCTTGGTAGAGGAGAGAGCGGTGCCCGCGTGTGTCTGCCTATATGGATGAGCTTCATGGCGTCGGCCCTTCCACGCTTTCCCTCGGATGATTTTGGCGCTCCCGCTGGCGCTGCGACAGACCCGAATCAGTATCTCCGCTAGATCATTTAGTGTTGTCATTTGCTCGCCAAAAGCGTTACACTAAGGTTCTATGAATTGAGCCCCATGAAAGGAGTCCTTATGAACTCGTTGTTAAAGACGGCCGGTATGATATGTTTTGGGATCCTGATCTCGTGCGTCTTTCGTTTGACGTGGGCCGCGGAGTGGACTTTATATTACCAGGCTGACACAGAAAAAGAGGGCCTGACGGTAACGGAGAGGTACTATATTGACACGTCAGCCGTTCAAAAACCGCAGAAAGAGATAGTGAGGTTCACGCAGAGGATGACCGCGACCTGGCCGGGACGCGAAGAAGCCGACAAGAAGATCACACGCATGGAGATCAACTGCTCTTCGCGTAGATACCGGGTTCTTTCCGCTACGGAATATGACGATGCGGGCAAGGCGCCGAACGAGGTTATAATTGACAATGCGCCATGGGCTTCTTTTACCCTCGATTCGGTCATGGGGATACTTCGTGATCAGCTTTGCTTTGAAAAGAAGCAACCGAAACCACAGGATAAGAGACCTGACAAAGAACCGGCAAAGTGACAGAATGGTGTTTGCGGGGCTTGCCTTTTGTTTGAAGCAGACTATTTTCCGATGCAAAACCGGCTGAATATTTCGGTGAGAATCTCTTCCTTGCAGGCCTCGCCCGTGATCTCCCCAAGGTGATCGATCGCTTCGCGAAGCTCCAGGGCCATAAATTCCATGGGGTCGCCATGCTCTTTGAGAACGAGTGTTCTTTCGATGTTCTCCCGCGCCCTCGCGAGAGCATCCCTGTGTCTCATGTTGGTGATGAGCAGAGCCTTGTCTTTTCTCGCTCCCCCCGTGAGTCTCTCAAAAATATGGTCTTTGAGTACATCGAGGCCAATGTCTTTGAGCGCCGATATTTCAATCCATTGGTATTCCTTAGAGGAAATCATATCTCTTTCGAGCAGTTGAGGCAGGTCCGTCTTGTTGATCACTACAAGACACTTTCTCTTGCCGATGGAGCGAAAGACCTCTTCGTCCTCGCATGAATACGGCTGCGAACCGTCGAGAAGCCAAATGATGAGGTCCGCCTCGGACACCTTTTGCCTTACCCGGTTGATCCCTTCTTCCTCGACTACGTTCGTTGGTTCCCTGATGCCCGCCGTGTCTATTATTCTTGTCTTGATGCCTTTCAAATAGAGCGTATCTTCGATAAGGTCGCGGGTGGTGCCGGCGAGGGGCGTGACAATCGCCCTGTCTTTGAGAAGGAGCGCATTGAAAAGGCTCGATTTGCCCACGTTAGTCCTGCCCGTGACGAGCACCTCGAAACCCTGCTTCATGGCCTGGCCCTCGTAGAAAGTATCAATGAGTCTTTGAATGTCGGTATTAATCTTCTTAAGAGGTCTGAAAGCAGCATCGAGATCCACATCGATATCCTCTTCTGGAAAGTCGATCAAGGCTTCTGTGGCCGCAAGGGCGTCCCGTAAGGCCCGCCCAAACCTTCGTATTTCTCTTGAAAGATCACCCCGAAGGTACTGTATTGCATAGTGAAGTTCCTCTTCGGTCTCGCTGTGAATGATATCGAGCACTGACTCTGCCTGGGCGAGGTCGATTCTTCCGTTGAGGAAAGCCCTTTTTGTGAATTCTCCCGGCTCGGCGAGACGTGCGCCATGTTCCAGGATAAGTTTCAATATGGCCTGTTGTACCCGATAACCCCCGTGGGCATGTATCTCAGTCATGTGTTCCCGGGTGTACGTGTGAGGCGCTTCCATAAAGGCGACCAACACCTGGTCAAGATCATCGCCGTGAGCCGGATCAGTGATGTGCCCCAGATAGAGCTTGTGCGAGATGAACTTTTTCCTTCGATTCTGCGGTTTAAAGACTTGTTTTCCGATAAGATGCGCGCGTTCGCCGCTTATCCGGATGATCCCGATTCCGCCCTGGCCGGATGGTGTGGAAATTGCGCAGATCGTATCAGCGTCTTCCATGAACTCCACGGGTATTCGCGCTATTCCCCGAGGGGGAGATGAGTACCTTTTTTGTGTGCCCCTCGCCCTCACTCTTGGTAGTAATATTCCGGTTGTGTTTAAAGAGGGTATGAATAATCCTTCTTTCGTAAGGGTTCAAGGGGTCCGTTTTTATTCCCTTACCGGTACGTTTAACCTTATTTGCCAGTTGCTTAGCCATGATAGTTAAATCTTTTTTACGCTTTTCTCTGTAACCATTTATATCTACTATTATTTTGAGATCTTGTTTGAACTTCTTTGCGATGGCGAGCCTCAGGATATGCTGAAGACTCTCAAGAATTTCGCCATCTTTGCCGATCAAGATATCCCCATCATTGCACTGGATAAGAAAGAGTATCCTGTCAAGCTTCTCGCTGATCTGGGAGACCTTTACGTTCAGGGACAACCCGAAGCGCTCACCGAACTCGTTCAGGAACTTTATGCCGAATTCCTCAGGCGAATCCTGCTGTTTATCCTTGATCCTTGCAGTAATCCTCACTTTTTTGGTTCCGAGTAGCCCCAGTATACCCTTGGTATCCACCTCCCTCACCTCAATGTCGAGGTCTCTTTCGTCGGCGCCAAGTTCCAGAGAAGCCTTTTTGATAGCCTCTTCGTAGGTTTTTCCTTCGACTTCAATAAACTCCATATGGCCTCCTTACGTCACCTTCTTGTTGATGTAATACTGCTGTCCGATTGAGATTACATTATTGACCAACCAGTAGAGCACAAGTCCTGATGAGAAGTTCCAGAATATGAAGGTAAAAACAATGGGCATGAGGAGCATCATTTTTTCCTGCATCGGATCAACGGCGGCCGTTGGGGTCATTTTTTGTTGAATGAATTGTGTTACTCCCATAATTAACGGGAGAATTCTCACAGGGATCACCCAGCCGGCTACGGGGAAGGAGAACAGGTCCTCGGGCGCGGAAAGGTCATTGATCCAGAGCATAAAGGGGGCGTGACGAAGCTCGATTGCCCCGCAAAGGCCCTTGTAAAGGGCGAAAAAGACCGGTAACTGAATGATCATGGGGAGACACCCGCCCATGGGATTGACGCCCCGCGTCCGATAGATGTCCATCATTTCCTGGTTCAGTTTTTGTTTGTCGTTCGGGTATTTTTCTTTGAGCTTCTTGACCAGCGGCTGCAATTCTTGCATCTTCTTCATGCTCTTATAGCTTTTCACGCTTAACGGGTAAAAGATTATCTTGATAAGTATGGTAAGGAGGATGATATCGATGCCGTAGTTATGGGTGACTCGATTTGAGAGGTTGAGTCCCAGTATAAGCGGTTTGGCGATAATATCGAACCATCCGAAGTAAACGATCTTCTCGGCATGCACGTTAAGACTCTGCAGAACGCTTGACTGTTTCGGACCAAAATAGAGCTTGCCCATGAAAGCGCCTTTTTCCGCGCCGAGTCTCAGCACCGGTATCTGATTCTCCGTCTTGAGAATCGAAAGCTGAGGCTTGGTGTTACCCTCAGGAATAAAGAGGCAGGCAAAAAAGCCTTCGTCAAAACCGGCGTACGTATAATTCCTTTCAAATTGCTGAGTTTGATCAATTTTGGTTATCTGCTCGAGCTTACCGTTATACACAAGTGGACCCTTAAAGATTAAGCTCGACTCCTTCTTGGTGTCGAGCAGGGCCAAATCGTAGTACACGGTGTCGGCAGTAGGCGCTTCGGGTTCTATTTTCACGTCGATGACGTAATTATCCGGATAAAACGTATACGTTTTTTTGATTTTACTGCCGTTCTCAAGGGTGCCCGAGAGCGTTATCGTTTCGGGCTTGTCCTTAACCGTTACGCTTTCTTTGTCGGCTTGAAAATAGGTGGCGTCGCTTGCCGCTGAAGCTCCAGCGGCCGGTCTCAGAGACGCTTGAGGTATGTAAACATAGGGTTTGATGTCTTCAACGAGTTCCTTGCTGCTCGTGCCCTTTACCGTCTCTCTGTATTTCTTGAGCTTCACACTGATGATGCCCCCGCCCAGATCACCGAGCGTCACTTTCAGATAAGGCGTCTCTGCGGTAAAGGTCCTTCCTATCTTTTTTTCCACCTTGGAGACAGATTCCGTTTTTGTCGGGAACGCTTTTTGGGTCTGTGTTTCTTTTTTTGTTTCCTTAATCTCGTTCTTCTGATCCTTTGAAAGGGGCTCAGTCTGGGTCTGGGTCTGTGCGGGAGGCTGCTTTTGAGTTTCCTTGGGTATAAAGTAAGCCTGATACACAAAAATCAGAACCATGATTAATCCCAGTGCCACTATAGTGCGTTTGTCCATTCGATACCTCCGTTATTTCACCGGATCGTATCCGCCAGGAAACAAGGGATTGCACTTGAGAATCCTCCTCAAACCTAACAGAATACCCTTCCAGATGCCTTTCTTTTCAATTGCTTCAGCCGTGTAACAGGAACAGGTGGGATAAAACCTGCATTCGGTGGGAACATAAGGCGAGATCAATATTCCGTAAAGCTTTATCAGATAAACCGCGATTGTTTTCATGATGTAATAGTTCTGTTCCCGGGCGCATTCCCTGTGTGAGATAGAGCGCTTATTTCCTTGCACACGGCCTCGAAATCGGGTCTTTGCGGCACTCTTTTCACCTTTACCAGATTGTCACAGCCATCCGCGAAAAGTTCTTTGCGCAATCGAAAGCATTCCTTTATTAACCGCTTCATCCTGTTTCTGATGACCGCTTTACCGACCTGTCTGCGAATGGCCACGGCGATCCGTTTCGATCCATACGTGTTTTTGCGAATGAGAAGGGAGAAGAGGGCTGTTTCTGAGCGCTTTACCCATTGCGCGCCACGGAAATCCCCCTTTTTGAGCCTTTCGTTCTTCTGAAAACGAAATACCGTGTCAGATACCATCAAAAAACTTTATACACCATAACTTTCAGTGCCGTAGGACTAAACGGTGAGACTCTTTCTCCCTTTTGCCCGCCTTCTTCGTATCACGTCTCTGCCCGAGGCAGTTCTCATTCTCACAAGGAAGCCGTGCGTCCGCTTTCTGCTTTTGTTGTGAGGTTGGTACGTCCTTTTCATAATCTTATCACCTCAATCAAATTTTGGAAGTATTACTAAACCATAAAAACTGAGAAGAGTCAATAAATACCGATGCATCGTGGCTATCATGGGCCACTGCCACACGCATGGCCGGGACATGGCGGGGATGAAAAAGAACGGGTGTTTCTGTTCGTTTCCATCAGGGGTCACTGATGGCGCGTTGACGCGTTCAACTAGTTGCTTTAGTTCTTGATTTTTAACGGAAAGAAATGTTACATTCACTCGATTTCATGGATTCTTAATGCTCGAAAGGAGTTTAAATGAAAAAGTATGAGCCTGACGCGATAAGAAATCTCGGCATATTTTCCCACGGAGGAGAAGGCAAGACGTCAATAGTGGAGGCCATGCTTTTTCTCGCAGGAGAGAATACGAGACTCGGCAGCGTGGACGACGGCACGTCCCTTATGGATTATGAACCTGAAGAAATAGAAAGAAAGATCACTATTTCGTCCTCCCTCGCCTGTTTTGAGTGGGGCAAGAATAAGATCAACCTGCTCGATACCCCGGGCGACGACAATTTTATCTCCGACGCCAAACTGTGTATGCGGGTTGTGGATGGCGCGATCATCGTAGTGAGCGCCGTTTCGGGGGTGAAAGTTCAGACCGAGAAAGTCTGGGAGTATGCCAACGAGTTCGCCGTACCGGTTTGTCTTCTCATTAACAAGCTGGATAGGGAAAGGGCCGATTTTGCGAGGACCTTAGAAGATATTCAGAAGAGTTTCAGCGACAAGACAGTTCTTGTTCTCCAGGTCCCCATGGGAATAGAAGAGGATTTTAAGGGGGTCATCGATCTTCTCTCTATGAAAGCGTGCGTGTATAAGAACGATCTTTCGGGCGGATTTGATATCGTCGATATTCCGCCGGAATATCTCGATGAGGCCAAAAAATATAGAGAAAAGCTTGTCGAGACTGCTGTAGAGATTGACGATGAGGTTATGGAGCGTTATCTGAACGGAGATGAGATCAAGGACGCCGAGGTGGAGCAATGTTTGAGGACAGGCATCTTTGCCCGCAAGATCGCACCGGTCATGTGTGTCTCCGCTGCAAAGAATATCGGCATCGGAAAGGCACTTGATGATATCGTGAAATACTTCCCGCCTCCCACGTATCGAAAAGAGGTGGAAGGTATTAATGTGAAGACCGGTGAAAAGATGGCGAAAGAAATGTCGGTCAGTAAACCCTTCAGTGCCTTCGTATTCAAAACATTTACGGACCCTTTTGCGGGCAAGCTCACCCTTTTCAGGGTCTATTCCGGAGAACTTCATCCGGATATGACCGTGTTGAATTCCACAAAGGATGAAAAAGAAAGAATCGGCCAGATCTTCTACCTTGTAGGCAAGAAACAAAAGCCCGCCGGCTTGGCTCAGGCAGGCGATATTGCCGTGGTTGCAAAACTCAAAGAGACAGGCACCGGCGACACCCTGTGTGATGAAAAAGCGCCTATCCGATATGAAAGCGTAACGCTTGCCTCCCCCGTTATATCATTTTCACTGCAGCCGAAAGCCAAAGGCGACGAAGATAAGCTCAATACGTCCCTTGCGCGACTCATCGAAGAAGATCAGACCATAAGGTATTCACGGGATGAACAGACAAAAGAGTTCATTCTCTCAGGCATGGGGCAGGTCCACATCGAAGTCATCGTTGAGAAGATGAAGCGGAAGTTCGGCGTGGAAGTCGAGCTGAAAGAGCCCAAAGTCCCTTACAAGGAAACCATCAAGGGAACAACCAAGGTACAGGGGAAGTATAAGAAGCAGTCGGGCGGCAAAGGACAGTACGGAGACACCTGGCTAGAAATCGGCCCGCTGCCCCGGGGCACGGGATTCGAATTTGTCGACAAGGTGGTCGGCGGTTCGGTTCCGAGGCAGTACATACCGGCCGTTGAAAAGGGTATTGTGGAAGCAATGAACCAGGGCATGCTCGCCGGTTATCCCGTAGTGGATTTTAGGGTGGCCCTTTACGACGGTTCCTATCACGACGTGGATTCATCGGAAATGGCGTTCAAAATCGCGGCATCCATGGGATTCAAAAAAGGTCTTGAGCAGTGTAAACCGGTCCTGCTCGAACCGATTATGAGAATAGAGGTTATCGTCCCCGATGAGAACATGGGTGATATCATGGGTGACATGAACTCCCGCAGAGGTAAGATTATAGGTGTTGAAAGCAGAGGAAACAACCAGGTGGTCAAGGCTACTGTGCCTATGGCGGAGATCCTGCGGTACGCACCTGACTTAAGATCAATGACAGGCGGCAGGGGAACCTTCACCATGGAATTTGATCATTACGAGGAAGTTCCCGGACAGATAGCAGAAAAAATCATTGAAGCAGCGAGAAAAGAAAAGGAATTGACTGAAAAGCAGTGAGAAACGTTTGAGTGTATAATGCCACGGGCGTAAGCATAGCGCCCACGGGCAAGAGATAGGCCATGAAATAATCGGTGTAATAGGGAAGGGTCCTGCTTAGGCAGGACCCTTCACGTTAGGCTATACGTGTTTACGAGGGAGTCGGAAGTGCGGGCTGTGATTCAGAGGGTGAAAGAGGCGCGTGTAGAAGTTAAGGGAAAGATCGTCGCGAGTATTGGGCCAGGGCTTCTTGTTCTGCTCGGCATTGCTCAAGCAGACACCTCCGTGGACATCCCATGGATGGTCGACAAGATCGTTCATTTGCGGATATTTGAGAGGGAAGATGGCAAGTTCGACAGTTCCGTCCTCGACGTCCGGGGAGAACTCCTGTTAGTGTCCCAATTTACCCTTTACGGCGATTGCTCGAAGGGTAGACGCCCATCATTTTCCCAGGCCATGGGAGCGGAAGAGGCGAGGGCGCTTTTTCAATTGTTCGTAGAGAAAGCGCGTGAAAAAGCGCTCCGCGTTGAGAGCGGCATTTTTCAGGCGCATATGGACGTTTCGCTTATCAACGAAGGCCCTGTCACGATCATTCTTGATTCCAAGTCATAGATAGAGGCGTGGCCCAAAAGGTTTTTTCTTTTCGGCGCGAGGTGGGGCACATTCATGTGCAACTCTTCCCACCGGCCATTCGCACAATTGGCCGAGGGCATGAAAAGCCGCAGCTTTTTTTCAGAAATAATTCCAAAAAAGACTTGTATTTTTCTTCGGTTTGTTTATATTTGAGTTCTATTAGGTACAACTTTGTTGAGCATAGCGAAGACATTATCCTATTTGCATCCTATACGCTTGTGTCCTTCATCAGCACTGTTTGTCAACATCGGTATGAAATCCGCTCACACGGAATCAAACTTCGACGCCACAGTGCTCAGGTATTGCAGATGCGAGAACCCTCGAGAGAGACGAGACCTTGATTATGATTGTGTTTTTAAGATGCTCAGCGGAATGGAATCACAGAAAAGGAGACCCTCATGTCGAATGATTTTGTTGGCGATCTCTCCAAGAAGAGACTCTTCGAGCTCATAAAGCCTCTACTGGATGAAAATTCATCCGGCATGCTGGCGATCAAGGGAGACAACGCGGGTGAACTTTATATAGAAGAGGGTAGCATTGTCCATGGCAAGACTGGTTCCTTCTCTGGAGAAGAAGCGATTCTTGCCATGATGGAATGGGATACAGGGTTTGCCTCGTTCGATCGGCAAGCCGCGATGGAAGAACAGACTGTATACATGCCTACCGAGCAACTGCTCGCCATATGGAGAAGTCGGGAGAACGAATGGGAGAGGATCAGGGAATTAATCCCCTCTTCCAACACCGTTTACCGGCTTTCTTTGGGCGACGGCTCCGAGGAGAAGCACATTAAGGCCATACAATGGAGCATTCTGGCCTTGTGCGACGGCACCAGGGCGGTTTCTGAGGTTGCCGCGGGGTTGAAATTACATATCTTTGAGACGTCTCAAATCATGTACAAAATGGTCCAGGACGGGCTTTTGGAGAAGGCGTCCGAAAAGGACATGGCCGAGACAGTGAAAACAAGACCGACCGTGCAGGGAGATTTTTTTGTTGTTTTTCAAACGGAGCTGACAAGGATCATTGGGCCGCTCGCCCCCATCATTATTGACGAGGCCCTTGAGGATTTCGGGGAGTCGAAAGACGCTTTTCCTCAGGATCGCCTCCACCTTTTTGTGGAGTCGGTGGGGGGACAGATCGCTGATACGTCGAAAAGAACCTCTTTTGTCAGACTCGTGATGGAGCCTTTTGTCGAGGAACTGAAATAAACCTTATGCGGGAGAATTCATTATGATGACCAAGGATAAGATATGGGAAGGACTACTATTCAGATTGATCATGGGAATTCTTGTCCCTGTCTTCCTGGCCTTCTTATGTATGGGGTGCATACTTTTTTTGAATGTAGATATCGGAAATTTTCATTTCGCAAGCGTCAAAGGCATCTGGCTTGACAGCGTGAACGAACTGGGAGCGGCGAGCCTCAAAGATTCTGCGAACCATGTGAACAAGTTAGGCGAAAAGCTTATCCAACAGCAGGCCGAAGACGTGGCCAGGCAACTTGAGATTTACATCAAATCTTTTCGGCGGGCCATGCCGGCGGAAAGGCTCTTTGCACATAGCGACGCAACGCTCACAGAAATCCTTACCCAGAAGGTCGGAGAGACGGGGTATATAGTGGTCTGTGATAACAACAACATTATCCGCTACCATCCTGATCCCGAATTCATGAATTCCGACGCGACTAAGTTGTACGATAAGCTGGGTCCGAGCTTTGTGAAAATCGTTAACGCTGCGATCGCCGGGGCCGGCGCAGGCGGCTATTATGAATGGACCGATACGAGTGGGAAGACAAGGGGTAAGTATTTGTGGATCACCCCGGTAAAGGGTACCAATTTTTCTATTGCCGCAACCGCCTGGACCGAGGAGTTTTCAAAACCATCGAGGGCCATCGAGGCGAGGATAAGCGACCTTACGCGTACGTATTCCGCACAGCACAACAAGAAATTCGCTCTTTTAATCTATGTTCTCATCGCCATCTTTCTTATCCTGTTTGCGGTGATTTATGTCTACTGTTTTTGGGTGATACGTCCGATCCGCCGTTTATCGGAGGCGGCCGATACGATCAGCATGGGCGATTTGAATGCGTCCATAGACGTAAAAGCCAGGGGTGAAGTCTTAATTCTCGCCCAGTCGATTGAAAGGATGCGGGCGAGCATTAAGATCGCCATCGACCGGCTCAAGAAGAAGAGATAGTGAGGGAGTTTCATTATCTGAAACGGGTTTTGGCGACCCAGGTTGTCAAAAACAGATGCACGCCCTATAATTGCAAAGGAAGCTCATTTCGTGCTTAAGCGATGAGAAGTATCGAAAGGAGGAGTGACATGTCAGAGGAAGAAAAAAAAGACAAAGGGATCAGTCGGCGCCAGTTCCTCAAAGGAACCGCTGTCGCCACAAGTGCCTTGACCGTCGCAAACCTCATTCCATCAGGCAGTGCATCCGCCAAGGCCAAAGGATACTCGATAAAGTGGAACAAGGAAGCCGATGTGGTCGTAATCGGAGCGGGCGCAACGGGACTCCCGGCTGCAATTGTGGCTCGCGAGGCCGGAGCTCGGGTGATCCTCGTGGAAGCGGCCTTTGACATCGGTGGTCACGCAATAACAAGCGGCGGTAATATTCCGCTCGGCGGCGGTACAAGCGTGCAGAAAAAGGCTGGCATCAAGGATTCGCCGGACATTCTCTTCGAGGATTTGACCGACTGGTCCGTTGTTCAGCCCAACGGATTTCCCGATTACCGGTACAACGATCGGGAGATCATCCGTGCCTTTGCCGACAACAGCGCTTCAAGCTTCGAATGGCTTCTGGCTCACGGGGTTGTCTTCGTCAACAGGGCCCCGGACACGCTCGGAGGAACCTCGGTGGGAAACTCGGTGCCCCGCGAGATGCACGCAGCGGCAATGGACTGGCCCATGGTCCAAACAGGCGTGCCCGCTGATTTTACCGTCAGGGCTACGACTTCTACCGGTAACGGGCTTATGAGGCCGCTGGAAGTAGCGGCCAAAAAGGCGGGTGTCCAGATCTTGCTTGAGCATAAGATGACGTCGATTTATCGCGAGGGGTCGAGCACGGGAAGGGTCCTCGGGGTGGCTGTGGACAATAAGGGCAAGAAGTTAAACATTCGGGCCAAAAAAGCCGTGATCATCGCCTCGGGTGGCTCCACAGGCAACGTGAATTTCCGGCGGATGTTCGATCCTCGCTTGACGGAAGAATATTGCGGCCTTTCAGGCATGCCCTGGTCGGACCAGGATGCGTCCGGTGAGCTTGCGGCCATGGCAATCGGGGCATCGCTCTGGGGGCTTTACAATCAGACCGGAGAATTCGGGTCGAATATTACCAAGCCCGGCACCATCGGATGCCAGTACAATTACCGGAACCTGCGGTGGATGCCTGGCAGCGCCGTGTTCAAACTTGCCCGGGCATCGGGATTGCCGGTTGCCGACTGGCAGAACCTTATTCTCGTCAACATGCTGGGCAAACGATTCTACGATGAGACTTCAGATCAGTTTACCGCGAACAATGCGGGACAGATAAATCCGTATGTACAGGGCAGTTATCTGAATGCGACCAATGTAAAGTACAGTCCAAGCAATTTCATTAATGCAGCACTTGCCGGGATCGGCGACGGGAAGAACGGCGGCGGCCCCATCTGGGCGATCTTTGACTCAGACGCTGTGGCGAGACAGAGATGGAGCCCGAATTCGCCAAACGTGGATTCAGACGCCGGTTTCTTTTTCAAAGCAGATTCAATCGCCGAACTGGCGGCTAAGATCGTTATGAAGTATCAGCGGGTTCCTATGCCGAGAGGCAATCTCGAAGAGACTGTGGCCAGATATAACTCATTCGTCGATGCAGGCAAGGACGAGGACTTCGGTAAACCCGCGCCTAAGTATAAGATTGCCAGGCCTCCCTTCTACGCGGGCTGGGCAACGCCTGTGGTCCACGATACCCGCGCCGGTTTAAGGATCAATGCCAAATGCCAGGTGCAGGACATGAACGGCCAGGTGATTCAGGGTCTTTATTGCGGCGGGGAATCGGCTGGAGGCTTCAGTCAACACGGCCTGGCCCGGGCCATATGTCAGGGGTACATAGCCGGCAAAAATGCAGCGCTGGAAAAGGCCATGTAGTTTATTGCCAAACGCATCCTGGAGAAAAGGCATGAAAAAAAGACTATTCGAATTATCCTGTATAGGCTCCCTCTTAGTCCTCATGGTTATCATGAGTCAGGCATGGTTCACAGGGGCCGGGGCGGCAACAACGGCTCCGACCGCGGCTCCGCAGGCCAACCCCCCCGCTTCTATGGATTCCCAAAAGGCCTGCCTCGATTGTCACGGGCCTTTCGACAAGCTCGCAACGGCAAGTCCCGGCTATCTGGCGCCGAGCGGCGAGAAGATCAACCCGCACCGGTTTGTGCCCCATGACTCGAAAGATGCGAAGGCGATTCCGGGGTGCACCAATTGCCACCAGGCCCATCCGCTTCCGCCCACGGCCGCCGCGCTTGCCGCCATTCCCAAGCCGGACGTAGAGTGGTGCTATACGTGTCATCACAAGAATAATTTTACGAATTGCGCGCAGTGTCACAATAAATAGCGGGTGAGCGATACCAAGATCTTGACAGACCGATAACCGGGAAGGGTTCAGTTCTTTCCTGTTATCTCTCAGTGACCACAGTCAGGGTGGAAGTATCGAGTATGGCGACTCTTATTTTTGTGAAATACCGGGGCGCTGGATTGGCAATCCCTTGCCACTTGAGCTTCATGAAAGCCTCGATTTGCGCCCTCTTCAGAGCAGTGAACGCGTGAAGCCTCTTATCCGACTGGATCTGACTAAGAGCAATGCGAAAGCTGCGCGATGGCAAAACCGATAAAGTGCTTTCGAGGAGCATGAGGAGCGGTTTGGTCACGATCTTTTCATCCCTTCATTGAAAAAACTTGACAGACAAGATCAATCATCTTAGCCTGTACACTGAAAGGCGTGATGGTGCTGTGCAGAAGAAGAAAAGAGACCTTCCAAAAATAGATATTTATCGGGCATGGTGCAAGGCCTGCGGGATTTGTGCGGCTTTTTGTCCCACAGGCGTTCTTGACCGCGACGAAGGCGGATATCCCTATGTTAAAGAGCCACAGAAATGCATTAACTGCGGCTGGTGCGAGATAAGATGCCCGGATTTTGCCATTACTGTGGAGAAGAAGAAAGAAGACGCAGGGCAGGTGAGAAACTGATTTGAAAAAGAAAGACCGGAAGGAACTGCTGCTTCAGGGGAATGAGGCAATCGTTGAAGGGGCCTTGCGGGCCGGATGCCGTTTCTTTGCCGGCTACCCCATTACCCCGGCTACAGAGATATCCGAGCTGTTGTCGGTCAGACTTCCCCGGGTGGACGGCACGTTTATTCAAATGGAGGACGAGATTGCGAGTCTCGGGGCTGTGATCGGCGCGTCGCTCGCGGGCGTCAAGTCGATGACTGCCACAAGCGGTCCAGGTTTTTCTCTTATGCAGGAGAACCTCGGTTTTGCCGTGATCACCGAAGTCCCCTGCGTTATCGTCAATGCCATGCGGGGTGGGCCGAGCACCGGTCTTCCCACGTCGCCCTCTCAAAGCGATGTGATGCAGGCGCGTTGGGGAACGCATGGCGATCACCCTGTCATCGCGCTTTGCCCTTCCACGGTCAGGGAGTGTTATGACCTGACTATCACTGCTTTCAATTTCTCGGAAAAATACCGCATTCCCGTGATTTTGCTTGTTGATGAGGTCGTGGCCCATATGCGGGAGAAGGTGAGTCTATCGGATCGCGAGGGGATGACGATCTTCAACAGGGTAAAGCCTACCGTGCCGCCCGAGTGGTACATTCCTTATGAGGATAATCCGAGGGGTGTGCCGGCCATGGCCGCCTTTGGGGACGGTTACCGGTACAACGTTACCGGGCTTACTCACGATGTAAGGGGTTTTCCAACTTCCAGGCCGGATGAGGTTGACCCGTTCATCAGAAGGCTCTTCAGAAAGATAAGCCAGAACTTTGCCGATCTGCAGATCGGGGAATTTTATGAAACCGATGACGCGGATATCACGATTATTGCCTATGGCTCAGTTGCCCGTTCGGCCAGGAGGGCCGTGCTTGATGCCCGCGCGCGGGGCGTGAAGGTGGGGCTTCTTAAGCTTAACACCTTATGGCCTTTCATGAGGACTCAGGTCGAACAGGCGCTCAAGACCTCCCGGATCGTCATCGTTCCTGAGATGAACATGGGACAGATATCAAGGGAGGTAAAACGGGTCAACAGGGACGGCACCAAAATCTTTACGATCAACAGAGTGGACGGGACTATCATAACACCTCAGGAGATTATGAACAGAATTAAGGAGGTTTCCTGATGGCCGAGGTTACCAAACTGATCCACAAGTACTTGAGACACGACAAGAAATTTCCCCACGTCTGGTGCCCCGGATGCGGTATAGGGATCATGCTCGGTTCGCTCATCCGGGCAATAGATGAGACAGGGTACAGTCAGGACGAAGTCGTTCTCGTATCGGGCATCGGCTGCACGGGCAGATTGCCGGTTTATGTGGATTTTAATACGCTCCATACCACCCACGGCAGGGCGCTCACCTTCGCGACCGGCGTGAAACTCGCAAAACCTGCGCTCAAAGTCATAGTGATCATGGGGGATGGCGATGCGGTTGCCATCGGAGGGAACCATTTCATCCACGCAGCCAGGAGAAACATCGACCTGACCGCCATTATCGTGAATAATAGCGTCTACGGCATGACAGGGGGCCAATATTCACCGACCACACCCTACGGGGCGAGGTCTGCCACCACGACTTACTCGAACGTGGAGCACGCTTTCAGCATATCGGAACTTGCCGTAACGGCAGGGGCCGCTTTTGTGGGCCGCGGGACCGTCTATCACGCAAAACTTCTGGACAGTCTCATGGTGCGTGCCTTCGCGAAAGTCGGGTTCTCCGTAGTTGAGGTCATCTCTCACTGCCACACGCAATACGGGAGACTTAACCGTCTGGGCTCAGCCGTTGAAATGATGCAGTGGCAGAGGGACCATGCCGTTCCCGTTGAAAAGGCGACACAGATGACGGGCGATGAGTTAAGAGACAAATTCCGCATTGGCGTGCTCGTTGAGAGAGACCTGCCCGCTTACGAGGAGGAATATGAAAAAGTGAGAAAATGGGCGAAACTGACGGAGAAGCCATAGCATGGGTTATCA
>Ga0335069_10002341_pt1 | contig 29281 bp, 29 predicted proteins | sample Lox_Sample_11_FD_206714 | JGI IMG/M metagenome (GOLD analysis project Ga0335069, IMG submission 206714) | Soil microbial communities from Loxahatchee National Wildlife Refuge, Florida, United States - Lox_Sample_1.1 | ecosystem: Environmental > Terrestrial > Soil > Wetlands | place: USA...
CCTGGCCGACATAGGTGCCGATGACACTCTGCTAACGGCGATCGCCTCCGCCAGACATTAGCCCGAAGGACGAAAATTCCGTCCCCATCCGGCAGCAGCGAACTGGTGTGTTAACATGACGTTACCGCGATTTCGTGGGCGCTTAACTCAGCGGTAGAGTGCCATCTTCACACGGTGGAAGTCATAGGTTCGAATCCTATAGCGCCCACCATCTTTAAAACACTTAGCTTGCCTTCCGTGCCGTTCCCGTGCCGTTCAGCGCAAGGCCCACGATTTTGCCGTGTGCTTCGCGCATGTCCGGCGTCACAGCGTCCCCGTAGATGTTCATGGTTGTGCGGATGTCCGCATGACGCATGAGCTTTTGCTGTACTCCTACCGGCGTACCAACCGAATCAAGCCACGTGCGATAGGTGTGCCGGAAAGAGTGGCTACGGAGGTGACCCAGGCCAGCGGAATCGGCTGCTCGCTGCAAGTTCTCTTTGACACCGGTGTATGACCAGGGCAGTTTGCCAAGCTGAAAAGGTGACGCAAAAACCCAATCCTCCGGGCCGGAGAACTTGGTTGTTTGCTTCCAGACCTTGAGCACCGCTAGCAGGTCTTCACAGATTGTGAGGGTCTTGCGCGAGTCATCCGTCTTCACATCGTCCACAACCTGTTGCACGATGCCGCGCTCCACCCTCAGTGTCCCGTCTAGCCAATTCACATCCGCCCACTTGAGCGCGAGTGCTTCACTGATGCGAAGACCGAAGCACACGCACGTGAGGGCCAACGTGTTGAATGGCTCTTCCAAATAGCGCAAAAGCAAGCGGAATTGCTCAACCGTGAGGCTACGCGGTTTCCGTATGCGCTTGGACGCGCCTTTCACCGTGACTAGGCTAATAGGGTTGACTTGCATTGGAATGTCTTGCTTCCACATCGCGTAATTCCACAGGGCATTTAGAATGCCGCGAATGTGAACCTTGCTTTTCGGAGCGAGTGGTTGAGCCTCAAGCCACATCTCCACAGGACGGGCCTGCAGGTCTGTGATCGGTGAGCCTCCCCACTTCGGGAGAATGTAAACGCTGAGCCACGATTCATAGCCGCCCCTTGTGTCGTGTCGCGTTGGCATCTTCTCCTTTCTGTATTGCTCAACCAACGTGCTCACGGTGGGTACGTTGGGCTCCGGTTGTGGTTTTGTTTCGAGCGCATCACGGAGAGGCTTGGCAGCCTTCCACGCATCAGCCTTGGTAGAGAACCGGCCCAACACCTTGGACCGCCGCTTCCCGTTGTCCCACCACCAAAAGCGCCAAGCTCTATCGCGTTTGTCTTGTACTATACTTCCCGTTCTAATTCTGCTGCTCAATGGAGCCTCCCAATCCCGCAGCAGACGCCGGGTTGAGCATAGCACTGTCCAGCTCGGATTTTAAGAACCTCCAGGTAACGCGCTTACAACCTGAGAGTGCGTGAGCGGGGATTGTGCCGTGCTTGGCCCATTTGAGGATGGTGCGGGGTTGGACCTTCAGGTATTGGGCGGCTTCTGTTGCTGTGAGCCATTCGCTTTCCACGTTGAAACTCCGTCTTCATCGGGTCCTCCCCTACCCGGTCAAATTCTTGATACTTAAATCCCCCTACTTTTTCGCGGCTCGTTTGGGGCCATACTTCCGCACAATCTCGGCCACTTCGTCCTTGTGTACCCACGCCTCAATTATCGAATAACCCAAGTCTCGGAGAACCGCGAAGCTGTGCCGCCCTTCGATGAAGCACAAAGCGTCTTCCTCATCGTCCTCACGTGTCACAGTTGTGGCCCACAATTCAACTTCCTTGCCACGGCCTACCCGCCGCTTTATCTCTTGATATCGAAACTTTGTATCCGGGTTGCGCCCTCCGAATTTAGGCACACGGTTGTATCGCCACGCTTTGTCCAGTTTCGCAACATCGAGGGGCACGAGCACACCCGTATCGCCCCACAAGTTGTTGACTCGTCTCGGCGGTACGAAACGGATTCGGCTCAGACGTTTTGACGGAGAATGCATAATGTTGAAATGAGTGCACATTATTGCAATTCGCGCTTCTAAGTGCCTTCCTTACGTCAAAAATACTAAAATCGAAAATTGTCTGTTCATGTACAAATATGATCCCGTGTGGGCTATTGGCGAGTGCTCGGCAAGATTTTTTGAAATTTACCGCTCCACCTCGCCCTTCCACCGCTCCACAGCCACGGCACTGCCGTCCATCACACTGGCGGCATACACTGCTGACCACTTGCCCGGAGCCAGGGCGAGCCTCACATGTTCGGTTCCATCTTTTGCGCTAACAAAGAGAACACCTCCGGTTGGAGTAACCCGCACCTCATCGGAGTAGACGTAGATTTCCCCGTCCTCTGACAAATCAGATTTCACGCACCAGTAATACCGTCCATAACTTGATGTTTCACTCATAGAAGGGCCTCCCCTTCAGCATGATAGCCAAGCCAGACACAGTGCTCCAACAGCTATTCTCACGGCTCTGTGTACCTTGGTGGGAATGGGAATTCCCTATTCCCTTTCCCACTTAAAAACACACATAGGTTTTCAATAATCACTGTGCAAACAAAGCACTTGAGCGGTGCGCGAACTGGCAAAAATTTGGGAATGGGAACGTGATTTTTCATTCCCAATTCCCAAAAATTTACGCGCTCGATACCACGCCCGTTCCTGATGTTGCCATGTAGAAGCAACCACCGTGATTGACCACTTGGCCGCATTCCACAGCGTCATCTCGCCAACGGTAAAACGTACTGTGTGCGCCTAGCTCTTTCGAGTACACCACCTCATCACCCGGCTTGAATCTGTGAAAGCAGTTCCGCGCCATGTGCACCATTGCCTTGGAGACTTTTTTCTCCGGCTCCGGGTCGGGCGGCTTCTCCGTCACAACCAACCCTTGGCCCGGTTCCCACTTCATGTATAGCTTTTCCATCTTGCCGTTGCGCGGATAGACTTCGTATTGCCGTGTGCTGTCCGCGTCCTCACGATTGGTTAGTGCAATCAAAACCACCGTCTCAACTTTGCGAGCGAGCACGGAGCTACCGTAAAGCGCATCCCGGCCAAAGTAGCGGTCATCTGCTTTCATCTTTGGCGCTCCAACTGTGGCGAGCACACAGACGTTGTGCTTGGTTGCCACACGCTGAAGTGCATCAATTTCCGGGCTGAGTACTTCCATCTTGAGCATGTTCTTTGACCACATATCCAAGCCTTCGATAAACCAGACTTGCACTCCGGGGTTATCCAAGATGAGCGATTCCAAAGCCTCAGCCGGACTCATTGCTTGCTGCGCTGTGCTCAATCGGATGATGCGGTCCCGGACTTCGGGCGGAAGTTTCATGTGACGCACAGTCCGCGCCATTGCCTTCTTACTTCTGTCGTGGAGCAGTGCGCGGTACTCGCGTGGTGTGCTCTTGTGTCCCCATACGTCCAGGCCATTGCGGACCTTTTCCAGCACAGTGAGCGCGAAATACGTTTTGCCCGCGCCGGATGGTGCGCCGATGAGTGACACCTCACCAAACGGACACCAACCCTCATGCGCTTCGGACAATGCGTCCACAAGGTAAAGCGTCTCTCCGTCCTCTTCCATCGGCTCCTCATCATCGAACGCGGCGGCGACATCCGCACCTTTGATGACTTTCCAGATGGTGGACCATTTGTAATCCAAGCGGTCCCATTTCTCGCGGTACAAGCCGGACTTGCAGAACTCGGCGTCAATCAGGAACGCGTTGTTATTGAATCGCCGTGCAAGGATGCCCACTAAGGCCATATCCGCAACGCTGTGATTGTCCGCGTAATCGCTCATGTCACCGGCCCACAGCTTTTCAAACCGTGCGGCCTCATCCGGCGCGGACACAGACACGCCCGGCTTTGTGACCGCCGCAACTTTGTCGCACAGTGCGTCAAGCTGTGCCTGCCGTGGCATTAGGTCTGCCGGTGTCTTGCTGAGATGCCTTCCGGTGTACACGAAGTAAAAGCCATCGGACTTAATCTCAATCTGTTTGCAACCGGGGATAGCTTTGACAATGACCTTGCGCTTGTTCTTGCGGTACTTCTCATCAAGGTCACCAACACCCAAGAGGTGACAGCCATCTCCCGAGTAGCTGTACTCCCCGTAGGTGTCCAGAGCAATGACAATCTCGCGGGACTCCGGCGTAAATTTCCCGGTCACCGCATCGCAGCACTCATCAATGTCCACGCCAAAGACGCCGTCCCCGAGCACGCACCCGACACCGGAGAAGTTAGACACCACGGCCACGCACTCCGCGTATGTACTCCAGGTGCTCGGCTCATTGCTCTCTGCTTTGCGTCCGTTTGGCTGATAGGGCACTTTCGTGGGCTTAGGTTTGCCGGGCACGTTCGTGAGTTTCCAGCACACCCACCGCTTTTGTTGCTTGAGGTCATCAATGGTGATGCTCATGGGCGCACCCGCTCTGCATCGCGCCGTCCACCGGCCACGCTGTCAACAATTTCCTTTGCCAGCTCTCGCGCACAATCCAGGCAGAGGACAAGCGGCTCCGGCGTGTTGAGCACAAGGACTACGTTTGCAGGTTTGAGACAGCGGAACGTCTCTCGGTCAGTGATTTTCTTTACAACGCGGTACTTCGCGGGACTCTTTGCATGAAACATCTTTCTACCACTCCGTTTCTCCTCCCCGGTGTTGTGTCTCACTTATCCGCCGCACTCTTGGTAATCGCCGTGTGGCTAGCGCGCTCTCCACGGCTTCCGTTGCCCACTTCTCCGGGCTGTAACACATCTCAAGTACGTCCTCAGACACGCTCCGCAATTCCGCAAACATTTCATCCGATAACTTGATGACAATTTGCTGCATTGACCGCCTCCCCGGAAAAAATCCGGGTGCCCTTTGTGCTCCCTACACTCGGAGCACCCGGTTCTTGAAGGGTCAGGAAACCCATGCGCGGCTGAAAAAAGTGGTGGTCCTGTCCGGGACTGGATTCCACCTTGCGGGGACCGCGCACGGCCCGTCCTGACAGCGGGCTCTTTGATTACCCCGCCGCATAACTGTTACGCAAGCGTGATTGCCTGGATAGCCTCCGAGCGGCGCACACGTCCGTCCGTCCTTCGGTAGCACAAAAGGATGACTTGTCCTTCAGTGGCCTTGGGTTGGTCGAGAATCTTTACGTTGATTCCGGAGCCGCCACGGTCACCAATGACGTAACCGGCCTTGAAGTTGCCAAAGAGGACCGGGGTTTTCGTGGTAGCAACGTTGGGCATGTTTCCGTCAAAAGTGACCGGATAACCGTGGAGGTAATCCTGTCCGTTCTCTCGGGTCCACACTGGAGCAAACAGGTTTGCGGCCATCTGCGCTTTGCGGATGACTACGCCCGCTGCCCGGTTCATCAGCCAACCCGCGCCGGGATGGTAAGCCGCGTTGAGTTTCCCCAACACGTCAAATGTGGCGGCCAACAGCTCGCTCGCGTAGCTGTCGGTGCCTGCCGCGACGCCGGTCACGCCGGTTCCGACGTTTCCAATAAGCCCCTGTGCTTGACCGGTGCCGGTACCGTTCACAAACAGGTTGCCCTCATACATCTGGAGAGCAAGTGTGAGGTCGGTGATTGCAAATTGCTGGAAGCTCGGAACGTCTTGTGCAAGCTCCCAAGAGATGGTGTGAGTAATACCCGCCATGAAAGCGGATAGCGTGAATTGAGCAAGAGTTGGGTTGGATTCCTGAAAGTAATTGTCAGCCGCGCCGGACTCGGCTTTACCTGCCGCAGTGCCGAAAGTGGACTGAGTAGGAATCTTGATGTCGCTAGCCGTGGGAATCACGGTAGCAATAGAGCGGACACCCATCTCCGTTGGAGCAAGCGGGACCGGTTGGCCTTCAACAAGAATTGGAACTGTATATCCACCGGCAGCATTGGACCCTTCATACATCGCGGCTCCAATCTGCTGACCGCTGCTTCCCAACCATGCGTAAAAGTCGTTGTAATAGTCCTCGCTTAGCACAACCGGAGCGTCCGGCGTGCGTGCGTAACCAACAGTTCCGCCATCCCGCGCCGGTGTGCCGGGAATGAGCATTCCGTTAACAAGGTGCTTGCGGATGGTGGACTGTTTTTCAATCTTGGCAATCTGAGCGCCAAGGTTGTGTGCCGCCGTCAACGCGATGTCGCACTCTTGTTGCTCACTTTCCGTAAGTGCACGGTTTGCATTCTCGGCAGCCTGGACGATGTTTTCCGCCTTCCTTACAGCAAAGGCGTGGTCTTTCTTAAGCTGGAATAAATTTGCCATTGTGATAAGTACCGGGCAGCTTTGGCTCACTTCTCCCCTGTGGCCGCTTTCCGGGTCCCGCTGCTCCGCCTTGTTACCGGGCTGTGCCGGGGAGCTTTCGGAGCTGACCCGCGCCGTTGCACGCGGGTAGGCGTCATTAGGTTGTGGCACATCGGCACGCCTCCCGTCCGCTTGTTCTATCGGACGCTATATCGTGCCCAACTCCGGCGCTTTCTCACCGGGCGGTTACTTCCAAAGTGTGGGCCGTGGACTCGATCACGGCCCGCGCCACAGATCGGAGTACAGCTTCACTCCGGGCCAGGCATTCAAAGTCAGTTCACCCGGTTGTCGGGAAGGCTCCAAAGACTCTTGAGCCATTCACACCAAGCGGAGCCGTAATCTTTGGGCGTCATCCGGTCCACTACGTAGCGCGAAAACTCCGGCAGAGCCGCCGCGCATATAGACGCGCTCTCCGCATCCGGCTCCGAACCCGCAACGCAAGCGCCGTCCACAAAGGCCAGCGTCCCGCAAAAAGAGAAGCCTTTTTGTTTCGCGTCACGCTCTTGGTCTTCCGTGAGCAATTTGTCTCCCGGCCTGCTCAAGTCCACAAGCAGGAATCCGCCCGTGATGCTGCCAAGTACCGCGCAAGAGATGTCCTTGCCCGCTAAGAATTGTTGTGCGTCAAGTCTGTCCATAATCGCCGTCCTCTTAGAAAGAGATTTTCGTGTCCTTGCCTTCGGAAGCCTTGAATGCTTTTTGGGCTTCACGCGCCGCCCGCTCTGCCTGTGGGTTTACTAACCACGGTTGGACCCACACTACGTCCTCTTGCGCTTCGCGGTCCCTCTGCCAAACGGCCACGCCAACCGGGACGGTCTTCTCCGTCCTCTCTAATTGCATGGCTTTTGCGGAGAGCGCAGGTAGACCCTCAAGTTTCGGAATTGCCAAGAGGTAGACCAAGTTTTCCGGAGTCATCAGGACAAGCGCGGCGCGGATATCCTTCGCACCTGTTGGTATTTCGGCTTGCATTGCCTTCCGAATCTCAAGAAACAGCATGTAACCCTGGAGCGCCGCTCGCTCGCAGTCATACACAAGGTCATTCCGTCTTGGCGGTCCGGCTTTGAATTTCCGGCGAATTGAGGCGGCTTTCGTCCAAGTGGAGGCCATCGGATTGGATTCTGTTTTTGTCATGCTTTGACCATCATAGTGCATTCTCGGAATTAAGTCAATTCCGTATATGATGTATTCTCCCGTATGGGATTGTTCCAGGATTCAATTTAAAACGTGCTGCCGTTGCGTTTAGAGGCGATATGAGCGATGTTTATGCCGGGAACGGTGTGGAATGCGGGCTTTTCGGTGGATGACTTGTGGAATCCCTCTCATCACAGTTTCTCCACACTTTCGCCCTAAAGCCCGGACAAGCACCAAAAGCGGGCATATAGGCGTGTGGCACAAATACCTGAAAAACCACTATTTACCACTAAACGTGCCGTGTTATCCACAGCACGCGAGCGGCCAATAAATTTTAATTTTGATGGAGTTTTCCAGAGGATGCGCGTCGCATTCACAAGGCGATTGGGGATAGGTTCCGTGGTGACGGAGGAGTTGGGCATGTGGTCAAGCCCTACGGTCTGCAAAACCGTTAACCTGGACAGGGTTTTGTGGGTTCGACTCCCACCTCCTCCGCCACCCCGCGTGTTAGTGTTCTCTCAATACTTGGTCCGTGTCAAGCAGTCGGGAACACCCCGCTCTCTGCGCTCGGCTTCCATTGTGCTGTCTGTTACCGCGTGGTCACTTCCTCCACGCTCGCGCAAGGTCCCGTCTATGATGTCTCGCCGTGCCCGAGTGCGGCGTTAATATTGCCCATGCACGTCCTCTTGACCGCCGTTCTCGTGCTCCAGGCCGCAACCGTCATTGCCGTGGAAGCCAATCACACGGTCACGCTCCGGCTCCAGTTTGGGGACGCTATCTACTCCGCTGAATTTTCAACGCGAGACTTGAAGGCGGAGAGCCTCAAGGAAGGAGACCGAGTACGAGCGGAAGTGAAGGGCGCAAAGATGACTGTGCAACGCAAAGACGGGAGAAAAGTGTCGGGCCGGGTCTTCCAGGTACAGCGCGTGCTCATTCATCCGCTACCCGAAATGCCCTAGGCGTACCAGTTATCCCAAAGGTCTGATGCCGCGCTGATAAACTTCTCTCCGTCCTTGCATGGCCAGCAAGTCGGATAGCCATCTCTCAAAAGATAGTATTGCCCGTTTGCACAAACAAAGTTGGACCGGTCGCCAGTTTCGTTTAGCCAAGTCAGAACATTTGAAGTGATGTCCTGGAGATTACCGGAGAACCTGTCATTCGGAACGTTGTACAGCAATCCCTCGACGTAATACGATGGCGCGGACCCTTTTTCAATCAAATTGTCTTCAATCAGCTTTGACCGCAGATTTTTGAAGATGCGAATTAGCGGCTTTAGATTATTGCCGCTAGCCTGATGTTTCGCAGTTAGATTTTCACAATGCTGATTGGGATAGTTCGCAATGCGATTCCCCTTGGAGTCAAAGAAGCACATCCCCGTGACGTGGCTTTCGTTGTACAAAGAATTGAAGCGGTAATAGCGCCGGAACTCGAAAGCCACGATCACATCCGCGTTTCTTCGGTTGCCGTTGCCTTCGATCTTGATTGCCTTAGCACCCGGCTTTACCGAATTTCCGAACTTGTTGCGCAATGCTTGTACAACATGGTCTTTGAATTCGTTGTACGCATATGTCCCATCGTTCGGGAACGCGGTATGGAACGCGGTTTGCTCATCGTTAGGACGCTCACTGATGTCGTGGAAAAACGCGCCATCATAGCGGATGATGACATCAACATCACTCTCCGCGTAGATGTTGGTGTCGTTGCCGTAGGAGCCCTGGAGAAAAACCTTGAAGTTGCGGCTCTTGTACGGAGCTTCTGTATCTTCGAGCGCGGACTTGACAGTTGCGTAAGTGTTCTTTGATTGTGTCACGGACCCCTGACTGGACCACGTTTTCAGTTGAGCAAGCGGAATGGTCATGTTGAAAACGCCCTTCAATCTGCAAACAGCTCCCTCAATCGCGTCTCATGTTTCGCAAAGGACTCGCGGCCTCGCTGGTATAGCATCCCCAGTTTTTTGAGGTCGGACTCCAACAAGTCCGTTGCCATCTCGGGTTGCTGATACGTGTCGTTTATGCGGACCGCCGCAATCTCTCGGAAGAGAATGTCCCGTAGTTGCTCCATTGATGCCGTGTTCACATCCAAGGTCTTCTGAAGTAATTGAAGTGCGGTCCAGCCGAGTATGTGTTTGACTACCCACACCACAACCGACTTTGGAATCCAGCGTTTTGGTTCCGGATAGACTCCCACGCCAACGCTGACAACGCGAAGGTCTGAATGCTGTTTCTTTAGTGCTTTGATTGCATCTGCAATGGCGTACAAGGTTGGATTGTTTGCACAATATCCGCCGTCTATGACCTCCACTTCCGACCCATCGCCGGTCGTGATGACCAGTTTGTCAAAGAATGGATAGGCCGAGCAGCTAGAACGCACCGCATCCGCTATCGTGCAACCGAAACCGGGGACAAACGTGCTCTGCCTGCCATGAGCTTGTGCGGCGTCTCCTTTGAATATCATCGGTTTCTCGAAGTCCCACCGAGTTGCGACGATTCCAATCCCGGTCTTAACTGCCGTGAAGGTCTGCTCACCGAAAACCTTCGCTGCCAGTTCCGTCAAAGCCTTCGACTTGCCGCGCCGTGTCCAGCGGCGCATAACCGTGGGCACATGATCTTTGTACAGTTTGTGAATTGAATCTACATCGTGACCCAGGGCTAGTAGCGCCGCGATTATGGCACCCGTGCTTGTGCCAAATATGAGGTCAAAACGCTCACACAGTGGGGCGCCAATTAACGCTTCAATCTCCTTCAATACTCCGAGCGTATAGAAGCCCTTGGCGCCACCGCCATCAAGCGAGAGGATACGACATGGGCTATCAGCAGCCCCCACGGCATTTTGATTTGTCATCGACATCCGGGCCTGGGACAGCGGGAATGGGAATGATAGCCTTACCGTGTGCTGTGAGAAATAGAGCAGAGGTGGGGTGGGCGAGCACTCCCGTGCCATTTCCGTGCCGTCCGCACTGTATTACATCGAAATGAGGGTCAATTAGGCGTCTGCTGCCGTTGTAAGTTATTGTGGTTACGTGGGCATTCGGATTCGAATCCTATAGCGCCCACCATTTCTAAAAGACTTACACCGGCTCCATGCTGTTTCCCATGCCGTTAAGTGCAAGGCCCACGATTTTTCCGTGTGCTTCGCGCATGTCCGGCGTCACCGCGTCTCCGTAGATGTTCATGGTTGTGCGGATGTCCGCATGACGCATGAGCTTTTGCTGTACTCCCACCGGCGTGCCCACTGAGTCAAGCCACGTGCGGTACGTGTGCCGGAATGCGTGGCTGCGAAGGTGACCAAGGCTCGCGGCATCGGCGGCCCGCTGCAATTCCTCTTTTACTCCCGTGTAAGAGTACGGCAGCTTGCCATGTTGAAAGGGTGACGCGAAAATCCAGTTCTCCGCGCCGGAGAATTGGGTTGTTTGCTTCCACGCTTTAAGCACGTTGAGCAGGTCTTCGGAGATTGTGAGCGTCTTGCGTGAGTCATCGGTCTTCACATCGTCTACGACTTGCTGCACAATGCCGCGCTCTACCCGGAGTGTCCCGTTTATCCAGTCCACGTCCGCCCACTTGAGCGCGAGTGCTTCACTAATGCGAAGACCAAAGCACACGCACATCAGAGCGAGCGTGTTATATGGCTCTCTGAGGTGTGGCACAAGCAAACGGAATTGCTCAACCGTGAGACTGCGCGGCTTTCGCACACGCTTGGACGCGCCCTTCACGGTGACTAGGCTAATCGGGTTGACTTGGATTGGAATGTCTTGCTTCCACATCGCGTAATTCCACAGGGAATTGAGAATGCCGCGAATGTGGACCTTGCTTTTCGGAGCGAGTGGTTGAGCCTCAAGCCACATCTCCACAGGACGGGCCTGCAGGTCCGTGATCGGTGAGCCTCCCCACTTTGGGAGAATGTAAACGCTGAGCCACGATTCATAACCGCCCCTTGTGTCGTGTCGCGTTGGCATCTTCTCCGCTCTGTATTGCTCAACCAACGTGCTCACGGTGGGCACGTTGGGCTTGGGTTGTGGTTTCGTCTCTACCGCGTCACGTAGCGGCTTGGCAGCCTTCCACGCGGCGGCCTTGGTCGGGAATCGCCCGAGCGCCTTGCATTTTCGCTTGCCGTCTTCCCACCAAAAAAAGTTCCAAACTTTACTACGGTTATCTTGTGCAACACTTCCGGTTCTAATTCTGTTGCTCAATGGACCCTCCAAGTCCCGCAACAGACGGCGGAGCGAGCATAGCACGGTCAAGCTCGGATTTTAAGAACCTCCAGGTAACGCGCTTACAGCCCGAGAGTGCGTGAGCGGGGATTGTGCCTGCCTTGGCCCACTTCAGAATGGTGCGCGGTTGGACCCTCAGGTATTGGGCGGCCTCTGTTGCCGTCATCCATTGTGTTTCCACGGTGAAACTCGATTCCGAGTGCTCCCCAACACCCAAGAGTGCTTAATAATGTGTTCCGTGCCGCTAACTGCTTTCCTTGCGCCAAAATGCTCAAAATTGAAAATATCTTGTTCATGTACAAATATGATCCCGTGTGGGCTATCAGCAAGTCGTCCGCAACATTTTGCCCACCCCTACCCCCATTGCTATCCCTTCGGCTCCACACTGGGTCCGGGTGCTCCGCCGTCAACCGCGATTTCTCTATAGCGTGGCTCATACGCATCTTGCTCATGCCATTGTTCTAGACGTGGACGCGATAGCCCGGCCAGCATCGCCACTGAGTCCGCGATACGCTCAAACGCGGTGACCAAGCGGTTTACCGTGTCCTCTTCGTCGTTGTCCGCGAAGGTTATCTTGACGGGGCCTGAATACCGATTCTGCCCAAGCACCACGCCTACGGTGGTGTCATCATCGGTCAATCGGCCAAGACTTCGCGCTATGCAATCTAGCGACTCTTCCACACCCTTCAGTCCGGCAACGTGGTTAATCTCATGCTGCAGTGCGGGTGTAGGCTCATAGGCGGTTACATCGGGTCCAGTCACCGCCACTCGGGTAGTGTTCTCCGGCTTCTTGGCTGACCTTGGCTGCTTGGCTTTATTGTTGTGCTTAAGATAAGACATGATTCCTCCGAATCGTCACGCGACACCTGTGTATACCTACTTTTTTCTTAATGCCCGTTCACACCAAAGGCAGTTCATCTACTAAAAAGATTCAGGAGCACGTGTGTCCCGTGTCGGTCTCTGTGTTTGGGTCCTTCACTCTCCGGCCCACTAGCCCACGATGGCGCACACGGTCCGCCCCCACTCGGGTTACTTGATTGACTCCGGGGAGCTTCTTTAGCCGACCAATTAGCTCGCGCTCAACGTAGCCGCCTGAGTCATAGCCTGTGTCCCGTAGAAACTCTAGGTACGCGGCAACGTACTCCTCAGTGGTCAGAAATGCGTCCGGGTCTTCAACCAACCGCTCAGATGCAAACCGTCCTATCGGGTCCAACTCGTTGAACAATTGCCGCGTGGCTTGCGTCACTCGCTCCGGTGGGTTTAGCCCGGTGTTCTGCCACTCCAGGCACGCTTGAACCATGAGAGCCATAATCCCAGGCGCTTCTCTCTTCAACGTGTCCTCAAGCCCCTTGTCCTCTTGCTGTCCCTTAAACGAAGCATCGAAGGGGACCAAGTGCACGCGCCTCCGCGCCGCATTATCAACCTCCAGCTCGGGTTTGTGATTGGTCGCAATGATGAGCTTGTGGCTTGGTAGGAAGGTAAACTCCCGCTCATACAGATGCGCTCCCGCAAGCAGGTCACTACTCGCAAGGTTCTTGAGAAGGGCCATGTCTAATTTGACTTGCGCATTGCCCTCATTCGCGGTTGCTAATCGTGCGCCACAGAGCTTGGCGATAATCCGCCGTTGACCGTCGTCCTCATTCTTCTTGGCCACTAGGTTTGACATGCGGAGCGCCGTCCCATATTCCCAACCCATGATGTGTTGGAGCACATTTATCAACGTGCCCTTGCCATTGCCGCCTTCCCCATACCAGAACGGGAGACAATGCTCTCGCGTGTGGCCGGTGAGGATGTATCCGCAAAAGCGCATCAGGTACGCGGTGAGCGCAGCGTCACCAAGAGTTATCTCTTGCATGAAGCGGATGAATCGCTCCGCCTTGCAGTTTGGGTCCGGCGCTACGTTGGTCCGCTTTGTGACTCGATCCTCCCGGGACATTGGGCGAAGAGTACCGGTCCGCAACTCAAGCACTTTATTGCTGGGCACACCAAGCAAGAGCGGGTCACGGTCAAACTCTTCCGCAAACTTCCACGCCGGTAAGAGCGGCTTCACTTGGTCCACAACGCCTTGACGGAAGCGCGAGTCAAGCAGTACGCGGCGGTAATCACTTTTTCCCGTGGGTTCCGGGTACTGCGAGAACATGCCGCCCAGGTAAGTGTTGACAGCCCGCTTGAGCAGAAGATTCTCCGGGTCCCCAATACTCCAACGGGTTCCAACCCAAGCCGCGAAGGTCCCACGGTCATAGAGGAAGGCAAAATCTTTGGTCTGCTCTGCGAATGCTTCTGCAAGCGGACCCTGTGCGAGATAGGGGAGTTCTATTGTGGACATTTCATAACCCTCAACGAAAAAAGCACCGACCCAAACCGCTCCCCAACGGAAGAGCCGGTGCTGCTAGTGAGAGCCGGAAATCCCGGTAGTTTGGAATGAACCTCCGGCGTAGAGGCGTGTGGGCCAACTACCGGCCGTCCGGCGCGGATGACTATTCCCCACACAGAATTGGTTTAGCTCAGTATCGTGTAATACAGCGGTTGGTTCGGGCAATCCGTCACCGGGAACTCACACAAAAAGTGCTGGTCCAGGAATTGGGTTGCTTTGAATCCGATTTCACCGGAGGAGGCATACGCTTCCCTCAGAGGCAACAGGATGAACGGAGACTTGCGGATAATTGCTCCGCCTTCCCAATTTCCGAAGACCACCTGTCCGGCGCTCAAGTTGTCGTTGATGACCACGTCTCTCTGGAAAATTTGAGAAGTGGCCGGGTCAAACATCGGCACGCCGGACGTGGTAGCCCGAAGGTCTTTAATCTTGGCTAGCGTTGCTCGGCTAAGCATCCAGCGGTTGTTAGGCGCTGCCCAACGTGGCGGGATGCTGTGCAAGACACTGCCAAGAGTCTTGTAGTAGTCATTGGAGCCTTGAGCAACCAACACACCGGAGTTTGCGGTTAGAGCCGTGAGCATCGCGGCGGTGATAGCAGCCGTGAACGTGGTTGCAATGCCAGCAGACAACTCATCAAGAATTGCGCCTTGCAGCGGGATAGCGCTATTCATTAGAGCTTCTTCGCTAACTTTGACCAAACGGCTGTACTTCGTGCCCTTGAAGGTGAAAGCGTCCATCACGAACGGCTGTGACTGTGACGCCGAGCTTCCCTCCGCAAACGTGGAGGCAGCCGGTCCGCCGCTGACCACGGGCATAGACAGTGGAATTGTGTTGTCCGTATTCAGTTGACGCGCTCCGGCAAGAGCAAACGAGTCCAGGTTGTAGTACGCGGCGACGTATGCAAGCACTTGCGTGGGAACGGTTGCACCCACACTCTCAACACCCGCGCCGGTCCCGATGTACACCGGCGTGTCAGAGAGCAGCATGTCCCCCCTCATGTAATCGCCTAGCTCCGCATAGAAGCGAGTCAGGTCCACAGGGGGGGCTTTCACACCGTTATTAACTGGATTGTGGTTGTTGTTTTCATTCGCCGGGGGCACCTTTCCAGCATCCAGCATTCCCAGAGGTCCGCCGAATACCTGATTTATCGTGCTCCGCTTCTCAAGAGGTTCAATTTTCACGGTGAGCCGGTTGACTTCCGCCATATGCTCATCAAAAACGGACTTCTCGGAGGCGCTCAAATCGCGTTTCTCAGACTCGGCTTTGGCGAGCAACGCCTCCGCCTTGTCCAAACTTTCTTGTCTGCACTTTCGCATTTCAAATAATTTTGACATTGGTTAAAGTACCGGGCAGTTCCTGCTCACCTCTCCCCTTGTGGCCGCTGTCCGGCTTGCTACAAGTCGAGCGTCTCAACCCCGAATTGGGGAGGCTAGCTCGCCACTCCCTCACGGCTTTCTCCGTGAGCAGCACATTGAATCTTCGGGCGAGTGAAAAGGTCCGAGTGGATACGGCACCCGCCCGTGCCACGATAGGCAGCCTGCAACCCTATCGGGCGAAACTTCCAAAGTGTGGGCCGTGGTGGACTCGGACACGGCCCGCGCCACAGATCGGAGTACAGCATCACTCCGGGCCGGGCATCCAAACTCAGTTCTCCCGCGTATCGGGAAGGCTCCAAAGATTCTTGAGCCAATCACACCAACCGGAGCCGCCGTCTTTGGGCGTCATCCGGTCCACTACGTAGCGCGAAAACTCGGGCAGTGCCGCCGCGCATACAGACGCGCTCTCCGCATCCGGCTCTGAAGCCACGACGCAGGCGCCGTCCACAAAGGCCAGCGTCCCGCAAAAAGAGAAGCCTTTTTGTTTCGCGTCACGCTGCTCGTCTTCCGTGAGCAATTTGTCTCCCGGCCTGCTCAAGTCCACAAGCAGGAATCCGCCCGTGATGCTGCCAAGTACCGCGCAAGAGATGTCCTTGCCCGCTAAGAATTGCTGTGCATCAAGTCGGTCCATAATCGCCGTCCCTTCTTTGTCCATTCTGTTTTGCCCCTTACGGCTGTCAAAAGTGAGGTCCATTTAGTGCGTCCAAAACCGGTTGCGATCTTGGCCATAGTAAATTATGCTAATGGGGTATGCACATAACACCATTACTCCACATTACCCCACTTCCAGTGCTCGTCCCTTGTTCTGACGATGCAGATGGAATAGTCCGCCTTGGCCCGATGAACGCCTTCACCAACGTGCAGGTGGTTAAAGATGTTTCGTCCGAGGTGGAACGATGGAAAACTGCTCACCCGGCACGGTGGGCATGTGCGAAAGGAATAGATCAGATACAAAAGACGATGCGAGAGCCGGGCGAGTGGGCGGTATTCAAGAGTGCAATTGACTTGGTACAACAGGAACTCCCGCCTTGGCAGCTAAAGGGCATTCGGGAGAGCAAGAATTGGCAAACTGCAGCGTGGGCTTATTCGGGTCTGATGAGCGGCCTATTGCAGGATTGCCGCTTCGTAATTTGGTATTCAACCAAGGGCAAGGGCACTCCACAACCGGGTTTGTATTGTCCGAGTTGGAAAGACGCGGTCTATGCTCTTCTTGGAATGGACCACATCAGACTTTGCGAAAGATGCGGAGAGCTATTCATCCCCAGACCTACTTCGGACCCTAAGAATGAACAGAGGTACTGTCCCGGCGGCGCGTGTGCGAATGCCGCTCGCGTTGCACGATGGAAAAAGTTACATCCACAGCGTGCTAAAGCACAGCGACATGGTAAGCAGAAGGAGAAAAAGACGCGCAGATAGTGTTGCGGTGCACCAGGGCGATTGTGGATGCGGTGAGGTGGGCGGAAGAGATTATGAAGCTGGTTGATGAACGCTGGCCCGTTCGAGATTGAGTTTAAGCAGTCGCTCCAATAATTCCGAATCGCTTAGCGATGAGGGCCAACCGTATGCAGCAAAAACGGCTTCATCAAGCTCGCGATGCGCATCTGTCAACCAGGTCGGCCTTGCATTATAAAGATTCGTTAGAGTGCGTACTCTTAGTTCGTCTTCGCTTGCGTCATGCGGATTGAGCCAGTCGTCACGTTTGGCTACAAGTTCGCAAGCCGCCGCTGCAATTGCACCGACCAGCGGAGAGTCCTTTGGTTCGCTACCGGGCGGCCAAGGTAACGGGAAGGTTTCGAACGTTGTAGTTGGTGTGTAACGCGGACGGTCTTCCAACGCGGTACCCATGTGCAGGCCCCAGACCTGATGAATGCGTGAATGCAAGACCCCGAAGAAGTAATCATCATCACGAGCAAACACAAACAGTTGATGGTCCGGGACCACATCCTTCGACAGCCAGACAAAAAGACGATGCTTCGCGAGTGAGGGCGTCACTATGAACCGTTTACGGGGCGCAAGAGCTTTGCGCATTTCTGGCCTTGGTTCTCCGTGAATCCACCACTTTAGACGGTATGCCTCCCGATTGTTCTCCTGTCGTTCGGGATACACACGCTCGCGCAGGTACTCAAACGGCCTTTCGTACAGAGCGGCATCGGTCTCGGACATCTCGGTCCCGAAATCGATTATGAACATTCCGCGTGGCCTGCGGGTCACGTCTAATCCGTTGGCCCAAGGCCGCACTACATCCGAATTAGGCCGTCCATTCGGGTTGACGGGAGCGGATAACATTTTTGCAGCGATTTCTGGCGAAAGGTCGAACGCTCCTATCTTCGTAGTTCCCATGAAGCATAGATTCGCATTTTCAGGTAGCCGCTCCGCCGATGTTATCTCCGCTTCGCTCGTGAGGTTCGCATGGATTACCGCGACGGACGAACCGTCCAGCGTTCGATCTTTCTGCGAGCCGTCATCGAAGCCCACGATTGAGACGTGAACGTTAGCCCCCTCCAATATCCAATCGCGGTCAGAGTGCGCCATGAAAATATCGCCACTCTCTTTGATGCGCTCAAGTATTTTTCGATTTGCACCACCTCGAATCCCCTGTGTGGCAAGAAGACCGGCGCGGCGGGCGTGCTTTTTTTCAATTCGTTCACGTGCCTTCTCAAACCAGTACGTGACGAGGTCTGCCTCTGGGGGGACTCGACCGTCGTAAACCGAGAACAAGGCATCCACGTAAGAATCGCCCAGTTCCGAACGGAGCAGTTTCCCCCCGAGAAATGGCGGGTTGCCGATTATGAAGTTTGTCGCAGGCCATTCGGACTCAATGTAAGTGCTATCGCTGCTACGCGTCAGAATCGCATCACGAAACTGAATGTTATCCAGCTTGCGCAAAATTGGCTCTTCGGGCAAACCCATTCCGTGCTCGTGCAACCACTGCAGGTAGCCTATCCATACGACTACTGAGGCAAGTTCCTGTGCATAGATGTTTGTCTCCAAACCGAAAAGCTGAGAAGGATGGACTTGCTTCGGCACGAATGTTGGGAGCGCGTGCTCAGCAGCAAACATACGAACTTCATGCCAGAGGTCCAGCATTCTCCTGAGTGCCATGTATAGGAAATTACCGCTGCCACATGCGGGATCAAGCACCCGCAAATTGGCTAGTTCTTCAATCCAATCGAGCAGGCACTCTCGTAATTCTGTCCGCAGTTTCGCATGTGCTCGGCCAGTGGCTTTCTCCGCCTCCGTTGCGATGCTCTGCGCACGTGCTTTTATTTCGGACCATTGCTTTTCGAGTGGAGCCATTACGACCGGTTCAACAACGAGGGAAATATCCTCGGCGCTCGTGTAGTGTGCTCCCAATTGGGAACGCTTGCCGGGGTCTAAGCTCCTTTCGAAAAGCGTTCCGAAGATTGCAGGCTCAACTTGCGACCAATCGTAGACGGCTGCAATTTGCAACACAGCCATTTCGCTCCAATCGAGTTCAAAAACCACATCGTCCATGAACAAGCCACCGTTGAACCAGTGAATGTCGTACACGCCAAAAGCGCTTCCCTTGTTGGACATTGCACCGAATAATGAGCGGAGCTTGCGTGCGAAGTTGGAGGGATTGCTCTTATCCAGTTCAATCATCCTCCTGAAGAGATGATCAGGTAAGAGGCCAATGCTGTCGGCGAAGAGACAGAAAAGCAGGCGCATCAAGAAATGTGCGGCATTCTCAGCCGCGACACCCCGGTTTTCAAGACTGTCGGCAAGCTTCGCAAACTGCGCAGCGACCGCTTCAGTGACCCGAGCGCGGGACACCTCCGGACGTAGTACATCCGGGTCAAAAAAGATGGCACGCAATACGTCAATTGGGGGTAGCGCACAATTAGGCGTTGGCTTGCCCGAGGCTAGATCGTCGAGACTGAACGCATACACTTGTGGTCGCAGCCGCGTGAAATTTGTGTGTACCTCGAATCGGTCTTGGTCGCAGGTGACTAGTAGCGGAGGATTCTCCAAGTCTTCCCGATAGCGCAGGAGCTGACGGTAAGCCGCACCAAGGTCCCGGTGTTTTCCTTTGTACTCCCACCCAAAGAAGCCACGCTTCCAAACATCAGCGAAACCCTTGTTGTCATCCGTAGTCGAAACATGTTTTTCGAAAGCAAAAGTCTCGCCGCTCTGGTCTGCGGCTGCCGGATGAGGGTGTCCAAGAACTTCACATAAGTCAATGAAATGCGATTGCGCCGCTGCGCGCTCTGATAGAGTGCTCGCCTTCCAGCGGTCAACAAATTCAGGTAGTGTGAGGGCCATCAGTTTGTCTAGGTTGAATGAACGATTGTGTCAGACGGGATGCTTGCTCGCCAAGTGTCGCGTCAGGATACAAAGGTGGTTCATCCGGTGCCCGGACACGAAAGTTAGAGCATCGGTCCAACTCACCGTTTCGCCCATGAGGGCGGTTCACTCTTAATTGGCATCCTGGGCGAGAAATACCTTTTACCGGCGGAATCGAATATGACGGCGCGGACCTTGCGCCAATCCTTCGCGTACTGCTCCATGCCGTCCTGGCTTGCCATGAAAACTGCCGGAGCGTCTCCTTCCGCCAAGCGTTTCCCGGCAATGCCCTCACTCAGTACAAGGTGGGAATACTTATATCCCCTGGGCAGCTCTAGGTTTGCCACTCTGATAAAAATGGGACGCCGTCCCACGTTTGCAACGCTGACCAAACCCCATTTCTTGTCCCTGTCATAGCGAGGATTGTCCGTTACGCTCATGTCCCAGCGAAGGCCTACTTTGAGCTTCGGGTTGTCTCTCAGGTAATTTGTGATGCTCAGCACTAGGGCCGCAATTCCGGTGAAAGCTCCAATCATTGCCGTGATTGTTGTGATATCTGGCGTATGCATGACAGGCACAGGATACAAAACTTCAACGTTTGTGTCAGCGTTTGTGCTTTATCGTTTGGCTGCCATGAGCTAAGTTAACGATAGGGAGGCTTGCTCGAATGTCTGCAGGAACCAGGTTCACCGGAAAAATTAAGCGAGAGGGCGAGCACATCTTGGGCTACTTGCTGCAGGATTTTCGGACGAGGGGACTTGACCGGGACGCTCTGACGGAAGGTTACGTGGGAATTGCAACAAGCGAACTCCAGAAGAGAAGCCTTGATGCAGACAATACAACTACTGTTATTGACTTTGACCTTGCTCTTCAAGAGTTGGAGGACAAGGGACTCGTGGCTACAGGTCCAATAGCCGCAGTTGACAATCCTCCTGGCTCCGCTGTCATCGTTGTCGGAATTTACAGCAAGCGGGAATACGTCTACTTGACGGAAAAAGGATATAAGGCCGCACGATGATTGGACTCTGCTTGCCGTTTACATGCCGCTCGCGCCGCGCTATTTCCGCCACGCTCGCGCAAGGTCCCCCTCCAGATGGAAGCAAACCGGAGCGGGCGTAATGTGCCTCTGCGCTCCGGTTGCCGCTTGCGATGGCAAAGTAGTATAGCGTGACCCACGTCACTGCAGCTTCGCGGCCTTCTCTGATATGCAGGCAAGCGGAGGCCGCGTCATGATTCGACTAGCCGATAATAAAGGCGTTTGGGTCACTGGGCCAAAGCTCGCGGTTTCGCCAGAGAGTGGTGTACGAGTGAACGCGCCAGAAAAACCTGTACGAGTTGTCTATAAGCGTGGGCCGCGCAAGTTTTCCTTGGACGCCCTGCTTTACGGCGTTGAGAAGCGGGCGGAGCGTGAAGAGCAAGATGACGCGGACTGTAGGGAAGGGTCAGTTTAATCCCATGCCGTTTACATGCCGCTCGCGCTGCTCTAGGTCGAAAAGAGGGTAAATCGTGCCGTCTGTTGCGTGCTAAGTAATTGCGTTTACGTGGTGGCGCGGATTCGAATCCTATAGCGCCCACCATCTTATTGAAAACGAATAAGTTAATGTGATTTCCTGGAGCCCCCCTCAGCCTATAACTTATTGTTTGGAATAAGTGACATGCAGTTTTGCATGGCCCGAGTGAGATCCGTTTAGGGGCTAAAACCGGAAAAATCCGGCTCTCGTTGCCGGATTGAAGGGATTCAGTCCAAACGCAGGCCGCCTTCGATCAAACTGCCCCGATGAATAGACGAAAGTGACAATTTGGAAGTGGCAAACAGGCTCCGCCATCGAGGCCGAGTTGTCAGGGCTGAACGTTAGCATCCGATCGTTAATTGTCGATCCAACTGCTAATTGCCAATGGGATGGATCAACTCAGCAAAGCGCGAGTCAGATTGCAAAGGTTCGAAGATTGAAGACTGTTTAAGCCAAGGGATGTAGATGTAATGATCGTCGCGCGCTTTTTCGAGATCCTTGAACACATGATCCTTGTTGCCTAATCCCATATAGACCACGGCGAAAAAATAGGAGGAGACATACCGTTCTTTAGCCAATGTCCTAAGTTCGTTCAGCGATCGCAAAGCATGTTGCCGCTCATGTAACATCGCGTGCGCATAGCCGCGATATGCAATTGAGCGAGGCGAAGGCCGAGCTCTTTCGAACTCGGCAAGAGATTCCCGAAATTGCTTTTTGGCTGCATATGCGAGTCCAAGCTCTAAGCGGGCATCGGGAAGAGTCGGGTCCATTTCGAGCACCTTAGTGAACTGTTGAATAGCCTGGTCAAAATGCTTGGCACAGGTAAATCTTTGTCCAAGGATCAGCATCATGCTTGGCGAGGCGGGATCGAGTTCTACGGCACGCGTCGCTTCCGCAAGAGACTCGTCGTAGCGTCCCATAGCGCAGAGATAACCGGAGTAAATATCATGAGCGGACGGGTTCGCCGGATTTAGTGCGATGGCGGATCTGAGGTTTTGCCCGGCTGCCGACCAATCCCACGCATACCACATGTTCACCCAGCCCAAGGAGATGTGAGCCTCCGCGATCTTGTCGTCAAGTTCAACTGCTTTCTCCGCCGCCGCTTTCGATTTCGGTCCTGCTTCCCAAGGCGGGAGAACGTCACGGGCTAATGTGTTGTACGCATCAGACAACCCGCTATAAGCCAGGGCATAGCTCGGATCCTTTATAATGGCTCGCTCATAATAGTCGATTGCTTGCTGATATCCCTCCGGAGTCCATTTGTTCCAGAAGTATCGGCCGCGCAGATAAAACTGATACGCTTCAGCATTTGCTGTATAGCGTCTCGTTAACAGTTGCTTTTGCTCCCCCGTCAATCGACGACCCAACTGTTCAGAAATTGCTCGGGAGAGATCTTCTTGCAGGGCGAAGATATCGCCAGCCTTGCGACTATATTGACCGCCCCAAATCCGAAAGCCCTTCTTCACGTCAACCAACTCCGCTTGCAAGATCACAGAATCTCCACTCTCGATCAACCTTCCAGAAAGAACCGCGTGTACCTCCAGTTCCCGCCCGACGGTTTGTGGGTCGATGTTCTTGCCCTTATAGCGGAACATGGTGCTCCGCGCGATGACACGCACGTTTGGTAACTGCGAAAGAGCAGCGATGAGGTTCTCGGCGATGCCATCAGTAAGATACTCGGTGTTGGCATCGCTACTTGCACTGAAGGGGAGAACGGCAATGGAATCGATGGCATTATTTTGCTGCCGGAACGAGATCGACCAGACTGCGAGCACTAAAACTGTGGCTAACGATAGGCCGCCAACAAGGAGGATTATGCGTCCACGAGTCGGCGCAGAATTTTCTACGTGATCTTCCACCACCCGTGTTACGGCGGCCTCGAATGGGAAGGGACTTACTGGTGTTAAGGCTTCATCCGCGGGAGCCAAGACTTTGACCGACGCTGCGGTTCCCTCCGAGTTCGTGGTTACCTCGTCAGGTAAAAATCTGTAGCCCTTGCCCGAGATGGTCTGTATGAACCGCGGCCTTCCCACGTCCTCCTTAATCACCCTCCGAATCTTCCGAACGGAGGTATTGATACCGTGCTCGGTATCAAGAAAAACATCCTTGCCCCATAGGCGCTCGATGATTTCCGGACGGCTCACTACCTGCCCTTTTTTTTCCAGCAGCAGGATGAGCAATTTTGTGGGAATGGGTTCGAGCTTCAGCGGCCGATCACCGCATCGCAATTCAAAACGGGAGCTATCTAGTTCGTAAGGGCCGAACTTGTAGATGGGCGAAGGCACGACACTCCGAGAATTGGCCAAGGATCATACCATCGAAGCAAACGAGGTAACAAATGTCCTGTCAAATCATTAACTTACCGCTTCATCTTTCTTCACCTTAATTCATCCGCCCCGTCATTGCGATGTCGGGCCCAGATAGGTCAGGATTCGCTCCCTCGGCCGCAAGCGTCTGGTGGAGTTTGATTGTTTAAAAGAAAATCCCATGAATCTGCACTTCTGGTTGTTGGGTGTCGTTGACATGCAACGGCCGGGCGTTCCGATGCAGGGTCGCGGTACATCTTGAGGAGTCAGATCGTTCAAACCACCTTCTCGGGGCGGACGAGAAACGAAGAAGGAGCAACGCACCGAGTCAAAGATCTCGGGCGTCACTAACTCTAACCAGGAGGATGAAAGCTGTGAAAGTGAATTGGAGCACAAACCTCGTCAAATTGGTGGCTTGCGTCGTGGTAGTCAGTGGAACTTGTGGAGGAGCATTCGCCTCATGCGGTGAAGCCTTCAATGCGATCGCCGCCCAAGCGAAGGCGCTTGGTGCGGTTCAGGCTTGGCCAGCTTCGGATGATGCGCCATCTGGCCGCTCAAGCAGTCAAACCATCGTGGGGATGTGGCACGTACAGTTCCTCGTGGACGGCTCGCCGATCCAAGAGGCGTATCAGATCTGGAACCTGGGCGGGACTGAGGTTCACAACCCGAATGTGGACCCGCGGGGTGGCAACGTCTGCCTAGGTGCGTGGACGCAAGCCGCAGCCAACAAGTACAAGCTCGTCCACCGGGTGTGGAGTTACGACACGAGCGGAAACTTCTTGGGCACGGTCCACCTCACGGAGTACGTGTGGGTCAGCAAAAGCGGAAAGCATCATCAAGGTGAAGTCACGCTCGACTTCTATGATCCTTCTGGTAAATTCCAGCAGGAGGTCAAAGCCCAAGTCGTGGCAGACAGAGTAGCAGGCGATTGAAAACAATGCCTGTAAAGGCAACGGGCGGTGGTTATTGACCGGCGTCAGCTCATCCGCCGTTCCGGTTCTGATTCCGTAACGTAGAACACCTTGTGCACGCGCTCACCAAGGGTGGAGCGCGTGCATCCGGATTACCGCCGACTCTGAAGTTGAGCGATGCAGGTTCATAAGCCGCCGTCGGGAGGATTGAGAACAAAAGACGGGCTTGTCGCTATCGACTTCAGCATTGTTGCCGTGCCGAAGTTGGAACTTGATCGCCGGCGCAGGCTATACAGATTGGCGCCCGTCTCAACCGGCAATGCCACGGTTTTATGTTCCGGTCACCTTCGCGGGTACTTCTCAGACGACTGCTCAGCCGTGATCCGTTTGTGATCCGTTAGCGCTGCTTACCATTGCCTTCTACTGCTTTAGGGTGCCCGCCGTGCGACTCTATGTTATTGAAAATACGTCTACCCTAAAATTCGAATCCTATAGCGCCCACCATCTTTTCAACAGCTTCCGAGCCGCTATCAAATCACAGGACGGACCACAGGAAAACTCTCTGCGCCAACCTTAATGCTGGCCGATGTCAATTCTGAATCGGACGTCGTGCGTTACTTGTCCATAGTCATTGCAAGACTTGAGGGGACGCGTTAGCTTTTGCTAAGGCGCAATGGGCGGGCCAGTCGGCCCTCAAAGTGCTCGCGTAGAGAGCCCGCTGGGTCCGGGCTTGCCGGAAAGCGCGCTCAGCGGAATCCGAGCTTCGCCGACCATCCAGTAGTCTTTGGCTCCCGAACGTTTCAACTCGACCATGGCGGCATGCACACAGTTCGACGAACGGCGGACGTCGCCTGGCAGCAGCTTGTATCCGAATCCTACCGGATGCCATTCATACCGGTCTTTGAACCAGATATGAACGAGGCCGCGGGCACGGTCGACTTCGTAGTCCAATCGGTCGATCGCCCCGAACGCGAACTGGAAATCCTTAACCGCATAATCGGACTGATGGATTTTAAAATGGCCCGCGCTGTGCCCGCGGACAGCCGCTGCAAGTTTGGCGCGCACTTTTGGGTCCCGCCGGATGACGTCCACGAGGTCCACTTTCAGATCCGCACCTGATCCGTTCAGATAATGGTCCAGATGCTTTCGGGCAAGAGGTAGAACGGCCATGATGGTATTGCGCACGACCCGCGCTACATTTCGCGGAGAAAGATTCGCGCACGCACACTCGACAGCCATTGCCTCTGCCATGCCGGGGATCTTCGTTGGACTTCGCAACGCGCGCCTCCGCAACGTTGAGCATTGCTTGTCGGCGCCTTTCTGCACGTCAGACCAGCGTCCTGTCGCGGCGTGGGCATGATTCACACCAGGATGGAAGGTCGTGGAAACGGGAGCGGCCGGGCGTGGTCTGGGTTTAGCCGGTACCTCCATTAAGTACATTTCGAGTCCCCCAATTTGATCTAGCTACGAGCTCTCAATCGACACTGCGAAGGCATTAGCACTCACGGCTTCACGAGTGGCGGCAACTTGTTCATCAGATCGCGTATCGACGCCTGTACAGCCGCGGTCAGCAGTACGGCTTTCCTGAATTGCCCATTCCCGATGGTGCCAACATGCAACGCGACCAATGAACGAGTGGGTCCCTCGAGCCATACGGGGCCTCCGCTCATCGAGCCCTCCGAAGCCGCATCGTGCGCGATTAATTGCGACGTGCCTGTCACGCGAACCAGCGTTCCTTGCGCTGAGGCTTGCACGACCGATCCGCGAACGGTACGGCTGCAGCGCGTAATAGATGGACTTCCCTTCAGAGTGCCGCTGCTTTGGAACATTTTCGTCGCTTCCGGATCCTGCGGCCGCACGGGATATCCGGCGACCATGCACACCAGCCCCGGAAGGAGGGTCGGATCGAACTTAGATGGTGGCCAATAACCAATCGACGGTGGAACCGGCGAAACGAGACGAATCAATCCCCAATCGAAACCGTCCGTCTTGCAATCGCGCGCGTTCCAGTCAGCGCTGACTGCCCATCCGTTTGAATCGTACGTTCGCGAAGAGGCACCGCGGTAGCCGGGACTGACCGTAATCGAGGTTGTCTGGTATGGCTCCCGAAGCGGGTAAATCACGTGCGCAGCCGTGAGCGCGTGCCATGGACCGATGAGCAAGGCTGTACCAACCGAATGGCCATTCCTGGTCTTTGCAACCACCCGGCAAATGCATCGGTAGGGCGCGACAGTGACGTCGCTCACCGGACTTAGGCCGGAGGCAGGCGAAGGGATAGAGGAAGAAGCTCGGAGGGGCTCTGGCCGGACAGTGGGTTCAGACAGATACATCTGGCGATCTCGGGCGGGCACTCCCCACCCCTGGAAGAACATTGCACGATTCATGCCAACTTAAAGCGACATTGGCTCTGTGAGATATACGTTCAGCAGGAAGATTCAGAGAAGGGCATGGTTACTTATCTGAGACTGGGAATGAAGCGTAGAGCAACAAGTTACTCCAGAGGCGGACGGCATCTTCACGGTTCAGCAACTCGCGTCGGCTGCTGACATGCAGCTTCGAGAACAAATTTGAGATGTGAAATTTTACCGTGCTGTCGCGTATGCCGAGGTGTCGGGCGATTTCTGCATTGGATAGGCGTCTCTTTACGAATTCCATCACTTCCAGTTCACGAACAGTGAGCGAATTTCCATTTGAGAATCCTCCGTCATGCACGGCCAGAGTGCGATTCAGATAGCGCTCCAGCAGTTCCGGCGCAAACCATACCTTCCCACGAAGCACGGTGCGAACTGCCGGAAGGAGACTGTGCGAAACCTCATCGTAAGCAACGAACCCTTGAATACGAAGCGCGAGCAATCTTTCTCCATCCATGTCTTGCTGGTCGAGCACGAGAATTTGCACTTGGCTGTTTCGGGTGCGGAGTTTTGCGATGCATTCACAAAGCGGGATAGGCAAACTTGGCGCGTCGATTACGTAGACAGAAATCGGCGGAGCTGGCGGGAAGGTAAAGCGGTTGTTGAGTTCAACCACTTCCCATCGAGGTTCTCGCCGCAGGATTTTCCCTAGATAGCATCCGGCGAGCGGATGGCTGCTGACAATGCACAGCCGAACTGCCTTACTGGCTAACACCCCTGACATACATCCCACGCCCCCGTAGGATTGAATCGTGGCTCAAGACTAGCACAATTTTGCGAACTGGCTCGGCGGCAGACCAATGTACAAAAGGCGAACAACCGAGACTGAGGTTTACTAATTGCTTACCTCGCACAAGAGTCGGGGTTTAGGCTCCCCTCAAAGTCGGTTGCGTAACGTCGCAGCCATTCCTATACTGCCGGAATCTTGTTGCCTGGGAGCGTTGTTTCCTTCCCCCCTGCGTCACTTTCTTGACAAGCTCTGTACATCGCAGTGCGGACGGTCGTAACGGAGCGCAGAACTTGAGCCGATAAGGAGGCTCTACGCCCGGCGAATACCGTCAACGCGGCGAATCTCCTTCGCACGATCGCATTTCGCGGCCATGCGTCTGCATGTGGGACACTTGTCTCGGCGATCGCAGCGGCCTTCCGCGGATTATTGCCGATTGCGGCGCCCGTGTGGAGTACCTTGCGCCTCCGTTTGCAACGAACGTCCCCAGAGGAACGCCATCTCTCCTGACGATGACGCGCAACGGAACGGCTGATCCTCTAACTGTGATTCGAATTCTCAAAGAGAAGGATTTGGAGATATGCGCGATCAGCACTGACGGTTATGGGACATCACTAACAGAGCGTTGTCAGGCTCTGCTCGCCGGAGCTGCGATATTGCTCGACGCGAACGGAGGTGATTTCCCAAATCAGTTGCGCAATTGGATTCAGAGCAAACTCCGCGCTCAGTACTTGCAGACAGAAGAGTTGGAGCGCATCGGAACGCTGATGCGCGAGATGCACATTGTCGGCAACAGCGGCCCTCTCTTGAACGCATTCCGCCTGCTCCAGAAAGTCAGCGCATTAAGCGATGTTCCAGTCTTGATCAGTGGTGAAAGTGGAACCGGAAAGGAGTTGTTCGCGCATGCCCTGCAAAAGCTCGATCCGAAGCGTTCCCGCGGCGCATTCGTTAGCCTGAACTGCGCCGCCATTAGCGCGCAGCTGGTTGAATCTGAACTTTTTGGTCATCGCAAGGGTTCCTTCACTGGCGCCGAGCATCACCGCAAGGGCCTGATTCGGAGCGCAGAGGGTGGAACGCTGTTTCTTGATGAGGTGGGGGAACTTGAGATTGGCCTTCAGGCCAAGATGCTGCGCGTGCTGCAGGAGAAGCGGGTTCTGGGTGTCGGCGAAGATGCTGAGGTCCCGGTGGATATCCGGGTCATCGCAGCCACAAATCGATCCCTCGAACAGATGGTGAAGGCAGGAACATTCCGCGAAGACCTGTACCACAGGCTCAATGTCGTCAATGTTCACATTCCTCCTTTGCGCGAACGTACGCAGGATGTCGCTCTTCTGATCGATCACTTTCTTCGCAAGTACAGCAACATTGCTCGTGGCGCCGACTTTCCCGTTTCGCGAGACTTTGTAAACGCTTTGTCGCGGCTGGAACTCCGCGGGAATGCGCGAGAACTCGAAAACATTATTCGCCAGGTGCTTTTGAACAAGAGTGATACCAATGAGCTCAGCCTGCTCGATCTGCCTCAAGACGTGTGGCGCGGAGTGATCGCGGTAGACACTCCTGGACCCCAGGCCGCTGTTGCAGCGGACAGGGAGGTCCAAAACGGCGACATCTCCGAGCAAACCATCCGAGTACAGGAGGTGTTTCGACAACTCCTGGAGTCGGGAGCGAGTCTCTCGGCAACGCTGCAGCGCTGCGAGAAGATTTTGCTGGAAGCTGCCCTTCGGCGTGCCAAAGGCAA
>Ga0335069_10002343_pt1 | contig 29268 bp, 49 predicted proteins | sample Lox_Sample_11_FD_206714 | JGI IMG/M metagenome (GOLD analysis project Ga0335069, IMG submission 206714) | Soil microbial communities from Loxahatchee National Wildlife Refuge, Florida, United States - Lox_Sample_1.1 | ecosystem: Environmental > Terrestrial > Soil > Wetlands | place: USA...
AGAATGCTGAGCTAATAACCCTGATCATATACTCTTGATAATCCAACTCGATCGAATCTAAAGACGGTTCAATCTGAAACAAAACTTCTTCCTTCAGGATTGGCAGTGGCAGTTGTGTTGCCGCTGCTGTCAACGCTGCTGTCTTTATGAATTTTCGTCTGTTCATCACTGCACCGAGAATCCCGGCCCACAGGGAGCCCACGCTTCACAAGGCGGAGGTTCCGGATTGTTATCCATCCGTGCTTTCATCCACCACAACCAGGCATCCAGAATCTCGCTGTAGAGATCGACATAGCCTATCACCTGTGCGCCGATGAGTTTCATGGCACATCGGCGTATTGTTTTACTTCCGCCGCTCTCTTCCGAAGCATCGATGCGCAAGCTTCTGCCGCCACTTCCGGAGGCAGTGCGAACGGAAGCGCGAACTCCCGCCCGTAGGGACTACCGAATACCCTACCCAAGTGACAGTCCTTGTGCCGTGACGGATGAGGTTCAAACGTGAAAGTTTCCTGACCCAATCCCATCGCCAGAACCCAGTCCGCTGACCTACACCCGACATAGGCAATCGACTTGGAAATGATCCATGCCGCCTCTCTCCATCCCAGTTCCCCAACATTGAAAAATTCCAAACCATCTTCCCTTGTAACGTGCCACAACTTCTCAAAGAACTTCTGCTTCGGTTCCGGATACTGATCGTTAAATGCGTACGACACCAATCTCTTTTCCAGAATCACATCAGGCAACTGTCCGCTGGAGAAATGAATCGGTGTGGCCAGCTCTTCCACATCCTCACTCGGAGCGATGAATGGAATCGGATTCCAGTCGTTAAAGCAGATCCCTTGTTGATACGCCACGAACTCAATCAACGGCATGTTCGGTGCCGTAATCCCGGGATGTCCTTTATAGGTCAGATGCCACATCCGTTCATATTCCTGTGGCTCATAGGGTTTGAACTTAATGGTATCAGGTGGCTGCCATGGCTGGTCGCCGTGATTCGAATGCGTCCTCAGCCAATCTTCCTTCACAAAGGCATGCTCGATGTAAGGCTGTGCCGCCAGCAGCGGGAGCAGATTCTTGTAGTAGGGCATGACACAAAAATCCACCTTCGAATTGACAATCTTCTCGCTGATGAACTTCGCCGTGGGCAGACTCCAGAGAATGTCGCCGAACTTTCCGCTGAATGTGCAGAGGTACTTACTCATGACTTTTCCTCAGCGAATTTCTTAAACAGTGACACGCCATCCTTGTCGGTATTGTTTTTGAGCGTAAACTCCACATCTATCACGTCGCCAAGCTTGGTGAATATGCCTCCCGTCGTGATAAACATCTCACCCGACCCAAACTTAACGGTCTTCTTCGGTGGCCACTCACCGTTTCTCATGTAGCGATTACGACGCCTACGAATTCCACGCAGCAGTTTCTTGAACTCTTGCTGTGCCGGATGGTCAGCTGAGGACTTCACCTGTCTCTTCAGCCAATCCATGTAACCGTTGATTCTCCGTCGTTCTATTGTCGCGCTCATCCGTGCCCTCTTTCTTTTCTTTCTCAACTACTCTTGTGGAAAGTCCGGCAACTCACCCAGTGCATCCAGAACCTTACAACCCACTGTATCGTTAGCCAGAATCTCCCTGACCTTCTCCATTGCCCGTTGTCGCATACTGACAGCACCCGCTGTCGCCCCTCCCTGAAACGCTTCGAACTTGTTTAACACTTCCGGATTGTTTCCCTTCTCTGCCAACCACTCGTTGTACGTTGTTCCGAGCCAATCGAATCCCATATTGTTCTATTCTCCTTTACGCAACTCTCTTCAAGTAGCCACCCGGATTCCACGTCAGAAATAACTTCTCCCTCGTTCGATCCACGACAAAATCATTTCTGGTCTTCAACCACTCGCGCAACGCATCCTGTGGCCCCGCGCCGTAACCGGCCATGATCGGCTCGCCGTTGACGTTTGTATCCTCGACGATGAGATACTGGCCGACCGAGACGAGTGCCGGATACCGTTCCAGTTCCTGTGCAACATGATTTGCATGATGATCGTCATCCAGAATCACCATTACCCGGTTGTATCCACTTGCAATGTAGCGAACCCTACGCAGCACCTCTTCATCCAACGTCGAGCCGGTGATAAACTCCAATCGGGGATGAATCGGTAACCCGCCATGTCCGTTCATGATGTCGATACTGATGACCTTGCAATCCATGCTGTTATGCCAGTTCAGAGTCAATTGATCTGCCAGCCACAACGCACTGGCTCCATCCGCCGTACCGCACTCGATGATGAGATCCGGCTTATTTTCCCAGATGATCTCGTGATAGATCTGCAGATCCAAGGGACACTTCTGCATCTGTATGCCCTTGTAGGTGATTCGTGTCTGAGCCTCCATCTTCTGCCCGTCGATGTAGCCCTTCTCGTAATATAACCGAGCAAAGTCGGCAACCATCTTCTCTTCCGTTCTCGAATCCACTCCCGCTTTTCTGACCGCATCCGACAGGATGATCTGAAAACGGTCTGCCAGCTCGGTTGCCTCCGCCAACGACTTACAGGGGATTCCAAACATCACATTCTTGTTGCCGTCGAAAAAAGCAACCATCGGTGGCCGTGACAAATCCTCCGCGTTATACAGAGGCTGTACGTAGTCGCTGATTATCAACTTCTCTGCCGTTGCTTCGCCTACGATCATTTCTCATCTCCGTTCTTTCTTCTTTTGGTATCGCACACTCTCTGTGACAAGGAATCGCGTATTCGACGCCCAAACAGTTCACCGACCGGATGAATCTCCATCTGGTCTGCTTGCCGCACTCAATGCATCGCTTCTTGGTGGAGTGGTACGCCCAACCCTTCCTCCGCCATTTCGCGTACCACTCCCCAACCTTTCGAGCAACACGTTGTTTATGTTCCCGTCGCCACTTCGTGACCCTCTTCTTACAGAGAGCACGCCACTTCTTGTCCCGCGCCCATCGCTTCTTAAACCAGCGATTGTAGCGTGCCCTCTTCTTTACCACATCTACCAAGGCTTACCGCACTTTCCTGAGAATCGGTTGTCCTACCTGTGAAGGTGCGACGCCGATCATCGTTTCCAGCTTGTCCAGCTCGTCGTGAACGCCAACAAGGCATTCCCTCAGATCACAAGCGACAGACAGGATCGTCTCGGTCCTATCCGGTGCTTCAGCCTCGTTTCCGGACTCTCCCGACCCTTCCATGAAAGACCGAATTCCCTTCAGTCTTTCAAGTGCCTTCTCCAATCCGTATTTCTGATCCAAGAGACGGCCAAAGAGGTTATCCGCATCAGGTACTTTCTGGGGTACTTTCTGATCACGCAGCATATTCTTCATTCTTTTTCTCCTCAAATTGTTTCCGTTAATGACTGCACCCACAACTTCATCTTCCACTCCCGCGTCCTGAGTATACCGCTTCTGATTCGGTGAGTCTGTCGCGGGGTGACGCTGTCGCGCTCCTTTGCCGCCGCCATGCCCCGCTTCCTGCCCGCGAACAGAGCGGACAGAAACTCACGAAACCACAATGCCCAGAATTTTGGATTCCTGCGCTCGTCAAGATAGGGGAACATACTTGTAGAGGGCGCAACAGCACTCCTGCAACAATCCAACCCGTAGTAGTAGGACAACATCATTTTTCCAACTCCTCCAACCTCTGTTTCACAAATGGTTCCAACATCCCCTTGTTCCAACCAACGTGATAACTGCAAACGGGAAGCATCGGAATTCTGGGCAGGTCATATTGACCGTTGTCCATCTTCCTCAGCTTCCCCTTCGCAAACAAGGCTCCCACGCTGGCCACGCCGTGTTCCCCGCAGACGATGCAGCCGTTCTTCTTCTGCTCGTCCATGATACAACCTCTAGTTCGAAATCGTATAGCTGATTGCGAGGGTGTTCGAGGTCGTCTTGTTGATGGTTGCGAACGTAACGTGAGACAGCATCGTCTGCACGTTCGCACCCGTGGCGTTGAACAATCCCGCTTCGCCCAACGTGGTGTTTGCCTGGTTCGTGGCAAACGTTACCTGTGCCTGCCAGCTTGGCGGAGAGTTCGTCAAACCAGTTGTCGCGAATGAAGCAATCGTGGTCCGCAACGCTTCCGAACCCAACAGCGTATCCGTAGAAGCAGGTGCGGTTGTGGAGGTTCCGACTGCAATCGAATTGATTGTGTCGGTCTGTGGAGAGGCGGAAAGGATCCGCGACAAGACGTAGGACCGTCCGGTCGTCACAACCGTATTGTCCACCTTGCGCGTGCAGATAACTTCCTGCGTCTTCGAATTCAACAGTGCCAGCTCGATGCAACCGCGGAACTTGATACAGTCCACCGCTGCCCGATCCGGATGATACAAGTCTCGGCTCATTCCTTATGCTCCTGCGGCTCGGCCGCTTTGGAATCGGAACTCCTCGGCACGAAATGCCGACAGAGTTCGCACCACTCACCTTCGTTCTTGTTCGGGTGCCCGCATTCTAGTTGTATCGTCACCTGCTCGCGAAGTTCCATCTCATCCTGCATGATCCTAGTCCTTCTTTCCTTTTCTCACAGACTCGCGATACAGCTGAGTCTTGAGTTCCTCCGTTGCCTGTAGCTTGGTTAATCGATCCTCCAAGCTCTGCAACCTGATGACCAGCGTCTTATCTTCAAAATCACCCAGCTGCTTTCTTAGCTTGACATTCTCGAGGTACTGCAGCTCCATCATCTTGTTTGAAGAATCCAGATTCGATCTGAGCAAGTGGCCGATGTACTCGGTGCAGATGAGCATCGACAACAACATCACAAAGACCGAGATAGGGACTTCATAATATTTCCAAGCTCGCAGCCTAGACAGGAGTGAAAATTCCATTGAAGCGATCCTCCAAAAATTTGGCTGGGCCCGTTAGTGTACTCCGTTGCCCCGTCCCAGTAGAATTTGGGTTTGCTGTTTCTGTTCCGCCTCGATCTTCGCCAAGGTGTCTTCGATGTTCTTTAGCCTCACATCCACAACATCCTTCCGTTCGTATTCCGATTCAACTTTGGCCATTTCCTTTTCCAGCGTGCTCATCCGACTATCCAGCTGAGCATCCGATCCGCTGGCACGCCAGACCAGCGTTCCGGCCAAAAAAGCAACGGTAATGAGTGAGGCTATCGCCGGCCATTTTTGCCACCAGTAGACTTTTACCTGATCACCCACCTATTCCTCCCGGTCCTTGCCTACTCTCTCCTTTCCATCATCCTGTTCTAAAGCGGGAGAGTCATCCTGTTCTGTTTCCACCAAGAAAGCAGGGGAGCGATGGTCAGAATCGCTCCCCCTCGCGACTCTCAGGCAGGCGTTCCGAACAGGATGCCTTCCTTCACGGCAGTGCCGGCAACAATCGTCACCGTATCCGTCGCATCCGGAATCGAAGATGCCGATCCGTCCGCGTTCGCAATGTGTGACGTGATGGTGATGGCCACTCCGGGCTGAGCAACCGATGGAGCTGCCGCAACTTTTCCGCTTGCAATGCTGGCCGATCCGTCAGGAGCATTCCGCGGCGTGGCATCCTGTGTGATCACCACGCTGTTCGGATCCCCGGAAGAAACGGTTACCACAGCACCCGTCGGGAGTGAAGCCCCACTGATACCGTGATTATCCTGTGCCGAGACGAAGAAATCGTCCGACATATCGCTCGAAAGATTCAAAGGCATTTGATTCTCCTAATTTAAGATTTTACCGCAACACCAAAAGTGATTTTCTGACTGACCGCAACTCCCGGGCCACTGGGAACCAGTTTGTTAACCGCCGCCAGAATTTGAGTCAACACATCCAACTGCTGTTTCTGATTCGCATACTGGAGCAGCTGGAGCTTGTACATGTTTGTCAACGTCTGGAATATAGCCTGCTCTTTCACCAACTCATTGCTCACGTCGATGTGGAGCTGTGCCAGTTCCTTTTCTATCTCCTGCAACGGATTCAACATGTGTTTCCGCTCCTACTCGTCATCATCTTCTTCTCGAACAGGAACCAGTGGTATATCCACTGTTCTCCTTCTTGCTTCCGCCACCTCCTCCACCCTTGGCAATGGTAGTCCGAATGCTCTCCTCGTCTCCAGTCCAATCCGTGTGTAGGCTTCCGTCAACTGGGCCACCATCTCATCACTGGACCCACCGACTCCCACCAATGTTGCCTCTCCCTGCTGCCCCGTTTTCGTTACGCCTATAATCCTTTGTGCCTTGGGAGGTAGAATTCCCAACCGGTCCCAGATATCCATTGCCAGTGTTGCTCCCATTTTGGACTTCCTGTTTCTGATCTCCGAAAGGATTCTCGGACCACTGGCAGGTAGGATCCGGTCTCTCAGGAAGTTTTGCTGAGCCTGAATCTGAGCTTCCTTCATTCTGTCCGCAACATCACTCCTCACCAGATAGGTGATCGTGGACACATCACGATTGTACTTGATGGCCAGTCTCTGAATACTATTGTCAGGACCTCCGCTCAGGTAATCAGAAATAATATTTATCTGCTCCGTCTCGGGCAGATAGCTTCTCTTCGGAGGCCTCCTCTTCTGTTTCCTCCGACCTTTTCTGATTCTCTGTCTGTGTGGGAATGGATGGACAGTTGCCATTTTACGCCGTCCTCATCATTCTGATGCTACGATAGAAATTCTTTCCGTAACGCATCAGACAGGTATTGCCGCCCTGACGTGCCCGTTCTTCGCAGAACTGTGCACCGTGAATTTCAGCGACACGTTGTCCGCCCTTCTGTCCGTTCTTTCTGTTCTGTTCTATTTTCTTTTTTAGTTCGGAAGCCATGGTGTCAGACCTCCCCGGGCAATCGCAACTGGTTGGATTCACTACTGAGGATTAAAGCGAGGCGTAAAACGCGGAGAACTTCAGGAGATTGAAGTGGCCCGACACCAAACACGGAAACACTGGCAGGAACAATCGAGAGCAGTGTCTTATCCGAAGAAGTAACCGCTCTCTCCACCATGCCAGTGTTGAAAGTCTTGTTTATCATTCGCCGAGTCTCTCTGTCAGTTTTTTTCTTGAACGACCTCCCAACGTTCTTTTTCCCGACATGCTCGAGCGTCCAACACAACAATGCCGGGAACCGGAGCTCGGACCGGTTCCCAGCGATGGCGCCTTATCTGTCTGAATGAATTCTGTTGCCCACGGATAGAGTAGGTTGACCACTACTCCCTTGGCAAGTCCTTTCTTTTTTCTTCAAATTCCATTTCACCAGTGCGTTGCGCCTGTGTGGTTCAGCTTTTACTAGTTCAAAATTCTCCAACACGTTATGTGTTCTGTTTTCGTCCACATGATGCACGTCCATCCCTTCCGGTATGGGTCCGTATGCCTGTTCCCACAACACTCTGTGTACATATTTTCCGCGTAACGGACCCGCCGAATACTGCATATAACCGTCACTGTTGATTCTCACGCCGCCTTTCCACTTCGGATTTCTTTCCCCTGATTGGAATAGCACGAGCCCTCCCGAGCTTTTTGTTTTTCACCTCAACGCCGACTTTCTTTTCTTCTCGAGTATCACGGCCAGTTCCCGGCCATATTCAATTTCCCTTGCACCGCATCTGATCGCCAACTTTCTTTTCGTCAAACAGATGTCGAAGTGTTCCAAATAGGTCCCTTCATTCTGAATCCATTTTCTCTTCACACCGATGCGATCGACCATCGACAACAGCTCGTTGTGCCCCTGCCTGGAGAATTGATCAGAAAGCAGGTGACACATTTTCATCCCGCGATACGACGCGAACATGTCGTCAACAAGAATCAATCAAACGACCCACCGGGTAAATGATTTTCTAGTCACCAAGTCCAACCGCGCGCTTGATACCGTTGAATACCATTCTTGTATCGTCGAATTTTTTCTTGGCCCGTTCCGTCTCATCCCGTAGGGCAGACCACAACGAATTCCAATCGTCTTCTTTGAACTTCTGACCCAATCCTCGGCAGATGACTGTTCCGATGTTGGCCCCACCAAAGCTCGCTAGATAGGCCAACATAGCAACTTCCGTCTCCGTCAAGGTCAGTGTACAGGTCATTTCGACTTTGTTTTCCTGTGTCTTCATTGCTCACCCCTCATACTCGTAGATCTTCACCCTTTGCTCACCGACCTTCCTTTGCGCCGGCTGGATGATTCCCTCGATGATTCCGTTTTCGTTCGGCCCACGGAAAACATAGAACTCATCCCCCAACTCGAGCAACGAGGCATTTCTGGACTGAAAGACATGAACAAAGAATGTTCTGGGAATGTCGAGCCCTTCCAGCTTGGCCCTGATCTCAGTAAAGATGATGCCATGCGCTATGCAGAATTCACGGGCGAATTTCCCGATACCCTTGTCGCATCCGACAGACACAATATGCAGGCTTCGACCGTAGTTTTTTGACAAGGTGCGAATGAGCTCTTCCACTTCCTGCTTGTCCTTCGGTGTTTCCGGACGTTCCCTTGCCCCATCGATGACGACATTCATTTACTTCCTCCCCTGATCCTTGGCTTGTTTCTTCACGTACTCGAATACTTCCCTCAACAACTCTACAAAATCCTTCAACGAAGACGCCGCTACTCCTATCGCTTCGACGAAGTTTGATTCATTTCTCTCATTGTTGAACCACGACGACATGTTTCCTCCTCACACGACCCTCGAAACTCCATCCTCTTTCACAACAGAAACCGAACGGGCATCAGAAAGCTCACTGAGGATTGCCGGGTTATGTGTCGTCAGGAGAATTGTTCCAAACCTCGACACAACCTTTTTCAAACCACGCGCGAAGGCCCTTGCAGATGTAGAGTCCAGACCATCGCCCGGCTCATCCAAAATCAAGATGTTCGTCTTCGGTGCAACCGACCTCACAGCGAAAGAAGTGATCAACGAAGCCATTTTCATCTCTCCCTCCGATTGATCCTCAACATTCTCTCCACCATGAGCATTCACCACAGATACATCCAATCTTCCTTCCGTATCCACTTCGAACCGAACGTGGATTTCACTCTGTGCGAAAAGTTCGCTGTATTCCTCCGCTGCCCTATTCAACTCAGGACAGATCTGTGCGTTGAGATAGGCGGGGAGACCATCGCGCCGGAAAACAATCATTGCGTATTTTAATACACTCAGCCATTTGCCGATCTTCTTCTTCTTTCCTTCCAGCTGTGTAATCTTTTCTTTCAGACCCCTCAGCTTGTCACGCATGACAGAAAGCACCTTCTCGTTCCTCTCGTGTTGTTCCATCTTCAGACGAGCTGATTCATATTCAAGGGAAGCCGAGCCGACCTCATCTTCCAAAGCCGTATTCCTTTCCCACTTAGCCTGCAAAGTCAATAGTCTGTCTCTCTCGGCTACTGAATCCTGAGCAACGCTCCTATCAGTCTTGATCTGACTGGAAAGGGCTTCGATTTCGGCTTTCGTTGGGCCAATCTGTTTCTGGATATAGTCCGCGCTTACTTCCTGTCCGCACCTAGGACATGTTCCTTCCAGATTTCTGTACTTCGCCAAGCGAGTCCTCAACTCCTCCAACTGCGATTCCGACACAGCCAGCTTCCTCTCGGATTGAATCTGCTGCTTGCGGTTGTCCAACATCTGCTGTCTTATGCCTTCAAGCTTCAACGAAGCCTTTTCCTGCCATTCCTTCAATTCCGCATTCTTCTGACGGTATAGACCCTTTTTCCGGCGGTAAATTTCCGCTATAGAGCCGTTTAGAGCCATTATTTTCTTTGTTTGGGATATTGTGTCGATTAGGGAGTTTCTTTCGTTTGTGAGCGCCCCCAACGACGCAGAAATCAGGGTATAGCGCTCGTCAAAGTCCTGTTTTTGGGAATTCACAGATTTCTGTGCCCGTTCAAACCTCTCGAGGTTCTGGATCTTGGCAAGAAAGCCTTTTCTCTCTGCCTCCGTTCCGGTCAGCATCAGATGCGACTTCGCCTGATCGACGTAGATCGCATTCGAAAGAGTCTCCCACGTATATCCAGTAATCTGTTCAATGAGCTTCTGTGTGTTCTCCGGTCTGTTGCCCGACTCAATGATCTCTCCCGACACCTTTAGGACCAGATCCTTCGGCTGACGAGATCGGAGGATTGAGCACGCTCTACCTTGTGAATCCAGAAACCAGATCTTGACATACGAGTTCAGTTTCTTATCCGCACCGCGACGAATCCAGTGATCATGTTTCTGATCCTTGAACGTCTGTCCGGAATGAGCAACTGCCACAGGTTGTAAGAAGGAAGTTTTGCCTGAGCCGTTTGACCTCCCGCCCCAATCCTTGTTCAATCCAGAGACAACACATAGACCAGGTTCAAAATCGAACTTCAGCTTTTCATAACTGAGGAAGTTTTCCGCAGTGAACCCTTTGAAGGTCAGCTCCCCGTTCTCCCTTTGTAGGCCCCCCGCTTGTTCGAGCTGGTCGATAAGGAACTTTTGGATTTTCTTTTCATAGACACGGAGCTCATCAGGGATAGTTTCCGCCACGTACAGTCGTATCTTCTTTTCGTCCGGATAAGTTGCCCTAATCTTTTTAGAAGATCGTCCTGCTTCTTTAAACTCAGGGACAACATGAGTGATGGCTCCCTCAAAATTCTTTCTAGCCGCAGTTTCTGCTTCCTCAAGCTTCTCTCTAATCTGATGAATTCCCTCAACAGGGACCTTGACTCTGATATGCGAACCATTCCAATCCTCCGGCTTCGATTCCTCAAATCCCGGCCATGACGGATCGTACCAGCCCGGAATCTTTGAACGAACTCTTGTCACGCTCTTTTCATCCAGATCAACTACAAGATAGCCTTTCTTCTGGTTCGCTTCGCCCCAGTCCGTGGCAAATGGACTTCCGCAGTACCAAACGTTCCTTTCCACTTTCTGCTGGAGGTGATAGTGCCCGCCGATACAGTATAAATATCGTCCCGCACACAAATCATCAACACATATGGCCGCGTCATCCGCCCTCGTGAGAACGTTGTACTTAGCCCCCCGTAGTTCTGAATGAAAGATGAGCACACAGTTTGCAGCAGCAGGATTCCTTGCAAGCTCACGGGCTTCCGTTCGAAGAAGCTGTGGAGAATTTCTGAAAGGTAAGATCGCAAGAACCCGTCTGTCTCGAATGTCAATATAAGTTGGCTCGTCATAAGCAAGAGCCCCTGCCTTTCTAAGAACAGGTAACCAGTTTTGCTTGTCGACATGCATTCCTACGCGGTCATGATTTCCCAAACAAACAACAACCACCAATCCTTGCTTCCGCCACCTCGCGATAGTCCGCAACCAGAAGTTCACCACACGGACATCCACCGGATTGTAGACGTGCTTTAAGTCCCCTGCCAGAACAAGAACCTCGATTCCGTGTTGACTGCACGTCCGGGAGACTTCTTTGGCTGCGTGCTTGCACAAATCGAGGTTCTCATAATCTGCTTGCCAATCTGATGTGACAAGAATTTTCATTTAGTGTGCTTGCTGTGCCCCTGTGTTCAGATTCAACAGCATGCCCGGAGGATTCCCGCCGGCATTCACCTGTGGAACTTGTCCGTTCCATCTCGCAATCCAACGATCCGTCACCATGAGCTTCTGCCACTCGATAATCTGTGGATTGATGGAAGCTGAGCGAATTCTGTTTGCTTCTGCTTCGCCGTTTGCTATCGCAATGGCCGACTTGGCCTGACCTTCCGCCTCTGCCACTTTCTTTTTAGCATCTGCCTCTGCCTGCAAAACTTCATTCTGCTTCTGTAGGGCAATCTGAGCCGCCTGTACTTTCAGATTGATTGAATCAATTACCTGCTGTGGTGGCCTCGGTGCCCCGATAATCCCGAACTGCTGAATGTTCACACCGATGTCGGTCACCCGTCCCTGCAAACAGTCCCTTGCATCTTTTAGAAATGGAGCGTTGTCCCCCATGATCTGTTCCACACCAAATTTCCCGGCAACCTCGTTGAAGCAATCTCTTGCAACGTTGTGGAGAAACCCGTGTGTAAACGTGTCCAAATCATCCGATCGGAACTTCACATAGAACGAAGGGACCTTATCCGCCAGCAACTGATAACTTAGATTCACGTCGGCCGAAACCACCATCGAATCCTTCGTCGTGAAAGTAAGCTCTTCGTTCGTCGGATGTCCCTCGTGTGGATTCGCCGTCCACACCACCGTCTGCATGTAAGTCGGATATTCAACAACAGACGTAAATAGAGGATTGTACAAAAGATATCCCGTCTTTACGGTGAAGTCCTGAACACCCCTTTGCGAACCCGCCTGATTGATCTCGATTCCGACATGGCCCGGACCGATTCTAGTGCATCCGAACATCCCGAACACCACCACCATCAGCAACACCGCTGCTGCCACTATCGCTACCACTCTTAGTTCCATCTTTCTTCTCCTTTGACTCCGCATTCTTTTTGACCCAAAAAACTAACGACCACAACACAAAGGTACACCAAGACGCCGCCAGAACCAGAACCGTCAGGGCCCCGGCCAACCACTGCCACGTACTTGGCTTATTCATCAATCCGTAGGCATAAACAGAAGCCCAGACCGTTGCCAAGAACGCAACGAGCAAATACACACACCAACGCTCCCACTTGAAAATATTCCTGAACTCAAGCATTCCCTTCCTCCTTCCCACCAAATCAACACACTCTCCCATCATCGCTGCAAGCTGATCCGCCAACCGCTCCGTTTCCTGTTCCACCTCTTCCTGTGTCCAGTAGTGCTCATCCTCCAATGATTGTTCGAATCGAGCCGCTACTTCCAAATGAATCCGGCGAACGTTTTTGTATTCTTCACTAACAATGCCCGTCGGATCCGGATTAACAAGCGCGTCTCCGAAATGAGCACAATCGAATCCGAACCAAGTCCCCCGTCCATCTTTGCCAGGTTCTCCGAAAGTCAAACCGCCGTGAACATCAACGTCTACATCACCATAGTCTTTTCCATCCGCCGGATGACCCGCTGGCACAAATACATATCCGCAGCGATGAAAGCCTTCGCGCGTCTGAACAACAACACAAGGGAGTCCCGCATGTATCCACTCCCGTTCAATTCTGTATGGTCTGTAGGAATAAGAACAATCCGACTGTCTTACAATCTCTTTCTCAGTCATCATCGTCCCTCTCTTCTTTTGGTCCTGCGAACAACTGACAAAGGTCATAGAGGGCCGCTACCGTCGCCGCCCCTTGTGTCGCATCTGTATAGCTGTCCACTTGAGCCAATCCCTTAATGGCTTTCGAAAACTCGCCAGCCCGGGGTCCCGGTATTGCTTTCTCAAGGCACCGTCGCAGATAACCTGCAACCTGTGCACGAATGCTTCGAAGGTCATCGTTTTCAGCTTCCGCCGTTTCCTTCCTGATAGCATCCCAATCACCTTTCTCCAATGAACGACAGATCGCTATGACATCCGCAAACTGCCCGATGGACTTCACCGCTTCCTTTTCAGACATCCCCGACAGAAACGATTCCACGGCATTAAGAATAAATCCGGGCGATTGGACTCTAGCCTCCCACAACGCATCTATCAGCTTGGCAGGATCCCTTTTGTCACCAACATACTTAAATGCACGACGAACAAGTTTTGCAACCGAATTGGCCTGCAACAACCTCAACTGAGCACGTTGTCCTCGTCGAAGGATTGTTTTCAATAGCTTGTTTTCTTCCGTCGTACAGATGATCCAGACAGTAGACTGTGGAGCATCCTCGATGTATTTCAACAACAGATTCTGTGCCGCCGGTGATAATCTTTGTGCCTCGTCCAGAATGATTACCAGACGTCTAGACCCCATCGGGGTATAGACAGAACTCGCGGCTATCTTTTGAATATCCTCAACACCATTGACTTCCGAGGCGTTGATCTCCTGAATAGCGAAGTCGTTTCTTTTTTCAAGACAGACCTCACACGGTTCCCCAAAATCTCCGTGTGTACATTGCAAACTAAGAGCAAGGATGCGAGCCACCGTCGTCTTACCAGTCCCCGTAGGTCCGACGAATAACCATCCCGATGGCTCGCGCTTGCTCTTATACTGATTCCGAACCGTCTGTACAAGCTCATCCTGCCCGATAAGCCGGGACAACGAATTCGGCCTCAGAAGCTGTGCTAAAGTTCTTGGCATTCTAGATCACCAAAAGCAAGTTCTCTTCACTGCCCAGCCCCGATAACCGTCAGCTCCGCCAGAAAGGCCTCGCTAACCGAAGTCAACAGCCGTCCGTATTCACGAAGCTTACCGCGCAATTCGGTCTGTTCCTCTTCGGGAAGTTCCCCGATAAAGGCCCGAATGGATTTCCCTGCATCCTGCATAGTGATCTTCTTCTCCGCTACCTGCCTGAACAACGTCAGGATGAGATCCTCCGACCCACCGATATTCAGTTTCTGAACCTGATCTTTCTTCTTGTTGTCCGCCATTTTTACCTCTCCTCAATCCTTGCCGAGAAATCTTCGGCAGTAAACTCAAACGTTCGACACACGTTGTTAGGATCTTCCATGAGTGGCCGCCCGACCATGATGTTGATACCCACCGCATCTTTCGACTCAGCGACGAGAGTTTCGAAATCATCCTCATCGATATCATTTGACTCCATTGGTATTTCAATCACTAGCCATTTCGCCATTTCATCCTCCAAATCGTTTGAACACATCCTGATCCAACTCCGTCCCGATCCAGATCACCCGCCTCTTAAAATCTTCGAGCACAAGCTTCGTCTGGTGCTCCACTATGTTTCTTTCAGCAATGGTCAGGTTAAGAGACAGAAACCAGCGCTTCAACTCTCGTGTCGCGTTCGCCGGAATGAATTCTTTTCTCGTCAACGAAGCCTTCAACACCCGAGACACCTTTGTACGAATCACACGCTCATTGAGAGAAGACTCAGACATTAGCTTCTCCATCCGACTTGATTTCATCCGCGTCGACGTACTTGATCCTTCCGTCAAAATACAACTTATAGCCACAGCTCAGACCTTCACAGGAACCACCACCTGCCTTGTTCTTCCAGTTCATCAAGAGACCTCTGATGCCGATGGACTTTCCTCCTTTCAAAATCTTCTTCGACTTCCTCTGCATACGAACACGAACGGAAGCGTAAAGCCGAACAGCGTTTCCGCCCGGAGTATATTCCGGATTACCCCAAGCCCCCGGTGCCGTTCTAAGCTGATTGATAAACATCATCATGATGTTGTAGTTCGCCACCAAGGCCACCCACTGCCTCAGAAAACCGGAAAGGAACGAAGCTAGCGAGACTTTCGTTCGCATATTCTGATCCTGAATACCGGCAGCTGCCTCTTCCTCAGTCAACATCGCAGCAATAGAATCAACACATACGAACATCCGTCCGTTTGGATTCTCCCGACCCTTCCGCCTAATCAACTCTTCAACTTCTGTAAGAAGCTCTTCGACCGTTTGCAATCTCCCTTCCTGTACTTTCTTCTTTTTCTTTTCCTTCTTTTTCAACACATCCGGATCTTCACTCACAACGATGCCTGGACGAAACAAATAAACCAGATTAGTATCCAGTCCGAGTTTTCTAGCCCACTCCTCATCCCAGCTGGATTCCAGATCCACCCAAATAACGATAGCTCCATCCTTCTGTGCCATTCCTGCGAGCTTTTTCAACGCTGCAGTCTTTCCTCTGGACTCCATACCTGATAGTTCGAAGATCTTTCCGTAAGGAATCCCGAGTTCCTCTGAACCAAACACACGATTCAAATACAAGTTTCCGGTATCAAGCCAATACTTCACTTTCTTTTCGAGAGTAAAATGTTTTAGCTTCTTCCGGATCAGAGCCATCTCTTCGTCAGGTGTCAACTGTTTCATAAGCTTCCCTCAACAAAAATGCTTTGTCCATGCTCAATGAGTCCATCACCATGTATGTTCATTCTTTCGGTCTGGGTCCCTCAACTTGAATGTTCATTCATTCGCGCTGGGTCCTTCTTATCCGATGCTAATTCTCTTGAGGTGAGTCCCTCGGTGGCAATGCTAATTCTTACACTCTGAGTCCCTCAGGTTCAATGCTAATTCTCTCGAAGTGAGTCCCTCGGTTGCAATGCCAATTCATACACACCGGGTCCTTCGTTCTTCCTGTGCTTTGAATCAACCGCTATGAGTTTAATCCGGACCCTTATTCAGGGTCCGGATTGTCATTCGGATCGTCACCGATATCGAGCTGTGTCAAATCAGATTCATCGATGTCGCCAGACTCCATCTCGCTCTCATCCGAAAGTGTATCGTCAACGACCTGCTCATTCGTCGTCATCGTCGTCGGCTGGTTTCTTTTTTCCTTTTCCTGACTTTGGTTTTTCTTCTTCCTCTTCGGACTCTTCTTCGTCTTCCTCAGAGGCTTTGCCTTTTTTGCCCTTGGGTTTTTCTTCTTCATCCTCGTCACCACTTTCCTCCTCCTCGTCGGCTGGTTTCTTTTTTCCCGCCTTCGGTTTCTCTTCCTCATCCTCTTCATCTTCGAGGTTCGGAATATCATCATCATCGGACACGGCTTCTTCCTCCTCATCCTCATCAGCCGGTTTCTTTTTGTTCTTGTTCGAAGGCTTCTCTTCCTCCTCATCGGACTCATCCCCGCCAGACTCTTCTTCATCCTCGTCGACTGGTTTCTTTTTGTTTGGTTTCTTTTCTTTTTCTTCTTCCTCTTCGTCGTCGTCGGTTGGTTTTTTCTTTCCGGACGGTTTCTCTTCTTCCTCTTCCTCGTCCTGCTCGTGCCCGTAATACTCAGACTTCTGTTTCGCCTCGTCGTACTGTTTCAACACAGAACCGAAAGGCTCGAGCAGGTTCAGAAACTTCTCCGGCACAGCAGACTTCTCATCATCACGATCAATGTCCGAATACTCAGTCGAAGTCATTGTCGTACCAGTCCGTGTGATGGACAGATTGTATCCCTTTTCGGGATGGCTGACATCACGTTTGATCGCCAGACCGAGATACTTGTTGGCAAGAGTCTTGCTCATCTCCCACAACACAGGCCCGATCCACTTGCCCTCCGACTTGTAGATGATCTGAACGGCGAAATTTTCCTTGCGCTTCATCTCCTCCGCAGACTTTCGGTTCGCCGACTTTCCCGACTTCGAAAGCTTGGGGATGAGATCGTCGCACAACCAACATTCACCCGTTCCATCTCGCTTCTTACCGCAGCGAAGATAAGCCTTTCGAGCACCAACATTGGAGTGCATTGCATACTCAATGTACTCGGGCTTCTCCACGCCCTTCTTGTTCGGAAGGACGCGAAACGTAGTCGTACCTTCAGGAAGCTTGAAACGTTTCGACGCCGTCCGTTCCTTCAACCGCTGTGCTGCTAGCTCTTTCTTATCCATCGTGCCTTCCTTTCAGAGTTCACTTCTTCCGAGTTAGTTTGGAAAATCTTTCATGCCACGACCATACTCTTTTTCCATCTGTTCGAAGACTTCTTTCTTCCGCTTCAAATGGAACTCGATCAGCTCCTGTCCAAGCTGTTTCGAAAGTGCATATAAAACGGCCAGCCCAAATCCGGACAGAAGCAAAACACCTATCACAACAAGGATCATAGTAACCACGCTAATCATCATCGCCTCCGGCGCGTCTCATCCTCTCCCTCATCCTTTTCATCTTATCCACTTCCGATTGACCACTGAATGTATCGTGCATAAACGCAAACTGAGTGAGGATCTTGAGGGACGACCGTCTGTGTTCGTAGGCGTCCAGCAGAAGTTTCGAGTATTCTTCCATGCGTTTTGTCTTTGCCAGTTCCTCTTCGGCCTGTCTGATTTCCGGTACACGTTGAACCATCTCTTTGATGGCTCCTTCGGTCATGCCTTTCTGTCCCTTGAACTTCACGCGCATCTTTATGCTGTAATCCACTCGAAGGTTATCCGCTCGCATCTCTGCTTCCTGACGCTTTCTCATCTTATCGACACGATAAGTTGCCGCCGCCATAAACAACTTCGCTTGCTCCAGAGCCGCATCTTCCACTTCTTCCTGTGTAAAGGCTAGGCGTTCCAGCAGATCCTCTTTTTCGACAACTCCAATCAATTGTTTTCTTGGCATGACTTATTGTACAAGCCCCTTTCGAATGTTTTGTTTCTAACCGAGCGAGGCCATCATTTCCTTTCTGAACTTATTCTCAAACTTCTGATTTGCCCGGCACCATTCCTCGATAAACTGTTCCGGTGGCTGTCCCTTATACTCCACCATCACACCCAATCTAAACCCGGCTTTTGCCTCCGCTTTGAGAGGCACAACCCACTTCACTTCCGGCCACCACTTCTTCACATAGACGAGAACCTCGTTCTCCATCAGCTGAATAAACTGCCTATAAGTTTCCCGCATCAGTTTAAGCTGAGAGAACACATAGAACGCGTCGTGAATCTCCATCGAAGACTCTTGCAGCCTGTCGTACGTCTTGGGTTTTATCCCGATTATTGCCATTGCTATCAACATCAACTGATGGGCCGTTCCTTGGATTGGGCTATTGACCGCCTGATTTGCCCAGAATGTTCCGCGAGTATCATCGCCAGCCAACGCAATCTCTCTCAAGAATCCGAACAGGGTGGACACATACGAATTCTCTTCCGCAAACACGTGTTGTCGTTCGATAAATCTCGCCACACCCTTGAACTTGGAAAAGTAGGCATTGTACAACTCTTCCACTTCCTCAAATTTCATGGCAAACTTCTCACCACGTTTCGCCGCATCCGTCTTCAGCTTATTGTAAACCGATTCTGGCGTCATTCCGAAAATGATCCCGAAATGCAATTGTTTGATGGCAGTGCGAAGTGTTCTGTCCTTCTTGATCAACTCTTTTGGCTTGTTGGTCAACTCATGCCCGACGTCCCCGTGGATATCATCACCTTCCTGAATCAGTTTAATGAGCTTCTGGTCGCCGGACATCTGTGCAAGGACCCGAATTTCCAACTGCGAGTGATCCGCGCCCATGTACACTTTCAAATTACCGAACCTGTCAAGAAGGGTCATTACCGTCCCTCTCCATCCAGTAGAGAGATCGCATCGAAGAACGTATCAGGCTGCCTTCCACCGGGCCATTCTCTCATGCAAAGGCGATCTTCAAACTCATCAACAGTCTCCACAGTAAGGTGAAAGGCACTGCACATTCCTTGGAATAGGAGGAAAGCCGAATGTCTCTCAATAATACCCGGATGTCTGTAGGCTACGACTTCCAGTGCATGCATCAGATGAGAGTAGAAATGCTGCGTACAGAATTCGAGTTCCTTTGCCAACGGTCCCTTTTCCACCATTACAGGAAGATCATTGACGTCAGTCATAAACTCCTTCACATTGTCCGGATTCCCCGGCCTGAAGACAATGCCTCTCAACCAGCGTTGGACCTTCTTCACATTCGGACAGACATGAGTATCCGGGCCTCTCAGTCCAAGAACAAGCGTTGACTGCATACGAATGGGGATTTCTTCCAACCAAGATTGAAGTACGCTAGGCATCCTATTCTCTCCTTAACCACCAGAAGTATTTCTCTGCTTCCTCATGTCGCTTCTTCCACAACGATCGCAAGCCCTCAACACCCCCATGATCGACAAAACACTTTCGACAAGTGAGAGGATTCCCTCCCGGGATATCCGGAATAGGATTGGTCCAAATCATACGAAACTCTGAACCAACTGTAAATCTTCCGCCACAGAAGTAGCAACGAAAGTACTTTCCGTTTGCGCCGCCGCTCCAAGGTAGCTTAACGTCCTTCGCTGTCACTCTGACAAACTCTTTCATAAAATCACCGATCGCCATTTTCCACCCTCCATGCTTTATACAAATCTCTCCATCTCAAATCACTAACCAACAGACATTCAATTTCTTCCGCACCATGGATGTTCTGTAGATTAACGATTCCTTTTTCGGTCTTGTTTCCTCGCTCACCTCCGGAACGAAGACGACAGGTGATTGTTCCAGTCAGATGCCATTTCGTTCTGACTCTTCCGCCATGCAAATCCGCCGACTTCCTGTAGCCGTCCATATAGGTAGATTTCTTCTTCGACATCTGTCTGTACTCAGTCACCAATCCCGGGAACTCATGGAAGTCGGATAGAATCGCCATCGACTCTTTCCGCGTAGACCGAGGAAACTCCTTGAGCCACTTCTGATCTAGATGCTTGCCTAGCCGCAAGTCATCATAAATTACTCGCGCCACATCTTGTGGCTTATTAGGATTGAATTTGTCATCCTTGGCGATAGCCCTGATTTGTCCCAACAGCTTCTCCAGACGAACAGGGATCCAGCGCTCCAGCATATCCGCATGTTTGTAGTCTAGCCAAGGCCCGTGCTCTTCCATGCGTGCCAATACAGGCGAAACATACATCAAGCACCTTAACAATGCCTCATTCACCCGACCCTTGTTCGAAATCTGAATTCTCTTCGTCAGATCACAGTCCGCTCCGTTGTATACGACGATGACCTTCATCGGAATTTCATAGAAATTCACCAGCTTCGTTTTCTCATCACGATAAGGATCGAGAATCCCTTTGTACCCTGCAAACTCTCTAAACCGGATGTCGGCTGTTGCCTCCAGACCATAGGCACGCCGACCTGAGAATCTCAAATACTCGGAGAGCATCGTATCATGCACAAACCCTTTGACCACAATGCCGAGCAGCTTCTTCAATTTCCAAACATCATAAGCACCGTACTGGAAGGCTTTGAGAATTTCGGGATCTTCCAGAATCCTTTTCAGGTAAGCTATTCTCTTCGACAGAATCCGATTCTTTAGCTTCAGATCCTTATGGCGAAGGAACACACCGCGAGAGATCCCTTTCTTCCAACAAAATCCAACATAGACAACTACATTCTCGCCGTTCTCGTCCTTGCCATCCTCGATGTCGACAGAAATCAAAATTCCTTTTTTGGCAGCGGCAAGAATCGGATTGAGAATTTCCTGTTCGAAGTCCAACGTCCTTACAGACTTATAATCCATCGAACGGATGTAGGAAAACTTTCCTCCAGTTCCCTTTATCTTTGATACAGCTATCCTGATTGCCTCCTTGAACTCATCCAACTTTGAGCGAGGCGCCCCTCTAAGGAAATAACTGGGATGGTAAGTCAGGATAACCCATGCCTTGAGTCTTTCGGAGTAGAACGTCTTCTGTTCTTTTCTGTACTCACCCTTCAATAAGGCCTTGGCCGCCACTTGCCCGAATACCAGATGAACCTTTGTCCTACCACTCACCTTTTCCAAGGCCTCTTCGGTATAGATGGAGCAGCATTTCAACTCTTCCTTGTTCGGCGTATGACGAGGCGTCCACTGTCCCTCTTCATTCACATCCACCGGGAAACATCTAACCACATTCTGGATGTCACAATCCTTCCTGTAAAGCCCCGACTCCGCTGCATGCTCCCATAGGAATTGGCCAGCATCACCCACAAGCTCCCGTCCCTCTCTGTTCTCATTGGATCCGGGACTCTGTGCCCAGACCATGACCGGTTTTCCCTGAAGCTTATCCAGATTCTTAATCTTCTTTAAGCCACGAACCTTATTCAAGGGACAAAAATCACAACCTCTGTTCTCGTCTTTCTTCTTGGCGGTTTGCTTCTTTACAGGCTTCTTGTCACGTGCCGTCCGAACGGGCTTAAATTCTTTCGACTCGTTGTCGAAATCTAGAATATTCTGGTACGCCATTTATCTGCACCTGCATGACGGGTCCGTAGACATAAGCCATGCAATTACCGCAAGTCCAAATAACGCGAACAAACCAAACATTACGGTAAGTACCGTCGCGATTTTATTCTTCATCGACTTACTCCATCCTCATCCTGTGGCAGCGGCATACTAGGATCATCCTCGCGGAGTCTCTGGCTTTCAGTTTCTCGTACAACATCATCATCCTTATGACGCGTCGAGGCTTCGTAGATTACACAGGGCTTCTTCGACGCATGAGGAAGATAGAAACGATGCTTTCTTCCGGGGCTGATAGTGATAGAATCCCCCTGCTCCAGTCTGACTGTTTCCAACACATTCCCACCGAGCACACCGATGCCCTTCTCCAGCTCGAGAAAACAGAAACCTTTCTTGATGATGAAGGTTTCTTTCTTTCCACGATGATAGTGTAACGACGAGGTAAAGCCGGGATGCAACGTCAGAATCTTCAGGCAATACGACTCGTTGTTCACCAACCACTGTTCCGAACCCCACAACTTACCAACAGTCCTAACGGGAGTTTTCTCCACATGTGCCATTATAGTTTCCTCGCAACCATCATTTCCACTCCACCACCCGAAATAAGATAGGGAGTTTTCTTTTTCTCGTCCACCCTTATACGGACGTATGCAGATGCTTCGGCTATATAGTCCAGAACCGGCTTCACCTGCTCCAACGGCCAAGAGACAGAACCTTCGATCGTCATGCCGTCAACATCCATTGTCTCTTCAAATCTTCCCTGCTGCACCTTTACAGATGCAGAAACCTTTCCGTTGGTCATCTCCAACGACACCAGCCAATCTTCCCTTTTTACAGAGACAAGATAGTTTACAAGACGCTGCATCATTTTCGACAACCGCTCGGCTGGAATCTTTGCCAACACAGGCCACGTCCGAGCCTTTTTTACATTCTCGATCAATCCACCCTTCGGAAAGTTTTTCTTAGCGACGGCCGAGACAGTCCCTTCGACGTAGCCACATCCACAATCAAGAATAACACGGTCCCCATCAACGCCCACGGAATCCACCAACTGATCCCCCAGCAAAGGAATGATGCCAACAGGAAAGGGTATCTTAAGCGCATCCTCTTTTGTCCTTATTCCGACGAACAACGAAATCAGGTTCGTCGACAAAACCAAACGACCACCAACATACACACAGTTCAAATGAGGAAGAGAAGGATCCCCCGTCGAACAAGCGTTGGAAGCCAACAGCAGCTTTCTCAATTCATCATTGAGCTTGATTTCCTTCAACCCATCTCTGTTCGCCCACGACCCATAACCACCAAGAGGTTCCTGTCGCATAGAAAGTTCGGCATGGCGACTACCCTGACGAATGTAGAACTTCGACTCATCGACTCCCACCTTGAAGTTACCCTTCCAGTTCTTCCCGCCGACCACGAATGCCGAAAGCATCCCATTGTCGATGAAGAAATCCGTCGCAGCATTCAGCGAACCGTTCAAATACCCAGCCCGTACCACAGCTGTTACTGTAGAGGACAAGGACATCTCGATGAGTTTCTTCTTCGGTGTCACCTTGGCAAAATCCGATGACGGAACTCCAGCTCTTTGGGGAACAAGGCTCAAAACAGAAACCGCTTTGATTAAATCTTCTTTCTTGATCTCCGCCCAATTCATTTCTGCTCCTTGGAAATTTGTGTCACCCACCAATAGAGGTTATCAAAATCCTCGTCCCAGTCCGTATCCATCCACGTCCCACAGTGAGGACACATCACACTGTCGCCGAATGGACATTCCTCCGATTCGAATTCCTCATCACAATGAAGGCAAGTAGCCATATTCATTTCCACGTTCTTTTTTCATCGGTCACCTCTCACAGCAGCGAGAAACTCCGACTTAGCTTCCGGCTTGGTCCGAAACACCCCTTCGATAGCCGTCGTCGTGGTTACCGCCTTCTTCTTCACACCACGCATTTCCATGCAGAGGTGCCGACCCTTGATGAGCACCGCAACACCGACAGGCGCCAATCCTTTCTGAATGGTTGCTGCGATTTCCTGAGTCGTGTCTTCCTGCAGTGCCGGCTTCTTGGCAATCAACTCAGCGATTCGGGCCAACTTCGAAAGCCCCAGAACCTTCTTCTTGGGGATATAAGAAATCCACACCCACAACTGCACAGGCAACAGATGATGAGGACACATCGACCACACTTCAACCGGGCCGACGGTAATCATTTCGTCAGACTTGGCAGGAAAGGTCTTCGAGAGAATTTTGTTTACTTGGTCACCATTGTCGAAGAGCCCATCAAAGATTTCCGAATAGGCTCGCGACACCCGTTCAGGAGTCTCTTCGAAGTTCGGCCCGTGGCGAAGGATTTTTCCGGTCCACCTCTGAAGTGAATTGAGAATGTCAGCAACTGACCTCTTCACATCGTGCTCAAATTCGAACTTCGAGTTCTTTCTCACTTCGTCTGTCACATCGTGCTTTTTCATCTCACATGTCTCCTGTTCCGTCCCTTAACCGCAGAATCAAACTTAAAGCAAAGACTGATACCGAACATGAGTATCTTGTATCTGTTTTTTGAACTGATGCAAGTGAGAAAAGAGCCAACCATTGTACACATGACGGTAAGTCACAGATTTTCTCAGCAGATCAAAGTCGAAACCTCGACGCTCAACCTGTTCCTGAATTGCCACTTGTGCCCCTTTTGCCAATGTCGAAAAAGAATTCGGGTTCGTTGCCGATTCCATAGACACATGACAAGTCCCCATTGTGTTCTTACCCTCGTCCACCGTGTAGATACATCCATAAGAGCTTGTACGTGACCAACTCGACGAGTCCACACTCCACCACGGATATGCGAACATCGTTGAAAGGCTGGTCATAGCGAAACCATGCAACTTCACGTCTTTGTACTGGCCCACAAGCTTGAACAAGTTGTCCAAGTAAAATCTTAAGTTCTTGTGGCTGGAACGAACTCCCAGCAGGGGCGAGATGCCGATTCGTTTGTATCCAGCATCCAGGTACCTTTTCATCCAATCCAAAGACTGATCCCCATGATACACCGGAGTCGGCTTCAATCCCTCCTTCTCCAATCTTTTTGTTATCTTCCATACAAGCTCCACATCGCGAATGTAGTCAAACGTTACATAAAAGTCCCACTCCTTCGCTCTCTTCCGGCAGAACTCCATGTAAGCTGAGATTGTCTTTTCCCTTAAAGCATCCACATTCGGAATTTCCTGATGCTTGAACAGGAACATCTGAAACGAGAACGCTCCGCTGTCCATCATGATGTGATTCCCGCGCTCGACGTTTAGCTGATAACCCTCCCACGCACGCGGAGTCCAATAGATCATCTCGGGATGCAAATACACAAACGAACAGCATCTGTAGCGAACGCCCGTGCAATCCAGAAACTCTTTTTCCAACTCCCTTGTATGCACGATAGAGTGAGAAAGATATACGATCGGCTTCTCCGAAGACTGTAGAACCAACTTCGGTACCTTGCCATTCGCAAGTTTCAGCTTAGGTTCTTTTTTCATTAACGACTACATCCCATCCAGTGAATTCTGCGATACTCCTCGCTGATGTACCCGCGCTTACGGAAGAAGCGTAGCAGATCCTCAGCACTAGCTCCCAGCCTTTTCTCAACAAAGGTCCTGAACTCGGAGAGTGTCCTTCCCTCAATCTCCTGTGCCAGAAACCTCGCCGCGTGCCACCTTACGCTTCCGCCTCTGAACGAATTCCCTACAAGCCTTTCTATCCGGGCAGAACTCTTTGCACTCGAGCGTTTCCTCATCGTAGCCGTAGCGCTCATCCGTCGTTTCCTTTCCAAAGCAGATTTTCGCATTTCGTGCCATCCTTTGATAGCAAGCTGTACAAATTCCTGTTTCTGCAACATACAAACATTTTTCAATGTCTTCGATTGTAAACTTGTCGTTGCAGAGAAGACACCAGAGAAGTTCCTTCTTCTCGATCAGACCCATACCCCACTCCTGAGCAAGAGGCGACAATCACTCGGAGTCAATCGATGGATTCTTGCAAGCCGGTAGAATTCGGAAGTGAGGGCACGACCATTCACACCCCAACGAGGTGCCCGTCTATCAGGACCAAACCATCTGCGTATTTCATCCTTAAGATCAGGAGAAGCCTTCTTGAATACCACTTCTAACGCTTCCCGTGCTTCGATGAGATCAAACAACTTCTCATCGACATGAAGGTGTCCAACATCTTCCAGATCCTTGCGCCATCCAAACCGTTTTTTATTCTGTTGTGCCAGAGTGAAGTTTAACATGTGACTGTTTACGGTACAATACAAAAACGTACTGACAGAACCTCGTTTGGCATTGTGATTCCTTCCAACGAAGCTCATAACATGCAATACTGCCTCAGCGATCATGTCTTCCGGGTCAACCCACATCTTTGTTGAAGCCGGAAGTGTACGCCAATACTGCCATGCGATTTTCCGTGCCATATCCTTGTACTGCTCATACAAAGCAAGCCTGCGGATTCTGGGTGTCATGCTGGGGACTGTCTCCGTTTCTTTCGGATTGTAGTACGAGTGACTGCCTACATTAATTTTATGTTAAACATGCCCTAAAATGCAATCAGGGCAAACTGAAAAGTGTATGACGATCGGCAATGAGTGTCGACAACTCATACCGCGCCAGTAACCTGTACACCTCCTCTCTGTTCTTCTCTGCATGTTTCCAATCTCTTCCGGGCCTCTGAGCGATTCGCTCCATAATCTCTGTCAGATACTCACGCTGCTCAACGGACCACACACGACTGTTCGTGTCTCGGATGATCTTCGACAACTGATATTCCTTTTCAACCCTCGGCTGCTCTCCGGCACGGTCACCCCATCCGATTGGAGATTCTGGTTTCATTCCGCTCTTCCACAACTTCAACGCCGTCTTTGGACCCACACCCATTAGCCCTTTAAGATTGTCCGATGAATCCCCGGCCAATGCCCGTATCTCAGAAATGAAGATCGGTTCAACACCAAATACTTTCTTCACATCCTTTTCCGTCAGAGGTTTTTCGTCCAGCTTGGGCCATACCGTTACAGAACTTCCACGGACCAGCTGGTACATATCCTGATCCGCGGAATGAATTCTGATTTCATTGCCATCACAAGCAAGTCTGGTCGCCGCCATTCCGATCATATCATCCGCTTCAATACCGTCCCTTTTCAAAACCCGGAACCCGAGCATCTGAAGTAAAGGAATCAATACACCAGCTCCCTGTTTCATCCGCGGCATTTCAGGATTCGGCTGCCTGTTCTGTTTGTAAGGGGGATAAAGCTTGTGCCTCCATGTTGGGCCTTCTCCATCCCAACAGATCACAGAAACAGCAGTAGGCCATTTCTTGTTGATTCGTATGAGCTCATGCATAAACCCGTACAACATTCCGGTCGGTTTCCCATCAGAAGTCTTCAAGGACAGATGGGAGAAGTGCATTCTGTAGGCAACCCACTTACCGTCAACGAGTACTATGTTCATCCGAATCCCCCTCACCTACTACTTTCCGGAACCCACTTACCGCCTTCGTTGAAAGCCGCCGGTTCCTCCTCCAACACCAGAAGTTTATTTCCGGTCACAACACGATAAGAATGCCTAAGCCACATCGGGTAATAGACCGGGCAGTAACCGCTGAGCCGGAACCATCCCATCTTGTCCATCCACATCCGAAAATCCAGTTCCGTTCCTTCGAAAACAGGGATAACGTGTGGCCTCAGGTGATTACAAATCAGCTCTCCGGGCTTTAGCTTCTCAAGCAGCCCTTCCCTAAGCTTGTCCGATTCTTCCAACAGCACTCTAATTACGCGCTCTTCACGACTTTCGACCTGATCCATGTTAAATATCTTCTTTCCGAAGATGCCTTTCTGTGGCTTTAATTCCAACGGAACAGCAAGTGTATTGAGAAAGTGCTCCCCGCTTTGTTCCAGCCACATACGAAGTGTTCTGTCAAGAACCGTGTCGCCGTGTAGATAGTCAGTCATTAGCCGATCCTCTCATTCAATTCCGATGACGGTATCATCTAAACCGCATCTCTGATCTGATCTTCAATCTCAATACCGGACTTACCCAACGTCTGTTCTCAATCACTTCAAGGATTTCATTCTGAGACATTTCGTCGGCTTGTTTCTTCGGCCAAGGCCAAACCATAGAAACCCTCTTGACCAGATGTTCCATGTTCTCGGCACAATCCATAAATCCGATAATTCCGGGCAGATCCGGGTCAGGAAACAGGACCACCTCATCGAACTCTTTTAGTTCCAGAGTCTGACCCGGTGTCACAGCATTGCCGAGCGAAGCCGCACAACAAACTGTGTACGCCAATGCCCGTTCACCTGCTAGTGCTTTGAGAACCCCTTCAAAGAGGATAACCCTTTTCGTTCCCTCAGGATAATCCTTCCTCAGATTGTAAACCACCTTCACACCACGGGAGTTTTTATACTTCATCTGATTCTCTCCCGTCCAATCCCTCCCGACAAAACCGCAGAGCATTTTTCCTTGTCTAACAGGAAAAACAACCCTACACCGATAGTAATCGTCGTCCCTAGTCGCCCCGACTTCATGAATGCGGAGTTGCTTCTGTGTTACCCCCCGTCGCATAATGTATCTTCTAGGAGGACCCCACAACGGATCGTCATCATCCACATTCTTAAGCAAAGTCCAATCTGTTGGAAACTTTACCGGTTTCGGACGTTCTCTAGTTTCCCCGGTAAAGTCCGTTGCCCGTACCTCATCAATATAGGAACCCACCGATCCCGTCGCACGGAGGATCTCCACCAACGCCTTTCGAGAAGACCAGTTACAACGAAAACAATGACCCAACCCAGACTTGATGTTAAATCCAAGACGATAACCAAAATCCCTGCCTCTGCCACGCTCTAGACAGAACGGACAATTGATCTTATACTCATCAGGATCAGACGTATGTTGACGAACATCCATTCCATGCAATCTGAGCTGGGAGAAGAAGTCGATCATAGTAGATTCTATTTATTGATACGTTCGCGGGCATGACCGTTTTCTACTTCTCTTCTCATTCTGTGCATTCCGCGAACAAGATCGACGATGATCCAAAACATGATCGACAAAGGAATCAAAGAAGCCAACACAAGTACCTTCACCATTTTATCCCCACAACTGTCTGAAGTTTACCCCATACATCACACCGCACTTACTGCAAATCCTACCATCATAGACCGTCGTACCAGATTGCCCAGTCGTAAGATTGAAGGTAACAGCCCCGAACGTCGTGACGAGATACGGCACCTGCAAATCCCCCAACGGACACAATTCTTGTGGCGGCGGAACCAGCTGAACGTTTAATCTGGTCGGTGCTGACAGTACCTTCTGTCCGCCGAGCAAAGCTGCTAACCCACCCAGTAAGAATCTACGAAAAATGTTTCTTCTATTATTCACCACACACCTCTTGAGTCTGGAGGGACTGAAGTCTATTTGCCCTTACCCAACCAGCTTCTAAACGGCTTTCCGGTACGGATGCAATACTTCTCGTAACTCATGCGATAGGCGTAGATCGCCAAAGTTAACGTAGCAACTAGAATCACTCCTCCTATTAAAACAAGGAAAACAATCAATGGCCAATTCCTCATTTCCCGCCCTTCGCTTTCTCCAGCGCGGCGTCCCATGCCTTTTGCATCCGCTCCCAATTCTCATAAACATTTGGTTCCCAGTCCCGCATCGCCTGTCCGGCCTCCAAAAGCGGGAGCAGGCGGCGCTTGAGCA
>Ga0335069_10002344_pt1 | contig 29267 bp, 27 predicted proteins | sample Lox_Sample_11_FD_206714 | JGI IMG/M metagenome (GOLD analysis project Ga0335069, IMG submission 206714) | Soil microbial communities from Loxahatchee National Wildlife Refuge, Florida, United States - Lox_Sample_1.1 | ecosystem: Environmental > Terrestrial > Soil > Wetlands | place: USA...
GGGCAATGGTAAAGAGACCCGACCTGGTCCTTGCCGATGAGCCGACTGCGAACCTCGATGCGGCAAATTCCCACAATATCCTGCAGATGATGCTGAAACTCAACAAGGAGCTGAATACCACCTTCCTATTTGCAACCCACGATGATAAGGTAATAAGCTACCTGGGGAGGAAAATCACCCTTATCGACGGCAAGGTATCCGGGGATGAAATATTTAATAAATAAAGTGAGTCATGCTTTCAATCAGATTAGCATTTAAAAACCTGCTGGGGGCAGGATTAAGGACATGGCTCAACGCATTCGTCCTGTCGCTTGCCTTCGTTATGATAGTCTTCCAGATGGGGTTCATCGAGGGATGGAACGTCCAGGCCAAACAGGATACGACCGACTGGGAAGTCGGGGGTGGTGAATACTGGCAGAAGTCATATGATCCCTATGATATACTTTCCCTGAATGATGCGCACAGCCCGGTTCCGGCTGAAATGACCGGCTTGTGCTCCCAGGGTAAAGCGGCTCCGATACTGGTAACACAGGCTGCAATTTTCCCCGGAGGCAGAATGAAGAATATCCTCCTCAAGGGAATAGATCCCGGTCAGAAAGCAGTCAGGCTTCCCTCTGCCGCTCTTGCCTCAGACACTGCAGGAGAGACACCGGCGATTATAGGAACCAGGATGATGGCAGTCACCGGTCTTAAAAAAGGTGACATGGTGACGCTCAGGTGGCGTGACGCAAACGGAACTTTTGATGCCAGGGAGATACGGATAGCCGACGTCTTCCATTCCAGCGTCCCATCAATCGACAATAACCAGGTCTGGATCTCTCTCCCGGTACTTCAGAAGATGACGGAGATGCCCGGTAATGCCACCTACATTGTTCTGCCGAAGGAGCAGACAACAACACCTCCTGTTATGCCCGGATGGATTTACAGGGATCACAATTTCCTTTTCCAGGATATTGATATTATAATCAAGGAGAAATCGATAGCAGGCGTGGTGATATACCTCCTGCTTCTGTCGCTGGCGCTGCTGGCAGTTTTTGACACTCAGGTACTTTCAATCTTCAGGAGGGAAAAGGAGATCGGAACTTATATTGCACTGGGGATGACCAGGTGGCAGGTTGTAAGATTATTCACACTCGAAGGTGCGATGAATTCGATACTCTCTCTTTTTCTCGCGGCATTATGGGGAACTCCTCTTCTCTGGATGCTGGCAAGAAATGGGTATGCCCTGCCAAAGGGAACAGAGGGGTATGGTCTGACAATTGCCGAAAAGATATTCCCTACCTACAGCATTGCCATGGTATTTTCAATGGCACTTATTGTTATGATAACAACAACAATCGTCAGTTTTATTCCATCGCGGAAAATTGCAGGGATGAAACCAACTGAAGCTTTAAGAGGAAAATCATTATGATCAGATTTATTATAAAAGGTCTTTTAAGAGACAAGCACCGCAGCCGCCTTCCGTTAATCGTCGTGTCCTTCGGCGTTATGCTGACCGTATTGCTTTACACATGGATCACGGGATTTCTCGGCGACTCTGTAAACCTTAATGCAAAACTCTCCACCGGTCATGTCAAGGTTATCACTAAGGCATACAAGGAGAACATGGACCAGCTCCCGATCGATCTTTCGATTACAGGTTCCAAAAGCCTTCTCGAGGAACTCAGAAAAGATTATCCGCATGTCGAATGGGTCGACAGGATTGAATTCGGTGGCCTGCTCGACCTGCCCGACTCCACCGGTGAAACCAGGAGCCAGGGACCCTTCACCGGGTTCGGTGTCGATCTCAGAGGTGCATCGGGTGAGTCTGAACGGCTGAACCTTAATAAAATTCTTGTCGAGGGAAAGCTTCCTTCAACCGGAGGGGAGATACTTGTAAGCAGCCTCTTTGCAAAAAAGCTGGGGATAAAGATCAACGACAAGGTCACATTTATCGGTACGACTATGTACGGGGAGATGTCGATATTCAATTTCAGGGTATCAGGAACCATTAAGTACGGCTCAGTAGCTCTTGACAAGGGCTCAGTTATTATGGATATAAGCGATGCAAGGAAATCTCTCGACATGGAAGATGCCTGCAACGAGATACTGGGTTATACAGATAAGGAGTACTACGACGATGAAAAAGCCACAATTCTGATGCGGTCGTTTATGAACAGGTATAAGGATACGGGAGACAGGTTCGCCCCTGTGATGCTAAGATTGCGCGATCAGAACGACCTGGGTAGTCTCATCGATTATATGACAAATGTTATGGGCTTCATCTGCTTTGTTTTTATCCTCATAATGTCCATTGTCCTCTGGAATACAGGGCTGGTGGGGGGCCTGAGGAGATACGGCGAGATGGGACTCAGGCTTGCAATAGGCGAAGAAAAGGGCCATGTTTACAGGACCCTGATAGCGGAATCGGCCTTTATCGGATTTACCGGGTCACTCATAGGTGTCACGGTTGGAATGGTCATCTCATGGATGGTTGAAAAACACGGACTGGATTTTTCAGGTGTGTTGCAGAATGCCACCATGCTCATGCCTGGAGTTTTCAGGACGAGAATAACAACCGAATCGTGGTTTATCGGGTTCATACCCGGCCTGGTTGCAACAGTTCTTGGAACCATCTTATCGGGCATAGGTATTTACAGGAGACAGACTGCGCGGCTTTTCAAGGAACTTCAATAACGTCAAAATGTAAAACAATGAAACTAATAACTTTTTTACCAGCGTTGATCATACCATCCATGCTAACAGGCCAGCCTTCAGGCAAAGAGCTTCTGAGCCTTATCGACAGGAACCTTGTTGCAAGTTCAAGGGTAATGACTGCCAGGATGATTGTAGGGGGTGCAAGAGGAAGCAGGACCATCGAATTCAATGCCTGGACCGAAGGTGATAAGAGATCGTTCTCGGAATACACAAGCCCTGCAAGGGAAAAAGGTACCAAGATGCTGAAACTGGAAGACAAACTCTGGATCTTTTCCCCGTCGACCGACAGGATAATTCAGATTACCGGACAGATGCTCAGGCAATCGGTAATGGGTTCGGACCTCTCGTACGAGGACATGATGAATAACGGAGATCTTGCAAGCCATTACAATGCAAAAATCACAGGCTCAGACACCCTGCAGGGGAGAAAATGCTGGGTGCTCAGGCTAGATGCAATTACTGATAACGATGCGTACCAGCTCAGGCTGGTAAAGGTTGACCAGGAGAGGCTGATACCGCTTTCGGAAGAGCTGTATGCAAAAAGCGGAAAGCTGTTGAAAAGGATTGTTCTGTCGGATGTAAAGCAGATCCAGGGACGATGGTACCCGATGAAAATGGTTTACAGGGATATGCTTAAAAACGGCGATGGCACACAATTTATAATAACCACGCTGAAGCTCGATGAAAAGATGCCCGAAAACATATTCTCGAAAGCTTCCCTGAAATAGGGATCCTATTTTTTCGGTTCAGGGCTCCAGGCAAGCCATTTGATGACATAGTATTCACAATCCGTTTCACTCCCGTTTTCAATTTCAGCTGTTTCCTTTCCTGTCAGGAAAAGCATGGAGCCCTTACCCAGCCTGAACTGCCTGCCCCTGAGGTTCCCGAAGATTATGCCCCTCCTGACAAGGACCAATTCTTCCTCTGTCCCCAGAAGGGTTTCGATGTTGTTAAAATCGCTTTTCAGCCTGATAGTATGAAGGTCAAGATTTTTTAACGAAAGTGTGCTGCGGCTGAAAACGGGAAAAATGTTTCCGGCGCTTATGTTGCCGGGCCTGACCGTATCGGAATATGAAAAGTAGGTCCTGACCCTCTTCGAATTCTTGCCGGAGGGTTTTACATACCTGGGTTTAAGCCTAATTGAATAATAAACAAGGTTGTCTGTTCCTTTATTGCTGATAACCACCCTGTTGCCCTGGGATACTATTGCCAGGCCTCCTTCAGTAAGGTGTGTTATATTATTATCTACCGAAATTACGGCTGAACCTTCTTTGACAAGATAAACCTCCTCGTTCTGCCTGTCGACCAGGAATTGATGGGTAGCCTTGCCGGGATAAAGAGTGTAAGCCACGACCTCAGCAAGGTCGAGGGATGAAGTGGGACTTTTAAAGATACTTCTTGTCCACCCGGTACGGGTCTTTTCTGCTTTTGTCTTTTCCCAGTCGACAAAAGAGGATGGAATGACCTTTACTGCCGCGATAGCTACGAGAGAAAATGCAAGCACCCGGAGAAGCCGTTTATGTTTCATTAATCCCATAACGGGTTATAAAAGCTTAAATAATAAGACCTTTATCCTTCAGTTTATACCACTTGACCGTATTTTTAAAGAAAATTTTGTCAACAACAACTCTCGGCAGATGCAGCCCTTTGAACGATCCCCTGAAGTTCCATGTTTTCATCCTGTCCCTCGAAACAAAAAATTTCCAGTCGTCGGTCCATGTCTGATGCACTCTTTTCATGAGTGCCGGGCCATCATTGCTGTCCAGATCCGACAGGTCCGTGCCATACAGGAGCCTGTCCTGGTACTTGATACAGAAATTTCTCACCTTCCTGTAATCTTTCATAGCCTGGTACTGAAGATGGCATACCCGGGCCGCCAGGTCCACTGCAAGATTGGGATAGATGTCGAGTCGTTCAGCCAGTTCATCGACACTGTACTCAAGGCTCCCCAGGTGACAGCCTATCAGCTCCATGTCGGGATGCCTGGCCAGGAGGCTGTCCCTGGCATTGATCTGATCCTCATAGGAAGGATAATCCTTATGGAGGTACATGTGATACACAGGATTCATTGCATAATAACTGCTGTCGCCGGCAATTGTCATCTGGTCGAGTGGCAGCCAGCAGTTTCTTGGTTCGCCAAGATGTGCCGTAACAGGCAGCCCCTTGCTGATAATAAAACTGAACAGCGGCTCAAGCAAAGGGTTGTCCGCCATTATAAACCTGCCGGCCCTGTCCCTGACAGTCATACCGATGTTCTTCCATATCTTGATACCAACAGGGTTTCCTTCGAGATACCCGCTGAGCTTGCTGATTGTTCTTCTGCTCCATCCAGGTGTGCCCCATCCCAGAGTATCAAAATGAAAGGAGGCTAAGAAGAAAACCTTTCCCGGATTAACGCTGGCCGAACGGCTTGCGGCTTTGTACTGCATCTCAAGTGCCGCTGAGTCGTATGCATCCACGTTGATGGCAAGAAGTATGAAGTTGTCTTTTTTAGCCTGCTCCTCAAGGAAGCCATTTGTTGTACTGATATGAACATGGGCATCAGCTTTTGGCACGGAGGGGAAATCGCCCTCCCTGTAAAAGCTGTGCCTGCATCCGGTAAGTGCCAGAGCAACCACGACTGACACGAATATTCTCATAACGCTTCTATTTTTCCGGCAACACAACGTAGCCGGTATTATTCAGGAAGTCAAGGCTTTTCTTGCAGCTCGTGAATTCATCAAAACTATAATCCTCAACTTCAACAATACCGTACTTCATACCGCTTTTTGCTGCAGATGCCCAGTAGGCTGCAAAGTCCATCTTGCCGCTCGCGCCAACTTCCTTCTGATCCTTGATGTGCCACAGTTCGAAACGTCCGGGGAACTTATTGAAATAATCGACAGGGTTTGCCTTACCCTGCACACACCAGTAAAGATCAAGTTCAAAAACCACCTTTGAAGGATCAGTATTCCCGATCAGGTAATCTTCAACAATAATTGTGCTGTCGAGTTTTGTTTCGAATTCGCTGCTGTGATTATGATATCCGAATTTTATTCCTTTGGCATTGCACTTTTCACCTACGGCATTGAAATACTTAACATATTTCTTAAGACCGTCAAGGCTTTTATAAGCCTCGTCGGCCATGAAGGGCTGAACAATATATTTAACACCAACGGCTGCATGGGCAGCAATGCAGGTGTCCCACCATGCCATAACATTATTCCAACCGGCGGAATCGGGTGCGGGCATTCCCGTATGTGAACTAAGAACTTTCAGTCCGTTTTTCTCACAAAGTTCCCTGAAGGCCGCCGGTTCCATTCCGTAGAATTTTCCATTGCTGTATCCTGCAGGTTCTACAAACTTATAACCCATTTCACCCACTTTCCTGATAGCACCCGGAACATCTTTATAGATTGAATCCCGCAGCGAATAAAGCTGCAGACCAACATATTTCGTTTGTTTGCATGATGTGAAAGTTGTAAGAAAAACTCCGCAGAGAGCAAGAGTAAGAACAGTTACGACAAAGTTGTTTTTTTTCATCTTAATCAGTTTTTATTTATTGTTTACTATGGTACCAGAGGATGATTCCCCGTAACATATCCAGGCCCGATATTTGACGAATTAAATATAAAAAAAAGGACGTAAAGACAAGGTAAATTAATTAAAACTTATTCAACTTATGTTTCAACAAATCGTGATGAAACAGAATACTCCGGAAACCATGGCCGATTTTACCGAAAGATGCCTAAAAACCTTTGCCTCCATTTGCTTTTTACATGAATCTTTTCTAGTATTGTTATCCGGTTGCCAGGGGATTCCGCAGAGGAAATTATATTATGTCACGGTCCTCCGGCCGGTAAAGAATCATATTGGATAATAACCATGTTAGCCGGTATTTAAAATGAAAAGATCTTTATTTATTCTGCCTTTATTATTGCTTGCCCTTGATCTTTTTTCCCAGAAGCCCGAAGAAACTGAAGACTGGTCGAGGAAACCCGCTAAGGTCACCCCGGGTAAAAACAATATGCCTCCTTCAGATGCAATAATTCTCTATTCGGGAGCCAGCGATGCAGGTAAATGGCAGGAAGATAATGGTAACCCATGCAGGTGGCAGGCTAATGACAGCCTCACGGTCGCACCTTCAACGGGAAGCATACAAACCAGGCAGGGCTTTGGTGATTGCCAGCTTCATATCGAATGGCGTACTCCTTCCGAGGTTAAGGGTGAAGGACAGGGACGTGGAAACAGCGGTGTGTTCCTCATGAACAAATATGAGATCCAGGTCCTCGATTCGTGGGAGAATGAAACTTACTATAACGGCATGGCCGGGTCAGTTTACAAGCAGTATATTCCCCTTGTAAATGCTTCAACACCACCGGGTACATGGCAGACCTACGATATATTTTTTACCGCTCCAAGGTTCAGCGCCGATAGTACCCTGCAGTCGGCCGGGTACATAACTGTTGTACATAACGGGGTGTTGATCCAGAACCATGTTGAGCTTAAGGGACCGACTGAATATATAGGCAAACCCGTTTACAAATATCATAATGCAAAAATGCCGCTTGGCCTTCAAAACCATGGCAACCCGGTATCGTACAGGAACATATGGATAAGGGAATTTTAAGAAAAGTCGGATGGCAGACGACCAATGACTAATGCTTGAAGTGTGTGACTTCCGGCATCCGGCTAACAAATCAGCACAGGAAGTTTTGGGAGCAAGAGCAGATTAGAGAGAAACTGAAATAATAAACCCATAAAAAAACCTTGTTATGAGCAGACCAGTAACATTATTCACGGGCCAATGGGCCGATCTGAAACTTGAAGATCTTTGCAGGAAAGCCAGGGATTTCGGGTATGATGGTTTGGAGCTAGCATGCTGGGGCGATCACTTCGAAGTAGCAAAGGCCGATGCCGCGTACTGTAAGGCAAAAAAGGACCTGCTTGCAAAATACGGGCTCCAGGTCCATGCAATTTCCAACCACCTGGTAGGCCAGGCAGTATGCGACAGGATAGACCAGAGACATAAGGGTATTGTGCCAGATTATGTATGGGGAGATGGTTACCCTGAAAAAGTAAACCAGAGAGCAGCACAGGAGATGATAAAAACGGCTGAAGCGGCAGCCCGCCTGGGTGTTCCGGTTGTGAACGGATTTACTGGCAGCCCGATCTGGCATCTTCTCTATTCCTTCCCGTCAGTGCCCCAGTCGATGATCGATGAAGGCTATTCACTGGTCGCAGACAGATGGAAGCCTATACTCGACAGGTTCCAGCAGCTTGGTATCAGGTTCGGTCTTGAAGCTCATCCCACCGAGATTGCATTCGACATTGCCTCCGCCCACAGGATAGTAAAAACCCTGAACAACCATCCTTCCTTCGGATTCAATTTCGATCCCTCCCATTTCGGGTACCAGGGAGTCGATTACGTGAAATTCATATATGAATTCAGCGACAAGATTTTCCATGTTCACATGAAAGATGTCGGATGGTCGAAAAAACCGGCAGATGCAGGTGTTTTCGGAGGGCATACCGATTTTGGAACACTGGGAAGATACTGGGATTTCAGAAGCCTTGGACATGGTGACATCAATTTTGAAGAAATTATCAGGGCACTGAACAGGATCGGGTACAAAGGTCCTCTCTCGGTTGAATGGGAAGACAGTGGCATGGACCGCGACTTCGGGGCAAAAGAGGCTGCTGCATTTGTAAGAAAAGTTGATTTCCCGATTTCAGGCGTTGCTTTCGATGCCGCTTTCCAAAAGAAATAATAACTGAAGATCACCATTTAAGATGAAAAAGATTAAGCTTGGAATGATAGGCGGAGGGTTTGGTGCATTCATTGGTGACGCCCACCGCCGGGCATCACGCATCACGAATGCTTACGAGCTTGTGGGTGGCGTATTTGATGCCGACAACTCAAAGAGCAGGGCATTTGCGGAATCCGAGGGAATTGCCCCTGACCGGTGCTATGAATGCGCAGAGCTGATGGTAAAGGGCGAACTGGATCGTCGGGAAGGAGACAGGATGGAGGCTGTGGCAATTGTCACTCCCAATTACCTCCACTTCCCATTTGCAAGGCTACTTCTGGCTAACGGATTTAACGTGATGTGCGAAAAGCCCATGACAATAACTGTTGCAGAGGCTGAGGAACTTGAAAAGCTTGTAAAAAACAATAAGCTGACATTTGCACTTACCCATACCTATACAGGGTACCCGATGGTAAGACAGATGCGTGAGATGATTGCTTCGGGCGCGCTGGGAACAATACAGAGAATTGACGCACAGTATTACCAGGGCTGGGTCAACTCCATTATCCACGGTGCCGACAGCCGGATCACGGGAGTGTGGAGATTTGATCCCTCCCAGTCAGGATCGAGCAGCTGCATGGCCGATATCGGTGTTCATGCATTCAACCTTATCGAATATACGACCGGACTGGAGATCAGGGAAGTTTTGTCTGACCTTAATTCAATTAAGGATGGGTTCAAACTCGACCTCGACGGAACAGTTTTGCTTAGGTTCGATAACGGAATAAAAGGGGTGATCAGGGCCTGCCAGGTAGCAACAGGAGAGGAAAATAACCTGACAATTGCCGTCTATGGCTCCAAGGCGAGCCTTAAGTGGGGCCAGGAAAATCCCAATTACCTTTACCTGCTCAGTGACGCTGAACCGGTTAAGGTGCTCAAGCCTGCCCACGGTTACAACAGCGAGTTCGCTGAAACGAGCCATACCATGCCATCGGGTCATCCCGAAGGTATTTACGAGGGCCTTGCCAATATTTACAGGGGAATGGCCAGGTCAATCAGGGGAGAGAAATTCAGACCCGGTGAGTTCCCGACCGTTCACGACGGTGTCAGGGGAATGAAGTTCATACATGCCGTTGTCGGATCATATAAAAACGGCAACACATGGCAGAAGATTGACTGAGAAACTGAGGATTGAAGAGGCTGAGAAACGAAGAGACTGAGAGACTGGGGAACAGCTTCTAAGTCTCTTCTTCTATATTTAACCATCAGGCTATTTTTTCCTCTTTATAAGCAGAAAGAATGTCACGCCGGCTGCTACTACAACGACACCGCATACAATAGCAATCACAGTGGCTGAACCACCTTTCCTTGCAGTTTTTGCAGATTTTTCATCTTCGGTGCTGTAGTAGAAAGTCGGTTTGGCATAGGTATCCTGGTTTACGGTATCTTTCTTGGCTTTTGGTTCTTCCTGAGCCCTTGCAAAACCCATCACTGAAAAAGCCAGCATGCCGGCTATCGATAATACTGTTAAAACTCTTTTCATCTTTTATTTATTTAATTGTTTTCGCCATTTCATAATACTTTTTCGCAATATCAGGATCTTTTTTACTGTATGTGTCCCCAAGCATACTCACAGCTTCGCTGCAGTTCGGATTTACCTCGATGCATTCACGGAGAATCTCTCTCTCCGTCATTACATCATTCTTGTCGTACAGCCGTGCAAGGCTCAGATAAGCATCAGGATATTTACGGTTTATAGTTATCACCCTGCGATAATAATTCCTGGCATCATCAAACCTTCCGTTGGACACCGACATGTCTCCAAGGAACATAAGTGCAAGATCAGATTCAGGATTAAGCTTCAGACAAATCTTCAAAACCGAATCGGCCTTCTGCATCATTCCCTTCCTGAATAGTGCAACCGCAAAATTATAAAAAATCATATCATCGGTACTGTCTGCCTTAACAGCCTTTGAAAAACAGTCGATAGCATAATCGGTCCTGCCATTCTGCAAGGCACCGTAACCAAGCCATCCCGAATCGTTGCTTTTCTTCAGGACAACACTTATCGGCACACTGTCGGCATAAACTATATGCAATACATCACCATTTGGCCATATCCCGTTCACAAGCTGATAAACCGGAATATACCTGCTGGTAATGATCGCATAATCCCATTTTTGCGTATTTCTTTCGCCGAACCTCACGTACCTGTTCCTTATACGGGGTTCTTTCCTGAAGAACCATCCGGCTGAAAAATTCGAGGCAACTGTGACGCTATCCCTTATCCTGTTTTCCTTCAGGTACCTTAAAAGCCATTCCGCTGATTCCCGCTGGCTAACGAAATAGTAATCGGTTTCATATTTTCCATAGGCACCTTTCAGTCCGCCGGTAAGCTCGTTGTAATAGATATAGGCATACCTGTGATTATTGACCAGGTACAATAAGGGATGTACCATCAAAACCAGCACAATTGTGAAAATGCCTGCAAGAAATATCTTTGACCTGACACTCCTGATCAGATACGACAACCCTGCCGCTGAAAGCAGGACAATGCCCGGGTAAACAAACAGGAAGTGACGCCAGCTGCTGTACAGGTTCGACCTGGCAGCAATAACTAGTATCAAGGGGAAGATGATGCTGAACAGGATAAACAGGTGAAAGATGAAGTTACCCTTCCTGGCAGCTTTCCGGCAAAAAACAAGGTACAGAAGCAGGCCGGCCAGCACAAGCAAAGGGATCGTTATTGCCATTGACTTCACCAGGTAATACCACGGCATAAAATCGGAGTATTCGGCCCTGCCCTCGAAGATCTGGCGGAATGTATCAGGAAAATGAACCATAACCCTGTAAGATTCCAGCACGTTTTTTAAAGGGTTCAGCAGTGCAAAGGGCCAGAAGATTATTCCGCAAAAGAATGATGCACCCGACACAAACAAGAACAGCAAACCCTTTCCAAGGGCTTCTTTAATCACAACGGATCCTTCCGTAAATACCAGCCGGCAGTAGTAAACAACGTAAAATAAAAGGCAATAACAGATCAACACCAGTCCGCCCGGCCTTATACTTATGCAAAATGCCATGCTTGCCACAAGCAGGAGAATGTCCAGGGCGTGAATCTTATTCCGGGAGGATAATACTCTTAACGTGAACCAGATTCCCGAGATATATGCAAGGGCAAACGGGATATCCTTGAGGTTGTTCTGAGAGTGTCCAAGGAATGTATTTGAAATTAAAAAGAGAAGGAGTACGATTATGCCTGCCCCGTAACCTTCCAGCCAGATTGCGAAAAATGCAGTTACAAGTATTGCGAGCCAGCCTGCAAGGCTGCTCATGAAGTGACGGAAGCCATAAACATCATCCGTCCCGGCCAGCGAAGTGAAAAGAGTGGTGAGGTTATCAAATGACTGACCGTAATATTTAAGGTGAGTGACCGGAGTATTGAGTACAGCCGTATCTGATCCATGTGTGGAGTAAAATCTGAGGACCGACAGAGAATGGTTATAATGAAGGACCTCATCACAGTTTACGCCGGCATCCCTGCTCATGAGGATCATTAAAACCAGAAGCAGGCCGGCCAGTACGGCGAAGACTATTTTCAGATTTTTCACGGGAACATTATGCTGCTTCTCAGTCGTAAAATTTCTTTACAAAATACACCGGTCTGTTTTGAGATTCCTTATAGTTCCTGAAAATGTATTCTCCGATTATGCCCAGGAAGACAAGCTGTATCGAGCCAAGGAAATAAATGCTGAGCAGTGTGGACGACCACCCGGGAACGGCAAAATGCATGAGCTTGGCGATCAGCACATAAATCCCGGCAGCCATGAATACTATTATCCCTGTTATTCCGAGATAAAGGCAGAATGTAATGGGAAACCTCGAAAAGGAGAAGATGGCATCGAAAGCCAGCGTTACGAGTTTTCCATAGCTCATCTTCGGGTTTCCGTCATATCTCTCATCCCTTACAAAATCAACAAATCCCTGCCTGAATCCGATGAATGCCCTCATCCCGGGCAGGTAGCGGGTCTTTTCGTTCATCGACAACAATGCATCAAGGGCATTTCTTGTCATCATCGAAAAATTTCCTGCATTACCAACATTGTTTATGTCAGTTACATGACTGAAGATCTTATGGAAAATGAGCGTGTAAAAATTCCTTCTCACATTTCCTTTCCTTCCTGTTTTACGTCCGCTGATGACATCGTAACCATCCTTTGTGATCCCTGAATACATCTTTGCAAGCAGCTCAGGCGGATCCTGGAGATCACCGTCCATCATTGCCACAATATCTCCTTTTGAGTACTCAAGACCTGCTGTAAATGCCGCCTGGTGACCGAAATTCCTCGACAGCGACAGGACTTTTATTCTCCTGTTTTCGTTCCTGTAAAGGAGAAGCTTCCCGAGGCTGGCATCGGAACTGCCGTCATTTACAAATATGATCTCGTAATCACTTGTTATATGCTCTGCCGCCTGGACAGTTCTCCGTACCAGTTCATCGATGAGCGTTGCCTCGTTAAATATGGGAATTACGAGCGAAAACATGTGCCTGGGTTTACTATTAAGGCTTTTAGGGTTACTTTGCTTTTAATCTCTCCAGCGCGAAGGCCACATCATCCTTCAGATCAGGATTTGACGTGAGTTCCTTTATAGCTGCAACACAGTTATCAGAGCCCATCCAGCTCAGTTCACGAAGAATCAGCTTCTTTCCGTCAACTGAAGCATTTGCATCCCTGAGCAGTCCTATCATCATTGTTTCAATCTTTTTCAGCTCAACGCTGTTTCCTTTTGCGGCCCTGATCCTCCCCTGGATATCGGTAAAGAACTTTGTGCTCTTATCGATCCTGTATCCTGCAAGTCCCGCAAAATCATCCTCCATGGTCTGTACCCTGAAGCCGGTCCTTGTAACGGCCATTGAAGCGCTGGGAAAATCGAAGGGAACATCCTGTGTTGTCTTTCCCGCGGCTGCCCATTCGGCACCCCTTTGAAGCGTGGCAATAAAGCCGCTGCATTTCATAGCCGGGGCGTCTTCCCCGGAAGCTGAACCAAGTGTAGTGTGGAAAATGCGCCCGTTACCATATTTTACTGCAATGAGTACCGGCTCAGCTTTGCCGGAACCACCGACGGCCGTATCTGAAAATGCAGTTGCAAGAACCTCAGTATTCCCGGAAGGGCCGGTGAGTCTGCTCTGAAGTATATCACTGGCATGTATCCACCTGGCCGGCAAACCGGCCACCACCGGGTTTTCCTGCGAAACAGTCCTTACCTCGAATTCATATGGCTTTGAGTTGTTTTTGTCGTCAGATGTATAACCGCACATTATGGTGAATTCTTTCCAGTTGGGGAATGCGCTTCCCGCTGCCTGGGTGATGATCGCTCCGCCGCCGCCTTTAACAAACTCAACAAATGAAGCCCTGGTCCTGTCTGACCAGTCATCACCATTAAAGTCCACCACGACCAGGTTATATCCTGAAAAACCGGGATTGAATGCACCCATATCGGATCCCGCAGCAGGTGATTTTTTTATTTTTACCGAGAACAGGCCGGTCCGTTCAAGGATAGTTTTGTAATTCTCAGAGCTTAACTGCCAGTTGTGCTTCCCCTGACCGGTTACAATAAGGGCCTTATATGCAGTATTTTCCGAGCATCCGCCGATAAGAAGCAGAAGACCTGCAATGACCGGGAAAATATGATTCAGCTTTTTCATGATCGTAGTTTAATATTTTTCCAACATCCATGGTTTTCTATATGGTCTCCCGAGCAACCGCGACGCGGAAGGGTTACCGGCTATTTCCTGTTTCACCGGATCCCATTGTATCTTCTCGCCTGTCGTCATGGCTATCTCACCCAGGAGCGCCACGGAAATGGCCCTGTAAGCGGGTTCTATAGGAGCAATTGCCTGTTTGCGCGATTTAATACATTCCAGGAAGTTTTTCCAGTGATTGTCGCTTTTATACAGGTGAACCTCCTTTTCCCCGATTTTTTCATTCAGGATCGCCGGATCGGAGGCGTTAATAATTCCACCGCGGTCAACATGTATCCAGCCATGTTCCCCGTACCATGTCGTTCCCATCCCCCTGGGAAGGCGCGACTGGTTAGCCACCCGCATGGCAATGCCGTTTGAATACCTGCACATAATATCGTATTCAACGGGTGCATTGTAAATGCCTTCCCTTGGCCACACGCCCTTTGCGGTTATCTCAACCGGACCGGTGTGTTCGAGATCGGCTCCCCAGTTGGCAATATCAATATGATGGCCCGCCCAGTCGGTCATCTGACCTCCGGAGTAATCGAGTATCCATCTCCAGTTCCAGTGACAAACGCCCCTGTAAGGTACTTTTGGTGCAGGGCCGAGCCATGTCTCCCAGTCCAGTTCTTTCGGTACTTCCATTACCGGTGGAGTTCCTATCCCGCGGCCACCGTCGGGAAGCCCGGCTTCAATAAGCTGTATCTTTCCTATCCTGCCGTTTCTCACCAGCTCAGCTCCCTTCCTGAAATTTTCCTCCGATCTCTGCCAGCTTCCGGTCTGCCATATTATGTTGTTTCTATTAACAGCTTCAACTATGACCTTTCCATCTTCAATGGTACGGCAGATGGGCTTCTCACCGTACACATCCCACTTGTTGTTTATAGCGGCAGTATAAATCACTCCGTGCCAGTGGTCGGGAAGTGCGATCGATACCGCATCGAGCTTCTCCCTGGCAATGAATTCCCTGAAATCGGAGTACGTCCGGCAATCCCTGCTCTTGTTCTGGGTATCCACGATATTTTTCGCCTCCAGCAGGTGATTGGCATCCACATCGCAGAGTGCAACGAAGCGGACCTTCTCCTTCATCTTAAGAAAATCCTTCAAGTTTGACGTACCCTGGGAACCGACACCGATCGATCCCATCACGATCCTGTCGCTGGGGGGAGTCTTTCCTCCCAGCCCGAGTGAAGCAGAAGGAATTATGTCGGGCAGGACAAGTGCACCGGCCAGGGCCGATGCGGATCTCTTTAAAAAGTCCCTTCTTGATGATTTGGCTGGCATATTAAACAATTTTTAATCAATTATTAAGTCGCTGTTTTTGGCAGTCATACCGTTACTGCCGTTCCGGGAACCGGTGGCTCAAATTTCATATCAACCGGACCCATCTCAATTTTAGACGGTCCAAGATCCATATCTGCTTTCAGTATCTCGTCCCATGTGATCATCCTCCCTGTATATGCCGATTGCCGTCCCATAATAGCCGTAAGGGTTGACAGGGCCGTTTGTTCTGCTTCATTGACATACTTACCTGTCCTTATGGCATGAACAAGATGCATATGTTCCTGGACATAGGCCGGGATCTTTATAGTTTTGGTGTCATTCCCGTTTTCATCCTTGGGATATTCGAACTGCCATTTGATTTTCCCGTTAAGGTCCCATACGGTATTCTGACAATTTGTATAGCCTTCCGTTCCCATAATGAATTCGCCGGTGGCATTGGCACAGCTGTCGATCTGCCTGCACATGCTGTGAGAGTACAGTCCTTCTCCATAATCAAAATCCACGCTGAAGTAGTCGTACTGATCGCCTGTGACCCTTCTCGCCCTTCCCCCGAAGCCGACTGCCTTTTCAGGATGCCTGCCAACGAACCAGTTTATCACGTCAATATTATGTATATGCTGGTCGAGGATATGGTCACCGCAAAGCCAGCAGAAATTGTTCCAGTTTCTTATCATGTATTCCATGTCGTTCCATCCCGGTTCGCGAAGCCTGAACCATACATGGTCCTGGTTCCAGAACGCCCTTGCAGAGGTTATCTTGCCGATCATCCCCGAGGCAACTCTCCTGTAAGTTTCAATATAGTCCTCCTGGTGCCTGCGCTGGGTACCCGTGACAACATTTAATCCTATTGCCGCGGCCTTTCTCCCCGATGTAATGACCGATCTTATACCTGCCGAATCCACCGCAACAGGTTTTTCCATAAAGACATGCTTATTTTTTGAAACGGCCTCGAGGAAATGAACCGGCCTGAATTTGGGTGGTGTTGCTAAAATAACTATATCCAGATCTTCAATTGCCATCAGCTTCTTGTAAGCGTCAAAGCCGGTGAAGCAGTTTTCTGCCGGAATCGGCAGCCGGAATGAAGCAAATCTTTCCCTGCATGCATCGATCTTGTCCTGGAAGACATCGGCCAGTGCCGCGATTTCAAGATCGGGTCCAGCGCTGATAAAGTTTATCGCCGCACCTGTCCCCCTGGCACCTGCCCCGACCAGTCCTGCCTTCAGCTTCCTGCCCCTTGGAGCCCCTTTCAGCACAGGAGGAAGACCCGGTATGTCCTTTACTTTATCGCCGCTGCAGGCAGCTATGACAGCACCTGCCCCTGCAATCCCTAATCCTGCTATTGCAGCTGATCCCAGGAATTTCCTTCTGTCAATATTTTTCATATATATACTGTTTAATTTTTTACGATGCTGCTGTCGGGTTCGCATACAACCCTGAAACCAACGTCAATACAATCGGAGTACCACCAGATACTCTTGGGCATCTGCGGGTCGGTGACAAGCCATGCCCTCGTCCTGGTGAAATCGCGTGAAGCGCTTCTCACGTCTTTCGCGTCGCTCTTGAATGATCCACCCCTGATGACCCTCTCCTGCCCGATGGCCGGTCCCCTGGGATTTACCCTGACGGAATCATATTTGTAGTAGTCGGGTGCATAATAGTCCCAGCAAAACTCGGCAACATTGCCCAGCATATTCTTAATGCCAAGAGGATTTGGTTTCACTGCCGACGGTTCAGCGGTCTTCATATTGCTGTTTACCTTGTAAATGATCCTCGAGGCGATATTTGCCGTGTCGGGTTTGAATATCTTCCTGAAAAAGCCATCGGAGGTGAATTTCTTAGGATTGCCTTCAAAGAAATAAGGGGTATTTGTTCCTCCCCTGCAGGCATATTCCCATTCTGCTTCCGTCGGGAGCCTGTATCTTTTACCTGTAACTTTTGAAAGCCATTTTGTATAAACAACTGCAGCATGCCACGACATTGTAATCGCGGGCCTCTCCCCTTTTCCCCAGCCCTGGTCAGGCGCTCCCCACGGGGGTGTGGCACCTGTTATGGCATCTGTCTTCCTCTGAGAAACCGAAGTGCCCTCGGTCCTTCCCTGTGATGATGTTGCCTTGAAAAAAGCCAGGTATTCGTTCCATGTAACTTCAACCTCACCCATCCAGAAGGGAGAAAGAGTAACCTTTCTTACCGGCCCCTCGTCACTCTTCCTGAGCGGTTCATCATCAGGGCTTCCCATATTGAATGAACCACCTGGGACAGCTACCATCTTAAATGAAACATTGGTTCCGGGAATCATCTCCGTGAAAGATTCGAATTTATCAACCTTTGCAGCTTCCCTGAACAGATTTGTTTTTTCCGCTTCAGTCACCCCGAAATTCGCATTCTGTTCATGCTTGAGGTTCTTATCATAATGACCGACACCGATATGACAGTTAATGCATGTTACCGGGTCCCTGCTCTCGGTGAAGAACAGGTGAGCGTTGTTTCCTTTTGTCGATAATGTTACCGGGAAAAGGTTCTGATGACATTCGCGGCATGATTTCTCATACACGAACTTCCTTGCGTTTTCAAGCTGTTTCTTGGCATCCCAGTTGATTGAAGCGCTGTCCTTGAAAAGGTAGCCGTAAATATCCTTGAAACCATGCTTTGCCTTGCTCAGCAGGTAACCATGTCCCTCAGGTTCAAGGTGACACTGGACGCAATGGACAATAGTACCTGATTTGTTATTATAATGCGTCGAAAGCTTCCATATACTCTCCTGTTCCGGATGAACGTGGCACGACATGCAATACTGATCGGTGGAGGTATATTTTACGACCTTGTTTCCTGCAGCGAGGACAGCAATAAAACAGATACCGCCTGCTATGAAAATCCAAATCCTGCCCTTTCTCCCTTCCCGGTCACTCTTAAATGATAATTTATCCATGCTTCACGGCTTATTCTGATCGAACTTTTAAAGATAGCGTTTTATGAAATTAACGATTAAAGTTTGTACTGTTTTTTGAAAAAATCGATGGTCAGTTCCAGGCCTTCCCCGAGTTCAGTCACGGGTTTCCATCCAAGCACCGACCTTGCAAGCGAGATATCGGGTTGCCTTTGCCTGGGATCATCATGAGGCAGCGGCCGGTAAACAATACCGGATGCCGATCCCGTGATCTTAATAATTTTCCTGGCAAGCTCCGCAATAGTGAACTCTGCGGGGTTTCCTATGTTTACCGGTCCGGTAAAAGAGTCGTCAGTCTGCATCACCTTTACCATGGCGTCGATAAGATCGGTGACATACTGGAAACTCCTTGTCTGGGAGCCGTCACCGAAAATCGTGAGATCCTCCCCTTTCAGGGCCTGGACAATAAAATTGGAAACGACCCTTCCGTCGTCATCCCTCATTCTCGGGCCATAAGTATTAAAAATCCTTATGATCCTGATCTTTACACCTTCATGGGTATGATAATTCATGAAGAGAGTCTCGGCACATCTCTTGCCCTCGTCATAGCAGGAACGGGGACCCGTTGTACTGACATTGCCACGATAGGATTCAGTCTGCGGATGAACATCAGGATCACCATAGACTTCACTCGTTGATGCCTGAAGAATCCTCGCGTTGTTTTTCCTGGCAATCTCCAGTGTCCTGACAGCTCCACCGACTGAGGTCCAGATGGTTTTTACAGGGTCGTTCTGGTAGTGCACGGGTGAGGCAGGGCATGCGAGGTTGTAGATTTCATCGCACTCTATGTGGCCGGTTTTTGTAACATCGCGCTTTAACAACCTGAATCCGGGCTTTCCAACAAGGTGCTTTATGTTAGTAATTGATCCTGTGTACAGGTTGTCGAGGCAGGTAACCTCGTTACCGGATTCAAGCAGCCGGTCGCACAGGTGTGAACCGATGAAGCCTGCACCTCCTGTTACCAGGATCTTTTTCATTCGGATGGCTGGTTAGTGTTATTCACAAATATAACTTATTAAAAGGAAAAACATAATTTTGAAATTATGGTCAACAACATGGGTAAAATGAAGAATTCGCTCATCCCGCTTATCATTTCCATAATGGTCATATGCTGCAGGAACAAAGCCGTCGGGTAAGCAGACCATCCCGGATTCAGGATTGAAGCAACAGATACCTTCAGGTTCAACTCTTTCGTCGACTGCAATATGGCGGAAGCATGGATCGGAGACACATTCAGAATATTTCCCGGGAAGTACGGGGTAAAACCAGGAACGGAGAACTGAAATGCCGGGTGATGCTGATGGCAAAGTCGACCGGGCCGTCGTGGAAAGGTAGCAGTATTTACATATCCTTCAATAAAAATCCCGACCTGGGCAGGGATGACAATTCACAAAAATGGTCGGAGCCGGTATTGCTTCTCGAACAGCACGGGAACACTCTGTGGTATCCTTCTCTGCAGCCTGTTAACAGTGAGGATAATATTAAGAAAAGGTATTCCTGTCTCAGGCTGGGGAAGAAAGCCAGGTTATTCGTCAAGGTAAATGCCCCGTCAAGAAGCCTGTAATATTCCGGCTACACCCTGGAATTCTTCAATTAAATAACTTCTGCAAATACGGCCCGGACATTTATAAATATTAAAAAAAATGATTTTTTACTTGATGTTTAAAAAATAGGACTATATTTGCACTTCAATTTTGATTGAAAATGAACAAAAACCTTGTATTATTTATTATTCTCCTTGGCATCCTTATTATCAGGTAATGTCCCGGAAATAATATGTAATACAAAAAAAAATATACAGACAATTTCCGGGGCGACCCGGAATTTTTTTTTTAAAGAAATGACCAACAGATTAAGAAGCGCAAAAAGTACCGAAGGAAGGATTATGGCAGGTGCCAGGAGCCTCTGGCGTGCCAACGGGATGAAAGAAGAGCAATTTGGTAAACCAATCATCGCGGTTGTTAACTCATTCTCGGAGTTTGTTGCAGGGCATGTTCACCTGCATAATACCGGGCGCAGGATAAAGCAGGAAATTGAAAAGCTTGGCTGCTTCGCTGCAGAATTCAATACAATAGCCATTGATGATGGCATAGCAATGGGACACAGCGGGATGCTCTATTCGCTTCCTTCGAGGGAACTTATTGCAGACAGCGTTGAGTATATGGTTAATGCCCATTTAGCCGATGCTATGATCTGCATAAGCAACTGCGACAAGATTACCCCGGGAATGATGATTGCCGCAATGAGACTGAACATTCCTGCCGTCTTTGTATCTGGAGGTCCCATGGAAGCCGGCAGTCACAAATCGGAAGGCATCGATCTGATAGATGCCATGATTTTGGCAGCAGACGATTCTGTAAGTGACGAGGACCTGCTGCAGATCGAAAAATCGGCATGCCCCACCTGCGGCTCCTGTTCGGGAATGTTCACTGCAAATTCTATGAACTGCCTGAATGAAGCCCTGGGATTGGCCCTTCCCGGTAACGGAACAATACTGGCAACACATGTTAACAGGGGCAGGTTGTTCGAGAAAGCCGCAGCGACGATTGTGGATATAACAAAACGTTTCTATTTTGAAGGAGACGATTCTGTCCTTCCGTGTTCCATAGCCACAAGGCAGGCATTTATAAACTCGATGTCGCTCGATATCGCAATGGGAGGTTCAACCAATACCGTTCTCCACCTTCTGGCAATCGCCCATGAAGCCGGGGTTGACTTCACCATGAAGGATATTGATTCACTTTCGAGGAAGATTCCAAATATCTGTAAAGTGGCCCCGAGTTCATCATACCATGTCCAGGATGTAAACCGTGCGGGAGGGATTCCTGCAATTCTTGGCGAGCTCGACAGGGCGGGCCTGATCGACACATCTGTGAGGAGAATTGACTACCCATCGCTTAAAGACGCACTTTCGGAATGGGATATCATGGGCGGAAATGCGACTGAGGAGGCATGGAATTTCTTCAGGTCAGCGCCTTCGCTGATAAGAACGGCAGAGTCGGCATTCAATACCACGCTCTACGAGAAGCTGGATACCGACCGGGAAAATGGTTGCATCCGTAATACCGAATCGGCATACAGCAAGGATGGAGGGCTTGCGGTCCTGCATGGGAATATTGCGAAAAACGGATGCATTGTTAAAACTGCAGGTGTTGATGCCTCATTGTTCCTGTTCACCGGTACTGCTGTGGTTTTTGAATCGCAGGAAGAAGCTTCCGAAGCTATCCTGGCTAACAGGATCGCAGCCGACGATGTTGTAGTAATCAGATATGAAGGGCCCAAAGGGGGTCCCGGGATGCAGGAGATGCTCTACCCGACATCCTACCTGAAGTCGAAGGGGCTCAGTAAAAAATGTGCCCTTATAACCGACGGAAGGTTCTCGGGTGGAACTTCAGGTTTATCGATCGGTCATGTTTCACCTGAAGCGGCTGCCGGCGGGGAAATAGCACTTTTGCGAAATGGCGACAGGATTATGATAGATATTGCCGCAAGGGAGATAAATGTATTGGTCCCGGCAGCGGAGCTTGAAAAGCGAAGGCAAGAAGAGGAGCAGAAAGGAGCGCTGGCATTCATACCAGCAGGCCGTGACAGGAAGATTTCAGGGGCTCTGAAGGCTTATGCTTCATATGTCAGCTCGGCCGATAAAGGTGCGGTGAGACTTATTTAATTAAAGCTGACCCGATGGAAACAAAGAGCAAGACAAACAATAATCATCCAGAGAAAATGAACAATTCAGTTGAGATGAGCGGGGCCGAAGCCCTTGTAAGGGCACTGCTGGCTGAGGGGGTTGATACAGTTTTCGGATACCCCGGTGGTGCCATAATGCCATTATACGACAAGCTCTTCGATTTCGAAGAGCAGGTAAAACATTTTTTAACACGTCACGAGCAGGGTGCAGCTCATGCTGCGCAGGCCTATGCCATGGTGACAGGCAAACCGGGTGTGTGCCTGGCAACTTCAGGCCCCGGCGCAACAAATCTGATCACAGGCATAGCAAATGCCTACCTCGATTCTGTACCCGTGGTGTTCATTACCGCCCAGGTGGTATCAAACCTGATCGGTACCGATGCGTTCCAGGAGACTGACATCCTGGGGGTTTCAATGCCGGTTACAAAATGGAACTGCCAGGTGAAAAGGGCCCAGGAGATACCCGAAGCTGTTTCGAAGGCATTTTATATTGCCCGTTCAGGCAGACCTGGCCCTGTGCTGATCGACATAACAAAAGACGCCCAGGTAAACACACTTGAATTCTCATACAAAAAATGCGAGTACCTGAGAAGCTATAACCCTCATATTCCTCTGAATAAAAAAGCAATCGAATCTGCGGCCATTCTCATCAATCATGCAGAACGACCATTGATCCTGGCGGGTCACGGAGTGCTGCTTTCCGGGGCGCAGGACGACCTGAAGGCCTTTGCCGAGAGGACCGGGATCCCGGTCGCTCTTACCCTGCTCGGCCTGTCGTCATTTCCAACGGGCCACAGGCTGTATGCCGGGATGCTGGGGATGCACGGTAATTATGCACCTAACCTGCTGACAAACCAGGCGGACCTGATAATAGCTGTCGGAATGAGGTTTGACGACAGGGTAACAGGGAACATTTCAAAATATGCAAAACAGGCAAGGATTATTCACATCGAGATAGATCCTTCGGAGATTAACAAGAATGTGCTGGTTGATGTTGAGATAAACAACGACGCGGGTGAAGTTTTAAAATACCTTCTCCCGATTGTAAATAAGAACTCGTATGAAAAATGGATCAGGGAGTTCAGGATATGCGACAAGAAGGAAAATGATGTGGTTATCAAGCCTGAAACGAGGCCTGAATCAGGTGCGATAAGGATGGGGGAAGTTGTGAGGATGATATCCGAACTCACGAACGGCGACGCTATTATCGTTACCGATGTGGGTCAGAACCAGATGATGGCAGCCAGGTACTACAGGTTCTCAAAGCCAAACAGCCTGGTCACCTCAGGAGGAATGGGTACCATGGGTTTCGGTCTTCCGGCTGCCATCGGCGCCAAGATAGGCCGGCCCGATGCACAGGTGATAACATTCATCGGCGACGGCGGCTTCCAGATGACGCTCCAGGAGCTGGGAACAATGCTCCAGTACAATATACCGGTAAAAGTTGTGATTCTTAACAACGATTTCCTGGGTATGGTACGGCAGTGGCAGGATATGTTCTTCGACAAGAGATACGCCATGACAGAGCTAGTGAACCCCGACTTCACGAAGATTGCAGAAGGGTACCATATTCCTGCAAGGAAGGTGGTGAACAGAGAAGATCTTGAACCTTCACTTAAAGAGATGCTTGTTGCGCCCGGCCCTTACCTTCTCGACATTACCGTTGAAAAGGAAGCCAATGTATTTCCAATGGTATCACCGGGAGCTTCTGTCTCGGAGGTAAAGCTTACCTACTGATTAATCTTAAAATAAAAACTACCACAGGAATAACGTCATAATAAAGGGAAAGAAGAATTATGAATAAGGAATATACAATATCGCTGTTTACGGAGGATCATATAGGCATCCTAAACCAGATAACAATAATACTGACGCGGAGGCAGATCAATATCGACAGCATCACTGCCTCAGAGTCAGCTGTCAAAGGGGTTCATCTCCTGACCATTGTCGTGAGGACCACTCCCGATATGGTGAGAAAAGTTTCAAAGCTTTTCGAGAGGCTGGTCGACGTGCTCAAGGTTTTCGTTCATACTTCCGATGAGATAATTTACCAGGAGGTAGCGCTGATAAAGGTGCCAACTAAAGCGCTGATGTCCGGCAATGTAATCCAGTCAATCGTCAGATCGCATAATGCAAGGTTCCTCGAGATGACAACTGAATACGCCGTTATTGAAAAGACGGGCCACAAGGAAGAGATACTTGAGCTTCTCGAAAAACTGCAACCGTTCAATGTTCTGCAGTTTGTAAGGTCGGGCCGTGTTGCCATCACAAAGCAGGTTAAAGAGCTTAATTCATACCTGATGGAGATGGATGCAGCTGACCGTATCAAGGCAGATAATGTCCAGCTTTTTAACTGAAAAATAAGTAATAACCAGAAATAATTTTAAAATCATGGCAAAGATCGATTTTGGCGGTGTTCTCGAAAATGTAGTGACAAGAGAAGAATTCCCTCTTAAAAAGGCACACGAAGTCCTTAAAAATGAAACTATCGCCGTAATAGGTTATGGCGTTCAGGGTCCGGGGCAGGCGCTGAACCTGAAAGACAACGGGTTTAATGTCATTGTAGGTCAGCGTAAAGACTCAGGCTCCTGGAGCAAAGCCCTTGAGGATGGCTGGACCGAGGGAAAAAATCTTTTCGAGATCGAGGAAGCCAGCAAGAAAGGGACAATAATCCAGTATCTTCTTTCGGATGCCGGACAGATAGCTTCCTGGCCTGTTGTAAAAAAACACCTGACTGCCGGCAAGGCGCTGTATTTTTCACATGGCTTCGGGATCACCTATAACGATCAGACAGGAATAGTGCCGCCGAAGGATGTTGATGTCATTCTTATTGCCCCGAAAGGATCGGGCACATCGCTGCGCAGGCTCTTCCTGGAAGGGAAAGGACTCAATTCGAGCTATGCCGTTTACCAGGATGCCACGGGTAAAGCAAAAGACAGGGTATTTGCACTCGGCATAGGAGTCGGTTCAGGATATCTTTTCGAAACTGATTTTAAAAAGGAAGTGTACAGCGACCTTACAGGCGAAAGAGGTGTGCTCATGGGAGCAATTGCAGGCATTATGGAAGCACAATATAACCTGCTGAGGAAAAAAGGACATTCCCCCTCCGAAGCTTTCAACGAAACGGTAGAAGAACTTTCACAGAGTCTCCTGCCCCTGGTAGCGGAAAACGGCATGGACTGGATGTATGCCAACTGTTCAACCACTGCCCAGAGAGGTGCACTTGACTGGAAGAACAGGTTCCGCGACGCGGTCGTACCGGTTTTTGACAAACTGTACGAGAGCGTCGCGAACGGTACTGAAGCCAGGATCACCATCGAGGCTAACAGGCAGCCCGATTACAGGAAAAAGCTGACTGCCGAGCTTGATGAGCTTCATAACTCTGAAATGTGGAAGGCCGGCGCCGTGGTAAGGAAACTGAGACCGGGAAAATAAACCAGACAAATAACTAATAAAATGAATGATAAAATCACAATTTTCGATACAACCCTGAGAGACGGCGAGCAGGTGCCGGGATGTCAGCTTAACACAATCGAAAAGATTGAAGTGGCACTGGCGCTCGAAGCTCTCGGGGTTGACGTGATTGAAGCGGGATTTCCGGTTTCAAGCCCTGGTGATTTCACCTCGGTAGTGGAAATATCGAAAGCTGTTGCCAATCCGACCATATGCGCCCTCACACGGGCGGTGAAAAAAGATATCGAGGTTGCAGCCGAAGCTCTCCAGTATGCAAAAAAGAAGAGAATCCATACGGGCATAGGAACCTCACCGATGCATATAGAACATAAGATCAGGACAACACCCGACGAAATTGTAAGAAGGGCAGCCGACGCTGTCAAATACGCCAGGAAATTCGTTGATGATGTTGAGTTCTATGCTGAAGATGCAGGAAGAAGCGAGAATGAGTTCCTTGCGAGGGTTATCGAGGCGGTTATTAAGGCAGGCGCCACGGTCGTAAACATCCCGGATACAACAGGCTATTGCCTGCCTGAGGAATACGGCAGCAAGATAAAATACCTGTTCGATCATGTTCCCAACATCGACAGGGCCATTGTTTCGACCCATTGTCATAACGATCTTGGAATGGCCACTGCAAACACCATGATGGGCGTCCTGAACGGTGCAAGACAGGTAGAGGTTACAATAAACGGAATAGGTGAAAGGGCCGGAAACACATCCCTCGAGGAGATCGCGATGATAATAAAGAGTCATCACGACCTGAACCTGAGGACAGATATAAATACGAAGCTTATCTTCCCTACCAGCAGGCTTGTTTCACGACTGATGAGCATGCCTGTACAGGCAAATAAAGCCATAGTGGGGAAAAATGCATTCGCCCATTCATCAGGTATCCACCAGGATGGCGTTCTCAAGAAAAGGGAGAACTATGAAATTATCGACCCCGTTGATGTGGGAATACGTGAATCATCGATCGTTCTTACCGCGAGAAGCGGCAGGGCAGCACTGAGTCACAGGCTGGAACTGCTCGGATTTAAATTCGAAAAGGAGGAGCTGGATGAAATATACCATCGCTTCCTTCTTCTTGCAGATAAGAAAAAAGAGATTAACGATGAGGACATAAGAATCCTTACCGGCGAGGTGTTCCAGGGTGAGAAGCCTATGAAGCTCGAGCTTCTCCAGGTCACCTGTGGCAAAAGCCTGGTGCCTGTTGCAACAGTCGGGGTCAGGATAAACGGTGAGGTTCATACTTCAACTGCCACGGGAAACGGGCCCATAGATGCAGCCTTCACGGCAGTCAAACAGCTTATCAGCAAGACTGTGCATCTCGAGGAATTCCTTATCCAGGCGATCACCCGCGGAAGCGACGATATTGGAAAGGTTCATATCCAGGTTGAACACGAAGGGAAAATCTACTATGGATTTTCAACAAACACAGATATAATAACAGCATCCGTTGAAGCTTTCATTGATGCAATCGCTAAAATTAAATAGATAATGTCGTCCAAAACACTCTTCGATAAAATATGGGACTCTCATGTTGTTCACTCCATTAAGGATGGACCTGATGTGCTGTATATCGATCGCCACTATATTCACGAGGTTACCAGCCCCCAGGCATTTAAGGGCATTGAGCAGCGGGGTGCAGCGGTCTTCAGGCCGGGACAAACCCTGGCGACAGCCGACCATAACACACCCACGAAAGACCAGCATCTCCCGATAAAGGAGGAACTTTCGAGAATACAGGTGGAACAGCTGAAGAAAAACTGCGGGAAACACGGAATAGAGCTGTACGGTCTCAACCACCGGTACAATGGAATCGTGCATGTAATCGGACCCGAGCTGGGACTTACAAGACCCGGGATGACCATTGTATGCGGCGATAGCCATACATCCACCCATGGTGCATTCGGAACCGTGGCATTCGGTATAGGTACAAGCGAGGTGGAAATGGTGCTGGCAACGCAGTGCATCCTCCAGGTAAAACCTCAGAAAATGAGGATCAATATCGAAGGAAAAACCGGCAAGGGTGTGACATCGAAGGATATAATCATGTATATCATTGCAAAGCTCACATCGGGAGGCGCAACGGGCTACTTCGTGGAATACAGCGGATCTGCTATCAGGGCACTGAGCATGGAGGCAAGGATGACCATCTGCAATATGAGCATTGAAATGGGTGCAAGAGGCGGTCTGATAGCCCCCGATGAGGTGACAGCAAGCTACCTGAAGGGCACAAGATACTTCACCGATCACCCGGAGTATCTTATGCAGCTTGACAGTATCTGCAATCTCAGATCCGACCCTGATGCCAGGTTCGATAAAGAGATCAATATAAATGCAGCCGATATCAGGCCGATGATAACTTATGGCACCAACCCGGGAATGGCTGTGGCGGTTGATGGAACAATTCCGTCGGGCGATGAATCGGCATCCTACCTGAAATCTCTTGACTACATGGGTTTTAAACCGGGAGAAAAGCTGGCCGGGAAAAGGATTGATTATGTTTTTGTCGGCAGCTGTACCAATGGAAGGATTGAAGATTTCAGGGCATTTGCATCTGTCGTGAAAGGAAGAAAAAAGGCTGCAGGGGTAAATGTTCTGCTTGTTCCGGGTTCAAAGCTGGTTGAGGAGCAGATCAAAAATGAGGGCCTGCTGAAGATTCTTAATGAAGCAGGGTTCGAACTAAGACAACCCGGTTGTTCATCATGCCTTGCAATGAATGAGGATAAGATCCCTGCAGGCAAATATGCCATCTCCACTTCAAACAGGAATTTTGAGGGGAGACAGGGACCCGGTGCAAGAACGCTTCTGGCTAGCACCCTTACCGCAGCGGCGGCTGCCTTGACAGGCATGATAACTGATCCAGGGGAACTAAAATAACTGTTATAACAAAAATACGATGCCAAAAGAAAAGCTCAATATACTTGAATCAACATGTGTGCCTCTCGCACTTGAGAACATCGATACCGACCAGATTATTCCGGCGAGGTTCCTGAGCGCCACATCAAGGGAAGGATTCGGTGATAATCTGTTCCGCGACTGGAGATACAGGAAGGACGGGACCCCCGATCCGGGATTTGTCCTCAATAATAAAAAATTCTCAGGAAAAATTCTCGTTGCAGGAAAGAATTTCGGGTGCGGATCGAGCAGGGAACATGCCGTTTGGGCCGTTTATGACTATGGCTTCAGGGTAGTTATTTCCAGCTTTTTTGCCGATATCTTCAGGAACAACTCGCTGAATAACGGGCTTCTTCCCGTTGTCATTCCCGATGAAGCCGTGAAATCATTGCTCGACCTGGTAAGCAGCAAACCTGGGACGATTGTAAAGGTGAACGTAAGCGAACGGACCGTTGAGGTTCCGGCTGCCGGCACGAAATATTCGTTTGAAATTAATGCATACAAGCAGGAATGCCTTGTAAACGGGCTGGATGATATCGACTACCTGATCAAATTGAAGGACAGGATAGCAGAATACGAAAGAAACAAGTGAGCCGGAGATGAGAATTGAAATAATGGATACCACCCTTCGCGATGGTGAGCAGACACAGGGGGTCTCTTATACACCGGTGGAAAAGCTTCACGTGGCTTCTCTCCTGTTAAGGGACGTGAAAGTCGACCGCATTGAAGTTGCATCCGCGAGGGTTTCAGAGGGCGAATTTGATGCCACGTGCAAGATTACGAAGTGGGCAGGGGAGTATGGGCTGCTCTCAAGGATAGAGGT
>Ga0335069_10002345_pt1 | contig 29266 bp, 20 predicted proteins | sample Lox_Sample_11_FD_206714 | JGI IMG/M metagenome (GOLD analysis project Ga0335069, IMG submission 206714) | Soil microbial communities from Loxahatchee National Wildlife Refuge, Florida, United States - Lox_Sample_1.1 | ecosystem: Environmental > Terrestrial > Soil > Wetlands | place: USA...
CCCGACCGGCGTGGCGTGGATGCTTGCATACGTCGTCGGGACGCGGCTTTACAAGCACTGTTGCGTTGCCTTCAGCTTCGCAAAACCTTGCTCCGGACCATGAGCCGTCAGCGATCATGGGGTTTTACCGCCATCGAGCTGATCGCGGTGGTCGGTGTACTATTGATCCTGGCCGGCATTGTCATTGCAGTGTTCGTGTCGGGAAAGGACAGCGCGCTGCTTCTGCGCCGGACCGACGCCGCTGCCGCCCTCAATGGCGCGGAGCGTTCGCTCTCGGACTATAACAGTTCCACCGCGCCGGGTTTGGGCCAGGACCCGGTTTGCCCTCCAGCCGACACTCCCAGCCGAATTGCGGCGCTCAAGGCCGCGGGTTTCCTCGCCTCTCTGGTCAGCACCGAGGACGTGGTCCTCACCCAAACCAACGGGATTTATTATTGGGTTCCTGCGCCCTGATGAGGATTGCCCAATCCAGGCAAGTCATGGTTGTGCAGATGCCCCTGGTGGATCTGGGGTGCCTGTGCCTGCTCCCGGATTTCCGGCGGCTGATGGCGCGCTTCCCCCAGCACATCAAGGTGAACATGCTGTTCCCTCCTTACCGGCTCGCCTTGAGTCGCCAGGTGATCCCGTTTGTTCTGGGGACCGGGAACGGAGCGCCGATCCTGGAAAAGCTGCGCCGTTCCTTGCAGGCGTCGTTGATGCGATACTCCGGGGAGCCCTAAAATGGGGTATGGCCGATACTGCCGGCTACGTTTTGCTGCGAGAGGGCGAGAAACCGGATCCAAGCAAAGAGCTGCCTTTTCAGAGGGCGGCGCCCACCTTTCTGAAGGGAATTGCTTCCGATCCGTCGCTGCAACTCCATGACCTGGCCACCGGGGTCTCTTACTCTGCTGCGGACAGCGACGTAGTGCGCCTGGTCTATTGCTCTCATCTGCGCGCTCAGGACCTGGAAGTTCGCTCCGCCGACGGCAGGACGCGCCGGCCCGTGCAGAACGTTGAGGACACTCTGCAGGAGCTGGCCAGGAACAAGTCCGGCGGCCTGTTCGTGCCGGCTGAGGATTTCTGGCTCGTATCTCCACCGGAGGCCAACCCGCACTTTGAGCAGCAGATTGAACTCCTGCGACAGGAGTCGCCGGAAATGAAGCCCGAAACGCCGCCGCCGGAAGGGTTGCCTGTCGGGCAGGCCAGCGCCGATTCGAGCCTTTATCCTGTGGAGACACGCGAGGACATGGATCTTCTGCCGGGGCTGTCCGGGGACAGGATGCTCAACGCGACGATCGGGTTTGTGCGACAGGCCAGCCCGGCGACTCTTGCGGTGCTGGGCGCCTTGGCCGGCATGCTGGCCTACAAATCGATGGGCCTGAAAGGCCTGGTGGGCTTGCTGCTGGCTATTGCCGCCCTGAAACGCTACATCAAGATGGGCACCCGGATCATCCAGGACCAGCGGTTGGACTTGGTCGCTCGCGGCGTGCATGAAGGCATTCCGGTGAATAAGGATGGCCAGGTTGACGCGGAGTTTTTGGAGGCATTGCGCAACTTCCCGGTGGGCGACAACAATATCGCCCTGCGCCGCGTCAGTCCGGCCGTCAAAGCGCACGAATGGGGCCATCACCAAATCAGGATTGACCCATCCGTTTACGAGCTGGAGTCGAACACCGAGACAGTGGCGCAGGTCGTGGACGGCGACACCTTCGTAGGCCAGCGCGGGCGTTATCGTTTGATCGGCATCGACACGCCGGAAGTGGATCATCAAAGCCCGGGTAAGTCCCAGCCCGGCGCCCAGAAGGCGTGGGAGATGGTCCGGCAACTGATTCCCCCGGGCTCGAAGGTGCGCGTCGAGGTGGCCAAGAATCAACCGGCGCTCTATGGACGACTGCCGTGTTACCTCTATGCGCGAGATCCGGCCTCCGGCAATGAGGTTTGCGTCAACCAGCTTCTGGTGGAACAGGGCTTGGCGCGTGTGACGAACTTCCAGCCTTATCACCCCCGCATGCGAGAATTTCTCGAGGCGAATCTGAATGCGATCGCTCATCGGCGAGGCCTATGGAATGCCCTCTACGATCCCAGGCCGCAACCACGGCTCTTTTCCTTCCAGGCGGAGAAATCCCAAGGACCAGGCGGCGAGCGGGTCAGCTTCTCGCTCTCTTAATCGAGCGCAAAAGCCGCCAGGGCTAGTTTGGCCGCTGGCAGTGCGGTCGCCGCTGTGCCCAGTCCGGTGCGAAGCTCGTATTCCTGCTTAAAAAGTTCTTTGATTCGCCGATGGTATGGCTCGAATTGGCCTGCTTCCAAGGCTTCCAGGCATTCCGGCCATTCCGCAGCCGCCTCCTGATAATCTGTGGGCAGCCGACCTGTCTGCATGATGTGGTTCGTCAGGTGAAGCCAACGGAAGACTTCCCCGGCAGCGCCGATGGGCAAAGCTGCTTTGCGCCCGAGTAATCCTTTCACGTGGGCGAGATAGTGGCGATAGATCTTCCCGTGCAAGGCATGAGGCAGACCTTGGTCGATGATCAGCTCGGGGGTCTGAATGATGCGGCTGAGCGCGGCGTCCTCGCACGCAGGGCGGAGCATGAGCATCTCCAGCACGTAAGGGGTGGGCTGCTGACTCATGCGGTTGAGCAGGCAGCTTAGGCTGTAAGTGATGCGCCCGCCGGCGTCGCTGTAAGACTGGCCCGTCTTGTTGACGCGAAACCAGAGCTGCTTGTGGTTGGGCAATTCGAACGTGTCGCCGCCCAGATCCACTTCCAGCAGTTGCGCGTCGTCGAGGGTTTGATAAGAGCGGCCGAGGAAGACGAGTCGTTCAGCAGGCAGAATGCAGGTTTTTTCAGGGCTCAAGGACATCCCATAGGGCCGGAGCACCTGCTCCAGGTGTGTTTTGGCGGCCGCACACTCCTCGGCGCTGCCCAGAACGCAGATGTCGTCCACGTAACGGAAGTAGTGAACGAACCTGTCCATGGCGGCATCGAGGTCGCGCAGAACCAACTCGGCCAGCCAGGGAGAAAGCGGGCTTCCTGTCGGCAACCCCCGTGGGACGGCTCGGATTACATTGAGCAGACCCTGCCGTAAGTGTTCAGGCAAAGGCAGAGCCTCGACTCGGGAACAAACCAGGTTTTGGGGAACCGTGCCGAAACAATTCCGCAAGTCGGTCCGCAGCACCATCTTCTGTGTGCCGGGGCCGAGAGCCTCCCGTATGCGCTTCTGAATTCGTTCGGGCTGCCAGTTGATGGGACACAAGTGTTTGATCTCGTCGTAAATTTCCCTCTCAAGCCGTCTGTCTTCGGCCCTTGGTATTTGGAGAACCCGCCCGCCTACCGCCGCGATGCGGTAAGGTTGCGGGACGTAATGGGTCCGCTGAAATTTCATCCGCGCTGCTTGCGCGACGGGAGATTTTCCGAAACCAGGTTCCGCTGTTGAGCAACGCTTTTTAGGCAGCCTCCAGGGTAAGCTGGAGCGTCTCGCCGAGCTTCTGGCGCAGGCTGGCCAGGGCTTTTTGCTCAATCTTGCGAACCCGCTCGTGAGTCAGCCCGATTTGATCGCCAATCGCTTTGAGGGTTGCTTTAGGCCCGTCGAATCCAAAGCGCTGCTTGATGACAAACTGTTGCTGCTCATTCAGGCACTCCGCCAGGGCCTTGCGGACAATCTCAAGGTCTTCGCTTTGCATCAGCTCCTGCTGGAGACACCGCTCCTCCGGGATAACGACCCCCAGCGATTCGTCGCTGCCATCGCAGGCCGGCGAATCGAGACTTACCTCGGTCACTCGGTTGCGCAGGACGTAGCAGACATCGGACGCTCGCAGGTTGGTCTCGCGTGCGATTTGCTGCATGTCCTGACACGCGGCATCCTCATTGTAGCTGGGAGCAGTGAGCACCTTGTGTAGTTGGTAAGAGCGCCGGATCGGGACTCGGACCGTGTGAGCGTGATTGGCCGCCATGCGGATGCTCTGCTCGATCCACTGCGTAGCATAAGTGGAAAAACGAGTGCCCCGGGCATAATTGTATTTCTTGGCCGCGATCTGCAGTCCTTCATTGCCGGCTGAGATCAACTCCTCCATGTTGAGGTGGGTGTGCTGCCAGCGTTTGGCAATGGACACCACCAACCTGAGGTTGGCCTCGACCAACTTGATTTCTGCCCGCGTGGCTTCTTCCTCTGCTCCTTCGCGTATCGCCTTGCTTAATTGGATTTCCTCTTCTGCGGTCAACAGTGCAAACCGTCCGATTTCGTTCAAGTAATTGTCCAGGTACGTCGTACTCATACGACTCCGATTCGAGACTAAACTCCACCCCTGATAAATTTCGGCGGAGGGTTATTTCTGGCACCAACACCGGCAAGCAAAGGCGACCTTACCCCTATTGCACGGAACTGATTTCCGGCACCCGTCGATCTTGCTCTTGCTTATCCTCGGTTCCAACCGACGCCTCCGGTTTAGTGCTTTTTTCCCGGTAGACAGGGATAAGAAATCTGACGAGCTTCGGCTTGCCGGAGTTCCCCTCCGGAATGCGCAGGAAGCGTTCGACGTACTGGCCGGTCCATTCGAGGTTGGCCATTTCGGCTGGCGCGTCGTTGGTGGCAGCCCCGGTGCTGGCAATGTTTCGGGCGGCCTGATTGCGGATTTGAATCAGATAATCCCGGTCGGCGTCGGCGCCTTTGGGGATCGCCTGCTGATTCCGATGTTCGCCCAAATTCGAGACAGCGCTGTCTCGCTTCAAGACAGCCCCTGCCTGGTTATTGGTTTGTCCGAACGAAGAAATTATTCCGAGGAACAATTGCGCGCCGAGGGCCAGGGCAAAGATTCTGCTGGTCTTCATGGTTGTCTATCTTCATCCGCATTCATCCTCCATTATATGACTGGGAGGGTGTGTTTGTGCCGCGTGTCGTTCACAAATTCGCAGGCTCGCAAAGAGCAAAATTCAGGCCCAAAACAGGACAGAGAAATCCAAAAGCGGGGCATTGCCAGCAGCATGCCCACCACCCATAGTGGCTCTCCTTTGGCAATTAGGAACCGGCCATCGGTCCGCTGCATCGGGAGACGAACCGCAAGACACCCCTTTACAGCCTCGAATGGAGGATAGTGAAAACAACCAGGAATCTGGCGAGGCAGCCCGCGGAGATCAGCCTGTATTGGGACAGGCCAGGCGGCTCATGCGAGAGGAATTCCTGAAGGCCGCCGATGCGAATCTGGAAAAACCCGGGGTGCCGGCAGGGCGTCGTGTGGCACGGCAGATTTGTGATGCTTTTCTTCCTGACGCCAGGCTGCCTTCGCTCGAGCCTCGAATGCGTCGAACCAAGGTGCCATAGTCACGATTCACACCCTCCCTTCGTTGTACAATGAGGTATGAAGTTCTCGGGCACCCAAAGTCAGTTGTTCCAGGCGATACAGGACGGTGGCGAACGCTTCCAATGCATCGGCCGGATTGGCATCCCCAAACTTGGCGTTTTGGCTGCCGGTGTGGCCGCCGCGGGCGCCTGTGCGACTCTCTCCGGCAAGGTTGCAGAACAGAGCCAGAAGAAGGAGATCAAGAAGCTGGTGAAGCGAGAGGTCAAAAGGGCGGTTAAACCTCGGCAGCCCGGCGGCATTTCATTCGACTTATTCGGGTGAAGCCGGTCGCTGCAAACGTGGTCGCCCCCGCGCGAACGACTTTTCGTTGACCCTGAGCGCCGCTGAGGTAAACCACCGGTGTGGCCTGCATCCAGTGGGAAAACGAAGAGTTGTTTCCGGCTGCTCCTGCGCGCCCAGGCGTGCTTCGCCTGCTGGCTGCCTCGCGGCGCGTATGAAACGGAAGATTGTCTCAATCCCGCCAGTTTACTTTCTGGCTGGCATCATCATCACGCTGATGCTGCACGTCCTGGTCCCGAGCCTGAACTGGATTGGTTTTCCAATCACGCTTGGCGGCGTGGTGTTCCTTGGTGCCGGCACCTATTGGATCGCCCGCGCTCACCGATTGCTGACCCAACATGCCACCCCCGTAACGTTCGCCCTTTCCACCTGCATCATTCGGGAGGGGCTGTATCATTACAGCCGGAACCCCATGTATGTTGGCTTCGTTGTTTTTCTGCTCGGCTGCTCCGTTTTATCCGGGAACATCCTCTCCGTGTCCTGCCCGTTGATCTTTTTCGTGGTCCTTGACCGGATGTTCATCCCATATGAAGAGGAAAAAATGGAGGGCACGTTTGGAAAGGAGTATCTCGAATACAAACGGAAAGTCCGGCGGTGGCTCTGAAGCGCACGCCTCGCGGTCGTGCGATTCGTTCTCCTGGTCTGCGCGTCAATTGAACAACCGGCGCTGCGGCGGTGCGGGGGCTTTGCCGGTTTTCAGCATGTGTTCAAGGAAGTCACCCAGCTGACGCATCAATCTCCGGAAGACTCGGGTTTGCACCCCTTGGCCAAGAATCTCGACGGCCGTCGAGTAGGACCGGCTCGTGAAGCCTTTCTTTGGCACGAACCCCATCAGACGTTCGATCTCATGGATTCGCAGCAGGCGAACGCCGCCCGCGCATTCGACAAACGGTCCAATGTTCACTTTCCAGTAACTGCGTAGAATCGTTGGCACCTTCCGGCTCTGATGGTTGATCACGCTGAAACCGAACCGGTTGCCCGCTGCTCGATGTCGTTCCATGTGCCTTTCTCTTCCCGCAATGCGATTCCTGATCTGTTCAGCTTCCGCGCGGTCGCGTTCGGGGTCGGGTGCGTCCAGGTAGTCCCCGGCGGCGCCCTCAAATGCAGTCATGGGGATGGACGGATAAAACCGAGAGAACAAAGTGGCGACCATGATCCCGCGCCTGCGGTCCTGTGGTTCGGCCCATTCATCCCACGGTTTCAACTCGAAGTAATGCACATGGTAACCGAGCCGCTCGAGATGCGCCATCAACACTCGGCCAGCTATCGTGGTGTCCCCGAAGAAGCCGGGGACGTTCTCGACCATCACCGCCAGCGGCATCTGTGAGGCGACGTGGTGGGCAAACGAGAGGAAAAGATCGCCCGTGTCGCCGAGTTCGTTGGCCTTCTTCAAGTGTTTTTTGGCGGTGCCGGCGGTCGAAAAGCAAGTACAGGGCAGGCTGGCGAACATGAACGCGGCCGGTGGCAGGTCGCTTGGGTCCAGATCGCGAATATCGCATTGGTATAGAGGCACGCCGGGGTGCTCCAAGGCGAAATGCGACGCGAACCTGGGCGAGATTTCGACGGCCCCGACGAGCTTGAACCTCGGCTCATCGGTGATGGCGCTGCTCAGCGTGGAGCCACCGGCGAAGTACTCAATGGCCTCTAGGGGCAGGCTCTGTTCCCGGTGGCGCCGGATGTGGAACGACCGCACCGAGGGGGATACCTGCAATAGCTTGTAGGTCGCGACCAGTTTGATTTCCGTGTGCCCTTGAAACTCGCTTAAGAGCCGCTGGCTGTTCAGGTCGATGATTGGGCAGTGCAACCCCGACATCAGGCGGTGCGAGACACGGTTCCGGGTCCGGTGCCCAACAGGAACCAGGTGCAGGCTGTTGTTGGCCCTGAATTGCACATCCAGAAAGGTGCCCGCTTCAAATCCCAACTGCTGGAGCCGGGTGGATTCAATCCAGACCCGCGGACAGCTTCTGTTCCATCCGAGTTTCTGGAAGGCCGTGAGCATACTTCGGGTCCTTCTACGCTGACGGGGCCGGTGCGTTCTTGCGGGCTCTTTTCGGGCGTGCAGGCACAATTATTCCGTTGTGTGGACCATCTCCCGAAGTTCGCGCAGCTTGTCCCGGCATGTGCTCAAACCGAGCTGTGCCAGATGACACAGGGCTTGTCCCTCCGGCAGTTTGCCTTTGTCGATCAAATGGCGGCGCAGTTCGCGCTCGATTTTTTCGAGTTCCTCGTGAATTGAGTAGGCTTTGTCCACGAGTTTGTTGATTCGTTCTCTCATGATCTGGACTGTGCGATTTTTATGGCTGGTCGTATAAACAGGGGATCATGTTGTCTTTGTCGGACCTGCTTTCCCGGGCAACGCCAAGATTACCAACAGGCCTCCGGGCCGTTCAGGGGCGTTCTTTGCACGCCGGCAGTGTGCAGGGCGTGAAGGCGATCCGGGGCGCTGATATTGGAACGGTTTTGCGTATCTGCCCGATGCCCACGGGCCCATACGTGCGGCTGTCGATGCTGTTGCCTCGGTTGTCGCCCATGACGAAATATTGGTCCTTGCCCAGGATGAACAATGCCAGTTTTTGGTTGGGGTACGTTCGGGTATTCCGGTCGAGATAAGGCTCCTGGACAAGGCGACGGTTGATGAACACCTGGCCATGCCGAAGAAAGACGGTTTCGCCCGGCAACCCCACGACCCGTTTAATCGCGTAGTCCTCGTGTCCGTCATCAAGGACGACCACATCGCCGCGCTCAAGCTGCCTGGGCGTCGGTTCAGCCAACGCGTAATCGTTTGGGTGGAGATTGGGCAGCATGCTTTCTCCCTGCACCACCACGATTGATCCTGCCGCGCGCCAGGCGAGCCAGACGCACGAAAGCAGGAACACTCCTGCCGCCGCCAGCTTGAGGCGAGGCCAACACCACGCCGTTCGGATGGATTTCACGCGCGGCGGCCCTGTTTCAAGCGAAGCTCGTGTCATTGGCGCGGCCTGAACCCAAGTGGAGGGGCAAATGCGGACTTCGGTGATCACGGCACTTTCGAGGGCGGCTGATATGCGGGGTGCAGGGGAGCCCCTGACGAGCCCGAGCCCAATTTCATTTCCGGCTGGGGTTGTTTGGGCGGCGAACCTACGACCTCGAACGGGGTCGATCCGTCATGAAGGCTGGCAGTCGGCGTCGCAGATTGAGCCATCCTGCTCTTGGCCAGCACCTGGTTGATCTGCAATTGCAGACGCAGCTTGGAGATTTGAAGGTCATGCTCCAGCCGGATGGTGTCCGCCAGGTCGGGATGCAGCTTGGTGAGAAAGCTGCAGATGTCATCGGTCATCTTCTCGTGGAGCGGCAGCGTGTCCGGCGTGATGAACGAATCCTGCATGGCTAGGTAGCGCCGGGCCTGGTCCGTGAACTGTTGATCGCGAAGGTTGGCCTTACGTTGTTTTTGTATTTCTGCCAGCTTGTGCCAGTTGGTGGTCTGCAAGGCCAGGTAAGTCTCCTCCGTAGATCTGCGCAGTTCATTGGCGTAACTTTGCAGCGAAGGATCGCGCTTCAAAGCCATGGCGATGGCCTTGTCCTGCAGGAGGCGGTAAGTGGGGTAGATGTTATCCCGATAGGTCACCCAGAACATCTCCTTGTAAAACTGGACGGCCTGCTGCGTATTCTGCACTGACCGGCATTGCGCTTCGAGCGTGGCGATCTGCCGTTGGAGCTCCTGGACCTGAATCGCCGCCGCATTTGTTGCCGTGGAGGAAGGTTTTTGGGCGGCCGTAGGGACGGAGCGTTCCTCGCGGCGTGAGCAGCCGCAGAGGATTGCGATCAACGTGAGGCTTAGGAGGAGGGGCGGGGTTTTCATTCCAGTTCAATGTAGTGCGGGGCGCGAACCAACGCGCCCCTGGGCGGTTGGGCCAGCTCGACAATCGATTCCTTGAAATTGTGTCCACCGATTGTGCCCGTAATGTAACTGTCGGTCTCGAGGTAGTGGGCGGTGCGCGTCAGGGTGCTCCCGTCCTTCGCGTAGGTGATTTGCCAGGCAGGTCCTTTTTTCCAGGAACGTTGATACTCCTTTCCCTGAGGCGCTTTCCAGGAGGCCATGACGAACTGGTCTCGCTTGGGAGGGTACGCCGCCCTCCGAATCCACTGCCCGGCGGCAAAATTGTAACGGTAGAGCGTGTTCCTGACTTTGTCCGGTCGGAACACCAGGATGTCGGGCTCCTGGAACGCGAGGCAGGCAAAGCTGCTGCTGAATTCGATGGCGGTCTTGATTTGCTCCCGCGCGGCCAAGTCATTGGCTTCGGTCTTGCGGCGGTCGCGTATCAGGCTTTTCCAGGCTGCCCAGCGTGTGCTCCTGACGTTGGCCGGGTTGGCCGCCAGCTTGCACCACAAGTCGTCGGCCAGTTTTGGGGCCTCCACCCACAAGCGCTGAAGCAGCGCCTCTTCCACGGGGCAGGCCGCCCAGTTGGTCTGCCAGCGTGAGACATATTGCTCCATGAACCTCAGGGAGTTGGTCGAGGGCGGCAGGGAGAGGTAATAGCTGCAATAGAGCCGCATCTCGTCGGGAGAAGAGGTTTCCTTCGAGAGATACCGCGCGGCGTTCCAATCGAGGCTGGTGCACAGGACGGCGAAGTTGGTCAGTTGCAGCCGGCTTTCAAAAGGGTGTGCCAGCCGGTACGAATAGAGTTCCGCCGGCGCCGGTTCGCCCATGGTCCCGATTCGGAAATCCAGTTCGTAAACCTGGTTGCCGCTCAGGGCCAGCGTGGTGAGCAGGATTTGAAAAACGAGGTCAAACATGGCCTTCAGTACACCATGTCGGTGGCCTGCTTGTTCTGCCGGACGGTTTCCCGGTTGGCATTCATGGTTTCCAACGTAGGGAGCAGTTCCGGGGCGACGCGCCGGATGTAGTCGTGAACCAGTTTGCGGGCCTCGTCCACTTTGGCCCGGACTTCCGGTTGCTGGTTGGCCAACTGGATGACCGTCATCAACTCGGCGATCTTCACCCGCCCCTGCGGGGTCTTGTACAGGTCGAGCATTTTTTTGACTTGCGCGCCTTGCCTGGCCATTTGGTCCCGGCTGCCCCTGGCCGCCATCGGCTGGCCATCCAGGCGCGGCAGGGTTTTGAATTGGTCGCTTGCGCCCGGCACAACCGAGGGCGAAGGCAGTTCATTGAGCCGGGCGAGCGGCTTGAATGTCTCCGCCGGGTTGTTCGTGTTGGGCGCAGCCACGGCAACTGAGGGCAGGATCGTCTTCGACGCGGAATCCGCGCCCCGGCTCCAGCCGGCGGCGGCCAGCATCAAACCGACGAGGATGGGAATCGTTTTCATGCGAATCATCTGTTGGGAAGAACGAACAGCAGGGTTTCGTACAGGTTGGTGCCGCCGTCCTGCAGGATAACGAACTGGACGGTCGGCTCGGCGCGGTTGATGACGGCGCGCACCTTGATTTGCCCCAACGGCGGAATCACCGAGTCGGTCGCCTCCACTTGTGTGCATTCGCAAGACGCGGTGTAGCCGACGATTTCGACGCTCCTCTCCAGCGTGTTGGTGATTGAATAGGTGATGGCGTAGTTGGTTTTACCGGCCTCGAAGATCAAGGACGCCTGCTTCGGGACGGCGAGCGGCTTGGCGGCTTTTTCCCCTCCCGGCCCAGCGGCCAGGCACAGTCCGGCGGCTAGGCAAAGGATGGTTGTCAGTGTTTTCATGTCGATTCGTGTTCGGTGGTGTTGTGGTCAATAGGGCGGCGGCCCAGTCCAGAGCTGCATGCCGCCGGTCCGCCAGCTCATGCAGTTGCCAGTGTTGTTGTCGGAAACGGGGATGTCGAATGCGGGCGTTCCGCCGCGGTAGACGCCCAGCGGAATGGCAATGGTCGGGCAGGGAGGGTTGTCGATGTGGAGCACAGTCGAAAACTCAACTTGGCTGGTGTCGCCAAGGAGCAGTTGCACGGTCTGGGGACCCAGCACAATTAGGTGGCTGCCCTGGCTGGCCGAGAATTGCAGGTTGGTATTGCTGCTGGAGAGCTGAATGACCGGATTGGTGGCGCCGCTCACGCTCAAGTAGTACGTCACGGCGCCGGTATTGGGATCGGTGCGGGAAAAGAACTGGTCGGAAGGAGCGCTGAGCAGGGTCAGGTCATATGAGAGGTTCCCGGCGAGGGTGTTGGTTGCGCTTATTGGCGGTCCATAACCGGTGGCGAGAACTTCATACGTGTCGCTGGAGAGGTTCAGGCTTTCGGTGAGAAACCCGGTGTTGCCGGCGGCGCTCAGGTCAATGTTGGTGCCGTAACTGTTGCCGGTGATCGACAGATTCGTCACGGCGGCGTTGATCGTGATGCGAAGGAGCCCGAGGCAATTGTCGGCTGTGACGTTCATGAACAGCGCGCGGTCAATGCTGTAGAAGGCCGGGTTGTAACGGTCCTTGGTGCCGACCAGGCGCGTCGGCCAGCCTAGGTTCGCGTTGCTGAAAGTGCCGGAGCTTGCCGGGATCGTGGAGACCGTGGTCCAATTCGTTCCGTCGAGTGCCTGCTGCAAAAGCAGGTTTGCGTTCGTTGTAATCGTGGAAACGGTGATCACGGCCAGGCCGTTGTCCCCGCCGGTCACAGACACCTGCAAATCCCCGACGTCAAAGCGCGTGCCGGCGTAAGTGCAGCCGCCTGGAAGCACGGGCGGGTCGGCGATGGCACCCTGCTGGAACCAATTGTCGACGAGCGCGGTGTTGGCGAACCTGTTGGTCCAGGAGCCGACCTGGTTGGGATCAAACACGTTGTTCCCGTCGAGTTCCATTGAGATCAAGCCATTGTCCGGATAGAAAATGTTGGACAACTCTTCAACTGGGTTCACCAGGTCCAGCCGGAAAAGCTCGGCTTGGTAGGCCTTCAGGGCCTGGGTCCTGTTGGTGATCGTGACGTTCAGGCTGTTATTCAAAACCAGAGGCAGGCTGACGAGCGGCGTTTCCACCAGGATTCGGGCCTGCCGCGTCACCGCGGCGGAGCGCAGTCCCGCTTGGGGAACGGCCACGGCGGTCATGGAGGTGAGTCGGGTGTCAGTGGTGACCTCGGCAAACGCATTGCTGAAGCAGCCCGCATCCTTCACGGCTCCGCTCTCGAGGTCGATGTTGGTGTAGCAGACGGTTTGCTGGCCGGGCAGAGGATTGATGATGCGATACCGGACGGTGCTGGGACTCACGTCATTGGTCAGGAGCCGCAGGTTCACGGGGTCGGGATAGAACGAGTAGAGTTCGATGAGCGGCTGCAGCCCGCCGTTGAGGACGACATTGGTGCTGTAGTTGTGGTTGGTGCCGCAGGGCAAGAACAGCGTGAAAACGACGTCACCAGCCTGGTCCGTGACGTAGGGGATGCTCACCCCGGTTTGCGGCGCGGCAATCGTGCCCGGGACGACCGTGCTTCCCTGCGTAATCGTATAGGGCAGGACGCTGTTGGTGACAACGCCGCCGTTTGCCCAACCGAAGGCGCCGCTGTTGTAGCTGTTGGTGTCGCTGAGCAGAACGTCAAAGTCGAAAGTGACGGTCGCAATTTGATTGGTGACGCCCAACGTAATGAAGTCATTGGTTACATACATGCTGCGATTGCCGTAAGGCTTGAGTGAGAGGGTGCTGGCAACGCTGGCGCCGGTGCTCTTGTTCTGCCCGAGCAACGCGACGTTGAGACCCTCCTGGGCGGACAATGGCGTGTCGAAGAGGTTCGTGATAACCAGGTAGCCAACCCATAAACTGTTGTTGGGGCTTGCCGCAATCGAACCGCCGCTGGCTTGGCTGGGGACGTAGGGAACGAGGGGATTAGTGGAGAGCATGCTGGCAAAGACCGGGTCCGAGGAGGAGAGCTGGAGACTGCCATACACATTGGTATCCACAACCGCCGTCAGAAACATCTGCGGATGGTCTTGAGGTGAGCACTGCGACATCTGGCCCATCAACAGGAACGGCGGAGTGTTGAGAACGTCATAAAAGCTGATGGGGAAACAGGGATCGGTATTGTCAACATCCGGAATGGCTTCGGCATATTCCCGGCCAGGCACGACCTCTTGGGGCGGAGTGTTGAGGGCGACCACCGGCGCGAGTTCAGAAGCCGAAAGCAGCGCCCAGGTCTGGTCCCAGGTGTTCGGGCTGTATTTGGCGGCCTCGCTCATTGCCTGGCTCGGAGTGAAGTGCAGGACCGGGTATTGTCCTGGTGGCAGGATGGGGGTGTTGACGTCGGGAGTAAAAATCCACCAGCGATCCTGTTTGCGAATGATGCCATTGGTCATGCCGCCGTAAAGCCGGGGCTGGGTCGTGCTGAAGATCCATTCCTGCGGGCCGATTTGGTTCATCACCAGCGAGGGGTCCACTCGCAGCGGCAGGGTATCAATCGGTATTTGGACTGCTTCGGGGCTTGAGCAAGGCAAAAGGTAGGTGATGGTCCTTGAAACCTGGCCAATGGCGTAGTGCGTGCACCACCATCCGCCAAACGCGTAAATGGTCAGCCCGCAAAAAGCGCCGTGGTTATCGTAACAGGAATCCGTAATCCCACTTTGGCGGCACGGGATGTTGCAAGTGGCGTTGCCATTCATAGCGAGGCAACCCCAAATGCTCCATACACCTCCCAGGTAATTGTCGCCAACGCTGATGAAATTATGGAGGCCTATGACAATGCCGCTCGAATGCGCCTGCGTTTCGTTGTACGGTTCGGGCAAGGGCCAGCACTGGCCGCGGCTGGGCTGCCAGGAATCGGTGCGGGTATAGGTCCCGGGTCCAAAGTCGCTTCCGCCCATGCAGCAGCACACGATATTGTCCACTGCAAGCATCCAGCTGCGAGTGCATTGGCGGTACTTGAACCAGGGCACCGTGACGGTCAGCGTGGTAAAATCGCTCATGCCGGGCGGGCGCAGGTCGATCACGGGCCCCGGGCAGGTGAAATCGAGCCCTGAGTCGTTCTCCTGGTCGGGGTCTGGCGGAGTCGGCATCGAGTAAGGATCCGGGGAAGGACTTGGCCCATTGGGGTTTCCGGCGCCTGGATCCCAGAACACCAGCGTCATGAGGTCCGCCACAAAACCGCCGACATCCTGGGATATTCCCGAGGTTGCCTCGGTGACGTTGTCGAATCCCTGCAATGCGCCCTGCAACCCGGCCTGCGCCACAGCAGACCACTGGGAAGGTGTCAGCCCGCCGACTTGGAAGGCATCCCCCTGTCCCTGCCAGGAAATCTGGGCCCAGGCCGCCGGCGTAAAGAGAGCCAGAACCAGCGCCAGGAGCGATGCGCGTTTGAGTGGCATTGTCACAGCGGGGTGATGGGCAGGTTTTGGTAAAGGTTGATGTCCGGCCAATTGGTCAGGTTGAACTTGCTGTTGAGCCAGTACCAGACATTGGTGTCCGCAGGCTTGAACTGGAACGTGCCCAGCAGGTTTGTGATGGGTATGGCGTTGGCCAGCGGTTGGGTCAGATCCGGCGGCTGGGAGTAGAGGTTCGTCTGGTAATAAGCCCCGACTTCCGGGTAACTGGCGTAATTGGGATCAAGCTGGATGACGATCGCGTTGTTCGTGAGGGAATAAAACTGGTCCGGTTCCAGGGTCTTGAACTGCATGCTGAAGGTCTGCCAGGTCGCGGCGCCGCCGAACTTGTAGCGCAGCACCAGGTTGGTCCGGCCGTAGAGGTTCCCCGGGATAAGCCAGCGGTTGCCCTGGCGCACCGGTTCAAGGCTGTAGGCGAACACGTCGCCTACCGCCTGGAGCGTCACGTTGGTGGTGTAACTTTCCAGCCACACCGGCTTGTAGAAATAAATCTGATCGGCGACATCCGCTCCCACTTGGAGACGCGGGTCCGGGTCATCCACCCTGAAGTCGAAGTAATTGGCGGTAATCAGGGTCTCCAGCGGGATCTGCGGCTCATAATCAATGCTGCTGCCCGAGACCACGACCACCCGGTGATAAACCAGGAGGTTTGCAACCGGCTGGCTCAAGGGGATGTAGGCGCTCCAGTTGGCGCCGTCCAGGCTGACCTGATGATAGTACTGCACCAGCGGCGAAGAGTGCAGGAGCAGGTTGGTGGCATAAACCAAGGTGGGAATGCCCGGGAGGATGGTCCAGTAAGGCGCAACATAATTCGTGATCGAATTATCCGGCTGGACCGCCGTGACGGTAAGCTGGGACACGTCGCTGTTGAGCCAGTATGGGCGAGTGGCCTGGAAACTATAAGCGTGGCTGCCCGGGCTGGGATAGACCTGGCCCTGAGGCGCCGGGACCCAAACGCTGTTATCGACATTGTAGAAGAACTGAGCGCCGGGTGTGGACGATGCGAGGGAAATGGGGTTCAGGGTGGAAAGGGTTCCGCCGCCCGGCGTGCTTGCGACGGGCGCGGCGACCTTCCCTTGAAACGTGTTGGTGGACTGCGCCTGAACCTGGTTGTAGCGCTCCGCCTGAACGAGCATCGCCGTGGTTTTATCGAGCGTCAACTGGGCTGTTCTGTTGGCGAAATAGAGCTGATTGGTGAGCCCTTCTTGGGCGAGGCTGACGCGCAACCGGCTGCCGAACGCGCTGTCAATGTTTACGACGAGGTTGGTCGTAAACACGGCGTTTGACGGGGTCACCGTCACGTAAGGCTGATAACTGATGGTCAGGCTGTTGGTCGGGCTGGCCACGGCAACGGGGCTGGTGATATGGGCGTACACTATTCCTTCTCCGGGATAGGGGATTTGGTAGCTCAGGTCTGTCCCCATCGGAGTATCGTTGATCCAGACGGTGGAGGGGGTCTGGGTGTTGAGGTTGGTAACGACCACATACTCGCCCTGCTGCTGGATCCCGGGCGCCAACAAATAGGCCGCGAACTCGAGGTTGGTGGTTGGGCTGCACAAGCGCAGGCTTGGGTTCGCGGAGAAGGCGGCCAGGGCGAAGGTGTAGGCCGCATCCAGATTGAGGCTGCCTGAAGCCCGGCCCATCTGCGACCCGCTGTCGGGCCGGGCGATTTGATACCAGATGTACGAATTCGGATTCGGATCAATGATTGTCAGCGCAATCGAGTTGGTGGAAACCGAGTTGGTGGTCAGCACCAGCGGCAGGAGCGAGTTGGTGTAACTGAGGCTGAGATCGACGTTGAGCGTGCAGGAAAGCCAGCCGGGCCGCGAAGCCACCACCGAGATCGCCGGGTAATCCGGTGTGATGGTCACCTGGCTGGAGGCGTACGAGACTGTGTTGGTGCCCTGCGTGACCGCCAGGCTCGACGCCGGTGTGGCCGTGGCCAGGGTGATCTGGTTGCCCTGCCAGGTACAGGTTGGGGCAGCCACGGTGTTGGTGTAGCGCCCGGTCAGTTGGTAGACGTCGCCGCCGACGGTGACGAGCACGTTCAGCCAGGCAGACTCGGTGAGCGCCAGGCCGGTGAACGGTTGAGCGGGCGAGCCCGCAGGCGGATTTCCGTTCCCGTCCCCGATCGAGTAGAGCACCGAGGCCCCAGGAGGCGCGTTGGTCAGGCTCACGTTCAAGCTCCCGGCAAAAGCCTGCGAGGCGGTGAGTTGCATGTCGGGTGTGAGCCTGTAATCGCGATGCGTCGTAAAGGTCGGGCCGTCCTGGAACACGACCAGAAAATCGGCGCTCAAGGAATTGGAAATCACCCGGGACGTGAATATGGGCGATTGGGTGCTGACCGAGCCGCTGGTATCGTAATAAACAGTCATGGGCAGGCCGGACACGCTTTGTGCCTGCACGCTCAGGCTCTCGGTAAACGTCGTCGAGGGCGTGAGGCAATACTGGCCCTGATAAAAGTTGGTGCTGGCGTCCATCATCAACTGGACCACGCCGGAGGGCGGGTAGCTGCCGTCATAAACGCGCAGGTAAAGCGTGTCGCCGGGGTTGGCCGTGAAACTGGAGGAATTTATGGGCACCAGCGACCCAAGGCTGCTGCCCTCGTAAATCGTCATTCCCTGGTTGGTGTTTCCTTGAAAGCCGAACGTGACCGTTTCGGGCTGCGGAGAATAATTCTTCCACGCAAACCAGATGCTCCCGTTGCCAACCAGGCTCTCACCGGGTTCGAGCGTGGAACCGTCCAGTTGGCCGCAAGTGACCGGATTAACGAGCGGGCGGGCGCTGGCGAACATGTCGTTGTTGGGCGTGGCCATGTCCTGAGAAACGTTGACGACGATGATGCCTTGGGTCCCGGCCAGCGAATCGACTCCGATCAGGTACGGTTGCATGCTGGCCGGCACGGCGAAGCGGTTGGTGCAAAACACTAGGGCGTTGGTGAGGAGGCTGCCGGCAAACACCTTGGCCACGACCGGGCAGGAGCTGTCCGAGAGATCAAAGTTCAACTGGCCGGGATGGTTGGGCAGGACCCACCACCAAAGGGTCTTGCCGGCCCCGCCCCGAAAAGTGTCGGCAGCCACAATCTCCGGCTCTTCCCAGTGGGTGGCGGTGCTGTTGTCCTCGATGCCGTATCCGCGAAAAACACTCACGTAAGCGCCGCACCCAGGCTGAGTGCCCTGCGCGTACCCGCCTTGCAGATAAATCTGGGTGGGGTTGCAGACGAGGTCATTGACTGGGGTCACCGACTCCAAGAGAAGGTTAAGGGCGCCTGGCACCGAGTCCGGGGCAGCCCGGTTGAGGTCGGAGGAAAGCCCTCGCCAGTAATTCGGAGACGAAAGCCAGGGCAAACCGAATGAGGTGAGGGCGTTCGTCAGGGCCGCGTCCACCATCAGGTAATAGGTTCTGCCCTGCGGCAGGAAATAACCATAGCCGTCGGAGATCAGACCCAGGCTATCCAGCGGATCGGGGCCCAGCGCCGCAACGGGCGAAAAGGTGGTTCCGGCGAAGCTGAGGTAATAAACGCGCGACTCCGGCACATTGATCGCATACCAGATGCTCTGGCCGGCGGGCCACTCGGTGTCGTATATCCCGGCCGATTCCAACGCGCTCAGGGCGGAGTTCTCGAGCGACGCCGTGCCAAAGCGCATGATCTTCTGGCGGGTCGCCCCGTAGATGTTGCCCAAAACCTTGGCCCCCGACCAGGTGATTGTCCGCAGATACTTGCCTCCGAGATAATTGGTGAGCGTCTGTCTCAGCGTGGGCTGGACCGGCGTCGCCATTTCGATGAAATCGTTCGCCGGGTAGGGAATCTGGGTGACGTCGAAATCCATGAGTGTCCCTTCGTGCCCCAACTCCGTGTCGACCCGCAACCGGAAGGTCTGGCCCGGAAACGCGGGGAAGATGACGGCCTGCGCCTCGTTGAACGTGTAAGAGATGGCGTTCCAGGCGATGTAATCGGTGATGGTGGTGGGCAGGGTCGAGTTGGTAGTAACCTGGAAGTTGAGCGGGTTGTTCCTGTTGCGGTTGACGATGCTGAGCGTTCCGGCTGCGGGCGTGGTGAATTCCCACCACAGCGACTTGCCGGACAAACGGGCGTTTTCGTGCGGGGCCAGGCTCGCTTCCCCGTTTTGCAGGCTGGCGTTGCGGTTGTCGGCGACGATCCGGTGCGTGTACTGCCGCATGGTCACCGGCCCAAAGGGGGTCGGGACATCCCAGGCTACCGGGTCCAGCGTGAAGGCCATCCGATTCTCGAAATCGTCGTTGGTGGGCAGTGGAATCACCTGCAGCGTGAAATCCGTTGCCGGTTGCAGGGGGATGGCGCGCAAGGTGAGCGGGGCAAGGTCCACCAGCGTCAGCTGCAAAGGAAACTCGTTCTGGTTGGTGTAATAACGGGAGGCGATCACGACGCCACTCTGGTACACCTCCAGCAGGATGGGATTGCCATTGGTGGCGGGGTTGAGGAACACCTCGATCGCCGGCTGCTGATGGGGATCATAGGTGAACCACAGGTCACAGGCGCCTTTGCCATCGTCAGGATTGAGCGTGGCGTAGGTCGAATAGAGGCGGTACGAGGCGGCCAGCGTTAACGGCAGCGCGTTGGTGAGTTCGTCGTTCGAGGGCGGCAGTTGATAGGTTGCCTGGAGCGCGTATTGGTCGAACCCTCCGCCCACGCCGATCACGACTTGCTCCCCGGGCGCGGTCAAGGCGGGCGTGGCCAATGGCGTGAGCTGGGTCATGTCCGTGCCGGTTGCGACCAGCAGCGTGGGGATCGGCGACGACAACGCAACCGTCAGATACCCGGCTCCCGGCGCGTTCCACAAGTACCAGACCGAGTGCCCCAGCGGGTCTCCCGGTTTGGCTGTGCCATTGTCCTGGCCGCCGGCCGTGTAGGTGCGGATCTCCCCGTTGCTGTACAAATCCGAGGTGTAGTCGGTCATCAGCTGCGCCTGGCTAAAGTCGCTGTTGGTAGGATACGAATCCAGGCCCAGCGCCATCGTCCCTACGCCAACCTCATCAGCGTTTGCGCCCAGCCAGAAATCGTAGGTCTTGCCGGCGGCGACAGGGAAGGTCTCGGTCGTGGCGCTCCGGCTGTCGGGAGGGATGGGCGACTGCGTCTGGTGATCCAGCAGCATCCAGTTGGTCGGATTGTAAGGGCCGGCAAGCTCGCGCGCGGAAAACGTTCCGTTGCTGGCGGCGCCCACATTCCACCAGAGGGAGTTGTTCACTCCGGGAACCTGCGGGTCCTGCGGCTCGCCGGCCGTGCCGTAGTAGTTGTAGACCAGGAACTGCCGGCTGGCGGTTAGAGCCAGTGCATTGGTGAAATAATCGTTCGACGGGTGCTGGGTGATTTCAGCGTCCAGATCGAACTCGTTCTGATCTCCGCCCACGGCCACGATCACGACCTCGCCGGGCACGGTCGTAAAAGGGGCCGTTTTGGGTGTCAGCGTCTGGAAACTCGGGGTGGCACTGCTGGAACTGTACACCCAGACCGTGTTGGTGCTGCTACTCACGGTGAGATGCCCGGCAATCGGTGAGTCAATCCGGTACCATACGCTGGCTTGCTGGTACAGGGGCTCAAGCGGCTCGGTGGTGGCGTTGAAGTTGTTGCCGTGGGCGTGATAGAGGTAGCGGGTGCCGTTGTCGTACCAAAACGCGCTGGGAATGAGAGTGTAGGCGTCGGCCAGGTTGTCGTTTCCGGCAAACGGATGAAAAATCCGGGTAATCTGGAATTCGCCCGGAGTGTCGGCCGCATCGATCCGCAGGAAGAACACGTCCCGGCTGTTGATGGTGAAGACAAATGGATTCAGGAAGATGTACGGATTGAGCCCGATGTTCGTGTTGATGACGCGGTTGTCACAGAGAAAAGTCAGCGCGGCCAGATTGGTTCCCTTGTAAACGGAGAGATAAGGAGTTCCCAGCGGTTTGGCGTATTGCCCCTGCGGCGGGTTGATCTGGATTTCCACATTGCCGTTCAAGGGCGAGGTGAGCACGTACCACAGCGTGTTGCCGGCATAAAGCACGTCCGGCTCGTTGGTCTGGGTGCTGGCAAACAGGTTGTATTGCAGAACGCTGGTGCTCGTGGTGACGGGCTGCTGGTTCGTGATCGCCAGCGAGAGCGCGCGCTCGAACAGGTCGTGTTCGGGAAACTGCCGCAGGTTAAGCTGCATCTGGTGGGTTCCCGGACTGGCATGCGCCCGGATGAGGTAGCTGCCGCCCCCTTGCACCTGGACCGGAGAAAGCAGCGGGGTTGCCGTCAGGGGATCAACGTCCGTCCCTGCCGAGGACGAAAAACACCTCAGGACCAGGGCAGCCGCCAAGGCCGCCTTTCTGGCGAGTCGAATCAGGCCCGAATGGTCCATTGCACCATTATAGGGCCGTAGCTTTGCGCCTAGTCGGCGTACGTCGCGTAGTCGGGAATAATCGCCCGATCTCCCCGTTTCTTCGTCTTCCTCCAGGCAAAAGGGTTGGGCGTAGTCTATTTCGATTGAATCCACCTGCCCGGCAGCCCAATCGACGATGCGCAACTTCTTGTGCCTGGAGTATGCGGCGCCGGGCTTGGTCTGACGGATGAAGGCGGGCACCCCGGTCCGAGGCCGCGCAGAACCGGGTTCACGTGCAAGCCCGTGTTGCGGTCAACCGCCGCCTCCCGATCCAGATCGTGATCTCGCCCAATGAGGGGTCGCGGTGCGGAAACTTTGCTCGCAACCTCCGCACAGAGAGGGCGCGTTGCGCCAGACTTTCAATTCCATGCGGTCCCGGCCATCCTAAATGGTTTTCTAGTACGCGGCGATGCGCTCGTCATGGTCCAAGAACCAGGAGGATTTTCCTAAACGGTTTACGTTCGGACCTTGCTGTTACGGCGCAAGGTCATAGACCGTTGCGGGAATGTCTTTGGCGACGAGTTCCTCCTCGATGATTTTGCCCACCACTTCCCACTTGCCACCGGCAAGGCCGCAGCCAATGCGAGGCATGTGGACGGATGCGCCCAAGCGCGCCGCCTCGGCGGCCACGTGCCGCAGTCCTTCCCGAACCGCCTCATATCGAATCGGCGGAATACCTCCAATCGTTCGGATGCCCCGTTGGCCGATTAGATTTGCCACCCAAAGAGCGTCGGCCACTTGAACAAACTGAACCTCCCCAAGTGCAAAAGGTTTTCCTTCCTGGCCGGAATGCCAGGCGCGATAGCGCTTCTCCGTCACGGGCCAACGCTTCGAGAGTGCCAGCACAAATCCGCGCCCCCAGGCGCCGACATCGTTGCAGACATGAACGATAAGTTTCGGCTCCTCGCCCACGGGTTGAGTCGCGTCTCCGACGACGTAGTTGATCTCCATATTCTATAATGGCTGCTGCCCAGCTGCGACCATTCGGACCAGGGTGTCGGCCGTTGCATTCGCTTCTGCCTTGTTAAAGGCCGATTCGAGGACCAGGGTCAGCAACAACCTGCTCGGCTGGCAGATGGGCCGGGTTTTCAGGAGTTGGGCGACTGCGAGGCTGGCCGGCTCCGGTCTGTTGCTCAAGAAGGCCTCCAGGTAAAGAAGCCCGAGAGCTGCTGCCGGGGATCGAGAGATTCCAGCGTGGCAGCAAAGCAAAACGACTCGAGAGTTTTGCTGCCTGGCTGCGGACCAGGCCTGGCGGAGTTGGCGGACGATTTCGCCATCCGGCGGCGTGTAGCCTTCGAGTGGAGCTTGAAGATCGTCACAGACGATTTCAGTGTAGTCCCTGGCGAGGTTGGCGTTGGCCGGTCCTTTGTCCCGGGAGCCGCGGAAACAGATCACGGTTACTCGATGAGGGTTCGCAGCGAGGACGTCTTCGACTTCCTTGTTGCTCCCGACGTGGATGGTTGGAGTCGTTCTTGCCTTAGCTGTCAACCTGGTCGACATCTCAGATATTCTATTCCGGCGTCAGGGCAAGCGCAGAATGTGCGGCAGGAGCGCGGAGGCAGCGCCAGGGTTGGTGATTCGAGGCTTTCGCTGCCATCGGCGTTAGACCAGGGTTACTTGATGTTTGGTCAGCCAGTCGAGGGCCGGGTTGTACGTGCTAAGTGGACCCAGCGCCGCTTGTCTAAGTTCGGCCCGGATTCCGGGCAGATCGAAGATCGCCAGACAGGCTTTGCCCGTGAAACGGCTCTTGAACTTGATTGCCGGCGCTCGTGAGGGGTGGTTCTGAATTGCCAAGCCCCATTGTTGAGGGACGTTCAGATCGGCACTCATCAGCGCGGCAAGGTCCACGGTGAGAGCGCTGCGCGTTGCCGTTTTGGAGAGATCGCATAGGTGAAGCGGGGGCGCATCTATTCTCGAGATTACGGTGGTGTCCCAGATGGTTTGCGGCAACTGCCGTGCATTGTCGTAAAGGTAGTCTCCGAACCGCTCCAGGAGGCAGGTTTCCGGGTCTATGGCAACATAGAGAATCGGGCTGGGGCACTTGGGATGCGAATACCGGTGGTTCGGGTTGAGGCTGAAGTAAATGGCATCGAGCCCCCGGGGGTGGACGCGGAACCATGCGCGTGTGATCTGCCGGCTCCTGGGCAACTGCTGCGTTGCCAAGTCGGGTGGGGGAAGTCTTACAGTGCGTGTGGCAGGGCTACTCGACATAGCCCTGGGCCGCTTGGAGCACCTTGGTCACCTCGCCTTTGCGCAGGCAATCGATTGGGCGTTTTCCGCCCAGCAATCCGTGATTGGAAAGGAAGAAAAGCAGCCGGCCGAAATCGTCGAGGCGGTTGCCGGCGTTCAGGACGTGGAGCGTTTCCTCAATGCCCTCAAGGACCTGCCGGTCGCTGAACTGCCAGACGGGAAATCTCACCGCATTCTGCCGTTCCTCCCGCCAGGCGAGGAGCTCGCCCTTTTGGTAGCGTTTCAGGATGGCCTGTTTGGAAATTCCCAAAACCTCGGCGGCCTGCTCCGCCGAGATGCTGCCGCCTTCATCCGCGGTGAGTTTCCGGCGAGCGGGAATGCCCCGGGCGATGGCGCTGGCCAGGCGGTTATCGGGTTTGTCGGCGGGGAACTCCTGCCGAAAGGCCTTGTCCGTCAGTCGCGCCAGGTTCGCGGGTTTGGTGGCGACCGAAAGAAGGCGGGAGCCGGCGAGTTTCCGCAGGACGGTGCGGATGTCGCTCACGATCTTCCGCTCGGCTTCGACAGCTTCAAGCACTGGTGTTGCCATACATTTCTAACGTGCCAACCGGTTTGGAGTTTGTCAACTTCGTAAAACAGAGTTTATCAACATCGTCAACCGCGATAACGTGCTGCCTGGTGTTAATTTGCCGCTCTTCGTGGACAAGCGGGATTGGATCAAATCCTCTTGAACCGCTTCAAGAATGCGACAACGAGTGGGAGTCGGCACCGCAGGTGCTCAGGGGCTGGGCGGTGCATTGGTTTGCCAGGAATAACTTCCGATCACCTCGTCGCTCTGCAGGTAGCCCAGCCTGGTGGCATAGAAATGAGCGGCCACAGGCTGGGCTTGTGGCTGCAGGACGGTGAATTGGTTGGTCTGCACCATCTGTAGGTTGTCCGGGCTGTTGAGGTAATAGGCCACGGCATCCGAGGGCCGGTCAGTGCCGATGCTGAGCGCGATCGGTCCTGCGGCGTCGCTGGCAGCCAAGGGATTGACCGTCGGCGGTGGTGTTTTGAACTGCGCGTAGGCGTACTGGAGCGGGTTGGTTTGGCCGCCGCTGACGGACGTGTAATAGAAGTAGCCATTCCCGTTGTCCATCCCGTCCAACAGGATCGGCCCCGTGTACGTGGTCCAGTCCTGATTTTCCAGGCGGTAGAGCACGATGGCCCCAGCCGCCTCCGGGTTCAGCGTGATCGTGACGGGGCCGCTGGCATTCGAGAGTGCGCCGCTCGTGGACATCTGGACGCCCGGCACGCGGGTGTACGTCTCCGTCCGGAACACCGGAGTCCGACCGTCCCGATAGAGCCCCACCGTCAAGGTGGTGGTGTTGGTGAGGCTGATAGGGCCGCCGACGTAAACCGTCGCGTTGGTGCCCGGTTGCGTGCCGTCGAGTGTATAGACCAGGAGCGCGTTTCCATAATTGGTGTCGCACGACAGATAGACATCCTGCTCCTGCACGAACGAGCGGCCGGCGGGAGTGATATGGAGGTCGGAACTCAGGGACAAAAACAGCGTGGTGTTGGTGGCTTCAGCCTCCGAGACGAGCATCCCGGTAGCCGGTGGGGTGAGCAAGTACCACAAATCATTGTTCGTGTAATCCGCTGAGAGCGGATAGATGGTGTAGTTGAGGGCATAGATCCAGTTGGTGCCGTTTTCGAAAGCCCGCGTCGCGCTGGGCACCAAAGGCGTGGCGTTCTGCGGACTGTCGTTGGCGCCGGGATTCTCGACGGTGAACTCCAAGGTGAACTCGACATCACTCGCGGTCCGGTCCGTGCTCAGATAAACCGTGTCGTTCAGGTCGTAAACCGCCTGCACCGAGTCCGCAAAGCTGCCGTTTTGGTTGTTGCTGGCCGCCAGGGTGAGGTTGGTGAGGCTGGTGCCCCGCCAGAGCGTGGCCAGCGGGGTGCCGCCGGAGAATTTCACCCGGACAAACCCTTTGTAAGGCATCTGCATCTTCCACCATACCGAGCCGCCGCCACTGCCAGGTTTGGCGGGTTCGCCGTCCTCCAGCGTGGAGAGATAGGTGTAAGCCTTGGCGATGAAGTCAATCCGCTGCCGGGTGACGTCCACCGACCCGGCTGCCTGCTGGCTGGAAACTGGAAAGAGCGGAGTCAGCGTGATCGGGGCTGTCTGGTCGGAAACGAAGGTGTAGGACATGCGCACGTCTCCAGCCGGAGTCGAGACGGCGAAGTTGTTCGGGACAGCGTACAAGTAAGAGACTCCGGGGCCGCGGACGAATGATTTGGAGAAGTCGACCAGGCCCGCATATTGCGAATTCTTGATCGTGACGTAATAAGGAGCCCCCTGGTTTTGGCTGTAATAGGCCGGCGTGGCTGTCCCTACCGGTGAGCTGGTGAACGGCCCGCAGATGTTGGACATGGCGGCATAGGTCCACGTCCAGGGCACGTTGATGCTGTAAGCGTCAGGGCCCCAAACCTTCGGGAAAATGTCCTGGCTCAGGGCGTAGGCGCGGTCCTGGGGGTTGACCAGATAAACTGTGCTGCGCGCGCCGCGGTTGGGATCGGGCTGCACGTAGATGGTTCCGTTCGGGTCGGTATTGCGCGCATCGTAAGGCACTGGACCCGTGGTGGCGAAATCCGCGTAGGCGTGGTTGGGCACAGGAGCCGGGCTGCTAAAGTCGGTGTTCCAACCGTTGACCCAGACATCCAGCAGATGATCGGCCGCAATGCGATACCAGTTGCGCAGGTAGCCATTGGCCGTTGCGGTCCAGAATCCCGCCGGTACTTGGTAATTGTAGAGGTAGAGGTTGGTCCCGTTGACGTTCGTGAGGGAGAGGAGAGTCGTTCCCAGTTGGATCGCATTGGCGAAGGCGTCGTTGTGCGGATACTCCGTCAGCCTGAGGTTTATGTTGATGGGGACGGAAAGCAGGGACGTGCCGGAGCTTACCTGCAGCATCACGTCCTGCCCCGCCTGAACGGGAAGCGACAGATTGTTGCCCGAACCCAGGAGCAGCAGCGACGAAAGGCTGCTGCCCTGGTAGGCCTTCACCTGGCCGTTGATGGTGAGCCGGCCGGAAACCGGCACTGGCACCCGATACCAGAGCGAGCCATTGCCACCAGTCGGCGGTTCACCGGGTTCAGTCGTGGCGCCATTGGGTTGGGCGGTGATGCCGGCATTGTAGATGCTCCCGTTCAAATAGGTCGCCTGGTTCCAGTTCACCAGCGCGGCGTTGGTGAATGCGTCGTTGGGCGGAGTCTGGTAGAAAACGAAGTTCACCTGGCAGCCGGCGGGGCTTCCGTATTGCACCAGGTAATACCCGCCAGCCTTCACGTAAGGGGTGGCAGTTTCGTTGCCGCTCACCGTGATCACCTGGTTGGAGCGGGCCGGGTCCATCGGAATGAATTGGAACGTGCAGGGTGACCAGTTGGGATAAATAAGGAGCCGCCCGTCGGCAGGCAGGCTGAACCGGTACCAAACGCTGTTGGGCCGGTCGTCTTCGGTCTGGGCACCGAGATTGTAGGTGCCGAACAGGAAGTTGTAGTTGGTGTATCCAGCCGTGCCGATGGAGGGCTTCAAAACGATGGCGGTCGCGGCGGTCTCGTTGGTGACCGGCATGATCACCCCTGGGCTGTCCGACACCGTGATCCCGTTCTGGTTGATGGAGAAATAGGCATAGTTCTGCGGGTTAACCACCATCATGTTCTGGCAGGGAGTCGCGTTGGACATCGTGCTGTCCAGGAAACTCATGTTGGTCAGGGCGCAGGTGAAGTAATTGTCGCCCGCGGGCAAGCGCGCCTGATAAAGCGTGGGGCTGGGCTGGCTGCCATCAGCATGGACCCAGGTGCTGGCCGTGAACCCGTTCACGTAATTCTGGTAGCTCCAGTAACAAACCGGCATGGATGCCGCCTCCGGGCTGTAGGCCTGGATATGACCGGCCAGGGGGCAGGAGGAGAGAAACTCGATCTCGTAGCTCGCGCCGGGCGTGACCGAAATCGTCCAGTTCTGGCCCGGCGCCAGCACGTTCTGGGCGAATAATTGCCCGTTGAGATAAACCCGGAACTCGCCGGCCGGGGAGCACAGCAGGCGCTGGAGCGGCCACTCCGGACCGCTCACGGCGTTGTCGAAGGAGAGGACCAGGTTGGTCGCCGGCGCGGTCCAGTTCCAGTAAACCGAGTAGTCGTTGGTGGAGAGGTTCTCTTCCTTGCCGGCGCCGAGGTTGTAAAACCGATAGCTGGCCCCTTGCCCGAGCGAAATCAGGTTCTGTTCGAGGTCGTTGGCGGGCAGGAGCGCCGCCATCAAGGTCAGGGTGAAGAGGGAAGGCGGCCCGCTCACTGCGACGTAATAAGTCTGGCCCCTGGCCGCGATGAAGTGGTTGTTGCCCAGGAGGGTCAGGTTGTTCAGGCCCGAGCCGGAGTAGATAAAGGTCTGCAGATTGCAGTCCACGTAAACGACCATGTTGGTCGGCGCCGACCAGCGGTACCAGACCGAGTTTTCTTGCGAGGGATTCTCCAGGGGCTCGACCGTCGCGCCATAATTGTTTGCGCTCACCTGGTAAGTATAAATCGCCCCGTTCACGTACCCCGAATTCCAGTGGTTCACTAGGTCGAGGGCATTGTCGAAATTGTCATTGCTGGGGATGGGATAAAACTGCGCCGTGACGGTAAAATCGCTGTCGTCAGGGGTCGTATAGCCGGGCATGTCGGCGAAACTGACCTGGTAAGGCATCGCCTCGACGCCGGCCATAATCGTTCCGTTCGTGGGGGAGGCAACTAGGGTCAAGCCCGTGAGATTTGTTCCCTGCCAGAGAGCGAACGCTTTGTTGGCGCACGAGATCAGGAGCGTGCCGTTCTGGGACGGAACGTATTCCCACCAGACCGTGGCCCCCAGTCCGCCCGGCGGCAGCGGTTCGGCGTTCTCAATCGAGGCAAAAGCGTTGTACGCTCTGAACGTGCGCGCGCCGCTGCCGGCGATGTTGTTGAGCGGCAGGGCGGCCGCAAACATGTCGTTGACCGGCGGTTCGCTTATGGCTGCCTTGATCGTGAAGGTGGAGAAAGCCGTGTCGAGAACTTGAATGTAATAAGCGCCGCCGTTGGTGGCTGCAAAGTCGCGGATGTCCACCTCTGCGAGGTTGGTGTAACCCCCCCGCTGTACGAGGTTGGTGTCGCCCGAGTAGACGTGGACCTGGGCGGTGGGGCTGGGTGACTGCAGCCGGATTTGACCGTGGCCGTTCAATGGCGAAGTGAACTCGTACCAGACGGTGCGCGTGCCGGCGGGTTCGAAGGATTCGGCGGTGGCGCCGAACAAGCTGTCGTTTACTTGGCCAAGGGCGCGGTGGCCGTTTTCGTAGCCGAACACCTGCAAGGGGAAAGGTGCCGCGTTGGTGAGCGCATCGTTTTGTGCGTTCTCGGCGGCCACCAGCGTCACGGTATGGTTTCGGCCGATGCCGGAAACGCGGAGGTAATAGACCATCCCAGCTTGCGTTATAAAATGACCGAGGCTGTCGGGGGCAATGGTGACAACCGCCGGGTTCAGAGGCGGGTTGTACGGGTTCCAGGTCACCAGGGCAATGGTGTAGGTCTCTCCTGCTTGCGCGTTGAAATACCAGTTGTTTGGCGTGTCACCCCCACCCCCATAAAGCGGCTGACCCATCAGGTTCTGGTAACCGACGCCCGTGTAAACCGCGGCATCGGCCAAAAGACCGTTGCCGTTGATCCGGACCTTTCCGCCGAAGCGCGCCTTGTAGATCCACCAGGAATAATCGGCGTCCGCAGGCGTCTCCCAGGTCAGAGTGACCGCGTCATTGGTCAGCAGTTGGGCTGTGGGATAGGAGCTGT